>Ga0079305_1000703_pt1 | contig 62150 bp, 53 predicted proteins | sample LMS_cellobiose_e_FD_79183 | JGI IMG/M metagenome (GOLD analysis project Ga0079305, IMG submission 79183) | Rumen-fistulated moose microbial communities from Alaska, USA - LMS_cellobiose_enrichment | ecosystem: Host-associated > Mammals > Digestive system > Stomach > Rumen fluid ...
CTATACCCGCCTGGTAGTGGTGCCCGCCTCCCGAGACGTGATGCTGGAGTGCATGGCGAAGGGCTATATCCAGGATTTGATGGACGCCGGCGCCACCATCACCACCCCCGGCTGCGGGGCGTGCCTGGGGGCTCACGAGGGCATATTGGCCCCCGGCGAAGTGTGCATCACCAGCACCAACCGCAACTTCCCCGGCCGTATGGGCAGCACCGATGCCCTCATGTACCTGGCCAGCCCAGCCACCGTGGCGGCCAGCATGCTGAACGGCCGCATCACCGATCCCCGGCCTTATCTGGACTGACGGAAGGAGGAAACGCAGATGAATACAAAAATCACCGGCAAAATCATTGTGGTGGGCGATAACATCGACACCGATCAGATTTATCCCGGCCGTTTCCTTGCCATCACCGACCCCAAGGAAATCGGCAGCCATTGCCTCTGCGGCGTCAGCGAAGAAATCGCGCCGAATTTCCCGAAGGGCGGCATCGTGGTGGCGGGGCGGAACTTCGGCTGCGGCTCCAGCCGGGAACACGCGCCCATCGCCCTGCTCAATATGGGCGCTTCCGCCGTGCTGGCGGATTCCTTTGCCCGCATCTTCTTCCGCAACGCCGTGAACCTGGGCTTGCCGCCCGTGATCTGCAAGGGCGTAAGCCAACGCGTGAAGAACGGCCAGACCCTGACGCTGGATCTGGACGCCGGCACCGTCACCGTGCGGGAAACGGGCGAAATCCTGCCCTGTGAACGGTTGGGCGATCAGGCCATGAAGATCCTGGAGGCAGGCGGCATCAAGCCCATGATGCGGGCCCGATTTGCAAAAAAAAGTAACCTAAACCAATGAAAGTCAAATGCTTCCGGATGAATCCATTTCCACGGCAATGGCCTCAAAATCGGCTTTCAATTCTGCCCGCAGGATACCGCCGGACAGGGAAACGCGGTTTCCTTCGCTGCAAAGGATGCGCCGGATGGATGCGGCCTGAACAGGCAGTTCTATGCCCGGCGGGTAATCCCCTGCGAAGGTATGGATCACCGCCAGGGTGCGCTCTCCATCCCTCCGGCACACCGCCTGCCACCCCCGGGGGTGACGCCAGCTTAAAGAAATCTGCCCATAGAAGGAGGATACGCCGTCCCGGATGATGGGGCTCACCGAGCGATAAAAGGCAATGGCGTCGTCTATCACGCGCCAGCGGTCGGGAGACAGCTCCTCCACGTCCCCGGACAGGCACATGACGCCCAGGAACGTGTTGATCAAAGAATAATTCAGCCGCCGGACGGAATCCCCTTTCCGCAGCACCGCCCAGATCTGGGACTGGGCCGGCAGAATCAGCCGCTGCAATTGTGCCGCGATGATGGGGATTTCCGGGCATTCATGGGCGTCCGAAAAGGACGCCATATCCGAAAGCGCCATCATGGAGGGCTCCAGCCGATGCCCGCCGGAGGAACAGTTTTCAATCCACAATCCGGGCAGCCGCTCCCGCAGCCTGCGGAAGAATTGTTGGGTACCCAGCATATTCTGCCGCAATCCCTCCCCCAGGCTGTCAGGATCGTCGCAGCCCAGGCCGATGGAGTCGTTGTAATCAATTTTGATATAATCGAATCCGGCGTTTTCCAGAAGACCAATGACCCGCTCCTCCAGATACGCCTGGGTTTTAGGCAAACGCATATCCAGGAAGCGGCGGTTGTCCGTGTCAATGAGATGGCCGTTGCGCCGGAGCAGCAGCTCCTCCCGCCGGAAAACCGCCGAATTTGGCGCGCAGGTTTCTGGCTCAAACCACAGCCCCGGCTTCATCCCACGGGCCCGGATCATGTCCGCCGTGGCCCTGAGCCCCTGGGGAAAGGCCGTCCTTTCCTCCGGCAGCCAGTCCCCGCCGCAGTCGTGCCAGGCCCCGGCAGGCGGGCGGTACCAGCCCGCGTCGATCACCAGGAAATCCACATCGTGGCCTTCCAATACTTTCGCGATCCGCTCCAGGCGACTGTGGGTCGGCGCGCCCCAGGTGGTGCAGTATTCGTTGAAAAGCACCGGCAGCGGGGCATCCGGCCTTGGCATGCGGGCTTTCTGGAGGGTCAGCAGGCGCTGCGCCGCCGCGTCCACATCCCCCGCCGCTGCGGTCACAAAGGCCGCGGGGCCCTCAAAAGCCTTCCCGGGCCGGATGGTTTTCACCCAATGCCCATATTCCCCGTCCGCCAGGGACGCCATCATGTTCAGGCAGTCGTCCCTGCGGCGGATTTCCATCTGCCAGGAAGAGGGGCAGGCAAGCTGCATGGCCCAGGCGACGCCGCCGGATCGGTCCTCCAGCGCCGCAAAGGGAAAATAGCCCCGCACCGGCATGGACCCGATTTGGCCGAATTTCACGATCCGCAGGGCATGGCCCGTCCAGGAACGTTCCAGCATGATTTCCTCCACCGGCTGGGACAAAAGACGGCCTTCCGCGCTCCAGGCGCTTTGAAACCGGTGAAGGATCAGCGCGCCGGGGGCGTCCCCCGGCTGAAACGGGGTGATGCCGCTCAGGTTCACGCTGGAGAGAAGGTCCAGCCGAACGGGCTGATCCGATTCGTTGATGAATTCCGTTTTGACTTCCACGCCCTGCCAGCCCGCCTGCCAGCGTACCCGATGGCGGATCGCCCGCCCCCTTGGGCCCGAAAGCCGGGTGACGATTTCCTCCCCTTCCCGGGTTTGGGCGTGGAAAGTCATCTGGCCGCTGGCCCGGGTGCAGGCCAACGTCATGCCGTTTCCGTATCCGTTGGGCAGGGGATCGCCTTCCAAGTGGAGCTGGGCCAGGGGCTCCGGCGCATAGGTTTTTTCCACGGTTTTGTCCTTCATGGACAGGGGAATGAGCGTCATGCTGACGCGCTCTGCTTCGTCCAGCCAGTAGGTAAGCAGCATATCCCCCAGGGTAAATTCGCTGTATCGCTTGAGCATCGTTTGGCCCTCCACGCCTGAGGCATCATTCCAGGATCACAGCCAGACAGGGCACATACTGCGTGGGCAGGCGCGCCGGCATTTGCGCCGTCAGCACGCCGAACTGATGCGCAAAGGGCACTTCGCCCACGCCCAGCAGGCGTACGGCGCGGATATGCTCGCCTTCATGGAAGCTGCGCAGCACGGCGCTTTGCCCCGGCTGCGCTCCCATGAGGAAAGCGAACACGGTATTTCCCCTGCAGGTATAGCGCACGTCCGACGGGTTCCATTGGACGGCGTCCTCCCGGTAATCCTTGAAATTCAGAAAAGAGGTGCCTTCGCTGACGGTTTTCCAGGGGCGGCTTCCATAGATCGCCTCGCCGTGGGTCTGATACCAAGCAGCCAATTCGTCCAGGATATATTCCGCCTCGTCGTCGATGGAGCCGTCCGGCTTTTGCAGGATATTCAGCAGGAGACAGCCGTTTTTTGACGTGACGTCAATGAGGATGTCGATGATTTCCCGGGGCGTCTTATACGCTGCTTTGGCGTCGTAGAACCAGCCGCCGATACAGGTGTCCGTTTGCCAGGGATATTCGCCGGCCTTGTCCAGCAGGCCGCGCTCCACGTCCAGCACGCCCACCCGATAGACCCCTTCATACCGGCTTTTCTGCGTATATACCGCGCGGTTTTCGCCGTGGAGCGCCGCGGACCGATTATACAGGTGCGCCACCACCTCCAGGCCTTCCCGGTAGCGGTCATCAAGCATGTATTTTTCATCTGCCGTCCATTGGTCGTTGAAGGGCAGCGCGCCGTCGGAATACAGCAGATCGGGGGCGTATTTGTCGATCAATTCAAACATGCATTGCTTCCAGTAAGCATGGAATTTTTCATTGGCCGTGTACCAGGGCCGGAAGGGCCAATCGTTGATATGGTCGGCGTATTCGTAATTATCGTGATAGAAATGCCGCCAGGCGGGGTCGTTCCCGTCGTAGGGAACGCCTTTGTAGGGGCCGTAGGAATCGCAGCCCTTGTTGACCCGCCACCAGCTGAAGGACGCCCCCAGATGCTCCGTGACGCCAAAGGGCAGGCCGTGCTTTTCCGCCGCCGCCTTCCACAGGCCCACGATGTCCTTATGCGGGCCGACCTGCACGCTGTTCATGGGGTTGATGCGCGAATCGTAATTGAAAAAATGGTCGTGATGCATGGCCTGGGCCACGAAATAGCGGGCCCCGGCCTTCACATATTTTTCCATCAGACGCTCGGGGTCAAAACGCTCCGCCTTCCACAGAGCGCAGATATCCTTATACCCGAATTTTGAGGGGTGGCCGTAATGCCGGATATGATACAGGTATTGAGGCGTGCCCTGCACATACATATTCCGGGCATACCAGTCCCCGCACATGGGCACGCTTTGGGGGCCCCAATGGCTCCAGATCCCGAATTTCGCATCCCGGAACCATTCGGGGTATTCATGCTGATAAAGGGAATCGAACGATGCCTCATACTTTTTCACGGCGCTTCCTCCTCTGTTTTGGCTTTTGGAAATGTTTACAGCGTTGCTTCAATACTTCCGCCCGTGTACCATACCGCCGTTTCTGTTCCGCCGGCAAGCCGGACGCGCAGTTCCTGCCCCTCCGGCATGCCGGGAAAGCGGCCTTCCCGGTGGGCAACGGTCAGTTTCCTTGTCCGGTCGTGCCAGGTGAAGGTCACGCGGGCGCATTCGCCCCGCTCGCAGCCATACCCGTCCCCGGCGTCGTCATACCAGGTAAAGGCGCCGTCCGCCCCGGGATAGACGGTCACCGTCAGGGGCGCATGTCTGTTTTCGTCTACATACTGCCGGACGGGCCCCAGCATGACGATGCTGCCGGCCCGGGCGAACACCGGGATTTTATCCAGCGGGGCATGGACGCGGACGGTCTGCCCGCCCGAATACCGTTCCTCGGTCTCCCAATCATACCAATCCGCGCCGGCGGGCAAATACACGGCTTCCGTTTCGTCCGCGGGCGTAATTCTTTGGCTCTCCGGCAGATATTCCATGGGCCGGGTCACGGGGCGAACCAGCAGATCGCCCAGCAGCATTTCATTATCGATCGCCCGCAATGCCGCGTCCTGAGGGAACATGAGCGCGGGGACGCGCACCGGCGGCAGCCCCTGCCGGGCATATTCTGCCGCCAGGGAATAAAGATACGGCACCATCCGGCTCCGCAGCCGGATGATCTTTTCCAGCGCGTCGTACCAGGGATCGCCCCTTTCCCCGAAGCGCCAGATTTCCCGGGGCGTGCCGGTGCCGTGGGCGCGCATCATGGGCAGAAAGGCGGCGTACTGCATCCAGCGCACGAACAGTTCCCGATAGCCCAGGTCGCCGCATCCGCCCCTGAATTCCCCCGCGCCGAACCAGGCCCCGCCGTAATCCCCGGGGAAGAAGGCCCCGGCGTCGGTAGTCCACCAGGCTTCGCCGGTGGCCATGAAATTCAGCCCCTCCGGCACCTGGCGGCGCAGCACCTCCCAGGAAGCGGAAATATCCCCGGACCAGGTGACGGCCGCGTATCGGTGCTGCCCGGCCCAGGAGGAGCGGGTCAGGTTCAGCACCCGCTTCTGATCGGTGGTTTTCCGCTGGCCCTGATAAACGCCCATGGCGTGATACAGGCTGTACAGGCTGATTTTCCCGGGGTCCAGATATTTCTTGGCCTCCTCGGTGTTGAGGCACACCCGCTCGAAGGGCTCGGGCCTGACGGCCCCGTGCCAGTCCGCCTCAAAGGGCTCCGAGCAATCGCACCACCAGGCGTCCACACCGCAGCGGAACAATCCCTCGTCGGCCTGCTTCCAGTACAAGGCCCGGGCCTTTTCATCAAACGCGTTGTAGATGGTGCGGTTGCCCAGCATGCAGCCGTTTTCCAGCATCTCTTTGCGGTTTTCATTTTGCCCGCCCTGCATGGAGGGCCAGATGGAAATCATCATTTTCGCGCCCAGCCGATGCAGCGCGTCGGTGAGGGCCCGAGGGTCCGGGAAGCGGCTTTCGTCGAACACCTTATAGCCCCACTGCCCCTCGGGCCAGGACTGCCAGTCCTCCACGATCATATCCAGGGGCACCTGGCGGCGGCGGTATTCCTCCACCACGGCCATCAGCTCGTCCGCGTCCCTATACCTTTCCTTGGACTGGACGTAGCCAAAGGCGTACCTGGGCAGCATCGGCGCGCGGCCCGTCAGATCGGCGTACTGGCGGCACACGTTTTCATACCCGCCGCTGAGGAAATAATAATCCATTTCGTCGGCGCAGTCCGCCCAGAGACAGGAGCCGCAGGCGTCGTCATGGAAGGTCATCAGGCAGCCCAGATCAAGCAGCATGCCCCAGCCCTTGGTGGAGACCAGCACGGGCACCACGGCCTTCAGATTGTGCTGGTACAGTTCCTGGCTTTTTCCCCGCAGGCTGCCGTACCCCTCCTCGTGGGAGCCCAGGCCGTACAGCCCCTCGGTTTCGTCAAAATCCAGGTTCAGTCTGCAGGTGTACGCCGTCCGGTCTTCATAGGTTTCATAGTCCCGGCCGGAGGCCCGCACGCCATCCACGCCCTGGGTAACCGTGATTTCCCCTTCCTTAAAAAAGCGGTTCATCATCACCGGCTTTTCTTCCATCTGGCAGGGGCGCTTTTCATTTTCCCGAAGGAGCAGACGGCCATCCCGGCTGAAAAACGCGATGGCCCCGGTTTTCTTTCCGATGCGAAGGCGCACGCCGCCGCAGTCCACCGCGAAGGCGTCCTCCGTTTCCGTAACGGCGCAGGGCTTCCCGGCCCTGTCCACCACCGTGTCCCCGGCGTCGGGGAGGAACCCCTCCCGCAGGGTGCGGGTAACGCGCACCGCGCCGCAGGCCAGGGCCGCAACGCGCAGGCGCAGCGTATGGTCAGGCAGAGGATAAAGGCCGGGCTGAGATAATGAAAACACCCACGCGCCGGCATCTGTTTTCTCAGCTGTCATGGGCATCGCTCCTTTCAGATCACGGCAAAGAAGAGATCATTCCGCCATGTGACGGATCAGCGGCAGCTCCGGGAGGGCGCCGAACCGATAGAACGCATGGGCGTTTTCATGGAAGAAGCGCCGCTTTTCCTTTTCTGTGAGCAGCGGCGATTTTTCAATGAAATCCCAGCTCATCTTATAGGTGATGGCGGTCATGGTGCGGGGATAGTCCGACCCCCACATCAGCTTTTCCATACCCACCAGGTCCCTGGCCGTCAGGATCGCCTGAATCGCCGAGGGATACGGATAGTATTCCGCGTTGAACAGCCAGGTGATGCCGCCGGATTCGACATACACGTTGGGCAGCCGGGCCAAACGGATCTGCTCCAACCAGCCCGGCCGCGTCACCATGCCAAAATGCCCGATGGCGATCCGCAGATTCGGATACTGCTGCGCAAGCTCCCTTAAGGCGCCGGTCTGCCCGTCTCCGTCCGCCATATCGATGCCGATGAACAGCCCCCTTTGGTCCGCCGCCTCAAATACCGCCGCGTGATGGATGAGGTCCCGGTCCCGCAGCCTGCCGCCGCAGAGCTTGATCCCGTCCATCCCTTCCGTGTCCGGGATGCCGCTTTCCTCATAGAGGGCGCAGACCCGGAACCGATCCGGGTATTCTTTCCGCACCCGGCGCAGGTATTCATCCTGATTGCCGTCGATGATTTCCTGGGTGATCACGGCGCCCCCCACCCGGGAAAAATCCATATGCGATAAAAACCTTTCGGCGCTGTTGACCCCGTCGGTCATGGCCGGCGGCAGCATTTGCCGCACCTCGTTTCCAAACTGGCTGCGCCCGCCCCCCAGGGCATAGACCGGCAGCCCGTCCACCAGGCCGTTTTGCTTTAGCCACAAATGGGCGTGGGCATCAATCATGGCATTCCCTCCCGCCGTTTATTCAGGATCGGCAAACCGCAAAAGCACCTTTTCCAGGCTCCCGTCGTTGTGGGCCAGGGCGTCGAAGGCGCTTTTCGCGTCCGTATACGCGTAGACCGCGCTGATCATTTCGTCCACCGGGATGCTGCCCCCGGACAGCAATCGGATCAGGGCCTCAAAGTCTCTGGTGTAGGCGTTCCGGCTGCCAAACACATTCAGCTCTTTTTTCAGCAGGACGGAATGGAGGAAGGTGGTCTCCGTCTTTCCGTTGCCGATCAGAATCAGCGACGCCCCCTGGCAGGCCTGTCGGATACACTGCAGGAAGGTTTCCGACCGGCCGCAGGCCTCCACGCAGAGATCAAAGCCGCGCCCTTCCGCGATCTCCTTCAATTTCGCATCGGTATCCTCCGCATTGGCCAGCACCGTATGATCCGCACCGAAATGCCGGGCTTTTTCCAGCCTTCCCGCCAGGATGTCGCAGACGGTCACCTCCGCGCCCTTGGCCTTGGCAGAGAGCAGGGCGAACAGGCCGATGGGCCCGGCGCCCACCACCAGCGCCTTGTCCCTGGGCTGCACCCGGCACCGGGACAGGGCGTGGTGGCTGATGGAAAACGGCTCGATCAGCGAAAGACGCTGCGCCGTGAGGCCGCCGCCCGGGATGATCCTTTCGATGGGCATGCAGATGTATTCGCAAAAGGCCCCGTCCCGCTGCACGCCCATGGTCTGATTGTCCTCGCAGGCGTTCACCAGGCCTTTTTTGCAGGCATAGCAGCGGCCGCAGTTGAAATACGGGTTGCAGGTCACCAGGTCCCCGGCCTTCAGATGCCATTCATTGTCCGGAATGGAAACGATCTGCGCGGAAAACTCATGCCCCGGGATGCGGGGATAGGTGGTAAAGGGCTGATTGCCCGTGAAGCTGGCCACGTCCGCGCCGCAAATGCCGCAGTACAGCACCCTTAGCAGCGCCTCCCCTTCCCTGGGCTGCGGCATGGGCATCTCCCGGATTTCGATCTCGAAGGGCTTTACGATGGATATTGCTTTCATGGCTTATTCTCCTCAGCGTTTCAAATCAATCCGGCTCGCATCCCAGATCACGGCGGTCTTCATGGGGGCGTTTTTGCAGTAGATTTTGTTTTCATAGGCGGACATGGGGTCGGAGATGAATTCGTCCTTGTCAATCAATTCCACGATCCGGTCATACTCACTGGCCGCCAGCATGCGGATCGCCTTTTCCATATGATCCTGCCGAAAATTGATGGAGCCGAAAAGCAGGTGATTCTCAAAGCCGAAGGGCATGGTATCCAGCGTGATCTTCGGGCCCAGGGAAAAGCTGTTGTAGATGCCGTTGCAGCCCAGTACCCGATATTCAAAGGCAATTTCATGCTCCGCGGCGGAGCCGCTGACGCCGATGAACATAGTCGCCCGCCCGCCCAGGGCGTCGCAGATTGCCTGTGCCAGCGCCTCCTTGGAATCATAGGCGCTGCGGACATATGCTGCGCCGGTCCGCTTCAGGGCGAAGCGCACCTTGGGGCTGTCTTCCGGGCTTCTGGCCACGAACACGATTTCGGCATTCGGATGCGCCTGACGGATAATGTCTCCGATAAACATACCCGTGGTCCCCAGGCCGAAAATCACCGTCCGGTCAAAAATTTCGTCTGCCGCGATTTTCCGGGCTTCTTCCAGGCCGCGCTGATGCCGCCTTGCCGTCTGGCGGAACCAATGGGCGGCGCCCAGATCCTCCATCCTTTCCAATTGGAAAAGCATACAGGAAAAGGGGTCCGGGAACACCATTTTCTTGGCGAAGGAAAGGTCCATTTTTCCGTCCCGCACATGCCCGTCCGGGATTTCCAGCAGCATATCGGGATTCACGTACATGCTGTCGCAGAACAGGCCGTCCGCCTGATCGCAGCCGTACTCAAAATATGTCTCGTCCTCGGTGTAGCGGGTGGGATCGACGCTGTCCCCGCCACGGATCAGCACGATGGCAAACCGGTTCCGGGAGGGCACCCATACCACGCCCTCATGGCCGTTGATCAGCCGATTCTGCCCTTGGGGAAACTTGGGAGACAAAAGGCCCTTTCGGCCCATGTTCATCAGTTCGTGATCGGTCCCGCAAAAGCCGACGATCACCGGATGCACCAGGACCCCTTCCTTTTTCGGCTCCCCCCGCAGCCGCTGCCGCGGCGGATTGATCAGCCGGACTTCGCCGTAGACCAGCGGGGAAACGGGATCGTTTTGAAAATATGTTCCGAATACCCTCTTTTCAGGCATATCCATGGCCTCCCTTTCCTTGTGTTTCCATCGTTCCATCCTTTGCTTTTATCTTTTTTCCTTCCTTTTCCTCTCTCACGCTTGAATATCTCACATGAGCGAAAACAGCCCATCAATCCCTGAATCAGGCGAAGATATTGTAAACATAGCCGTCCATACATCTTCAAAACGAACCGCGTTCGGCCGCTTTCCCCGATATTATGCCATAACGCTCGGCGTGCTCCCCTGCGGGGCCCGCCGAGACGCGCTGCCGTCCCTTCGGGCCGGTTCGCTCGTCATTATACCATCTTTCATTCTTGATTTCCAGCTGATATCTCCGAATCCCACAAGCCATTTCAGGTTTTCCTCCTCAAAGCCGCCGGCGCAGCCCGTGACGCCGCCGATCCGGAAGCCGCCGCCCGATTGTTGGAAAATATGGCTTTTTATCCCTGGTTTACAGGGCACGGAAACTGTGGTATAGTACTGACAGGAAGAAATGGCAAAATCTGCAGTGCGCCGTAATACCGCCGCGTTCCGGAAAGGGGAGAATCATATGAAACGAATCATGGCCTGCATCCTTGCCGCGGCCCTGCTGCTGGGGGCGGCCTGCGCGCTTGGGGAGGGCCAAAGCTGGACCTGCCCCGATTGCGGACAAACGGGAAACACCGGAAATTTCTGCCCCAACTGCGCCTGTCCCCGTCCGGCCCAAACCGCCGTCAGTTCCACGTCGGCATACAGCGCCAGGCTGCGGATGCGCCTGTCCACCCGCTCCGGCCCCGGCACGTACTTTGACGAACCGGGATCCTTCTTCAGCAAGGATTGGCAGAGCGCCGCGGTGTGGGTGCTGGCCAAGGCGTGGGACTACGATAATGACATCTGGTGGGTGCTGGTGGACTTCTCCGAAAACGGCACCCGATACCGCGCATGGACGGGGCTGAAGCGCGTGGACGTGAACATTGATTTGCTGCCGGAATACTACGGCATCGGCCAAGGCACCGTCGATCCCACGGACACTTGGCGCGGCCCCGGCGAAAACTATGCCCAGGGCCCCCGAATCACCCATTGGCAGGATGTGGTGGCCTACGGCCGGGAGAACGGCTACATAGAAATCGAATACTACGATTCGGATCAGGACATGACGTATCGCGTATGGGTGCCGGAGAATAAAACCTCCATTGATTACGTAACCTCCATGGATTACTGACGCCCGAACAAAAACGCGCCCCGTTTGTCGGCAGGGCCCCGGCCGCCGCCTGAGAAACGGGGCGCGTTATGTCTGGGTTTTTCATTCCGTCCCGCCGCCGTTCTGCACGCCGTACCGGCAGAGGGCGCCAAAATCCAGCGTCCGGATATCCAGGATCTCCACTTGGCCGGAAAGGCTTTCATACAGATAGATCAGCGCATAATACGGTTCGGCGTCGGGGTACGCAGCTTTGGCCCTTGCAAGGAAGCAATGGTTGGTCCCCGCCACCGTCTGCGAGCCGAGATAGGCCACCGGCGCATAGCCGGCCCCCGGCAGCCCTTGAAGCCCCTCCTCAAATATACGCCGGGCTTCGTCCGTGACGGTATAATCCCCGGACACCGTCCACCCGCCGGGCAGCGTTTCCCCCTGCGCGTGCTTTTCCACCAGGCCGGCGGTCAATTGCCAGAACGCATCCGCATTGCCCACTTCATAATGTTCCATCCCGCCGATTTCCAGCCAGTGCGCGTCAAAGCAGACGCGGAAAACCTCTCCATCCGAAAAATAGCACACGATCTGGGGATACCAGTCCGTGATCGCTTCGCTGACCTTATCGCCCAGCGTCATTTCGCACAGCGCGTCCCAAAGCGCCCGGATTTCCTCCGGGTCGTCGGTGGTGAATTCGCTGCTTGAAAAGCCGTATCCGTCGGTATAATAGACCCGCGTGATTGCCGCGCCGCCGCTGATTTTCTGCTGGGCCCGGTCCAGGCCGGTCAGTGCCGCGAAGGCGGGGGCCTCCTCCGCGGCGGCCAGGGGCGATAGCCCCAGCGCAAACAGCAAAACAAAGGAAATCCACTTTTTCATCGCCATCCGTCCTTTCCGTTCCGCCGGGCAGGATGTTTCCGCCCGGCCCGTTCTCCTTCCATTGGACGGGCGCGGACAAAAAAAGTTCCGCATGCTTCGTTTTTTCCCAATGCCCGCAGCGCCGCCGCCTTGGGGCCCCGGGAGGAATCCAGCCCGCGGGCTCACGTTCGGGCGGGATCAGCGCGGCCGGAGCTGCCAGAAGGCCACGGCGGAGGCAGCCGCCACATTCAAAGAATCAATGCCCGGGGCCATGGGGATGCGCACGATGGCGTCGCACCGGGAAAGGACGTTTTCCGTCAGGCCCGTATCCTCGTTGCCCAGGCAGATGGCCAGCTTCTCCATGCCCGACAGGGACGGATCATCCAGCGTGAGGCACTTTTCCCGAAGGGCCAGCCCCAGCACCCGGAACCCCGCCGCCTTTAGCTGCGGAATGGCGCAGTCCGGCCCCGTCCATGCCCAGGGCACCTGAAACACCGCCCCCATGCACACCCGCACCGCCCGGCGGTGCATAGGATCGCAGCAGTCGGGCGATAAAAGGATGGCGTCTGCCCCCAGCGCGGCGGCGGAGCGGAAAATGGCGCCCACATTGGAGGGCTCCCCGATCCCCTCCAGCAGCGCCGCCCGGCGGGCATTCCGGACCACATCCTCCGCCTGCCGGGGCGCCGGGCGGTGAAAAGCGCACAGCACCCAGGACCGCTGCAGCCGGAAGCCCGTCAGTGCGGCCAGGGTATCGTCCTCCCCGGTATACACGGGCACCCCGGGGCACTTGTCAATGATGGCCGCCCCCGGGCCGTCCACAAATTTGCGCCGAATCAGCAGCGACACCGGCACGCACCCCGCCTCCAGCGCGGAGAGCACCACCTTGGGCCCTTCCGCGATGAACAGGCCCTCCTCGGGCCGCTGCCGGCTGCGAAGCTGGGCGTCCGTCAGGTGATAAAACGGCATCACGCCGGGCAGCGAAAAATCCCGGATCTCCACAAGCGGCATGCTTCGCCCTCCCGTTTATCTTCTTTGCAGATAAAAGAAACGGAGCTGCGGAAAAACAACTCCGTTCCTTTTTGCGCGCTTTCAGATCAGGGTCCTGATATCCGTGTACGCACAGCCGTGGGCCAGGGCCACGTTTTTGCAGGTGAGCCTGCCGTCGTACGTGTTCACGCCGGAGCAGATCACGTCGCTGTCCCGGCAGGCCTGTTCCAGCCCCTTTTCGGCGATTTTTAGGCCGTAGCGGACGGTGGCGTTGGTCAGGGCGATGGTGCTGGTCCGGGGCACGGCGCCGGGCATATTGCCCACGCAGTAATGCACCACGCCCTCCTGGATATACACGGGGTCGTCATGGGTGGTCACGTGGGAGGATTCGCCGCAGCCGCCCTGGTCGATGGCCACGTCCACGAACACCGCGCCGTCCTTCATTTCCGCCAGATACCTTTGCTTGAACAGCTTGGGCGTGGAGCCGCCGGGGATCAGCACGGATCCGATCACCAGATCCGCGTCCCGAAGGGCGCGCTCCACGTTGCTGTCGTTGGAAACCAGGGTCTGGATATGGGCGCCGAACATATTGTCCAATTCCTCCAGGCGCTTTAAGCTGATGTCCAGAATGGTGACGTTGGCCCCCATGCCCACCGCGATCTTGCAGGCGTTCATGCCCACGGTGCCGCCGCCCAGGATGACCACATTGGCCTTGGGCGTGCCCGGCACGCCGGCCAGCAGGATGCCTTCGCCCCCGAACCGCTTTTCCAGGTATTTTGCGCCCTCCTGAATAGACAGGCGACCCGCGATCTGGCTCATGGGCGCCAGCAGCGGCAGCGACCGGTCCGTTTCCTGGAGGGTCTCATAGGCGACTGCCTTCACCTTGCCCCGCAGCAGCGCGTCCGTCTGTTCCCTGTCCGCCGCCAGGTGGAGATAGGTATACAGGATCAATCCGTCGTGGAACAGCGGATATTCGCATTCCAGCGGCTCCTTTACCTTGATCATCATATCCACCAGGTGCCATACGTCCGCGGCGTTGTCGATGAGAGACGCGCCCGCGTCCACGTATTCGTTATCCGAAAAGCCGGAGCCGATGCCCGCGCCCTTTTCCATGTAAACGTGATGCCCGGCGGCCACATAGGCGCGCACGTTGTCCGGTGTGAGGCCCACGCGGAATTCGTTATTCTTGATTTCCTTCACACAGCCGATCTTCATAAGACATCCCTCGCATCTCTCCCGCTGGCGGGAGGTATCTTTTTGATTGTGCCCTTCAGGCTTACAGGTCGGCAAACAAATCGGGGCGGTAGACGCCGTCGGCGATCAGCTTTTTGAAGCTTTCCACCACATACGCCTTGTCCTCCTTGTAGGTAACGCCGAACCAGGCGTCCTGCGTATCCAGCACCCGCACGGTGACCTTGCCTTCCCTGAGCAATTGGCCGATGTAGCTGGGAATCAGGAATTCCGCCTTCAGGGGGTTTTCTGCCATATCCAGGAACCGGACAAAGCCCGCCTCCAGGGCATCCATGAATTGGGGGCTCAGGCCCCAGAAATTCATGGACACGTAAGCATCCGGGTCAATGATCTTTCCGTCCGCCTCCGCGCCCACGGCGCCGTCCTTCACGGTCTTTACGATGTTGGAGGTCTCCACCACGTCGGTCAGGAACCCCTTGCCGTCCACCTGGCACACACCGCGGGTCACGGCGCCGTTGTCCGACAGGGTGTTTTTGAGGATGAACCCCGCCATGCAGAATTCAGCGCCGCCCCGGGGAACGCACAAAAAATCATGCAGCTTTTTGAAGGCTTCCCGGCCATAATAGTCATCGGCGTTAATCACGGCGAAGGGCTCGTCAATCACGTCCCGGGCCGCCAGCACCGCCTGGCCCGTGCCCCAGGGCTTAGTCCGCCCCTCCGGCACGGCGCGGCCGCCCGGCAGGTCCCCAAGCTCCTGAAAGCCATACGCCACCTCTACGCCGCACCGGGCGCAGATTTTCTCGATCCGCTCCCCGATGACTGCCCGGAAATCCCGCTCTATATCGCGGCGGATGACGAACACGATTTTATTGAATCCCGCCGCAATGGCGTCGTGAACGGAGTAATCCATGATGATTTCGCCGCCCGGACCCACGGGCTCCAATTGCTTGATGCCGCCGCCAAACCGGGAACCGATCCCCGCGGCCATAATCAAAAGCGCAGTTTTCACGTGTTTTTCCTCCCTGAAAGTATGTCAGGGGAACCGGCAGCCCGGTTCCCCTGATGATGCGCTGATGTGAATCAGCGCCAGTCGATGTTGTTATATTGGTTGATGCCGATTTCCTGCTCCCAGAAATGGCCGTGGCCGAAGAAAATATCATCGGGATATCCGACCTTTTCCGCCAGGCTCTTGAGGGATTTTACAAAGTTGTTCTGCAGCGCGCCGCTGATGGTGGCGGAGGAATCGCCGTTGTTCACCTTGTCCGCCGCCGCCTCAAAGGCCGCCAGATAGCTGTTGTAGAACCCTTCAAAGGCGCTCAGCGCGTCCTTCTGGTCCCCGGTGAGGCTGGATTTGCTGTAGGCATAGTCCAGCACCAGCTGGCCCTTATGCAAATGCTTCACATAGTCGAAGCCGTCCGCATAATAGCGGTTCTTGGTCATGTCTTCCTTTTCGTCCACCCAGCCATTGCCCTTGTACAGCCACTTGATATACTTCTTGCTGGTGTAGGGAAGCGGAGAAGCGTCGATGCCGAAGACGTCCTTGAGCACCTTGCTGCGGTTCGCCTGGTCCGTAATGGCGAACTGGAAGTCGCCGCAGGTGGTTCCTGTGCCGTACTCGCCTTCCAGCACGTAGGAGCCGATTTCCTTGCTCGACAAATCCTGCACAACCTTATACATGGCGGCCAGATCGCCCGCTTCAATGGTGGTGAAGAAATTGATCTTGCTGCTGTTGGCCGTCTGCCACAGGGTATTGACCAGATCCCAGTCGCCCCACAGCTTCTGGATGATAGCGGTGATCATCCTGCGGCCGCGGTTGGTGCGGGCCAGGTCGCTTCCGTCAATCGCTTTCCGGGCGCGGACATAGTCCATGATGCCCTGGCCGTCCAGGTGCTGCTTCCCTGCGGTATACAGCCTGCCGCTGTTGCCTTTGTAATCCACATCCAGGTCGAAATCCACGCCGCCCATGGCATCGCCCAGGGCCACCACGGCGCCCATATCCACTGCCACGTAGGCATCCACCTTGATGCCGCCCATCAGCCAGCTTACCGCGTCGCTGGCGTGCCGCAGGCCTTCCGGCACGGTGGTGGCGCAGTTGAAGGCGTCGTTCATTTTATACACGCCGTATACGCCGGGAACGTAAACGAGGGTATCCCGGGGAACAGAAACCAGGTTGATTTTCCCCTGGGTCTTGTTGATGGACACCAACATCACCACGTCGGTGTGATAAGCCAACAGATCAATGCCCTTCTTGGCTTTGGACTTATTTGCGCTGGGCGTATACCCGGAAAAGCCGTGTTCGATACCCAGCAGCAGCACGTTCAGGAAATCATCCTGGGGGTGGGCACGCACCACCGTCTGAGCGTCCACCAAGGGGTTCTTGCTGCGATTGATTTCCGCGGAACCGGGAACAACGATTCCGCCCACCAGCATCGCCGCAAGCAGCACCGAGGCCAGTATTCTCTTCAACGTCATCTGCAGATTCCTCCTCGTTTTTTTCGAGCCTGTCCCTTGCCGCAGACGGCAGGGCGCAGCTCCTTGAGTCAACGAAAACCGCCGGCTTTTTCATCCCCGCCGCGGGGCTGCCGTCCCTTTCCGAGCGCAAAAAACGTTTCCGGTTCTCCGCCGGATGCTTTTGCCAAATCAGTATAACATAGTTTTTTCCGTTTTGCAACATTCCTGTAACATTTTCTCGGAGGCTGTATTTGTTCCATTTTTTGCCTGGCGAGCGGCTCCTCCCTCCCGGCGCCTCGCGGCGAAAAAAACTCCGCCCCCGCGCATGGCGGAGGCGGAGAGATCCAGGGTCAGACCGGCATGGTTTGGTCTTCCCGGCTGTAGGCGGTGGGGTCGGCCTTCAATTGCTGGGCCTGGCGCCACTGGAAGAACTTTGTCGCCACCTGCGGGAACAGGGCGTAGGAGAGCACGTCCTCCTCCTGCTGACTGTACTGCAGGATCTCTTTGCGATAGCCCTCCAATTCGGGGGCGATGTCGTCGGCGGGGCGGTAGGAAATCACCTTGTCATCCCCGATGCACTTTCTGCGCACGTCCTCGTTGACGGGGGCGGGCAGCCGACCGTATTCGCCCTTCAAAAGGCCCTTGCTTTCCTTGGTGACCATTTTATACCGCTCGCCGCCCAGCACGTTCATCACGGCCTGGGTGCCCACGATCTGGGAGGTGGGGGTCACCAGGGGCGGATAGCCGAAGTCTTCGCGCACACGGGGCACTTCCTCCAGCACGGCATAGTATTTGTCCATGGCACCCGCCTGCTTGAGCTGGCCGATCAGGTTGGAAAGCATGCCGCCCGGCACCTGATACTGCAGCGCCTTGGCGTTGACGGAGAGCACCTTGTCCGGGTCGCGCCAGCCGTCCTTGGTGAGGCGCTCAGCCACGCCCCGGAAATGCTCGGCGATCCGGGCCAGCAGATCTTCATCCAGGCCGGTATCGTATTCCGTGCCCTTGAACGCCGCCACCATGGATTCGGTGGCGGGCTGGCTGGTGCCGCCGCCCAGGGGAGAGAGGGCCGTGTCGATCACGTCCACCCCCGCTTCCACGGCCTTGATGACGGTCATGGCGCCGGTGCCGGCGGTGTTGTGGGTGTGCAGCACGATGGGCAGCTTCGTGTTTTCCTTCAGCTTTTTCACCAGAGAATAGGCATTGAAGGGCAAAAGCAGGCCCGCCATGTCCTTGATGCAGATCAGGTCCGCCCCCATGCCCTCGATTTCCTGCGCCAGTTTGACGAAGTATTCCTCCGTGTGCACCGGAGAGGTGGTGTAGCTCATGGCCACCTCCGCCAGCCCGCCGTACTGCTTGGTGGCCTTCACGGCGGTTTCCATGTTGCGCAGGTCGTTGAGGGCGTCGAAGGTGCGGATGATGTCGATGCCGTTGTCGATGGACTTTTTCACGAAATAGTCCACCACGTCGTCGGCATAGTGCTTATAGCCTAAGATGTTCTGCCCCCGCAGCAGCATCTGCAGCTTGGTATGGGGCAGGGCTTTGCGCAGCTGGCGCAGCCGCTCCCAGGGGTCTTCGTTCAGGAAGCGCAGGCAGCTGTCAAAGGTGGCGCCGCCCCAGCATTCCAGGGAGAAATACCCCGCCTTGTCCAGCATTTCGCAGGCGGGCAGCATTTCATCCAGCCGCATGCGGGTGGCCGCCTGGGATTGATGCGCGTCCCGCAGGATGGTATCGGTGATTTTTACTTTCGCCATATTGATTCTCCTTCCGACAAATACGGAAAAGATTTGTTAATGTGTGCAACCTTGCCGGGTGCGCCGAAGGACGGTCCGCCCTTCGGCGGAAATCATTTTTGCCCGCAGCATGCTTGGCGTCAGCCAAACATGCTGAGCAGCACGCCGGCCGCGATGGCCGAGCCAATGACGCCGGCCACGTTGGGGCCCATGGCGTGCATGAGCAGGAAATTGCCGGGATTCTCCTTCTGGCCCACGGTCTGGCTGACCCGGGCGGCCATGGGAACGGCGCTGACGCCGGCGGAGCCGATGAGCGGGTTGATCTTGCCGCCGGAGAGCTTATTCATCAGCTTGGCCAGCAAAAGCCCGCCCGCAGTGCCGCAGCCGAAGGCCACCACGCCCAGCACGATGATTTCGATGGTCTGGAGCCGCAGGAAGGTCTGGGCCGTGGCGGTGGCGCCCACGGTGATGCCCAGGAAGATGGTGACGATGTTCATCAGTTCGTTCTGCACCGTCTTGTTGAGGCGCTCCACCACGCCGCATTCCCGCATCAGGTTGCCCAGCATGAGGCACCCCACCAGGGGCGTGGCGCTGGGCAGCAGCAGGCTCACCAGGATGGTGACCACGATGGGAAAGAGCACTTTTTCCGTGTGGGAAACGGGCCGCAGCTGCTCCATGACGATCTGGCGTTCCTTCTTGGTGGTCAGCGCCCGCATGATGGGGGGCTGGATCACGGGCACCAGCGCCATGTAGCTGTACGCGGCCACGGCAATGGGGCCCAGCAGGTGGGGCGCCAGTTTGCCGGTGAGCCAGATGGCGGTGGGGCCGTCGGCGCCGCCGATGATGCCGATAGCGCCCGCCTCCGCGGCGTTAAAGCCCAGCAGGGACGCGCCCACGAAGGTGAGGAAAATGCCCAGCTGCGCCGCCGCGCCCAGCAGCAGCGTCTTGGGGTTGGCGATGAGGGGGCCAAAGTCCGTGCCCGCGCCCACGCCGATGAAAATGAGGCAGGGATAAATGCCCAGCTTCACGCCCAGATACAGGTAATCCAGCAGACCGGGGGAAATGGTCTGCCCCGCGGCGGCGATCAATTCGCCCGTGGCGGAGAATACCTGCCCTGCGCTGATGAAGGCGGCGGAATCCTTGATGATGACGGAGGTGGATTCGGCCAGGATGGTGACGCCGTCCTCGGCGATCAGCTGGCCCAGCGCGTTGAGCTGCGCCCCCACGGAATAGGAAGAGGTGATCTGGCCGATGACGTTCCCGGCGGCGTTCAAAACCGCGCCGGCGTTGTTCACCGTCAGCTGGCCAAGGTTCACCAGGTCCTTTGAATCCACCAGGATGGCCCCGCCGAACAGGCTCCAATTGGCATGGCCGCCGGCAAAAAGCTGCTCGTGATAGACTTCGCTGCCCAGCAGGTTGGTCAGCAGCATGCCGAAGGCAATGGGCAAAAGCAGCAGGGGCTCAAATTTTTTCACGATGGCCAGGTAAATCAGCACGCAGGCGATGCCCACCATCACCAGCGCCAGGGGGTTGGCGAAGAATTGGGCGATGCCCGATTCGCTGGCCAAGTCTCCCAGCGTGCTGAGAATATCAACAGATTGCGTACCCACGGAAGAACCTCCAATCAGAAATTATTTCGTTCCGGGATTCTCCCTGCGCTCAGCTCAGCACGGCCAGCACGTCGCCGGAATTGACGGACGCGCCCTTGCTGACGCTGATCTGGGCCACGGTGCCGTCCTGGGGCGCCAGGATCTCGTTTTCCATCTTCATGGCCTCCAGGATCACCAGCACGTCGCCCTTCTTGACGGCGGCGCCCTGCTGCACCTTCACTTCCAGGATGGTGCCCGGCATGGGCGCGTTGATCTTGGTGCCGGCCACGGGCGCGGCAGCCTTGGGGGCCGGAGCCTTGGGAGCCGGGGCCTTGGGCGCGGCGGGCGCGGGGGCGGCGGCGGGCGCGGGATTCACGGGCGTAATGGATTCCGCGGCGCCCACCTCTTCCACTTCCACTTCATAGGCGATACCGTTGACCGTAATATTGAATTTCCGCATGATGCTCTCCTCTTTCTTCCTGTTTTCTGAAACGGCTTTTCTGTCACAGCCGGCTGAAAATCTGTTCTTCCCTGGCCGCTCTTGCCCGGGCGGGCGCGGCGCTGACCCTTCTCACCCGGCGCACCACAAAGGCGCTGTCCTTGCCCTCGCTCTGCCAGATCATGGCGATGGCCGCGGTGATGGCGGCAATGGCCTGCAAATCGCTTTCCTCATCCGCCCGGTCGATTTCCATTTCCCGGACCGGCACGATGGGCGCCGCTGCCGGCAGGGGCCGGGGCGCCTCCTTTTTGGGCCGGGCGGTAAACAGGGTCATCAGGTAAATGCAGCCGATAAGGATCATCAGCCCCACGAACACCACCAGCATCCCGGTGGCCGTGGTGGACAGACCCAACGTCAATTTCTCCATACGGCCCTCCTTACAGCGGCAGGTTGCCGTGCTTCTTGGGCAGGTTCACGTCATGCTTGGCGGAGAGCACCTCCAGGGCCGCAATCAGATACTTGCGGGTCTCCCGGGGCTCGATCACGTCGTCCACCGCGCCCGCGCGGGCTGCGGCCAGGGCGCCGTTAAGCTGCGCATATTTTTCTTCCAGCGCCTCCCGGCTTTCCCCGGCATTCAGTTCTTCGCCCATCAGCGTCTGCACGGCGGTTTCCGCCGTCAGGGGCGAAAGCATGGCGGTGGGCCAGGCATAGCTCATATCCGCCATGCGCGAACCGCCCAGGGCCACGTAAGCGGCGCCCACGGCGCTGCCGGTAAAGACGGCTGCCTTGGGGGCCGTGGCCTCGGCATAGGCGTACACCAATTCCGCCGCGGCCCGGAGCAGATCGCCCTGCCCTTCCGGGGCGGGCACGGCCAGGCCGTCAGTATTCACCAGAGAGATCACCGGAAGCTGATAGCAGTCGCACAGCCGCACGAACCGGGCCGCCTTGCGGCAGTCCGCGGCGGTGAGGCGCCCGCCGTCCTTGAGATGGTCGGTGGCAACCATTCCCACGGTGCGGCCGCCCAACCGGCCCAGGGCACACTTCACCGCGCTGCCCCAGCCCTGATACAGCCAGATGGCCCGGCCCTCGTCCAGCAGGTCCTGGACCAGGGCGTCGGCGTTCTCGGGATCGTCGCACACCGTCAGGCGGTTCAAATCGTCCCCTTCCGCCAGGGGAGCGTCCTCCATATTGCAGGCGGGCAAAAGATCAATCAGCGCGGCGGTGAGGGCGATGGCCTCCTCCTCGCTTTCCGCGGTCAGGGCCGCGGCGCCCTGGGCGTCCATGGCTTCGGCGCCGAACAGGGCCTGGGCGGTCTTTTCCCGGCCCTTTTCGCCGTTCATCACCAGCGCGGTATGCAGCGCCATTTCGCCGGTCTTTTTCACCTGCACCGTCACGTCGCAAAGCTGCGCCATCACGGCGCTCAGGCCCCGCACCGGCCCCATCACGCACCCGATCAGCGGGCACACGCCGGACAGGCGCGCCAGCGCGTTGGCCGTGCGGGCATAGGCGGCCAGGGCCTCCACGCCCGTTTCCAGGCGCACGCCCTCGCTGTCCAGCATCAGCACCACCGGCGCGCCGGTGATCCGGGCCAGACGCAGCGTCTTTTGGGCTTTGGCCGCCTGGTCCCGCGTCATGGCGCCGCCGGCGGAGGCATAATCCTGGGCGAAGCAGTATACCGCCTGGCCGTTCACCGTGCCGCAGCCGGCCACGGCGTGGCTTTCTTCCCGCAGGCCTTCGATCTCCGCGAAGCTGCCCGCGTCAAAGAGCTTCTGCACCCTCTCCCGGGCTGTGCCCTTGCCCTGGGCATGCTGCTTCGCCACCCGGTCCTTGTCCCCCTGCAGGATGGCGGCTTTTTGCTCCGCCAGGGCCTGCAGCCTTTCCATCATGTCCATTCCGGTTCCCCCATTCTGAAAACTTGGTTTGGCAGGGAAGGCTGAAGCATGGCTTCTTTTCCTTTTTACGAACCATTTTTTCCATTCGGGAAAAAGAAAAGCCTCATCCTTACCCAATTTCTTCTATTCACCATCATTCCCCTTATTTCCTGCTGCAAAAAGACAAAAATTTCACGCCCGCCCCCGCCTGTTCCGCGGCGCGGAGGCGCGGCGGGAAATAAAATAAGAAAACCATTGCGAAAACGGCAAGAAAATGGTAAAATGCTTCGTTGTATGGATGCAAATATCTCAGGCACGGATTTTTCCCAGACGGAAGGAGTATGCCCTATGAAGCGTTCCATAATCTGCCTGCTGCTGGCGCTGGTCCTGCTGGGGAGCATGGTTTGCGCTGCCCAGGCGGACGCCGTTCAGCTCACCGCGCTGGACGACTACGCCAAATGCAAATTCACCAAGAACTATACGGTTTACAGCGGCCCCGGGGAGCAGTACATCCGCCCCGGCAGCAGCACCTCCTCTGTGCGCAAGAACAAGACCACCTATGTGTTCGGCTATACGGGCAACTGGCTCCTGGTGGGCTTTGAGGTAAGCGCGAAAAAGGAATGGGCGGTGGGATATATTTCCCGGGACGCCCTGAACCATACCAGCTCCGTCAGCGGCAATATCCCGGAGCTGACCTTCCAGCCCTCCCTCATTGGCTACGCGGACAATTACTGCCGCCTGACGGAGGACCCCCTCTGGCGCGGCGGCGACTATATGCCCTATACCATTCCCGAGGGCACGGCCTTTACCGTGCTGGCCGTCCGGGGCAAAAGCCAGGCGTGGACCTATGTTGAAGTGAACACGCCCAAGGGCCCCATGCGGGGCTTCGTCTGGACCAAGCACGTGATTTACCGGGACGGCCAGGTGCCCGCCACCCCCATCCCCACGCCAAAGCCAACCCCCAAACCCACCCCCAAGCCCACGGCGGTGCCCACGCCCATCCCCACCGCAGCGCCCTACACGCCGCCCACGGTGGCCCCTTACATCCCGCCCACGGCCGCTCCCTATATCCCGCCCACGGCAGTGCCCTATTCCCCCACGGCTACGCCGTATTGGTATCCCACTGCTGTGCCCACGGCGGTGCCCTACTGGTATCCCACCGCCGCGCCCACGGCCGCGCCGTATTGGTACCCCACCGCCGCGCCCCAGAATTCCTTTTATCACGACCAGGTGAAGGGCTATTGGTTCCCCAAGTCCCAGTATGTGTATTTCTCCAGCGCGTGGCCCGTCTATTCCGGCCCGGGCGACTATTACTGGCGCGCCGCGGATGGCAAGGCCACCATGGGCGGAGGGAACTGCATCCTCTACGGCGTGGAAAACAATTGGGCGCTCATCGGATACACCCTGAGCAACCAGGCCTTCCGCATCGGCTATATTTCCGCCGCCGCGCTGCCCCAGCAGGGCCTGAGCGTGCCGTATCTGGACCTGGCCTACAAAACCGGGCTGGTCACGACGGATTCCATGCTGACGGACGATATCGTGCGCTATTATCCCACCCTGGCCACCGTGCCCGGCGGCACCTATGTGCTGTTCCTGGGCTATATCACCGACAACAGCAACAACACCTGGGCGTTCATCGAGCTGCTGACCAACAACAACCTCATGCGCGGCTTCATTCCCGCCGCCAACCTGGCGCTGAAATGACCGGGCAGGGGCCGCCCTTTGCCGGCGCCCCGCCCGCGTTTTCAAAGGGCCCTTTCGGCAGGCCTTGCCGGAAGGGCCTTTTTTTCTTACGGCAGGTCCAGGGCGTCCAGGGGCTCGCCGCCGCGGTAGACCGTGCGCCCGGATAAAAGCGTTACCGCGCCCCGCCAGCTGTCGCAGATCAGCGCGCCGCCCCGGCAGGGCCGGAGCCGGGCGGGATAGGCGCAGGGCAGGCGGGAAAGCACCCGGCCGTCCCTGCGCAACACCGCCACGCTTTCCCTGCAGCCCACCAGGCACTTGCCGTCCGGCAGGGCGCAGAGGCTGATTGGCACCTGGCCGTCGGAAAACACCTCCTCCACGACGCCCCGGGGGCTGATGCGCAGCAGCAGGGCGGTGGGCTCCTCCTCTCCCGCGGCGCACAGGGCAAACAGCCCCTGGGGCAGCCTGCACACCCCACAGGCCGTGCCCGGCACCCGGAACCGCGCCGCCCGGCGCAGCGCGGCGTCCAGCAGCAGGATCTCCCCCGCCGCGCCGCCCGCCGCCGCCAGGCGCCGCCCACAGTGGCACAGCGCCCGGGGATAGGCCCCGGCGGGGGCGGAATAGAGCGCCTGCCCTGTGTGCGGGTCGTAAGCGGCCACGCAGTCCGCCTCTGTGGAAAGGGCGCATACCATGCGGGAAAACAGCTCCAGGGCGCATACTCCCGGCGGCACGGGAAAGTCAAACAGCGTCTCCCCCGTCCCCCTGTCGCAGCACTGGCACCGCCCCGCCCCGGCGCAGTATACCCTTTCCCCGTCCGCGCACAGGGCGAACCCCGGCGGGCCCGCCCGGACGAAGCCCCCGTCCGTTTCCCGCATCAAGCCCCGTTCCCCGTCCGCCACCCACAGCGCCATGGCCCATCCCCCCTTCTGCCAGGATATGCCCCGGCGGGCATGGCGTGACGGCGCATTTATCCCCTTGCGCAATCGGTAAAAAACGGATATAATGGGCACAGAAAACGCAAATGCGCAAAAAGGAGCGATTCCACATGAGCTATCAGGAAGAATACCGCCGCTGGCTGGATATGTTTGCCGCCGACGCGGAAACGATGGAAGAGCTGCGGAGCATCGCAGGCGACGAAAAGGAAATCGAGGATCGCTTTTATACCGACCTGGCCTTTGGCACGGCGGGCCTGCGGGGCGTGCTGGGCATGGGCACCAACCGGATGAACGTATACAATATCCGCCGGGCCACCACCGGCTTGGCCAAATATCTCATTGCGCAGGGCATTGAGGGCCGGGGCGTGGTAGTCGCCTGCGACAGCCGCATCAAGAGCGACGTATTCGCCAGAGAAACGGCGCTGACCCTGGCCGCCAACGGCGTAAAGGCGTATCTGTTCGACGCGCTGCGGCCCGTGCCCGTGCTCTCCTATGCGGTGCGGCATTTGGGCGCCGCGGCCGGCGTGGTCATCACCGCCAGCCATAACCCGCCCCAGTACAACGGCTATAAGGTCTACGCCGCGGACGGCGCCCAATTGGGCCCGGAGGCCGCCGACGCCGTGACGGGCTATATCCGCGCCCTGCGGTATGCCGACTGCGCGCCCATGGACGAGGAAGAGGCCAAGGCCGCCGGATTGCTGGCCATCATCGGGGCCCGGGAAGTGGACGACGATTATATCGCCATGATCAAGACCCTGGCCCAGCGGCCCGAATTGCTCGCCGCCCGGGGCAAGGACCTGAACATCGTATATACCCCCCTCCACGGCAGCGGCAACGTGCCGGTGCAGCGGCTGCTCAGGGAGCTGGGCGTGCACTATACCGTGGTGCCTCAGCAGGAGGCCCCCGACGGCCGCTTCCCCACCGTCACCGCCCCCAATCCGGAGGACCCCGCCGCCTTCAGCCTCGCCATCCCCCTGGCGGATCAGGTGGGCGCCACGGTGGTTTTCGGCACCGACCCGGACTGCGACCGCCTGGGCGCGGCCGTGCAGGACGGGCGCGGCCAGTGGCATACCCTCACCGGCAACCAGATCGCCTGCCTGATGCTGGCGCATATCCTCAGCAGCAAAAAGGAAAAGGGCACCCTGCCCCTGAACGGCGCGGCGGTCAAATCCGTGGTCAGCACGGAATTGGCCCGGGCCATCTGTGCGGATTACGGCGTCAGCATGTATGAGGTGCTCACGGGCTTCAAGTTCATCGGCGAAAAGATCCAGCAGTTCGAGGAAACGGGCAGCCACACCTTCCTCTTCGGCTTTGAGGAATCCTTCGGCTACCTCTCCGGCACCCAGGTGCGGGACAAGGACGGCGTCAACGCCTCCCTGCTTTTGTGCGAGGCCGCCGTCTCCTGCATGGACCGGGGCGAAACCCTCTACGACGCCCTGCAGCGCCTGTACAAAAAATACGGCTACTTTAAGGAAAAGAGCATTTCCGTCACCCTCCCCGGCAAGGACGGCGTGGCCAGGATCGCCGGGATCATGGCCGCCCTGCGGGAAAACCCGCCTGTCCAGGTGGCCGGGCTGAAGATCACCGCCGTGCGCGATTTCTCCGCCGGCGTCCGCACCGAAAACGGCGCGGAAGAAAAGCTGGATTTCCCCCGCTCCAACGTGCTCTACTATGAAATCGAAAACGGCAACTGGATCTGCGTCCGCCCCAGCGGCACCGAGCCCAAAATCAAGCTCTACGTGGCCGCCCGGGCCGATACCCAGGAGGCCGTGGACGCCCTCAATGATCGCATGGCCGAAGAAGCGCAGAAGTGGCTCAAGTAACGAAATAAAACGAAGCAGGGGGCCCGTTCTTTGGAGCCCAAAGAACGGGTTTCCCCCTGTACCCCCTTCCCAAGAAAGGCGACTGGGAATGTATTCCTAAAACATTTTTCCGAAGAACTCTACTTCAATGACTGTTCCGTCCGGATAGGTTTCTGTTCCGGTGTAAATGTATTCGGTAAATCCCCAATGATGATAGATTGATTTGTTCAGCAGCTCTTTGGGCTCAACCCCTACAACTGCCTGATGATATCCTCTCTTTTTCAGATCATCCTGCATATAGTCCATCAGCCTGGAAAAATAGCCCTTCCCGCGATATTCCTTGATGGTTCTGAACGCACAAAGCTCTGCTGTGCGTTCTTTCATTGCATACTCCGGCAGAAAATCCGGGCACAGCACAGCGGTCGCTTCACAGATGATGGTCCCATTCAGGATGCCGTAATACGGTATGGATTGGCCTGTCAAATAATGCTCAATGGCTTCCCTTTTCCAGGCAATCCAGTTTTCTTTCTTCGTATTATGTTCGATTTCATAATCCCATTTCTGATTGATTTCTTCTGTGGAAGGAATTTTGCATATATATCTGTCATTCATTTTGTTTTTCCCTTTTCCATGAGCCCGCTTTCTCCGGGAGGGGGCACGGGGGAGGGGTACTCTTTGGCTCCAAAGAGTACCCCTCCCCCGCTTATCGTTCTCGTTTTCTTCGTTATTTCGTCTCCATCGCTTTCGCGATCTTCACGATCCTGCTGGTGCCCAGGCGGGAAGCGCCCAGGGAAAGGAACTTTTCCGCGTCCTCCAGGGAGGAAATGCCTCCGGCGGCCTTGATTTTGACGCCCGGGCCCACGTATTTGGCGAACAATTCAATATCGGCAAAGGTGGCCCCGGCGGTGGAAAAGCCGGTGGAGGTCTTGATATAGTCCGCTTTGGAATCGGTAACGATGCGGCACATGCGGATTTTTTCCTCCTCCGTCAGCAGGCAGGTTTCGATGATGACCTTCAATACCTTCCCTTCGCAGGCGGCGCGGACGGCCCTGATTTCATCCTGCACATACCCGTCCTCCCCGGCCCGGAGCATGCCGATGTTGATGACCATATCGATTTCGTCGGCGCCCTTGTCCACGGCGTCGCGGGTTTCAAACACCTTGGCCTCCGTGGTCATGTTCCCGTTGGGGAAGCCGATGACCGTGCAGATTTTGAGCTTTTCGCCCACGTATTCCTTTGCTCTTTTCACATAGCAGGGCGGAATGCACACGGAGGCGGTGTGATACTTCATCCCGTCGTCGCACAGGGCGCGGATTTCTTCCCAGGTGGCGGCCTGCTTGAGCAGGGTATGGTCGCAGGCGTTCAGGATACGGTCAAGGTTCATTTTCTTTTCCTCCCCGGCGATGATTTTTTCTGCTGATATTATAGCACCGGTGCGGCAAAAAACGCAATACGCGCCCCCGCCGGGCGGTTGACAAATCCTGCCGCGGAATTTACAATAGATAGCGGAAAAAGACCCGTTTTTTTAAGGAGCATTTGATGAAGGATTTTCCCCTGTATCGGTCGGTGCGCGGCGCCGTGCTGGCCGCCGCGCTGGTGGCCGGGCCGCTTTTGCTGCTGGCCTTTTCGCCCGCCGGGGGGCTGTATGTGCCGTTGGCGGTGCTGTTTCTTTTGCCCGCGGCAGCCTGCATTGCGGGGCTGACGGGCGGGGCGCTGCCCATGGCGCTGGGCGCCGGGGCGGGGCTGTTTGCCATGTACCGGCTTTTCGGCGGCCCGGGGCTGACGGTTTCCGCCCTTTACCTGCTGCCCATCCTGGCGGTCTTTGTGGCGGTGATTTGCCTGCGCGTGCCCTTCTGGAAGGGCTGCGCCGCCATGGCGGCCGCGCATCTGCTTTGCCTTTCGGCGGTATACGCGCTGCTGCGCGATTGGGCGGGGGGCGATTTGTACGCCGCAGCGGGGCAGGCCGCGGTAAACGCCCTGCAAAGCAGCAGCATGGGCGATTCGCTGCTGTATCAGTTTTATTCCATGGGGCTGCTCTCCCTGCGGGACGAATTGGCCGAGCATGCTTTGCAGCCCTCGCTGTTTGGCTATTACACGCTCTCCGCCGACGCGCGGGCGGACCTTCTGCTTTCCGTGAATACCCTGGTGACCAGCGATTTGGCGACGCGGGTGCCCAACGTGATCGTATCCCAGAGCATTCTGGGGGGCGTTGCGTGCCTGCTGCTGCCGCTGCGCTTCGGGTTCCTGGCGGAGGAAAAGCGGGCGTTCCTTTCCGCCGGCACGGCGGACGCGCCGGCGGGCAAAATCAATTTCCCCGACCTGGGCATGCCGCCCCTTTCCACCTGGCACCTGCCTCGGGGCGTGGGCTGGCAGGTGGGCGCGGCCCTGGCGGCGGGCTATCTGATGCAGGGCAGCGGCACGCCCATGACCGCCGTGGCCGGGGCGGTGCTGTATGCCGCGGCTTCCGCCGTGTTCATGGTGCAGGGAGCGGCGCTGGTGAATTTCCTGCAAAAAAGCCGGGGCTCGTCCCGGGCGCTGCGGGTGCTGCTGCCGCTGGTGCTCATGGCGTTTTCCGTGCTGCTGTTCATGGGGATTATCGATCAAATGATGAACATCCGGGGCCTGCGCAAGCCCCGTGAACCAAAGGAGGGTATTTAAAATGAAAGTGATTCTGCTGGCCGACGTGAAGGGACAGGGCAGGAAGCAGGACATCGTCAACGTCAGCGACGGCTATGCCCGCAACTACCTTTTCCCCAAAAAGCTGGCCGTGGAGGCCACCCCCGGCGCCGCCAAGGAGGTGGAGCGCCGGCAGGCCGCCGAGCGCGCCCGGGAAACCGAACGCCGCCTGGCCGCCGAAAAGAAGGCGTCGTCCCTGCGGGGCAAGGTCATCAGCGTGACGGCCAGATGCGGGGCCCAGGGCAGGCTGTACGGCTCCGTCACCGGCGCGGAAATCGCCGATGCGCTGAAAAACCAGCATGGGGTGGACGTGGACAAGCGCAAGATCGACCTGAGCGAGCCCATCCGCACCGTGGGCGAAACGGAGGTCATCATCCGGCTGTACCCCGAAATTTCCGCGAAAATGACCGTGCGCGTCACGGGCGGCGAGGCATAAAATGGACGCGCCTGCCGCTTCTTCCTTTGCCCCCGTCCCGCCGCATTCCACCGAGGCGGAACGGTCGGTGCTGGGCGCGATGCTGCAAAACGGCAACGCGGTTTCTTCCGCCCTGGAAATGCTGTCGGCGGAGGATTTTTACGTGCCCGCCCATCGGGAAATCTTCGACGCGGCCAGGGCCGTGGCGGGCCGCCATTCCGCCGTGGACCTGGTGACCATGGACGCCGAGCTTTCCCGCCGGGGCACCCTGCCCGGGGTGGGGGGCATTGAATACCTGATCGACCTGGCCCAGTTCGTGCCCACCGCCGCCAACGTGAAGGATTACATCCGCATCGTGGCGGAAAAATCCACCCTGCGGCGGCTCATCGCCGCGTCCGGCGAAATCTCCAAGGCCGCCTACGCCCAGGAGCAGGAATTGCCCCAAGTGCTGTCCATGGCGGAAAAGCAGGTGTTTGATATCGTCATGCGCCGGGACGGCGGCGAGGATTTGATGCACATCCAGGAGGTGCTGTCCCGCACATATGCCCAGATGGAGGAATTGGCCCGCCTGAAGGGCGCGGTGGCCGGCGTGCCCACGGGCTTTTACAGCCTGGACAGCCTGCTCACCGGCCTGCACGGGGGCGAATTGATCCTGGTGGGCGCCCGGCCCTCCATGGGCAAAACCTCCTTTGCCATCAACATGGCCGCCCACGCCGCCCGCAAGGGCAAGAAGGTGGCCATTTTCTCCCTGGAAATGCCCCGGGAGCAGATCGCCATGCGTATGCTGTGCGGCGACGCCCGGATCAATATGCAGTCCGTGCGCAAAGGGATGCTGCGGGATGAGGAATGGGTGCGCCTGGCCAAGACCCTGGCGCCGCTGGCCAAGTGCGAAATGTATATCGACGACACCTCCGGCCTCACCCCGGGGCAGCTCCGCTCCCGCTGCCGGCGGATGATGATGGACCACGGGCTGGATTTGATCGTGGTGGACTATCTGCAGCTCATGGGCTCGGACACCCGGGCAGAAAGCCGGCAGGTGGAAGTGAGCCAGATTTCCCGCAGCCTCAAGGCCATCGCCCAGGAGCTGAAGGTGCCCCTGGTGGCCTGCGCCCAGCTTTCCCGGGCCAATGAAAAGCGCGGGGCGGGCAGCCTGCGTCCCATGCTTTCCGACCTGCGCGATTCCGGCTCCATCGAGCAGGACGCCGACGTGGTGATGTTCCTGCACCGGGAGGCCTATTACAAGCGCGAGGAGGGCACCCCGGACAACATCGCCGAGGTGATCGTGGCCAAGCAGCGCAACGGCCCCCTGGGCACGGTGAAGCTGGCCTTCCTGGGCGAATATACCCTGTTTGATAACCTGGCGGCCGATATGTAAGGACATCCTTTCGCCCCCACGGCGCCCCGCGCCTGCCGGGGCGTTTTCTCTGCGCATTTTTTCCGTATTCTCCCGGCTTCGCCGTTGCGAAAAGGGGCAAGATATGGTAAGATAAAAGCTGTATTGATTCTGGATTCCGGGAGGATGGACGGCCTATGGACATGAAACAGCGCATTGCGGACCTGGCAGGAGAGCTGATGAAAAAGGCGTTCCCGCAGGCGGAAGGGCTGCCGCAGGATGCGGCGGCGTTCCTGGAGGTGCCGCCGGACGCCGCCATGGGCGATTATGCCTTCCCCTGCTTTAAGCTCAGCCGCGCCCTGCGCATGGCCCCGCCTCTGATCGCGCAGAAGATGGCCGCCGCGCTGGAAGAAAACGGCGTTGCCCGGGTGGAATGCGCGGGCGGATACCTGAATTTCTTTTTCAACCGGGAAAACTTCGCCCGGGAGCTGCTCTCCGCCATCCTGGCCGCCCCGGAAAAATGGGGCAGCAGCGAAGAGGGCAGGGGCAAGACCGTGTGCGTGGAGTATTCCTCCATCAATATCGCCAAGCGGTTCCATCTGGGGCATCTGTGCACCACCGTCATCGGCAATTCCCTGCGCCGGATCTACGATTTCCTGGGGTGGAAAACCGTCTCCATCAACTACCTGGGGGACTGGGGCACCCAGTTTGGCAAGATGGTGTGCGCCTACAAGAAGTGGGGCGAAAAGGAAGCGGTAGAAAAGGGCGGCGTGGACGAAATGACGCGGCTCTACGTCCGCTTCAACGACGAAGCGAAGAAAGACCCCGCCCTGGAGGACGAGGGCAGGGCCTGGTTCAAAAAGATCGAGGACGGCGACCCCGAAGCCATGGAGATTTTCCGCTGGTTCAAGGAGGTCACCCTTCAGGACGCCATGAAGGTCTACGACGTGCTGGACGTGCATTTTGACAGCTACGACGGCGAAAGCGTGATGGCCGGAAAAACGGGGAGGGTCATCCGGGAACTGGAGGAAAAGGGCCTGCTTAAGGATTCCGACGGCGCTAAGATCGTGGACCTGGAGCCCTGGGGCATGCCCCCCTGCCTGATCCTCAAATCCGACGGCGCCACCCTCTATCACACCCGGGATATTGCCGCCGCCATTTACCGCAAGGAAACCTACGGTTTTGACCGCAGCCTCTACATCGTAGCCTACCAGCAGGACCTGCATTTCAGGCAGCTGTTCAAGGTGCTGGAGCTGATGGGCTTTGACTGGGCGGAGCAATGCAAACACGTGGCCTTCGGCATGGTCAGCTACGAGGGCCAGGCCATGGCCACCCGCTCGGGCCATGTGGTGCTGCTGGAGGAATTGCTCACCCGGGCCCAGGAAAAGGCGCTGGATATCATCAACGAAAAATCCCCCGGCCTGGAAAACAAGGAGGAAGTAGCCCGGCAGGTGGGCGTGGGCGCGGTGGTATACGCCACGCTGCAGAACAACCGCATCAAGGACATTGATTTCTGGTGGGACCGGGCGCTGAACTTTGACGGCGAAACGGGCCCCTATGTGCAGTATACCTTCGCCCGGTGCTGCTCGGTGCTGCGCAAAGCGCCCCCGGCGCTGCCCGACCCCGATTACGCGGCGCTGACGGACGACGAAAGCCAATCGCTTCTGCGGCTGCTTTCCCGGTTCCCGGAGGCGGTCAGCGAGGCCTGCCAGCGCAACGAGCCCTACCTGGTCACCCGCGCCGTCACCGAAATCGCCAAGGCGTACAACAAATTCTATTACGAACACCGCATCCTGGATGACGACCTTTCCGCCGCCGCTGCGCGGCTGGCCTTGACCCGGGCCAGCGCCCAGGTCATCAAAACGGGGCTTTACCTCATCGGCCTGTCTTCGCCGGAGCGCATGTAACCCCCCGCGTCCGCGCAACATATACAGATGATAAGACCCGAAAGGAGGCAGCGGCATGAAATTCACGAAAATGCACGGCATCGGCAACGATTATATTTATGTCAATTGCTTTGAAGAGGTGGTTTCCGATCCCGAGCGCCTGGCCATCGTGATGAGCAAGCCGCATTTCGGCTGCGGCAGCGACGGGCTGATCCTCATCGAGCCCAGCGATACCGCGGATTTCGGCATGCGCATGTTCAATTCCGACGGCAGCGAAGGTGATATGTGCGGAAACGGCGCGCGCTGCATCGGCAAATATGTGTACGAGCGGGGCCTGACCAATAAAACAGAATTGACCCTGGCCACCAAGGGCGGCCTAAAGCAATTGTGGCTGACCGTGGAGGACGGCAAGGTATCCCGGGTAAAGGTGGATATGGGCACCCCGGAATTGAACCCCCGGCTGATCCCCGTGGACCTGCCCGGGGAAATGGTGCTGCGCCACCGGCTGCAGATCATGGGCCAGACCTGGTTCATCACCTGCGTCAACATGGGCAACCCCCACGCCGTTTTGTTCGTTCGGGACCCGGAGGTGGTGGACCTGCCCACCATCGGCCCCATGATCGAGCACCATCCCCTCTTCCCCCGGCGCACCAATGTGGAGTTTGTCCGGGTGATCGACCGGAACATCCTGCAGATGCGGGTGTGGGAACGGGGCGCCGGCGAAACGTTGGCCTGCGGCACCGGGGCCTGCGCGTCGCTGGTGGCGGCGGTGCTGGCCGGCCTTTCCGACCGGACCGTGCAGATGAAGCTGTCCGGCGGCAATCTGCAATTGCACTGGAGCGCCGAGGATAACCACGTATATCAGACCGGCCCGGCATCCTTCGTTTATGACGGGGATTGGCTGGAGGACTGAAAGGCTGCCCGCGGCAGCCTGAGGATTTCAGGCCTGGCCGGCCTTCGGCGCATCCGGCCGTTTACTTCCCTTTATATTTTTGCAATGGAGGCATCCCATGAAAATCAACACAAACCTTTCCAAGCTGCCCGCGGGATACCTGTTTGCCGAAGTCGCCAAGCGGGTGAAGGCCTTTTCCGCCGCGAACCCGGACGCTTCTATCCTGCGCCTGGGCATCGGCGATGTGACGCGGCCCCTGGCCCCTGCGGTGGTGGCGGCCATGAAGAAAGCCGCCGATGAAATGGGCACCCCGGAGGGCTTCCATGGCTACAGCCCCGACTTTGGCTACGACTGGCTCATTTCCGCCATCATCGCCGGGGATTACGCGCCCCGGGGCGTGAAAATCGACCCGGACGAGGTGTTCATTTCCGACGGCGCCAAATCCGACGTGGGGAACCTGCAGGAATTGTTCGGCCCGGACGCGAAAATCGCCGTCACGGACCCAGTGTATCCCGTGTATGTGGATTCCAACGCCATGGCGGGCCGCCTGGGCGATTATGTGAACGGCAAATGGACAGGCCTTGTCTATCTGCCCTGCAACGCGGAAAACGGCTTCATGCCGCCGCTGCCGGAGGGCAGGGTGGACGTGGTGTACCTGTGCTACCCCAACAACCCCACGGGCACGGTGCTGACAAAGGATCAGCTCAAATTGTTTGTGGATTGGGCCCTTGAAAACGGCGCCCTCATCGTATACGACGCGGCGTACAAAGCCTTCATTTCGGACGACGCCATCCCCCGCAGCATTTATGAAATCCCCGGCGCGGACAAATGCGCCATTGAGTGCTGCTCCTTCTCCAAGACCGCCGGGTTCACCGGCACCCGCTGCGCCTACGCCGTGGTGCCCAAGGCGCTGACGTTTGACGGCGTTTCCCTGAACCGCCTCTGGGGCCGGCGGCAGGCCACCAAATTCAACGGCGTTTCTTATATCACCCAGCGGGCCGCCCAGGCGGTTTACACCGAGGCGGGCCGGCGCCAGATCATGGAAAGCATCGCCTATTACCGGGAAAACGCCCGGGTGATCCGGGAGGGCCTGGCCGGGGCGGGCATTCAGGTGTTCGGCGGCGTGCATTCCCCCTACGTGTGGATGAAAACGCCGGATGATATGCCCTCCTGGGATTTCTTCGATCTGCTGCTCACAAAGGCCCACGTGGTGGGCACCCCCGGCGAGGGCTTCGGCCCCGCGGGCGAAGGCTATTTCCGACTCACCGCATTCAATACGCTGGAGAACACGAAAGCGGCGGTGGAACGGATCGTTTCTGTTCTGTAAGCATCACGGGAAGCCCACAAGCAAAGGCAGTTTTTCTTTCTTTCCGAATCGGTTTTCGGAAGGGGCACGGGGAAACCGCTTTTGAGTCAAAAGGGTTTCCCCTTTATCTTCCCACTTAGGAGGTCTTCCAAATGATACGCGCAATCGTGGGCGCCAACTGGGGCGACGAAGGCAAAGGCAAAATCACGGACATGCTGGCGGAGAACAGCGATATCGTCATCCGCTTTCAGGGCGGCGCCAACGCGGGCCACACCATCATCAACGATTACGGCAAGTTCGCGCTGCATCTTTTGCCCAGCGGCGTCTGCCACCGGCATGTGGTGAACGTCATCGGCCCCGGCGTGGCGCTGGATATCGAGGCGCTGCTTCGGGAATTGCAAATGCTCCGGGACAGGAACGTTCCGGAGCCCCGTCTGCTGCTTTCGGACCGGGCCCAGGTGCTGATGGAATACCACGTGGCCTTTGACTGCTATGAGGAAGAGCGGCTGGGCAAACAGTCCTTTGGCAGCACCAAATCCGGCATCGCGCCCTTCTACGGCGACAAATATATGAAAATCGGCCTGCAGCTTTGCCAGCTCATGGATAAGGACATCCTTCGCGCACGGCTTGAAAACGCGGCCAAGCTGAAGGACGCCCTGCTGGACAGCCTGTACCATAAGCCGCGCCTGGACGTAGACGCCCTCACCGAAAAGTATTACGCTCTGGGCCAGCAGATTCGCCCCATGATCTGCGACTGCGCCCAGTATCTGCACAGGGCGGTCAAGGAAGGAAAGCGCATCCTGCTGGAAGGGCAGCTTGGCACCCTCCGGGACCCGGACCACGGCATTTTCCCCTACACCACCTCCTCCTCGCCCCTGGCGGGCTTTGGGGCGGTAGGCGCGGGGCTGCCGGTGACGGCCTTTGAGCAGGTGATCTGCGTGACAAAAGCCTATTCCTCCTGCGTGGGCGCGGGGCCCTTCACCACGGAGCTCTTCGGCGACGAGGCGGAGGAGCTGCGCCGCCGCGGCGGCGACGCCGGCGAATACGGCGCCAAGACGGGCCGGCCCCGGCGGGTGGGCTGGTTCGACGCGGTGGCCACCCGCTACGGCTGCATGGTTCAGGGCGCCACCGACTGCGTGATGACCAACCTGGACGTGCTGGGCTATCTGGATGAAATCAAGGTGTGCGTTGCCTATGAGATCGACGGAAAGCAGGTGCGCGATTTTCCCGTGACGCCGCTGCTGGAAAAGGCCCGGCCCGTGTACGTCACCCTTCCCGGCTGGAAACAGGATATCCGGGGCATTACCCGCTACGTGGACCTGCCCGAAAAATGCCGCCAATACGTGGAATTCCTGGAAAAGGAAATCGAATGCCCCCTCACCATGCTCTCCAACGGCCCCAAGCGGGATGAAATCATTTATCGATAAGGGAACGAAATAAACATGGGGGGAACCGCTTTTGCGTCAAAAGCGGTTCCCCCGCGCCCCCTCCGAACCGCTCGGAGGGGGTTTTTATTCTTTGGAGGATGGCGGCCCGCGAAGACAATTGCCTGCTGCCGCGCGCGGCCTTCGCCTCAGTTTTCAGAAAACATTTCTTCTTCGCTGAGCAGCATCAGGCTGCCGTCCCGGCCGCTCTCATACAGATACCAGCATTCTTTTTCGCCCCGGGCATTCACGCACCGGACGCGCAGATCGGGCAGCACATCGGAAAACCAGCAAAAAACCTTCAGGTTGTCCCCGGGGGAAAGGGCGTCGGCGGCATACAGCGTTTCCGCTTCGGCGATTTCAAACGGCTCGTCGTTCCAGATCAGCTTTTCCAGGGCAAAATCGCTGACCGCCTCCCGGAACCGCAGCACGAAAGGCTCGGCCTCCTCATCCGCGATGACGTCGATAAAGCGCATGCCCGCGGCGCCGCCCTGAAAAAAGTCCAGCCGGATGGCGCCCGCCTCCGCGGCCTGGGGCGGAAATTCCATCGTCTCCATTATCTCCCACAGCTTTTCGCCCCAGCCGTCCGGGTCGCCCTGGGGATAGGCCACGTACAGATGATACAGGTCGTCCGTTCCCCGGGCCACGATCTCATCGCAGGCATAGGGCCCGATGATCTCGTCCTCAATCTCGTGCCGGCAGATCCAGCAGGGCAGCGCCAGGTCCATTTCGCCGCTGAGGGGCGCAAATTCCTCCGGCGGCATCCAATCCTCCGGCACGGCCCCCTCCGGGCCGCCGGCATAAGGCCCGGAAATCCTGATTGCCGCCTGGTTCTGCCGGTCCTTCCAGGCAACGGCAAACCCCGCTTCGTTTCTCTCCTCCGTTTTCTCGGACAAGGCCAGAGGATAAACCAGCACGGCCCCGTCCCTGGCGCTCACATCCACGCCAAACACATTGGCGTCGTAGAAAAAGCTGATGCCGCATTCGCTTTCACAGGCTTGCCAGTCCGCCTCCTCCGCCCCGGCGGACGCGCCGCACAGCAGCGCCAGCGCCAGCAGGATGCTCGCGATTCTTTTCACGGCTGTCCCCTCCTTCCGCCTTCATTATACCGCCTTTTCCTGTTTCAGCCAACCGCCAAATTGTAACAAAAAGCGGGCGGAAGCCGTCCGCCCCTGTGGATTCCCCCTGAATTGCTTTTCCGGATGGGGCGCGTCCTTTTTCGTTACTGATTCCCTTCCGTCGCCTCCAGGGCCTTTTTGAACTGGGTTTCGTAAAGCTCGGTATACACGCCGCCGCGCTTGACCAATTCCGCGTGCTGGCCCCTTTCCACGATGGCGCCGTCCTTCACCACCAGGATTTCATCCGCCGCCAGGATGGTGGACAGGCGGTGGGCGATGAGGATGCTGGTGCGCTCCTGGATAATGGGCTCGATGGCCTCCTGGATTTTCGCCTCGGAAATGGAATCCAGGGCGGAGGTGGCCTCGTCAAAGATCAGCAGCGCCGGGTTTTTGAGCAGCACCCGGGCGATGGAAAGCCGCTGCTTTTCCCCGCCGGAGAGCTTTAATCCCCGGTTGCCCACCATGGCGTCCAGGCCCTTTTCCTGTTTTTCCACAAATTCATAAATGTTCGCTTTTTTGCACGCGGCGATCAATTCCGCTTCGGTGGCGTCGGGCCGGGCGTAAAGCAGGTTGTCCCGGATGGTGCCGTTGAAAAGATAGGTTTCCTGGCTCACGATGCCCACGTTTCTGCGCAGAAACTGAAGGTCCAGCTTCTTTACGTCCGTGCCGCCGAAGAGCACCGTGCCCTCCTGACAGTCGTACAGCCGGGGGATCAGGCTGATGATGGTGCTTTTCCCGCTGCCGGAGGGCCCCACGATGGCGATGCTGCGGCCCGCCTTCAGGTCAAAGGATACGTCGTGCAGGATTTGGCGCTCTTCATCGTAGGAAAAATTCACATGGGAGAAAACCACGCTGCCGTCACAGGAGGCGGGGGTGACGGCGTCCGGGGCGTTTTCGATTTCCACCGGCAGGTCAAAGTATTCAAAGATACGGGTGAACAGCGCCATGGAGCGGATCCACTCCACCTGAATGTTGAGCAGCTGGTTCACCGGCCCGTACATGCGCCCCAGCAGCGCCACCATCACCGTGATGTCGCCCACGGTGATGTCCTGATTGTATTTCATCATCAGGATGCCGCCCACCAGGTACAGCAGCATGGGGCCGATGGAGGAAAACGTCTGGATGATCATAAAGAACCAGCGGCCCGCCATGCTTTCCTTGATATTCAGGCGGATCATGCGGCCGTTGGCGTCCTTATAGCGGTTGTATTCGTATTCCTCCTTGCAAAAGAGCTTCACCAGCGTCTGGCCGCTGACGGAGAGGGTCTCGTTGAGGATGCCGTTGATTTCGTCGTTGCAGGCCTGGGATTCCCTTGTCAAATTCCACCGGGTCTTGCCCGCCCGGCGGGAGGGGATCACGAACAGCGGCACCACCAGCACCCCCAGCGTGGCCAGCATCCAGTTCCTTTGGTACATCACCGCCAGGGCGGCAATGAGGGTGATGGAATTGGACAGGATGGAGGTAAACGTGCCCGTAATGACCGATTGCACGCCGGAAATATCGCTGGTCATCCGGGTGATGATATCGCCCTGGTTGTTGGTGGTAAAAAACCGCTGGCTCATCTTCTGCAGATGCGCGAACATTTTATTGCGCATGTCGTAGGTGATGTGCTGCGCGATCCAGCTGTTCAGGTAATTCTGCCCCACGCCGATGAGGCTGCTGCCCAGCGTCACCCCCAGGGACAAAAGGATGAGCCGCACCAGGATGCCAACGCCCTTCCTTTCCGCCAGGGCGTCCACAATGCGGCCCGTGAGCACCGAAGGGTACAGCCCCAGCAGGGACGAAACCGCGATGGCGCATAGAATAAGAATAAACTGCTTCCAATACGGCCGCAGGTAGGAGAACACCCGCTTGAGCAGCGCGCCGGTCACCTTGGGCCTGTTCGCCTTTTCCTCCTCCGTCATAAAGCCCCGCCCCATGGGCCCCATCCGCATGGACATAGCGCCCTTTCGCCTCCCTTTTCCTTTGTGTCTGCGTCATTATACCAGCATTGTCCCCGGTGTTTCAACCATTTTTTCGCGGACGCACAAAAACGCTTTTCCCCGAGCGCAAAATATGCTATACTTTTCCCTGCCGCAGCGTCCCCCGGGGCGCCGCGCGCAGAACGCCGCCCGCCGGAGGAAATCGACGTGAAAAAAGCCCTGCTCCTGACCTTGACCGCCCTGCTGATCCTGTATGCCTGCCCGTGCCTGGGCGAAGAAATCACGCTGTCCTTCATCGGGGACTGCAGCCTGGGCGAAACCTACCAGTCCCGGAACTCCGCCACATCCTTTACCGCCACGCTGAACCAGCACGGCATGGACTGGCCTTTCTCCCTGGTGCGGGACATCCTGGACGCGGATGATTTCACCTTCGCCAACCTGGAGGTGGCCCTCACCGCCCGCACCCGGCACGTGGAAAAGGCCCATCCCCTGTCCGGCCCGCCCCAGAACGCCCAGGCGCTGTTGTATTCCGGGGTGGACGCGGTGAACACCGTGAACAACCATTGCCTGGATTTTTACCCCGAAGGATATCTTGACACCCTCGCCGCCCTGGACGGCCTGGCCTTCCCTCATTTCGGCACCATCCGGCGCAAGGACCTGGGGGATCAGGGGGATCAGGCGCTTCTCCGGGAGGTAAAGGGCGTCACCATCGGGGCCGTGGGCTTTTCCTACCCCATGGAATACAACGTAAAGCTGATCGGGAACAGCGTTAGGCGGCTGAAGGAGGCCGGGTGCGATCTGGTGGTGGTATCGCTGCACTGGGGGCTGGAAACCCACCCCGTTCCCGAATACTGGCAGTACGACTTTGCCCGGGAGCTCATCGACCAGGGGGCCGATGTGGTCTGGGGCCATCATCCCCACGTATTGCAGCCCATTCAGGTGTATAACGGCGGCGTGATCCTGTATTCCACCGGAAACTTCACCTTCGGCTCCATGTCCCCTACGGTGGACCGGGACACCGGCATTTTCCAACTGACCTACGAAACGGCGGAGGGCGGCCCCGTCCTTCGGCAGCTCCGGGTGATCCCCTGCGTCACCACGGGCGCGGGCGATTACCGCCCCTATGCGCTCACCGCGCCGGAGGACCGCCTGCGGGTGTTCAAAAAGCTGATCAGCAGGAAGGAGAAAAAGGGGCTGCAGAACCTGCCCGCCAGCTTCCTGGAAACCGGCGTGGTCCAGATCCGGGACGGACAGATCGTGGAGTGATCCCGCCGTTTTCCCCCGCTTTTTCCAAAAAACGCGGCAAAATCCAGCCGCGTTTTTTCTTTAAGGTTTTTTTAAGCGCCCCGCGGGATAATCCTTTCGTGCCCGGGCGAATGCCCGGCGTCATCCCCGGAAAGGAGGAACACCCCATGAGCGAAATCATCCAAGTAATGCAGCGGGTGGAAATGAAATACCTGCTAAGCAGGTCCCAAACCGATTTTTTGCTCCGGCGGCTGCGGGGGCACATGCAATTGGACCAATACGGCCGCACGGCCATCGCCTCGCTGTATTATGACACGCCGGACGATCGGCTGATCCGCGCGTCGCTGGAAAAGCCGCTCTTCAAGGAAAAGCTCCGCCTGCGGTCCTACGGCCTGGCGGGACGGGAAAGCCCGGTTTTCCTGGAATTGAAGCGCAAGGCCTGCGGCGTGGTTTACAAGCGCCGGATGGAAACCACCGTTGCCCGGACGGAGGATTTTTTCCTGGGCCGCGGCGAATTGGAGGGCGGCCAGATCGGCCGGGAAATCGCTTCCTTCCGGGCGGCTTACCCGGGGCTGCGGCCCGCCTGCCTGATCATTTACGACAGGGAGGCTTACGATGAGCCGGAAGGCGATCTGCGCCTCACGGTGGACTTTGCCCCCCGGTACCGCACCGATCATCTGACGCTTACCCACTCCATGGAGGGCATCCCCCTGCGCCCGGCGGGGGAAGCCATCCTGGAAATCAAGGCGCACGGCGCCCTGCCCCTGTGGCTGGCTCACACCCTGGATGAGGGCGGCATCCGAAAGACCAGCTTTTCCAAATACGGAGAGGCCTATCGCCTGCAGCACGCGTCCGCCGGCGTCACCCGGCAGAGAAAGGAGACAATCGCATGTTTGATTCCATCTATTCATCTTCCGTCACCGCAAACCAGTTTTTCCTGATGGCGGTGTGCGCCATCCTTTCCGGGGTGGTGTACGGCTGGCTCATGTCCTTCCGCATCCGGGCGCACCGGCGCTTTTTCGTGGTATGCGGGCTCATCCCCTTCATTGTGGGCACGGTCATCACCTTCGTCAGCGGCAGCATCGGCGCCGGGGTGGCCTTCGGCGGCGCCTTTGCGCTGATCCGCTTCCGCAGCGCCCAGGGCAGCGCCGATGAAATGGCCGCGGTGTTCATCGCCATGGGCGCAGGCGTGCCCTTCGGCATGGGCTACGTGGGCTACGGCGTCGTTATCCTGCTGGGCATGGGCTGTCTGTTCCTGGCGCTCTCCGCCCTGCCGTTTTTTGACCATAAGGCCCTGCAGGAGGAGCGATTGCTGCGGGTGACCGTTCCCGAATCCCTGCCTTACGCGGACAGCTTCCGGGATATTTTCGCCCGGTATCTCAAGTGCGCGGAGCCCTGCGGCGTGAAAACCACGGGCATGGGCAGCATGTTCCGCCTGTCCTATCGGATCAAAATGAAAAATCCCGCCGATGAAAAGGCATTCATCGACGAGATCCGCACCCGGAACGGCAACCTGGAAATTTCGCTTCTTCCCTACGTTGAAGCCGGCAACGAGCTGTAAGTCGCTCCTCCGTCAGCCGCCCGCTTCCCCGGGCGTCCACAGGCCCGCTTCATACTGCTCCTGGGCAAAATCCAGCAGCGTCTGGGCCCAAATGGCGTTGCCTTCATCGTTCAAATGGTATTCGCCGTCGTGGGAAAGGCTTTTGGGCAGCAGGCCGTTTTCATCCTTCAGGGGGGTGGCGATATCCACATAGATCGCCCCCAGCTCCCGGCATTTTTCCGCCAGCCGCGCGTTGTATTCATCCCATGTGTCCCGGATGTGCCGCTTGTTTTCCACCCGCTGGGTGACCGGCGTCATGGAAAAGAAATAGACCTGCGTGTCGGGCGAGCTTTTCTTCATCAGGGCCACGATTTTTTCCACGGCCCGCATGCCCCGGTCGATTCCTTCCACGCCGTTGACCGTTTTGGCGAAATTATCGTTGAGCCCCGCCAGAATGAAGAGCTTGCCCGGCTTTTTATCCTTCACGATGCGGCACAGCACCTCGTCGCTGCCCTTATAGCGCAGATTGGCGTCGGTGTCCACCACATATTCCTTGGCCGCCGTGCGCAGCTGATAGCTGTACGCATCATAGAATTTGATGCCCTTGAAAAATTCGGGGTCCTTCTGCAGCATCTTTTTGACGTAATTGTGGAACATGCGCACCAGCGAATCGCCCACAAAGAAGGTGTCCTCGTAATAGGTCATCAGTGTTTCATCCGGCAGCCGCACAGGATCGGCGCTTTCCTCCGCGGCCGCGGCGGGCAGCAGCAGCACCAGGCACAAAAGCAGCATCAGCCAGTTCTTCTTCTTCATCGTTCCTTCTCCTGTCATGGTTTTCCGCCGGGCAGCGGGCCGCGCATTCCGTATTGGCTTTGACGCGGCCCTGTTCCCCCGGCGGAATCTTTTTTCCCGCGCCGTCAGCAGCCGAACAGCGCCGCGGCCTTTTCCATCCGCTCCGCGATTCTTACCTCAAAGGGGCATCGGCTTTCGCAGCTTTGGCAGCCGATGCAGTCCGCCGCCGTGGGCCCCAGGGCCCGGTAATGGCTCAGCAGGCTGGCGGGCACGTCCTTTTGCTGCACGGCCAGGTCGTAAAACTTATTGACCATGGCGATGTCGATTTCCATGGGGCAGGGCTTGCAGTGGCCGCAGTAGGTGCACACGCCCTTATAGGCATGCAGCGGCGCGGAAGCGATGACGGAGGCGTAATCCCGCTGGTCCGCCGTGGCGGTTTCGTAGGCCGCGGCCCGGTCGATCTGCTCCACGGTGTCATACCCGCACAGGATGGAGGCGACCCCCGGCCGGGTCAGGGCGTAATGAATGAGCTGGGCCGGGGTGAACGCCGCCCCGAAGGGCGAACGCCCGGCGTCCAGCAGCGCGCCGCCGAAAAAGCCCTTCATCACGGTGATCCCCACGTCCTTTTCCTCGCACAGCCGATAGAGCGCCGCCCGCTCCGGGTCAATGCCGCTCAGGGGCGCGTCGTATCCGCCGAACATGGTTTCAAGATCCTCGCTGGCGGGCTTCATGTCAAAGGCGGGGTTGATGCTGAACAGGATCATTTCAATGAACCCCGATTCCGCCGCCAGGCGCGCGATGCGGGGGTTATGGGTGCTCAAACCTATATGGCGGATTTTTCCCTCGGCGCGGAGATGCCGCACGTATTGGATATATTCCGTGCCCATGCACGTGTCCCAATCCTCCTGAGAGTCCACATAGTGGATCATGCCCAGGTCGATATACCCGCCGCCGATGCGGGCAAGCAGATCCTCAAATGCGGGCTGCACAAAGCACATATCCCGGGTGCGCACGTACTGGCCGTCCTGCCAGGTGGAGCCGATATGCCCCTGCACGATCCATTTTTCCCGGCTGTCCGCAATGGCCCTGCCGATGATATCCCGGGATTTGGGATCGGCCATCCAGCAATCAATGATGTTGATGCCCAGCTCCTCCGCATGGCGGATCAGCCCGATGCTGTGGGCCTCCTCGTGCCGCTCCAGCCATTCCCCGCCAAAACCGATTTCGCTCACCAGAAGGTTCGTTTTTCCAAGCCGTCTTTTGTTCATAGCTCCTCCTCAAGCGCGCCGCAGAACGCCGCAAGCTTTTCTTCGCTTTCCCCGCCGGGCCTGTCCTTGGGGTCGATGAGCACCGCTTCCGCCTCCAGCGCGCCCCGGCCCAGGGCGCTTTTCAGCTTCGCCAGCGCCTTTTCCCCGCCTGAACCGCCCTGGCAGGCAAAGGCCGCTATGTGCATGCAGCCCAGGGCGGGGCCGTTTTCCTTCACGAAGGTGCGGATGGGCGGGGCCACGTTGGACGCCCAGACCGGGAAGCCGAAAACCACCCGATCATACGCACCGGCGTCAAACGCATAGGGCATCAGCGGGGGCGTTTCCGCCATCACCGCGCTTTTGCCGCCCCAGAAGAATTTTTTGAACCCCTTGTCCGGATAGGCCTTTTGCGGCTCCAGGCGCAGCAATTCCGCCCCCGTTTCCTGCGCGATCCGCCGGGCGGCGTAATCCGTATTGCCGCCCATGGAATAATAAACGATCAGCGTCCTCAAATTGCTCCCTCCGGCTTTTGTTACTTATACCAATCGTCCAGGTCGGGCACGGTTTCCTGGGGCACGCCCAGGCACCCGGCGGGCACATAGCCCCGGGCCGTTTTGCCGTTCACCTGGGTTTCCACGTAATCCCACGCCTGGCCGTACTGGTTGGTAGCGGTAGTGAGGTAGGTGACGGTGCTGCCCGCCCGCAGGGTGGTTATGGTGTTCACCTGGCGCAGCGGGTCATCCGTGAGGGTGCAGGCGGAAAGCACCTGCACCGGCACACGGGCAAAATTCAGCGCGACGTTTATATCCGCCTTGCCGCTGATTTTGCTGCCCTCCACGTAGCCGACCCGCAGCCCGCCCTTGCTCACTTCATAGAAGATCTGCAGCCAGCCGCTCTCCCAGCCGGCGGCCCATACCCCGCCGTTGGTGCTGACGGACGCTTTGCCGTCGGCCCCGCGCCAGGCCTGGCGGCTGGGCGCGGAATAAACCTCCAGCTTCTGTCCCGCCTTCAATTGGATGCCGCTGAACCCGGTGAGCGACCATTGGCCCGGGGGCTGAAAATCGATCCAGGATTTCAGCGCGGAGCCCGCGGCCTTGCGATAAGGCCACTTGACGGCGTCCATTTCCGCGATCACCTTTTTGATGGTCTTGTAATTCTTCCATTCCAGGGTGGTGGTGCGGTCATAGGCGGTCCGGTCGTCCACCTTGGCCAGCGCCTGATACCAGGGCTGGCTGTTGAACCAGTTATAGAATTTGCCGCCCGCGTCAAAGGTGAAGCCGTGGCGGGCGAAAATCTCGTTGAACATGAAGCTGAGGGATTCCCGGTCCCACTCCCACAGTTCCGCTTCCGTAATCAAACGGACGTCACTGTCCACAAGATACGCGCGATCGGCCAGCGCCCCCGCGGGAAGGAGCGCCAGCAGCGCCAGCAGGCACAGCAAGCACAGCGATTTTTTCATATTCGTTTCCCCCGTTCCCCAAAATCTATGCGCCTTTTTCTGCCCTTATCATATCACATCCGCCCCGGCGCGTAAAGCGCGGCGCAGCTTTTTTTCGCCACCGCTTATTCCTTCGTGACCTGGAGCACCGTCCAGCCCGAGTCCGGCCCGGCCTCGGCCCCATCCTCCGGGTCGAAGCGGTATCCCGCCGGCGCCTTCATCACCTGCACATGAAAGCTGCAGGGCTCCTCCGTCAGCAGCGTGGCCATGCCGTCTTCCCCCGTGCTGACAGCGCGGCAGGCGGTGTCCGTGCAGAAGCTCACATACGCCTGCGGCACGGGATCGCCGTACTGATCTCCCACATACACGTTGTAAAGGCCCACCTGCTTCCCCGCGTAATCATCGCCCAGGAACGCCTGAACCGCGGCCTCAAAGTCCTCCGCGCCGGCAAAGGCGCCCAGCCGATAGAGCCCGATGCCGCCAAAGCGGTCAATGAACAGCGTGGTGGGATATCCTTCCAGGGGGATGAAATCCAGCGCGTCCCCCGCCCGGCCCACAGGGAACGACAGGCCGACGGCGGCCTTATAATCCGCAAGGATCTCCAGGGTGTCTTCCTCATAGCCGTATACCGCCAATATCTCTATCTGCCCGGCATAGGCCCGATAAACGCTCTCCATCTCCGGGAACTCCGCCCTGCAGGGCGGGCACCAGGAGGCAAATACGTTCAGCACCACCAATTGCTTTTCCTCCAGCAGCTTGGAAAGGGTGATCTGCGTGCCGTCGGTGAGGGTGACGGTAAAATCCGGGCAGGGCGAACCCACCAGGCTTTCGGCCCGCGCGGCGCAGGCGAAAACCAGGCACAAAGCGCAAACGAGCGCGGCGATTTTTTTCATGCTGTATCCTCTCTTTCGCAGAGTCGTCCTCCCTCCAATCCGCACGCGGGCAGGAACGTCCTCCAAAAATCCGCACGCGGGCGGCCGCGCGCGCTTTTCCGCGCCCGGCCGCAAAGCCGTATGCCTATCCTATTATCACGCCGCGTCCGGCAAATGTCCAGTAAATTTTTATTCCATCCGCAGGAAAGCGCCTGCTGTGCTTCCCCGTTTGCCGATCCGGGCTTCAGCGGTACGGCTGAATAGACGCCTGGATATGCCGCTGCCCGTGCCCCCACGAAAGCGGGGGAGGTCTTTATCCTCTTCTGACCCCAATTTATGAGCAAAACTGCTCTTTTTTACACGATCTGCGCGAACCGGCGAAAACGAAAAATCCCAGCAAACCGTTCCCTTTCCCTGCCATATTCGCCGCATATATACGGCCCGCAGCGGCCGCAGAACAGCTTTGCCGTCAGCGGGCAATCAACCCCCGCCTTATGCCTGGGCCGTTCCCCGGGAAAGGGCCCAGACGAATGGCCGGTTTTTCAGACAGCATTGAAAGCCGCATTTATCCAAGCGCCATCAAACGGCGCGCCACCGCCATATATATCCGGGCAGCCTGGAGAAGCTGTGCTTTTTCCACGAATTCATCGGCGGTATGCGCCTGGTTGAGACTGCCCGGACCCAGGATGACTGTCTGAGACCCCGCCTGCAGCAAAAAGCATTGCTCACAGGAGGCGTCAAACGCCTGCGGCGCTTCTTTCCGCGCGTTGAGATCGGCAGCCGTTTGACAGCACAGGGATACGAAAGGCGCCTTAACGTCCTGCGCGCCTCCCGGCATGAAAAAATGCGGACGCAGGGTAAAACCATCGATCTTTTCTTCCTTGAGCGCCTTCTCCAGCATGCCCTGGGCGGCGCTTTCCTCCATGCCGGGCAGAACACGGAAATCCACCAATAACCGCACCAATCCCGGCACCACATTGTCCTTTTCATAGCCACTGATCCGGGTGACTGAAACAGAGGGGGCGGGCAGGGTGGGATGGGTTTGCCCTCCCAGGCGCGCATTGAGCCGATCCATGGCCAGCACGGCGCGGGCAGCCCTGGTCACCGCCGTTTCCTCGGCGGCGCGCACGGCCGCATGGCGGGCCTGGCCATGCAGATCAATATACAGCCTGGCAACGCCCCGGTGGGCGACGGCCACGTGCAAATCGGTAGGCTCGCCCAAAATCGTATAATCCGCCGGCTGATATGCCGCGAGAAAAGCGCGCATGCCCGCGTTGGCCTGTTCTTCATCCGCCACAAAGACCAGCCGAAGCCGCATCCGGCTTTGCCCGATCTCCGGCGCCAACGCAATCGCGGCGGCACACATGGCCGCCACGCCGCCCTTCATATCGCATGCGCCCCGGCCGTAAAGCAGCCCCTGTTCCTCCGTTGTGTCAATGGGCGGATGCCGCCAGCCCTCCGCCGCGGGCACCACATCCAAGTGCCCGCAGAATTCCAGCATCGGGCCTTCATTGCCCAAAGTGCAGATAAAATTGCCGCGGTTATGCCCCAGGTCCTGCACCCGGCTGTCGATGCCGTGGGCAGAAAAAATTTCCTGCAGGCATCCTGCGCCACGCAATTCATTCCCCGGCGGGTTGACGGTGTCCTCCCGCATCAGCCGGGCAAAAATATTCAGCGTCAATGCCTGGATATCCATGGAGTCAGTCCTTCTTTTCTTTATACAGTTCGACCGCCCGCTTCAGCCCCTCCCTGTCCCCCGGCTGTACGCAGGACACCTTAGACATATCGCCGGCAAACAGCTTCAAATCCCTTAAGCCGCTGCCGGTGAGCACGCACACAACCTGATCCCCCTCCCCGATGGCGCCCGCCCGGCGCAGCGCCGCCGCCGCGGCCACCGTGGCCGCGCTGGCCGGCTCGGCGATCACGCCTTCCATCCGGGCGCAGTCCCGCATGGCAGAGAGGATAGCCTCGTCCTCCACCGCCGCCGCCGTGCCCTCCGAGCGCCGCACCGTGTCCAATGCTGTCACGCCCTCAAACGTAACGGGATCGAATATGGCAAAAGCGATCGTTTGTCCATGTTCCCATTTTTCCGTTTTTTCTTTGCCTTCCTGATACGCCTTGACCAGCGGCGCGCAGCCCGCGGCCTGCACCGCGATCATGCGGGGCAGACGATCAATCAGGCCCAGCGCATGCATCTCCTCAAAGCCTTTATATACTTTGCTGATGATGATACCGCCGCCCACCGGGCATACCACGTAATCCGGCGCCTGGAAATCCAGGTCCCGGGCGATCTCGTAAGCAATGGTCTTATAGCCGTCGCAGGCCAGGGGATTATTCGTCATGGTGGTGCACATATTCTTCCACCCCAGGCTTTCCTCCCCCTCCTCCGCCATGTACACGCAGTCGTCCACGCCGCCCATGCCGTAAATGAAGCGTCCGCCGTAGGCCATATTCTGCCAGGCCCGCTCTTTCACCGCGCCCGGCGGCATCATAATGAAGCATTCGATCCCTGCCCGGGCCGCATAAGCCGCCACAGCCGCCGCCGCATTGCCGGCGCTGCCGATGGCGGCGCGCGTAATTCCCCGGGCCTTTGCCAGGGTCATGGCCACGGTGGCGAAGCGATCCTTATACGTGCCGGAAGGATTCAGTGTTTCATTTTTCAGCCATAGATTCGTCAGTCCGCAGGACGCCCCCAGGCGCTTGGCCGAAATCAGCGGCGTATTTCCTTCGCCCAGAGTGACGGGCTCCGCATCCTCGGGAACGGAGAAAAACGGCCGATATCCCCAGATATTCTTTGGGCTTCCCCGGCGCAGCACCCGGCGCAGTTTTTCCGGCTCCTTTTTCAGATCCACGGGACATTCGATACTGCCGCCGCAGTGGGGGCATACGCAGTGACGCGTGCTTCCCTGATACGGCTGGCGGCATACGCTGCAGCGCAAATTCATGGCAAAAACCTCGCTCTTATCTGTTTTTTCCGGCCCTGGCCCCTGAAAATGGCGCCATGAGCACTTGACTATACAACTGGATATGATATACTGGTACTGAACAAAGCCTGCGCCATCCCCAAATCGTTTGCAGCAGCAAGGAGGAAAACAAAATGGCCAACGTTTATGACATTATGAAGGAAAAAAATATCCTGCTTCCCCCGCCGCCCGCCAAAGGCGGATTATATACCCCCGTTGTGGAATTCGGGGATCATCTGCTGTATTGCTCCGGCTGCGGCCCCCAGTGGAACGGGGAAAACATCACCGGCAAGCTGGGGCGGGAAGTCTCCCTGGAGCAGGGGCAGGAAGCGGCCCGCCGCTGCATGCTGAATCTGCTTTCCAATCTGCAGGCCAAATTGGGCGATCTCAACCGCATCAAGCGGTTTGTGAAAGTGCTGGCCTTTGTCAACAGCGCCGATGATTTCACGCAGCAGCCCCAGGTGGTGAACGGCGGATCCCAATTGCTGCTGGATCTGTTCGGCGAAGAAAGGGGCCTGCCCGCCCGTACCGCCATGGGCACCAACGCCGCCCCCGGCGATATTGCCGTGGAAATCGAAGTGCTGGCGGAGTACGAATGATCCCGCCGCTCTGTTCCCTGCCGCCGCGCTGACGCTGCGCGGCGGTTTTTTCGCATCAGATTTCCATGCCTTTTTTCACCCACCGCAGATGGGCTTCCGGGATCAGGCCGTAATTATAGAAATTAAAGCCGTTCACGCCCGCCTTCAGCGCCGTTTTCACCTTGCGGACAAAGGCCGCTTCATCGGCGTATTCCGGCGTAAAGCAGCGCATGCCCACCATCAGTTCCGTGCCCGGGGAAAAGTCCCGATGGCATTCCCGGATATCCTGCTCCGCCTTCTTTTCATCGCAGTCATAGCTGCACACCACCACGCCCTCGCAGGCGCGGGTGATCTCTTTGAGGTCCACCCCAAACAGCCAGGAGCCGGAATGGGGCAGGAGGCTGAGGAAAAACAGCCTGGTCCGCCCCTGGGTAACGGCGTGCGCTTCCCGCATCAGCGCGGTGACCACGGTGGACCGCCATTTCAGGTAATCATATACGGCCGGCGTATCCCGGAAGTATTCAATGCCCCGGGCCAGGAATTCCGCATCGGAGCCCTTGCCGCGGCCCGCACAGATATCATCCAGCCAGGCGCGCACCTGCCGCTGTGCCGGCAGGATATCCAGCCCTTCCTTCCGCGCCCGTTCCACGCAGCTGGGGCAAAAACACAGGGAAAAGAGAAAATCCTGCAGGGCCGTCAGGCCGATCCCGTCTTTTTCATGGTGGAATTCATGGGCGTGCCCCATATAATTCATGGACTCCAATTCCACAGCATGCAGCGGCAGATGGGCCAGCAAATCGTCCAGCAGCGTTTTCATGTACAGCCGCACATGCGAATTGGAGGGGCACTGGCTGTAATACACCGCATCCCCATAAGCGTTGCGCACGCACATCTGGGGATACTGCATACCGATGCGGGTGTTGTGCAGGCACACCGTCCAGCCGGACACGGTCATTTTCCGCTTCCCGGCCTCGGCGAAAAGCCGATCCCAGAAATCCGGATGTTCCTGGATGAAAGAGCTCACCTTGGGCTGGATCTCCTGCCCCGCAAAGCGGCGCAGATCCGTGGGGTAATAGAGCACCCCGTCCTCCGGGAAATAAATTTTTCTTTTGGGGCCGCGCACACATAGGAACCGCCCGGCGTGATAGCTGGTGATCACGCTGACGCCCGTCAGCCCCTTTTCCCGCATATCGTCCAGGGAGTTTTCCAGCCCGCAATCCAACAAATCCCATGGATAAGACCACATGGACGCATACATGGCATTTCCCTCCTTATTCTCCAATGGCGTTTGGGGGCAGGGTCAGGGCATCCAGGCACCGGCAGGCCTTTTCCAGATGCACATACCCCCGCTCCAGGGCAAAGGCCCCATGGGCGGGCAGCAGCACATCAGGCCGCAGGGCGTTCAGGCGGCGGAGGGCATCCACATATTTCTGCAGATTGCAGTCCCAGATGGCCTGAAGGGCGATCCTGCCGCCGCACCGCACCGCGTCCCCCGCGAAAAGCACCCGCCGGCCCTCGTCCTCCGTTAAATAGCAGCAGTGGCCGGCGCTGTGCCCTTCGGAAACCACTGCCCGCAAAGCGATCTCCCCGACCCTGATTTCTTCTTCGTCCTCCAGGGGCGATACCGGACAGGGATGAAACTGATATCCCTTTTCGTATACCCCGGCCCCAATGGCCTGGATGAGAGACAATCGCTCCACATCGCCCTCCCGTATAAACCGGGCCGCGGGCTCCATGGCATACACCCGGGCATTCAGCAGCCGGGACAGGGCCCAGGCCCCGCCGGCATGATCCCCGTGCCCGTGGGTGAGCAGAATCTTATTCACCCGGCAGGGATCAACGCCGCTTTGCCGGATCTGCTCCAAGATCCTTTCAGGCTGCACGCCCACCCCCGCGTCGATCAGGGCGCATTGCTTTCCCCCGTCGACCAGGTAAACCGTGCAGTCAAAGGGATTGGTGAGGCTCAGCCCCGATTCGCCGCTCCCCACGATATGGATGTGCTTCGTTAAGCGCACGCTTCGCGTCCCTCCCTATCGCTCAGTACCAGGTCTTCATCATCGAATAGGCCGCCAGATATTTTTCTTTCCACTGGGCATACGCCGCCGCGCGCGCCGGATCAGGCCGCAAAAGGCGGCCGCGCGTCAGCCCTTTCCGGGCCGTCTGCTGTGCGTCCGTGTAAAAGCCCACGGCCGTTCCGCCCAGGATGCCGGCACCCACGGTGGAGGCGTCAGTATTGCGCACCACATACAGGGGACAGTCAAACACATCCGCGATCATGGGCGGCCACACGCCGATCTTTGTCCCCCCGCCCCCCAGCAGCACGCGATTCAGCCCGTTGGGGATCATCCGGTCAAAGAGGCGCTTGGTTTCATCCAGGTTGTAGGTAATGCCTTCCAATTCGCTGCGGAAAATTTCCCCCCGCCCCGCGGCGGTGCTCATGCCCAGCACGGTCTGCCGGTCAGCTGCCCGGAAATAGGGGGACCCGCTGCCCGCCAGGAAGGGAAGGGTCATCATCCCTCCGCTGCCGGGCGGCACCGCCTCGGCCAGCGCGGACAGGCGGGCAATCTCACCGTAATCCAGTGCTCCTTCCGGGGAAAGCACCTGCGCCAGCCAATTCACGGCCAGCCCTCCATTGAAATGGGATCCCAGGGCATACAGCATGCCGGGCAGGGCATGGAGATGGAAAGTCACCTGCCCAAAGCCCTCCTCCCCGATCCGGGCCACATTGGCCAGGAAAGTGGCGCAGGTGCCCAGCGTCAAAGCCGCCTCGCCTTCCCGGAACAGGCCCATCCCCAGCGCGCCGCAGGCCATGTCCGCCCCGCCGGCCGCCACCGGGATGCCTTCCGTCAAAAAGAAGCGCCGCGCCGCCGCCTGCGTTACAGTGCCCGCGATGCTGCGGGGCGTGAGCATCTCCGGAAATTTCTCTCTTTCCAGTTCCGCCGCGTCAATAATATCATCGCTCCACGCAGCGGTTTGGGCATCCACGCACAGGGAATTGAATGCATCCGTATATTCCGTGGCAGCCCGGCCCGTCAGCAGCAGGCGGATATAATCCTTGGGCGAAAGCCAGACCCGCGTCCGCCGCCATACGTCCGTTTCATGGCGCTGGAGCCACTTCAGCTTGGGCAGGGTGAAGGCGTTGATCACCGCATTGCCCGTGCGGGAGCGGATCAACGCCCCCGCCTGCGCACGCAGCCAGCGGCATTCCTCCTCAGAGCGGGAATCCGACAGCATGATGCAGGGGCCGAGCACCTGATCCTTTTCATCCAGCAGCACCGTGCCGCTCATATGTCCGGACAGGCCGATGGCCGCGATGCGGATATCCGGCCGCTGCTCCCGCAGCTGCCGCATGCCCGTTTCCAGGGCCGATTCCCAATCCCGGGGCCGCTGTTCCAGCCAGCCCGGAGCCGGCGTTTGGGTGGGATAGCCCGCCGTTACCGTGGCCAGGGCAATCCCCTCCCGGTCCATGAGCATGAGTTTAAGCTGGGTGCTGCCCAAATCGAGGGCCAATACCGCTTCCGTCATAGCTTACTCCTGTTTCAGATACTGGACCATGTTGTCCACGACCCGATCAATGATGTACTTCCCTTTTTCGGCTGTGGCCGCCGTGGCGTCGCCCAGCACCGCGATGGGCATGAAATCCGTCCAAGGCGTGGGGGTCACGTCAAAATCCCGGGGAAATTCGGGATACTGGCACACGGCCTGGGCCATATCCACCCGCTGGGGGCACAGATAAAGCATATAGCTTGTCTCGATCTCGCAGGCATGGAAATACGCGCCGTGGGGCCGCTTGGTGACGCACACCTCCCCAATGGCCTGTTCCGCGCCGGGATAGGTGAAGCCGTATACCTTCATATCGCACTGGGCGCAGATCTGGCGCATGGCGGCTTTGACGGCGTTGTTGTTGCCCACGTGCGCGTTCACAAAAGCGAATTTCCTGACCCCCGCCCGGTGCATGCTCATGGCGATATGCGTGAGGTACGGCGTCAGGATATCGTCGGGGACATCCACGGTGCCTGCCGTTTTCCGCAGGGACCACACCTGCCCGTAAGGCACGCAGGGCAGCACCAGGCATCGGTCCGCCCCCATTTTTTCTTCCAGTTTATCGCAGATTGCCGCGGCCAGATAGGTGTCCGTCCCAAGGGGCAGATGGTTGCCGTGCACCTCCGTGGCGCCAACAGGCAATATGGCGGTCATGCGGCCGATCATTTCCGCCGCTGTTTTTTGGTTCATTTCCGCCAGTTTCAAGGGGCATTCCTCCTCCCATCAGCAAGGAAAACAGCGCCGGGTGACGCCGCTCTGCTTTCCTGCTGCGTGTTCATGCTCTGTTTTTGAAGGTAAAGCACTCCCGGGGATTGTTGATGAAGATATCCTCCACCAGCTGCTTCCCATTGATGCCCTGCTCCTCCGCCTCCTGGATCAGGCGGGGGCACCAGGTGGTGATGATGTAGGGCAGGCCCACAGCGTAAGTATAGGAATAGTAATAGCTTCGGCGGGCCGTATCGCCGCTGACCAGGATCTGGCGCTGATAGCCCCGCTTCGCCAGCGCCAGGATGCATTGGATCCGCACGCTTTCCGGATTATATTTCACCTTGGCGATGCCGTCAAAGCTCACATAGGCCCCCGTCTCCGCTACCCGCAGGTGCATCCACGGGTCGGGATTGCGGTCCATGTGTCCAAAGGAAACATGGTGCAGGTCCACGCCTTCCTCGCGGATATATTTCATCTGCTCCAGGGCCATGGTGCCCGCCTCGGTATGGGAATGGATAGGCGCGCCGGTGGCCAGGTGGGCCTGGCAGGCGGCCCGGATGGTTTTGATCTCCAGGGGCGAAATGGCGTTATAGCCGGTGCCGAATTTCACCTGCCCCGCTTTCACTCCGGTGCCCTGCATGCCTTCCTCGATCTCCCCGATCTCAAATTTCACCAGGTCATCCAGGGAATCGCTGTCGATCCAGTCGGCGTAGGTCCGGTCCTGACCGGGAACTTTGGCGTCCCACAGGAAGCCCTTATTGAAGCCCGCGGTGCCCACGATCTGCACGCCGGTGCGCCTGGAAATCTCGCACACGGCCGCCGGGTCCCGGCCATAGTCGATGGCTGTGGCGTCTACGATGCTCCTGCCCCCTGCCTGCTTGAAAAGGAATACCTCCTGGCAGGATTTTTCCGGATCGTCCAGCAGCAGATCCTCCTGGTTATGCTCGATCCAATGGGGAGGGCGGCACACGATATGCTCGTGAGAATAAGTAAATCCCAATTCCTCCGGGGCGATATCCCCAAGCATGGTACGAATGAAAGCCATAAATTGTTCCTTCCTTTCCGCCGGCATCCCGGCTGCGCGATGGTGGGTTTATCTCCTCTTTTTCCGCATCTGATTGATGGCCACCATGGTGGCGATCACCACGCCCTGCACGATGAATTTACCCGCTTCGGAAATACCGATGATGGTCATCATGCTCTGCAGAATCACCGTGATCAGCACGCCGGGGAAGGTGCCCTCCAGGCCGCCAATGCCGCCGCTGAAAGCCGTGCCGCCCACCACGGTGGCGGCGATGGAATTCAGGGTATAATCCGCACCGATTCCGGTGGAGGCCGTGCCGATGTAAGCCGACAGCATCAGCCCCGCGATGCCCGCCAGCAGGGAGCACAGCACGTAAGCCGAAATCACCAGGCCCTCGCTGCGGAAGCCGGAAAGGCGGGAGGCCGCCTGGTTGCCGCCGGTGATATAAAGCCGATGGCCATAGGTGGAACGATGAAGCACAAAGGACAAGGCGGCCCATATGCCCACCCAAATCAGCCCTGCAATGGGCAGCGGACCGAGCCACCCTTCCGAAATGATGCGGAAATCCGCTGCGATGCTGCCCTTGGCAATGCCCTTGGTGTAGATATAGTAGCCGCCCTCCACGATCATGGACATGGCCATGGTCACCAGAAAGGGCTGCATCTTGAAATGGGCGATGATGTAGCCGTTGAGGAAACCGATCGCCGCGCACAGCAGCAGGGACACCAGAACCGATCCAAACAAATTCTCCATCTTCCCCATCATCAGAGAAGCGGTCACCAGGTTCACCATAGAGATGGTAGCGCCCACCGATAGATCAATGCCTCCCACCAGCAGCACCAGCGTCTGCCCCATAGCGGCAATGCCCAGAGGCGACGCCTGCCGCATGATATTGAGCAGATGGGACGGGGATATGGTGCCCTGCGTGGCAATGAAGAAAGCGATGATGACGGCAATCAGCAGGAAATAGACGCCAAAGGGAAAGCTGCTGTACCGCATTTTTTCTTTGATCTTCATCCTGCTTTCCTCCTTCCCCGGAGCTGAAAGATCAGCAAGCTGACCACCAGCACCAGCCCACGGGTGATATACTGATAATAGGGAGAAATATCCATGTTGTTGATCACGTTATTGATCAGCGACATGATGATCGAACCGGACAGGGCGCCCAGCACCGTGCCCACGCCGCCGACCATGGACACGCCCCCCACCACCGCGGACGCCACAGAGTTCATGGCGTAGGAATCGCCCACCAGGGGATTGCCCGTGGAAATGCGGGCTGCCAGCACGATGCCGGCCACAGCGGAGATCAGCCCGGAGATCACATAGGTGGAAATGATCGTTCTGCGCACCGGCACGCCGGACTGGGCGGCATACACTTCGCCGTTGCCCACAGCGTAGATCCGCCGGCCGAACTGGGTGCGGTGATAAATCACAAAAAACACCGCGTACAGCACCAGCGCAATGATGGCCGATACGTTCATAACCCCAAAGCGGGCCTTAAGGAACGAAGCAAAATCGGCGTTCACCTTGCCGCCGGATTTGGGCATCAGCACCAGGCAGATGCCTTTGAGCAGCGCCTGGGTGGAAATGGTGATGATCATGGGCGGGATGCGGAAGCGCACCACGCCGATGCCGTTGATCAGGCCCGTCACCGCGCCCACCGCCAGCGCCAGCAGCAGCGCGCCCGCCAATCCCATTCCTCCCGTGCTGGAATACAGGGCCACCGCGATGGTGCCAAAGGAAATCACGCTGGATACCGACATGTCAATGCCGCCGATCAGCAGCACGTTGGTCTGGGCGATGGATACGATGGCCAATACCGCGCACTGGGCGATAATGTTCCGAATATTGCCTGCCTTTCTGAAGGATGGGGATACAATCGACACCACGATGATGATCACCGCCAGGATCACATAGGATGGGACCGCTTTTTTCAGGTGCTTGCGCACCGATCCGTTCAGCATGCCTCTCCCCCCTTGCTCTGGACGCTGCGGGCGCTCAGCTGCATCACCCGTTCTTCCGTGGCGCCTTCCCCGTCGATGTGGCCGGAGATTTCACCCTCGTACATCACATAGATCTCGTCCGATAATCCAATCAATTCCAGGATATCGCTGGTAAACACCACCACGCTGACGCCTTCCTTGGTCAGATCCCTGATCAGTTCGTAAATCTCCAGCTTGCTTTGCACATCCACGCCTCGGGTGGGCTCGTGAAGATACAGGATACGGGGCGCGGTTTTGATCCATTTGGAAAACACGACCTTCTGCTGGTTGCCGCCGGAGAGATACTGCACTTCCTGCTGCGGATCAGCCACCCGGATCTTCAGCTGCCGGATGCCTGCCAGCGTTTCCTTCCGGGCCGTTTTGGCGTTTACCACGCCCCGCCGGCTCACCCTGGGCAGGATAAGGGAAAGGATGTTTTTCTCCACCGACAAAGGCAGCACCAGGCCTTCCGCCTTCCGATCATCCGGCACAAAGGCGATGCCGTGCCTCACCGCATCCCGGGGCGAACGGATGCGCACCGCCTTGCCTGCGATTTCGTACGTGCCGGCCGTAAACGGGTCAATGCCGAACAGCGCCCGGCTCAGCTCCCGCTGCCCCTGGCCTTCCAGCCCGCCGATGCCGATAATGCTTCCCGCCGGCACCTCCAGGTTCACGTGTTTTACCTTGTCCCCTACGCAGGCGTCCACCAGCCGCACGCAGATTTCCTCGCTCCGTTTTTCCCGCCGGGGCGGATAAGCGTTCTTGAATTCCCGGCCCACCATGCGGGAGATCAGTTCATCTTCGTTGGTCTCCGCCACAGGCTTGCTGAATACGAATTCCCCGTCTTTCAATACAAAGGCGATATCGCAGGTTTCAAAGATATCATCCATGCGGTGAGAAATCAGGATCACCGCAATATCCTGCCGCTTGATCCGGTCAATGAAGCTGAACAGCGTCTTGCTTTCGGCGTTATTCAGGCTGGAGGTGGGCTCGTCAAAAATCATCACCCGGGGGCTGCCCGCCCAGGCCTTGGCGATTTCCGTCATTTGCTTTTCCGCCGGCGTCAGGTCCGATACGATGCTGTGCACGTCGATCTGGTATCCCACGTCGCGGAGCACTTTTTCGGCTTCCTGATGAAGCTGCTTCTGATTGATTAACCCCATTTTCTTGGGCTCCCTGCCCAGCATGATGTTTTCTCCCACCGTCATTTCTTCCATCAGGCTCAATTCCTGATGCACAAAGGCGATGCCCAGCCGCTTTGCCTGCTCAGGGGAGGTGAAATGCACCTCTTTCCCATCCACCATCACGGTGCCGGCGGTGGGCGTCAGGCTGCCGCTGATGATGTTCATCAGGGTGCTTTTCCCGGCGCCGTTTTCTCCCACCAGCGCAATGGCCTTTCCCGCTTCGCAGCTGATGGACACGTCCCTGAGCACCACGTTTCCATTGAATTCCTTGGATAGGTTCCTTCCTTCAACAATCCCGGCCATCGTATCACTCCAGACAAATCATCAGGTCGTGGTGGGGACGGCTATCCGGCATGGCGGCGGAAGAGCTGTGCCCCATAAAAAACAGGGGGAAGGATGCCGGAGCATCCTCCCCCGATACCGTGGGGAATTACTGGAAGATTTCCTTCAGCACTTCCACGGGCAGCTCCGTGCCGCACCAGACGTCGTCAGACAGGTCGGGATGCACGTAGTTGGGGATATCCGCAGTGGTGATGGTCTGCACGGGATAGATCTGATCCTTTTCCACAGCTTCGCCGTTCATCATCTTCACCGTGGATTCCAAAGCGATGCGGGCCAGCCAGGTTGGCTTGGCGCAGCCAATGCCTTCACTGCCGCTGGCGTTCCAGGCCTTCATCAGGCCGTTGTTGTCTTCACCGGTCATGGGGACCAGCTGCCGATTGGCGCTCTGGAAAGCTTCGATGGCGCCCAGCGTCATGGCGCCGCCCTGAGACCACACGCCGTCGATTTCGGGATAGGCGGCCAGCAGGTCGCTGGTGACCTTCTTGCCGGTGGCATAATCCCAGTTGGCGTCTTCCACCGCCAGCACTTCGATATCGGGATAATTGTCAAACACGCCTTTGGCGCCGGCGTAACGCAGTTCGCTGGTGGACAAACCGGAGATGCCGTTCAGGCAGATGATCTTGCCCTTGCCGTCCAGCTGATCAGCCAGCCACTGGGCGCCCACGCGGCCGAATTCCTGCTCGTCCACGGTGATCAGGGTGTCATATGTATCGCCGTCAATGCCCGCACACAGCAGGATCACTTTGATGCCGGCGTCCATGGCGTCCTGCAGGGTGGAATTCAGGGCCGTGGTGTCGTTGGGGGTCGTGATGATCACATCCACTTCCTGGGCGATCAGGTCTTCCAGGTTGGCGATCTGCTTGCTGATGTCCCCTTCGCTCTCCACATAGGTCACGTCGATCTGGTCCGCGTAGAGGTGTTCCGCGTCATACTTGAATTCCTGATACAGCTGCACGGACCAGGAATTGCCCAGCCAGTAGATGTCGTAGCCGACTTTGATCTTTTTGTCTTCCGCCACAGCGCCGGCGGCAAGCAAACCCACCGTCAATACTGCCAGCATGAGCAGAGCAAGGATCCTTTTCATGGTGATTTACCTCCCTTATTTTTTCGCGGCCCATGGTTTCCGCCGCACTCTTCGATTGTACTATAACACAGGCGTGGTTGATTAGTCAAGTAGTCATCCAAATTATTTTTTTGTTATTGATTTTTGCCTAATCATGCATTTTTGCCCGTTTTTTCCCTTTTTTCTGTTCATTTTGGCCCCGAAAGATTTGACAAATCCGGCCTATTGCTTTAATATGTAACCATCACGAAAGATTCCTCAGCGAGGTGTTCTTCATGAGCGAAGATCTGCAGCATATTCCACACTATATCCGGATCAAAAAATATCTGCGGGAATTGGCCGCCCAGGCCAAGCCCCATGACAGCATCCCCAGCGAAATGCAGCTATCCGCTCAGTTCAGCGTCAGCCGCGGCACGGTGAAGCAGGCAGTGATGGACTTGGTCAACGAGGGGCTTCTTTACCGTAAGCAGGGCCGCGGCACCTTTGTCAGTGAGCCCCGCATCACCCGTTCCTTCGATCGCCTGCCCTCCTTTACCGAGGATATCCGCCGCATGGGAAAAGGGCCGCACACACGCATCCTGAGCTTGAAGCAGGTGCCCGTTCCTCCCAATTTGATCCAGCTGTTCAGTTTGGAAAGCGGCGATAACGTGATAAAATTCAAGCGAGTCGTTTCTACGGAAGGCACGCCGGTGGTGGTGCTCACCAGTTATTTAAATCCGCGTATATACCCTCACCTCAAGGCCGATGAAATCAAGGACAGCCTGTATGAAGCCCTGAAAAGCAAATACGGCATCACCCCTACCCAGGCCCAGGATACATACAGCATCGTTGACGTTGCCCCCAAGACGGCTGCGCTGCTCCAATGCAAAAAAAGCGCCAGTGTTTGCTTTTCTCAGCGCATAGCCTATTTGGCCGATGGGCGTGTGGCCGAATATGTGGAAAGCTTCATTCGCAGCGACCGCTTTCAATTCAACATTTACATCGGTATGAATAACGCCATGAATGGAGAAACACCTCCCAGCCAGGTGCATTCCGATGTGCAGTACAGCAGCGTTATCCTCTGATCCCTTCTTGGCGGCCCGGATCGGATGCCGCCGGAATGAAAGGCCTATGTATGGAAGGAAGCAGAAATAGAATGTTCGGCAAAAAATCGCGCCGGATCATGACCAACGGGAGACAGCCCGCTCCAATGAAGGCTGTCTCCCGTTTTCCGTCTGCGCGCTTGGAAGCGAAAAATCTTCTGTTCACGCCAAGCGTTACGACAATCGCCGTAAGGTTCTCCGCTTACTAATCATTTTTCCTGCTGCTTCTCCTTGCTTCCCTCGTTGATTCCTGTCGCCCGCGTTTTGATGCAAGCCAAAAATCACCCATAAGCCGCCAGCGATTGCCAACGCCAGCGAAACAAACGGCGCCGCCGCGCCAAATCCCGGGTTGATCCGCCCGGCAAAAAAGCCGTAAACAGATAAATGATCATACCAATCGGCATGTGGATCTGTACCCAAAGCAATAATGCTTTTTTCTCTCTTAGATCCGTGACGAAACCGTGATAAACGGAAGCGCAATTAAAATGGTGGACCCGAAAAACACGTTAAAGGACGGCGAACAGGCCGTCCCTTTTGCTTGTTTTCAATGTTTACATCTTCTTTAATTTGTACTTCTCCAAATAAACCAATAATCCGAACCCATCTCCTACTGGAAACAAGTTCGGATTATATTGGTTTGGCGCCTCAAGAAGGACTCGAACCTACAACCCTTCGGTTAACAGCCGAATGCTCTGCCATTGAGCTATTGAGGCATGTGGATGCGGAGTGAACCGCATCCTATTGGAATCCGGCGGCGACCTACTCTCCCGGGCCGTGTCCAGCCAAGTACCATCGGCGCTGAAGGGCTTAACTTCTGTGTTCGGGATGGGAACAGGTGGGACCCCTTCGCCATTGC
>Ga0079305_1000704_pt1 | contig 62137 bp, 52 predicted proteins | sample LMS_cellobiose_e_FD_79183 | JGI IMG/M metagenome (GOLD analysis project Ga0079305, IMG submission 79183) | Rumen-fistulated moose microbial communities from Alaska, USA - LMS_cellobiose_enrichment | ecosystem: Host-associated > Mammals > Digestive system > Stomach > Rumen fluid ...
AACTCAACCTTATCACAGGTTCGTCCTATTCGCTTTTCTTTTTTACCTGAGAATTTGTGAGCAGCTTAGCTGCTCATGAATTCTCTGGTCTTTTGTCACACATCATTGTAACACCTACACGGACCAGGGTGAGGACCGGGATTCCGGGGCTTGACAGACCGGCTCAGGTTTTTTATAATACTAAAATGTATGTTTTAGGACCCACAGACAGCAGTTTTGCAGAATTGTCGTAGAAATAGAGGACACAAATCACGGAATAGGAAGGTGCAAAGACCATGGCGAAAGAATACCGCATCAGTGCGGAGCGGCTGGAGGAGCTCAAGCAGGAGCTGACCTATCTGAAGACCGTCCGGGAGAAGGAAGTGGCGGAGCTCATCAAGGAGGCCCGCTCCTTCGGCGACCTGTCGGAGAACAGCGAGTACGACGAGGCGAAAAACGAGCAGGGCAAGCTCTATTCCCGGATGGCGGAGCTGGAGGAGATCCTGTCCAACTACACCCTCATCGACGACGCGGAAAAGAGCGCGGACATGATCCACGTGGGCACCACCGTGGTGGTGCGGGACGTGGAATTCGACGAGGAGATGACCTACGAGATCGTGGGCTCCCAGGAGGCCGACCCCATGAACGGCCGCATCTCCGAGGAATCCCCCTTCGGCCGGGCCCTGCTGGGCCGGAAGGTGGGCGAGGAGGTCAACGTGGAGGCCCCCGCTGGGATCATCAAGTACGAGATCGTGAAGATCGAGCGGTAACGCCGCGAGAGAACAGAAGATACAGTAAGGAGCGCGGACTATGGCAGAGAAGAAGAACCAGGAAACCAACCAGGCCCCGGAGCAGGATCTCTCCCAGATCCTGAAGGTACGCCGGGAAAAGCTCAAGACCCTCCAGGAGGCGGGGAAGGACCCCTTCACCCAGACCAAGTATGTGGTCACCGCCACCGCCGGGCAGATCAAGGACAATTTTGACGCCATGGAGGGCCAGGCGGTCTCCGTGGCGGGCCGGCTCATGTCCAAGCGGGGCATGGGCAAGGTCAGCTTCTGCGACATGCAGGACAAGACCGGCCGCATCCAGCTCTACGCCCGGAAGGACGAGATGGACGAGCAGGTCTACAGTGAGTTCAAGAAGTACGACATCGGCGACATCGTCGGCGTGGAGGGCGAGGTCTTCCGCACCCAGCGGGGGGAGATGAGCGTCCGCTGCAAGAACGTCACCCTGCTGTCCAAGTCCCTGCGCCCCCTGCCGGAGAAGTTCCACGGCCTCACCGACAAGGAGCTGCGGTACCGCCAGCGGTATGTGGACCTCATCGTCAACCCCGAGGTCCGGCGGAACTTCGAGCTGCGGTCCAAGTTCATCAAGCACGTCCGGGACTATATGGATTCCCTGGGGTACATTGAGGTGGAGACCCCGGTGCTCAACACCATCTCCGGCGGCGCCACCGCCCGTCCCTTCATCACCCACCACAACGCCTTGGACATCGACATGTACATGCGTATCGCCACGGAGCTGCCCCTGAAGCGGCTCATCGTGGGCGGCATGGAGCGGGTCTATGAGATCGGCCGCATCTTCCGCAACGAGGGCATGGACACCCGGCACAACCCGGAGTTCACCACCATCGAGCTCTACCAGGCCTATGCCGACTTCCACGACATGATGGACATCGCCGAGGGGATGCTCTCCACGGCGGCGGAAAAGCTGCTGGGCACCTACCAGGTGGAGTGGCTGGGGGAGAAGATCGACCTGACCCCCGGCTGGCCGAGACTTACCATGGCTGAGGCGGTGAAGAACGTCACCGGCCTGGACTTCATGGCCGAGCCTGACGACGCCAAGGCAGTGGCCATGGCCAAGTCCATCGGCGTGGAGCTGGCGGAGACGGCGGACCCCACCTGGGGCAACGCCCTGTACGAGGTCTTTGACCAGAAGGTGGAGGAGACTCTCATCCAGCCCACCTTCATCACCATGTACCCCGTGGAGGTCTCTCCCCTGGCCAAGCGGAGCCCGGCGGACCCCCGGCTCACCGAGCGGTTCGAGTTCTTCATCTGCCGCAGCGAGCTGGGCAACGCCTTCTCCGAGCTCAACGACCCCATCGACCAGAAGGAGCGGTTCCAGAAGCAGGTGGAGATGCGGGAGAAGGGGGACGAGGAAGCCGGCATGATGGACGAGGATTACATCAACGCCATGGAATACGGCATGCCCCCCACCGGCGGCATGGGCATCGGCATCGACCGGTGCGTCATGATGCTCACCGGCACCGATTCCATCCGGGACGTGATCCTGTTCCCGACCATGAAGCCCCTGGACTGATCGAAACAGCACAACGCCTCCGTCGGAAGAAGCCCGGCGGAGGCGTTTTTCTGCGCAAAAAACAGCGCCGCGGAGGGCTTTTTCTCCGCGGCGCTGTTCGATTCATGGGATGAGGAATGGAAGCTTCCGATCATTCCTTCTTCTGGGCCTGCAGCAGGTCCCGGATCTCGGTGAGGAGCTTTTCCTCGGCGGAGGGCTCGGGGGGAGCCTCCTCGGCGGCCTCCTCTGCCTTCTTCTCCATCTTCTTCCGGGCGGTGTTGATGGCCTTGATGACACAGAAGACCACCAGGGCCACCAGGATGAAGTTGATGATGGTGCCGATGAAGGTGCCGATGCCGATGACCACGGCCTCCTGGACCACCTCGCCGGAGGCGTCCAGCACGGCTTCCTTCAGGGTGATGTTCAGAGACTCGGGGTTCAGGCCGCCGAACAGCATCCCGATAAGGGGCATGACCACATCGTTGACCAGGGAGTTGGTGATGGCGCCAAAGGCGGTGGCGATGATGACGCCGACCGCCATATCCATCACGTTGCCGCGGCTGATGAATTCTTTAAATTCCGCGATGAAGCCTTTCTTTTCTTCCATTGATCCTTCGCATCCTTTCTCATAGCGTGACCTCGCATGAACGGTTCCTCCCATGCGGGCCAACGGATTCATACGATGTGCATTCAGTGTACCAAAAAGAAGAAAAAAGTGCAAGAGGGGGCGGAAACTTTTTCCATGGTGCGGCGGTCAGACCGGGGGAGAGGAGGAAGGGGGGCGGAATGAACTGGAATTATTACCGGACACCTTTGATAAAATTGGGAAGAAAATGTCGATTATTATTGTATACTTTCGGTAAATCATGTATAATATGGTTGGTTACTAAATAATCAGGGGCAGTGCGCCCTCTGTATGGTATGAAAGGAGCGAAAACCTATGGGACTGATCAAAGCCATCGCGGGAGCTACCGGCGGCGTTCTGGCCGACCAGTGGAAGGAATACTTCTATTGTGAGGCCCTTGAAGCGGACGTGCTGATGACCAAGGGACTCAAGCGGGTCTCCGGCCGTTCCTCCAACACCAAGGGCAGCGACAACATCATCTCTAACGGCTCGGTCATCGCCGTGGCCGACGGCCAGTGCATGATGATCGTGGAGCAGGGCAAGGTGGTGGACCTGTGCGCCGAGCCCGGGGAGTACACCTATGACTTCTCCACCGAGCCCTCCATCTTCTGCGGCAGTCTGAGCCAGGGCATCAAGGACGTGTTCAAGAACATCGGCAAGCGTTTCACCTTTGGCGGCGAGCCTCCCAAGGACCAGCGGGTGTACTACTTCAACACCAAGGAGCTGGTGGGCAACAAATACGGCACCGCCGCCCCCGTGCCCTTCCGGGTGGTGGACCGGAACATCGGCCTGGACATCGACATCGCCGTGCGCTGCTTCGGGGAATACAGCTACCGCATCACCAACCCCATCCTCTTCTATACCAACATCGCCGGCAACGTGGGTGACTACTACACCCGGGAGAATCTGGACAGCCAGATGAAGACTGAGTTGCTCACCGCCCTCCAGCCGGCCTTCGCCAAGATCTCCGAGATGGGCATCCGCTATTCTGCCGTGCCCGGTCACGCCCAGGAGCTGGGGAATATCCTCAACGACGAGCTGTCCGAGAAGTGGCGGGATCTCCGGGGCATCGAGATCGTCTCCTTCGGCGTCTCCAGCCTGAAGGCAAACGAGGAAGACGAGAAGATGATCAAGGAGCTCCAGCGCAACGCCGCCCTGCGGGATCCTACCATGCTCAACGCTCACCTGGCTGGGGCCGCCGCCTCCGCCATGCAGACCGCCGCTGCCAACGAGAACGGCGCCGCCATGGGCTTCATGGGTATGGGAATGGTGGGCAACATGGGCATGGGCATGGCCGGGAACCTGTCCCAGCAGCAGATCCAGGCCCAGCAGATGATGCAGCAGCAACAGCAGATGAACCAGCAGCCGCCCCAGCAGCCCGCGCCCCCTCCCGCAGGCGGACCGGCTCCCGCAGCTCCCGCGGCCGACAGCTGGACCTGCCCCGCCTGCGGCACCGCCGGCATCACCGGGAAGTTCTGCCCCGAATGCGGCGGCAAGAAGCCCGCGCCCCAGATCCCCTTTGACGCCAACGGCTGGACCTGCGCGGCCTGCGGCACGGTGAATAAGGGCAAGTTCTGCGCCGAATGCGGCGCCAAGAAGCCCGAGGGCGCCCCCAAGTATAAGTGCGACAAGTGCGGCTGGGAGCCCGCCGATCCCACCAAGCCCCCCAAGTTCTGCCCGGAGTGCGGGGATCCCTTTGACGAGAACGACCTGACCACCTGACATCTGCGCGAATCCAGACGATAACTTTGAAGATAAGGAGGTGGGTCCATGGCGGACCAAGTCGTAAACTACCAATGCCCGTCCTGCACAGGACCGCTCCATTTTGACACCGCCACCGGCAAGCTGGCCTGCGATTTCTGCGGCAGCGTCTTTGAGGTGGCGGAGATCGAGGCCCTGTACGCCAAGAAGGAGGAGCAGGCTGCCTCGGCCTTCCAGAAGGAGGAGGCCAAAAAGGAGGAGCAGTCTGCCCGTCCCGAAGGCGGAGAGGAAGGAGAGTGGGGCTACACCGGCGATGCCGACTGGGGCGCCGACGGGGCCGGGATGAAGGCCTACAGCTGCCCCTCCTGCGCGGCCGAGCTCATCTGCGACGCGACCACGGCGGCCACCAGCTGCCCTTACTGCGGCAACCCTACCATCGTCCCCGGCCAGTTCGCCGGGACCTTCAAGCCCGATTTCGTCCTGCCCTTCAAACTCACCAAGGAGGACGCGGTCCGGGCCCTGAAAAAGCACTACGAGGGCAAGCCCCTGCTGCCCAAGTCCTTCTCTGAGGAGAACCACGTCCAGGAGATCAAGGGGGTCTACGTCCCCTTCTGGCTGTTCAACGGCGAGGTGGACGTGGACATGGACATGGACGCCTCCTCGGACAACTCCTACGAGCAGTTCAACGAGCGGATCACCGAGACCTCTCACTACCGGCTCCACCGGGAGGGCACCGTGTCCTTCGAGCGGATCCCGGCGGACGGCTCCTCCAAAATGCCCGATGACTACATGGATTCCATCGAGCCCTTTGACTACGGCGACCTGAAGCCCTTCTCCGTGGCCTATCTGCCGGGGTTCCTGGCGGAGAAATACGACGTGCCCGTGGAGGAGTGCGCCGCCCGGGCCGACGAGCGGGCCAGGAACACCGCCCGATCCGCCATCATCAGCAGCGCCGGGTTTGCCGACGCCACCCCCGTCCGGGAGGAGATGCAGCTGCGCCGGGGCAAGGTGGATTACGCCCTGATGCCGGTGTGGATGCTCAGCACCCGGTGGGGCGGAAAGAACTACCTCTTTGCCATGAACGGACAGACCGGCAAGATGGTGGGCGACCTGCCCTCGGACAACAAACGGTGGTGGGAGCACTTCCTCAAGTACTTCATCCCCTCCACCGTGGTGGTGTCCGCCCTTCTGTTCATTCTGTCCAAGTTCCTGTTATAAAGGAGGGGAGACCATGAAACGATTTTCTGCGTTGCTTCTGGCGGCCCTTCTCTGCGCCACGCTGATCCTGCCCCTGCGGTCCCTGGCCTCCTCGGACTATGATCTGGTCTACGACGCCACCGACGCCATGGATGCCGACTACATGAACACCCTGGGCACCGATACCTTCTATCAGCTGACCCAGGCTCTGGGCATGGAGGTCCGGGTGGACATCGTGAAGGGGCTGGAGGGCGAGACCATTGAGGACTATGCCCAGATCTTCTATGACCAGTACGATTACGGCTACGGAGCGGACAAAAGCTGCGTGAACCTGATGATCGTGGCCCGCCAGGAGGGAGACAGCCTGGTCTGCGACGGCTATTACGTCTTTGCGGGCGGCGGGGCGGAACGCATTCTGACCCCCGACCAGCGGGACCAGCTGACCCAAGGCCTGGCCATGTGGTTTGACGACGAGGCCTGGTCCGGAGACATGACCCAGGACGTGGTCGCCTGCGAGAACGGCCTGGCGGCCTACGCCGGATATTTGACCGAGCTCTCCGGGGACAGCTCCATCATTGCCCCCATGGTGCCCGGCGCCATGGACGGGGAGACCCGGGAGCCGGTGGATCCCCTGCCCGATCCCGACACGGCGGAGACCCCCTCCCTCATTTCCACCCTGGATTCCGCCCCGGGGACCTATGTTCTGGACATGGCGGGGCTCCTGTCGGAGAGCGAGCGGGCCCATCTGGAGGAGCTGGCCGCCGAGACCTCCGAGAAGTATGACAGCGGCGTGTATGTGGTCACGGTGAACGACTACCTGGACTACAACACCACCCCCTATGAGGCCGCCAAGACCATCTTCAACGACTACGGCCTGGGCCTGGGCGAGGACCAGAGCGGCACTATGCTCCTGCTGAGCATGGCCGACCGGGACTACGCCTACATCGCCCGGGGCGAGTTCGGCAACTACGCCTTCACCGACTACGGCAAGGACCAGCTGGAGGACGAGTTCCTGGATAACTTCCGCAACGACGACTGGTATGGCGGCTTCCAGGACTTCATCACCGAGTCCGACTACTACATGAGTCAGGCCGCCGCCGGGACGCCCATCGACGTGCCCGTGAAGGAGCCCATGCCCACCGGTACCGCCGTGGCGGGCTCTGTGGGCGTGGGAGCCGTGGCCTCCTGCGCCGGCTCCGCCATCAAGTGCAACAGCCTGAAGAAAAAGATGAGGTCTGTCAAGACCAAGGCCGACGCCAGCCAGTATCTGGCGGCGGGGGCCGCGGGCCTGGCCGGAGGACTGATCCTCCGGGCCTCCACAGACCAGTTCCTCAACACCACCGTGCAGCGGATCCCCCTCCATGTGAATGACGACCATAAGGGGGGCTGGAGCGGTGGCACCACCATCGACAGCGGCGGCTTCTCCGGCCACAGCGGAAAGTTCTGAGCCGAAACACCAAGGAGGACTGAACCATGAAACGATTGCTTGCGCTTCTGCTCTCCGCCCTGATGCTGGCCTGCGCGCTGAGCGTCACCGCCAGGGCGGAGGGAGACCTGCCCTTCACCGACATCCCCGAGGACTACTACGCCCGGGACGCGATCGAGTACATGTACGACACCGGCCTCATGAACGGGACCAGTGACACCACCTTTTCTCCTGACCTGCCCTACACCCGGGCCATGTTCGTGACCATGCTGGGCCGTCTGGAGGGGGTCGATACCCTGAAGTATCCCGGCTCCCAGTTCCGGGATGTGGCCGTGGGCAACTGGGCCACCCCCTACATCAACTGGGCGGCCCAGAACGGCATCGTCAACGGTGTGGGCGAGGGGATGTTCAAGCCCGGCAACATCATCACCCAGGAGCAGTACTGCACCATCGTCTGCCGGTATATGGACACCAAGGGCCTGGACTTCCCCGGCAAGGAGGTGTGGAAGCCGGAGCTCACCGACGCCTACGATCTGAGCGTGTGGGCCATCCCCAGCGTGATGAACATGGTCTGCTATAACCTGGTGGACCTGGACCCGGACTTCGCCTTCGGCCCCAAGCGGCAGATGGACCGGGTCACCATCGCCCGGTACTTCACCGACCTGCACAGGATGCTCAACGAGGGGGTCTGCCCCCAGGACACCTTTGACCCGGCCGCCCAGAAGCTGAACCTGACCGGCACGGACATCATTGCCATCACCCGGCAGGCCGCGGCCTATCTGGGCAACTGGTTCTACTTCAACAGCTACTGCGACAGCAGCCAGACCGTCACCACCGGCTATGGCCCCTATGAGAAGGTGATAAACCCCTTCTACGCCAGCAAGCAGGACATCGTGGACCAGGGCTATCGGTTCTTCCTCTTCGACGTCTCTCAGCAGATGCAGGAGGTCAAGAACATCCTGGCCCAAGGCTATGACCTGTACCTGTCCAAGCCGGAGGGCCTGGGGGGCTTCATGATCGACCGGGCGCACATCGACGCCAACATGGAGGACGCCGGCTATGTGCTCACCATCAGCTACTACGCCGGCCGGGAACTGATGTCCACCCAGGAGACCCGTCTGTTCTATGACAGCGACCGGTGGGTCTTTACCGACCTGATCTATGTGGACCTGGCCACCATCGACATCGACGTGGCCTGGGGCTAAGCAAAGGAGGAAGCGACATGGGATTATTCGGCAAGAAAAAAGAGTGTGATTTCTGCGGCGGCGAGATCGGCATGCTGGGCAACCGCAAGCTGGAGGACGGGAACATGTGCAAGGCCTGCGCGGCCAAACTCTCCCCCTGGTTCTCCGGCCGGGACCGGAAAAAGAGCACCGTGGCGGAGATCGGCCAGCAGCTCCAGGCCCGGGAGGCCAACCGCCAGGCGGTGGCGTCCTTCCAGAACACCCGGACCCTGGGCGCGGACTACTACATAGTCTACCTGGACGACAACCAGGGCAAGTTCATGGTCACCGAGAAGTCAAACCTCCGGGAGGCCAACCCCGACGTGCTGGACCTGTCCGCGGTGACCTCCGCCAAGCTGGAGATCAGCGACAGCCGCCACGAGGAGAAGATGCGGGGGGCCGACGGCAAGGAGATCAGCTACAATCCGCCCCGGTACCAGTACCGGTATGACTTCTACGTGAAGGTCACCCTGAACCACCCCTACGTGGACGATATGCGCTTTAAGCTCAACCGGAACACCGTGGAGGTCTACAGCCAGGGCAGCGCCGGCGGCTTCTTCGGCAGCAACGCCACCCCCGGGCAGTATGACGCCCTGTTCCAGCAGTATCAGAACCTGGGCAACCAGATCGTCATGGCCCTCACCGGCCAGGGCGGCGTCCAGCGTGGCATGGGCCAGCAGCAGCCGGGCTTCGGCGCTCCCATGGGCGGCTACCAGCAGCAGCCTATGGGCCAGCAGGGCTATCAGCAGCCCCCTATGGGCCAGCAGGGCTACGGGATGCAGCAGGGCTACCAGCAGCAGCCCATGGGCCAGCAGGGCTATGGGATGCAGCAGGGCTATCAGCAGCCCCCCATGGGCCAGCAGGGCTATGGGATGCAGCAAGGCTACCAGCAGCCGCCCATGGGCCAGCAGGGTTACGGGATGCAGCAGGGCTACCAGCAGCCGCCCATGGGTCAGCAGGGCTACGGGGTGCCCCAGCAGGGCTATCAGCAGCAGCCCATGAATCAGCAGGGCTACCAGCAGCCCCAGCAGGGGACCAACATCCCCTCCGCCGCCGGGGTGCTGGCGGGCAAGGGCCTTGGCATGATCACCTGTCCCTTCTGCGGCAGCACGGTGAATCCCGGCAAGTTCTGTGAGGCCTGCGGCGGGAGCCTGGAGGGATAATTTTCCGGGGCCAAGGGAAAAACAGCAAAAGAAAAAGCGTACCGCGTCAAAACGGTACGCTTTTTTCTGCGCGTTTTCCCTCACAGCGTCATCTCCGAACGGACGGCGGGGACCGGCCCGGCGTCTCCGGTGGAGAAGGCCTGGCGCAGCTGCCCCCGGAAGGGATAAATCAGCAGCGCCGCCAGGATCAGGATGGCGATGATGATGTTTCGCTTATTCATGGTTGAGCTTCTCCACGGCGGCCTTGGCGGCGGCCTGCTCTGCCTCCTTTTTGCTGTGACCCTGACCGGCCCCGATGGGCTCGCCGTTGAGCAGGACCTCCATGGAGAATACCTTGGCGTGGTCGGGGCCGCTCTCGCCGGTGAGGCGGTAGGTGAGGATCTGGCCGTTCTCCCGCTGGATCAGCTCCTGGAGGGCGGTCTTGAAGTCCCGGCCGGCGGCGGTCTTTTCCCGCTCATGGCCCAGGATCAGGTCGTGGACCAGCTTCCGGGCCTGGCCGATGCCGCCGTCCAGATACACCGCGGCCAGCATGGCTTCCACGGCGTCGGCCTGGATGGAGGGCCGGTGCCGCCCGCCGCCGGATTCCTCGCCCTTGCCCAGCTTCAGGTATTCGCCCAGCCCCAGCTCCCGGGCCACGTCCACCAGGCTGCTCTCGCAGACCAGGGCGGCCCGGATGCGGGTGAGATCCCCTTCGGGCAGGTCGGGACGGGTGCGGTAGAGATGGTCCGCCACCACCAGCCCCAGGATGGAATCGCCCAGAAACTCCAGGCGTTCATTGCTCAGCGCCCCCTGCTCCCGGTGCTCGTTGGCGTAGGAGCTGTGGGTGAGGGCGTTGTCCAGCAATCCCCGGTCCCGGAAGGTGTAACCGATCTTCTGTTCCAGGGTGACCATGGAAATTCCTCCCATTCAAGTGGATTGTATGTCTCGGACAGGCCGGCCCGACTCATCACGGAGACCGGCAAAAAGGAACAGGCCCCCGCCGGAAAAAGACGGGGGTCGGTCATTACATATCAAGCTGCTTCTGCAGATAGCCGACCAGGTCGCCCACCGTTTTGATGGAGGCCAGGTCTTCCTCGCTCATTTCGCCAATGTCGAATTCCTGCTCCAGGGCCATGGAGAGCTCCACGATATCCAGAGAATCCACGCCCAGGTCTTCCTCGAAATTGGACTCCAGGGTGATGCCACCTGCTTCGATCCCCATCTGCTCGGAGATCAACTCTTTCAGCTTTTCAAAAATCATACTGACGGCTCCTTATTGAGCACGAAACGTGCTGCAAAATTTCACGTCTCTTACTATAGGTTCAAATCCGTTCTCTGTCAATAGGCAAATTGGAAAAATCAGCCCTCTGCCTTTCCGGCGGGCAGCCGCATGTGCTCCACATTGGCGGCGATGTCCTCCGCCACGCCGGAGCCGGCCACCTCCACGGCCTGGCGGATGGCGTTGAAGAAGGCGTAGCCGTCGGAGGAGCCGTGGGCCTTGATGACGGGCTTGGTGATGCCCAGCAGGGCGGTGCCGCCGATCTCCGAGGCGTCGAAGGGCTTCTTCAGGTCGGACAGGGCGCTGCCCAGCAGCCCGGCGGCCAGCTTGGTTTTGAAGCTGGAGAGGAACATCTTCTTCATCAGGGACCCGAAGGTCATGGCGGTGCCCTCCATGGTCTTGAGGAAGATGTTTCCGGTGAACCCGTCGGTGACCAGCACGTCGGCCTCCCCCCGGCTCAGGGCCTCCCGGGCCTCCAGGTTGCCGATGAACCGGATGCGGCCCTCCTCGTGGGCCCGGGTCAGCAGAGTGTAGGCCTCCCGCTGGAGGTCCATGCCCTTGGAGGGCTCTGCCCCGATGTTCAGCAGGGCCACCCGGGGCTGGGGGATGTCCAGGAACCGCCGGGCGTAGTAGGAGCCCATGAAGGCATATTGCAGCAGGTACTCCGGGGTGCAGTCGGCGGTGGCGCCGCAGTCGATGAGGACCATTTTCCCCTTGGCGTGGGGCAGGACGGGGGCCAGAGCCGCCCGCCGGATGCCCCGGATGCGCTTGACCACCAGGGTGGCCCCGGACAGGAGGGCCCCGGTGCTGCCGGCGGAGACCATGGCGTCGGCTCCGCCGTCCCGGACGGTCTCCAGGGACCGGGTCATGGAGGAGTCCGGTTTGTCCCGGAAGGCCCGGGCGGGGTTGTCCTCCATCTCGATGACCTGGGTGGTGGGCAGGATGGTGACGCCCTGGGGCGGGTCGTTGTGGCCCAGCTTGCCTAGGGCGCCCCGGATCTCCGCCGGGTCCCCGGCCAGGATGATCTCCACGCCCAGGTCCTTGGCTGCTTTCAGGGCCCCTTCCACCGGGGCCAGGGGGGCGTTGTCGCCTCCCATCACGTCAACGATGATCTTCATATGTGAGACTCCTCTCTGTTTATTCGGTGTCCAGTGTCGCCAGAGCTTCCAGCGCGCGCTGGGAGAGGACGGCGTTTTTGTTTCGTTTCCCCTTGACCCGATAGCCCAGGGGCGGCATGATGCCGAAGTTGATGTTCATGGGCTGGAAATCCCCCACGGACCCGCTGCTGACATACAGAGCCAGGGCCCCGATGGCGGTCTCCTGGGGGAAGTCCACCGGGGGCTTCCCCGCCAGCCGCCGGGCCAGCTCGATGGCCGCCAGGGCCCCGGAGGCGGTGGATTCCACATAGCCCTCCACCCCGGTGATCTGCCCGGCGAACATCAGGTCCGGGTCGTCCTTCACCCGGTAGTACCGGTCCAGGAGCTTCGGCCCGTTGAGATAGGTGTTCCGGTGCATGACCCCGTACCGGACGAACTCGGCGTTTTTCAGGGCGGGGATCATGGAGAACACCCGCTTCTGCTCCGGCCAGGTCAGGTGGGTCTGGAAGCCCACCAGGTTGTAGATAGACCCCTCAGCGTTGTCCCGCCGCAGCTGGACCACGGCGAAGGGGGTCAGGCCGGTCCTGGGGTCCCGGAGGCCCTTGGGCTTCAGGGGGCCGAAGCACAGGGTCTGCTCCCCCCGGCGGGCCATGACCTCCACGGGCATGCAGCCCTCAAAGACGTTCTTGTCCTCAAAGCCGTGGACAGGGGCCTCCCTGGCGGTCCGGAGTTCGTTCCAGAAGGCCAGATACTCCTCCCGGGTCATGGGGCAGTTGATGTAGTCCGGGGTGCCCTTGTCGTACCGGGAGGCGAAGTAGGCGCTGTCCATGTCCACGCTCTCAAAGGTCACCAGGGGGGCGGCGGCGTCGTAAAAGTGCAGGTAGCCGCTGTGAGGGAACCGGGCGGCGATGGCCTCCGCCAGAGCGTCGGAGGTCAGGGGGCCGGTGGCCACGATAACGGGCCCGCCCTCCGGAAGAGACGTGACCTCCCCCTCCACGATTTCAATGAGGGGGTGTCCTTTGATCCGGTCGGTGATGGCCTGGGCGAAGGCGGCGCGGTCCACGGCCAGGGCGCCCCCCGCCGCCACCCGGTGTTCATCGGCGCACCGGAGGATCAGGGAGTCCAGCCGCCGCAGCTCCTCCTTCAGCAGGCCCACGGCGTTTTCCAGCTGGTCGGACCGCAGGGAGTTGGAGCACACCAGCTCCCCGAACAGGGGGGTGTGATGGGCGGGGGTCATCTTCTCCGGCTTCATCTCGTGGAGCCGGACGGGGATCCCCCGCTTGGCCAGCTGCCAGGCGGCCTCGCAGCCCGCCAGGCCCGCGCCGATCACGGTGACGGGGGCGGTCATTCGTCCCCCTCCGGTTTCTTGGCGGCGGCTTTTTTCGCAGTGGTCTTTTTGGCTGTTGTCGTTTTTTTCGCGGCGGTGGTTTTCTTGGCCGCGGTCTTTTTGGCGGCGGTGGTTTTTTTGGCTGCGGTCTTTTTCGTGGTGGTCTTCTTGGCGGGCTCCTTCGCCTCGGCGGCGGCGGTCTCCGAGGCGGTCTCCGCCGTCTTTTTCTTTCGGTAGCCGCCCCGCTTCTCCTCGGGGACGAAGTTCTCGCAGGCCTCGTTGATGCAGAAGGGCTTCTTGGCCCCCCGGCCGGACTTTTTGAACATGGTCCAGCCGCAGGCGGGGCAGTTGTCCTTCACCGGCACGTCCCAGGTCATGAAGTCGCAGGCCCGGCCCAGCTTGTCGCCGTTGCGCTCGCAGCCGTAGTAGGTGTATCCGTTCCGGGAGGTCTTTTTCAGGATGCGGCTGCCGCACTTGGGGCACTTGCCGGGCATCTCGATGACCAGGGGCTTGGTGAAGGTGCACTCCGGGAACCCGGGGCAGGCCAAAAACCGCCCGAACCGGCCGGATTTCACCACCATCTGTCGGCCGCACACGTCGCAGACCTCGTCGGAGACCTCGTCGGGGACCTTGATGCGGACCCCGTCCAGGTCCTGTTCCGCCTTTTCCAGCTCCTGGTGGAAGCCGCTGTAAAAGTCGGACAGCACGGTCTTCCAGTCCTCCTTGCCGCTCTCCACGTTGTCCAGCCGGTCCTCCATGGTGGCGGTGAAGGCGTAGTCCACCACGTCGTTGAACTTGTCCTTCATCAGGTCGGTGACCACTTCCCCCAGCGGGGTGGTGTGGAGGTATTTCCCGTCCTTGACCACATATTCCCGGCCCAGGATGGTGGAGATGGTGGGCGCGTAGGTGGAGGGGCGGCCGATGCCCTTTTCCTCCAGGGCCCGGATGAGGGTGGCCTCGGTGTACCGGGTGGGGGGCTGGGTGAACTTCTGCTCCGGGGTGGTCTGGGCGCACCGGAGGGGCTCTCCCTCCTGGAGGTTGGGCAGGGGGGTCTGGATCTCGCTGCTCTCCTCGTCCCGGCCCTCCTCGTAGACCGCCAGGAAGCCGGGGAACTTCACCTCGGACCGGCTGGCCTTGAAGACATATCCGGCGCTGGTCACGTCCAGGCTGACGCTGTCGTACACCGCCGCCGCCATCTGGCTGGCCAAGAACCGGCTCCAGATGAGCTTATACAGGCGGTACTGCTCCGGCGTCAGGTCCTTCCGCACGCTCTCCGGGGTCAGGGATACGTTGGAGGGCCGGATGGCCTCGTGGGCGTCCTGGGCCCCGGCCTTGGTCTTGAACCGGCGGGGGGTGTCAGGGAGGTAGTCCTTGCCGTACCGGGCGGAGATGAAGCTGCCCGCCGCGGCGATGGCCTCCTCGGAGATGCGGAGGGAGTCGGTCCGCATGTAAGTGATCAGACCCACGGTGCCCTCGCCCTCAATATCCACGCCCTCATAGAGCTGCTGGGCGATGGACATGGTCCGCCGGGGGGTCATGTTCAGCTTTCTCGACGCCTCCTGCTGGAGGGTGCTGGTGATGAAGGGGGGCGCGGGGGAGCGGTGCTTGTCCTGGCGCTTGATGGAGGAGACGGTGAAGGGGGCGTCCTGGATGGCGGCGAGGATCTCGTCCACCTGCTCCTTGGACTTGAGCTCCATTTTCTTCTCCCGGCCGTGGAACTGGGCCTTGAACCGCCCGGTGTTGGGGGCGATCCGGTCCAGCAGGACCTCCAGGGTCCAGTATTCCTCGGGGACGAAGGCGCGGATCTCGGCCTCCCGCTCCGCCACCAGCCGGGTGGCCACGGACTGGACCCGCCCGGCGGAGAGCCCCCGGCGGATCTTCTTCCACAGCAGAGGGGAGAGCTGATAGCCCACGATCCGGTCCAGAATGCGCCGGGCCTGCTGGGCGTCCACCAGGTTCTGGTCGATCTCCCGGGGGGCGGCGATGCTCTCGGTGACCACCTTCTTGGTGATCTCGTTGAAGGTCACCCGGCTGGTCTTGTCCTCGGGCAGGTCCAGCAGCTCCTTCAGGTGCCAGGAGATGGCCTCTCCCTCCCGGTCAGGGTCGGTGGCCAGGAAGACTTTTTTGCTCTTGTCCGCGGCGGACTTGAGCTCCTGGATGGTGTCCTCCTTGCCCTTGATGGGCTGGTAGTCAGGGGTGAAGTCGTGGTCGATGTCCACGCCGATCTTGCTTTTAGGCAGGTCCCGCACATGGCCCATGGAGGCCAGGACCTTGTAGTCGGGACCGAGATATTTTCCGATGGTCTTTGCTTTTGCCGGTGACTCCACGATCACCAGATTCGTCTTTGCCACGATGGTTTTCTTCCTTCCTGGATGCGATGATCCGAATGATATGGTCATCCGCGCCGGAGCGCGGGGGGCTTACTCGTTCAAAAGGACCCGGGTGGTGAACCGCCCGCCCTCTCCCTGGTCGGCCAGCTGCCGCACCTGGAGCATGGTCAGGGCGGAGAGGACCCGCCGGGCGGGGATACCGGTCTGCTCCACCAGGTCGTCGGCGGTGCAGGCCCTGTCGCCCTGGAGGGCCCGGAGAAGGGCGGCCTCGTCGTCGGTGAGGGCCTCGGGGTCAGCCTTCAGGTCCAGGACCAGCCGGTGGTCGTCGGGAGCGGCCGGTTCCGGAGCGGGGGGCGGCCCCTGCCAGGCGGCGGGCTTGGTCTGGATCCCGGAGAGCCGCTGCCGGGCGGCGGGATCGGACAGGGGAGTCCTGGGATGGAGCTTGGCGGGGTAGAGAAGGGCGTACTCCTCCAGGATGTCCCACACATCGGTGACCAGCCGGGCCTCTCCCTGGCGGATGAGACGGTTGGGCCCCCGGCTCAGCTCCGAGGAGATGGGGCCGGGAATGGCGAACACGTCCCGGTCCTGCTCCAGGGCCCACCGGGCGGTGATGAGGGCGCCGCTGCGGGCGGTGCCCTCCACCACCAGCACCCCCAGGCTCAGACCGGCCAGCAGCCGGTTGCGCACGGGGAAGTGGTCGGGGGCGGGCTGGGTCCCCGGCGGGTATTCGCTGACCAGAGCGCCGACGGCGGCCACGTCGTCGTAGAGAGCGCCGTTCTCCCGGGGGTAGATGACGTCGATGCCGTTGCCCAGCACCGAGACCACCTTGCCGCCGCCCCGGAGAGCTCCCTTCAGGGCTGCGGAGTCCACGCCCACGGCGCTGCCGCTGACCACCACGGCCCCCTGCCGGGCCAGGCCCAGGGCGAACTCTCCGGCCACATGGACCCCGTAGGGGCTGGCCTTCCGGGCGCCTACGATGGTCACCGCCGCCTCCTCGTCCAGCAGAGGCAGGCGGCCTCGCACGTAGAGCACGCAGGGGGCGCTGTCCAGCTGCCGGAGCCGCTGGGGGTATTCGGTGTCCTGGATGGTGAGGATACGGATGCCCAGGGTCTCGCAGCGGTGGAGGATGTGGTCGGCCTCCTCCAGGCTCTTGTCCAGCAGGGCCTGCCGCACGGAGCGGGGCAGGCCGGGGATGGAGTCATAGTCGGCTTCGCCGGCGAAAAAGGCCGCCTCCGGCGTGCCGAAGCGCGCCAGGATCCGGGCGGCGTACATTCCCGGGGCAGGGCCGCGGGTGCTCAGCCACAGCCAGTGCCGGAGGTTGCTCATGGGGGGACCGCCTCCTCATCTATAAAATAGGTATATCTCGCCAGTTTGGCAGTATTGTAGCACAGCCAGGCCTACTTTGCAAGGAATCTGTGGGATTGCTTTTTTCGCCGGATTCCGGTATGATGAAAAGACCAACACTGAGACAGGAGGTCCCCTCGCCATGTTATATGTCTGCTATCCCCGCTGCTCCACCTGCAAAAAGGCCCAGAAGTGGCTGGACGAGCATCAGATCGACTATACTCTCCGGGACATCAAGGAGGACAACCCCACCCTGGAGGAGCTGATGGACTGGCACAAGAAGAGCGGCCTGCCCCTGAAGAAGTTTTTCAACACCAGCGGTCAGCTCTACCGGTCCATGGAGCTGTCCAAAAAGCTGCCGGACATGACCGAGGCCGAGCAGTACGCCCTGCTTTCCTCCGACGGGATGCTGGTCAAGCGGCCCATCGCCGTGGAGGGGGACAAGGTCCTGGTGGGTTTCAAGGAAGCCGACTGGGCGGATGCCCTGGGGCGGTGATCGGCCATGCGGCTGCTGGTCAGCGCCTGCCTGCTGGGGGCGGGCTGCCGGTATGACGGGAAGAGCAACGCCCTGCCCCAGCTGGACCGGCTCCTGGACCGCCACACCTGCGTTCCCGTCTGCCCGGAGCAGCTGGGGGGGCTGCCCACCCCCCGGATCCCCGCCGAGCGGCGGGGAAACCGGGTGATCGACCGGGAGGGGAAGGACGTCACCGCCGCCTTCCGCCGGGGAGCTGAGGAGGCCGTCCGGATGGCCAGGCTCTGCGGCTGCCGGGCGGCCCTGCTGAAGGAGCGGAGCCCCTCCTGCGGCTGCGGGCAGATCTACGACGGCACCTTCACCGGCACCCTGAAGGCAGGGGACGGTCTGGCCGCTCAGGCGCTGAAGAAGGCAGGTCTCACCATCTACGGGGAGTCCCGGGCGGAGGAGCTGCTGCAGGATCAGAACCGATAAATCCGAAAAAGAAACAGGGACGGGACCGGTGAAAAGGTCTCGTCCCTGTTTTCGTTTTGTGTTCAGGAATAGGCTGAATCCCCCGGCAGGCCCGCCGACCACACCAGGAACAGGGCCGACAGCACCGCCGCGAACAGGTAGGGCAGGTGCTCTGCGCCGCCGAAGGCCGTTGTCACCGCCCCCATGAGGATCGGGGAGAGGAACTGGGCCAGATACAGGGCGGCAGACAGCAGAGGCATCACCGTGGTGGCCGCCGCCCGGCCCGCCCGAAGGGAGGCCTGGGAGATCAGGAAGGGGATGCCCACCCCGTTGGCAAAGCCCACGCAGACAGACCCCGCCAGGGTGCCGACCCAGCCCCCCACCAGAGAGAGCAGGAGATAGCCCGCCAGGAACAGGGCGGGGGCCAGGAATTTCATCTTCCCGCCCAGCAGCAGCTTGCACCGGACGAACAGCAGCCCGCCCAGGAAGGCCACGAAGTCCATCATGGCCATGATGACGGCGATGTACTGCTGGGGGATGAGCCCCTCCGCCGTGGTCTCCAGGGCGAAGTTGGCGGGGTAGAGGAAGAAGCTGGACATCAGCAGGAACATGGCTAGGACATACCGGAAGTTGGCCCGGAGGACGCCCTTCTTCTTCTCCCTCTGTTCGCCGGGAGAGGCGATGGAGTCGTTGGGCAGGAACAGCAGGCATAGGACGATGCTCAGCAGCCCCATGAGGTAGACCAGAAAGCTGGCCCGCCAGCTGACGCTGGCCAGCAGACCCGCCAGCAGGGTGGCGATGACCCCGCCCATTTGGTTCATGGCGGAGGAGAGACCCATGAGGCCGTCCAGCCGCTCCGGGGGATAGTAAAAGGACAGCAGGCCGGTGGACAGGGGCATGACGATGCCCACGCCCACCCCCACCAGGGCCCGCATGAGAAGCACCAGCCAGATGCTGCTGAAGGCCCCCGCCACGCAGCCCCCGGCGGTGTAGAGGACCAAACCCATCAGCACCAGGGTCCGGGCCTTGAACCGCCGGCACAGGGCGGGGAAGCAGGCGTTGGTCAGCACGATAAAAATGGCCGGGACGCTGATGATCATCTGCACCAGCACGGGGTTTGCCCCGGAGAAGGATTCCTTGATGACGCCCAGGGCCGGGGCCACCGCCGCCCCCGCCATGACGGTCAGCAGGGACAGGGACAGGATGGTGGGGGTCAGGGCGCCTTTGGGTCGGGTCTGTTCCATGGTCGATCTCTCCTTTTTCACAAAACAAAAAACGCGCAAGTCCGGCACTTGGACTTACGCGCTTCCGCTACACAGTGCATCTATTTTACTGAAAAAACGGAGAAATGTCAAAGGTTTTTTGCCGGAAGGACCCAATGTGGTGGGAAACATTTCTCAGATTCTTTACAAATTGGGTGTTTTCACTGGCGGGAGGATGTGTTATAATATGTTGAAATATGCTGGAATCCTATCATCCCAGGCCTATGCCTGCATCCATACACGGGCCTCCGCCCGACCATTCGATACCCTATGACCGCCGCCCGCCGGGCGGAGAGCGTCAGAAGGAGGTTACCATGCGTTACGACGATTACGACGATTACAACAGCCGATACGGAAGAGACAGCCGGGGCAGCTCCCGGTCCTCCTCCTCTTCTTACGACCGGGGCGCCTCCCGCGGCAGCCGGGACAGCTACCGAGGCGGAAGCAGCGGCTACGACCGGGACCGCCGGGACAGCTATCGTAGCGGCGGCAGCGGCTACGGCGGCTACGACGACCGGTACGGCTATTCCGATTACGACCGCCGGTACAGCCAGCCCTACGACCGCTACGGCGGCCGCACCCGCAGCGGCTACGACGGCTTCGACGAGGAGAGCTGGCGGCGCACGGCCCCCAACTGGGTGGACCACAGCGAGCCCGATCCCCCGCCCCGCCGCCGGTCCTCCTCCGACCGGGGAAGCAGAAGCGGAGACCGCCGCCGGTCCTCCGACCGGGACTATGACCGGAGAGGAAGCTCCTCCCGGAGCCGGTCCTCCGGCAGCGGTCGCGGCGACCGCCGCCGCTCCGATCCCCGGGGCCGGAACAGCCGCCGGCGGAAGCCAGAGCCCAGGAGAGGGATCAACCCCCTGCCCATCATCCTGCTGATCGTGGTCATCGTCCTGGCGGCGGTGCTGATCCACACCTTCTTCGGCAGCGGCGGGAAGGACAAATACAGCATCACCTTCTCCACCCAGAGCATCGTCGTGGGCGACACCGCCGAGGCCACCCTCAACGGCGTGGAGAACGCCAGCAACGCGGAGGTGGTCTGGAGCAGCAGCGACACCAACGTCATCTCCGTCAGCGGGGACGGCATCGTCTGCACCCTCACCGGCAAGAGCACCGGCCAGGCCACCATCGGCGCCACCATCGACGGCGAGACCGTGGCCAGCGGCAGCGTGGTGGTGGTGGAGACCGCGCCCGGGGTGGAGGACATCCGCCTGACCGAGGAGCAGGTGAGCATTGAGGCCGGCTCCCAGTACACCATCCAGGCCACCGTGGTCATGGAAAAGGACGACATGAGCCCCGCCAAGATCAGGTGGTCCAGCAGCGACACCTCCGTGGCCACCGTCAGCGACAACGGCGTCATCGAGGGCCGCCAGGTGGGCCAGGCCATCATCAAGGGAACCGCCGGGGAAAAGACCGCGGAGCTGGTGGTCACCGTCACCGAGAACACCAGCAACACCCCCTATGACGAGACCGGCAACGTGGGACAGGAGCCTGAGGAGGGCGTGACCATTCCCGCCGAGGCCGACAACACCGTGGACCCCAACAACAGCGAGACCACCGGCGCGGGTGAGACCACGGCCGCTCCGGCGGAGACCGCCAACGCCGACGGAGGCGGGACCGCCTCCGCCAGTTCCACCGCCGCCTCCCAGGGAGAGGGGACCCAGACCGAAGCGGTCAACGAGTAAAAATACCGATTCTCAAACAGCTATGCCGAAGGATTCCGGCATAGCTGTTTTTTTGTCCCCTCCCGGGTCTGACCTTTTTTGAAGGGGACGGCCTCTATAATGGACAGGCGAAAGGGGAGGGTGCTGTGACCGTGATCTATCTGGACGCCTACCTGCTGGCCAGCCTTGCGGTGAACTATGTGCTGCTGGTGTGCGCCGGCCGGCTGGACGGGGACCGGGTGCGCCGTCGCCGGTGTCTGGCGGCCTCGGCCCTGGGGGCTGCCCTGGGCGGGGTGAGCCTGCTGCCCTGGGGCGGCTTTCTGGCTCACCCGGCGGGCCAGGCGGCGGCGGGGGCGGGGATGGTCTTCGCGGCCTATGGCAGCTCCGACCGGCTGCTGCGCACCGGGGGGCTGTTTCTGGTCCTCTCCTGCGCCTGGGGCGGGGGGCTGCTCCTCCTGTCCCGGGGGACGGAGGGCGGCGTGGGGCTGCGGGGCATCCTGGTGTCGGCGGCCCTGTGCTACGGGGGGCTGTCCCTGGGCCTGCGGGGGCAGTTCCGCCACACCCGCACCGGCGGGGATCTGCTCCCCCTGCGGCTGACCCACGGGGGCCGGACTCTGGTGCTGCTGGCCCTCCGGGACACGGGAAACACGCTGTCCGACCCCATCACCGGCCGCCCGGTGGTGGTGGTGGAGGGGCGGTCTCTGGCTCCGCTGCTGCCGGGCCTGGACCTGGACCGGCTGGACGACCCGGTGGCCCAGCTGACCCGGGCCAGGGACCAGGCGCCGGAGACATCCTTCCAGCTGCTGCCCTACCGGGCGGTGGGGGTGGACCACGGCCTGCTGCTGGCCCTGCGGCTGGAGGAGGCGGCCTGGGACGGAGAGCGGGTCCGGGGCTGTCTGGCCGCCCTGTCTCCTACGCCGGTGTCCGATGGGGGCGGGTATCAGGCCCTGGTGAAGGGATGACCGAAAAACATGAAATGGAGGGACATTGGGATGACATTGCGGGGGATCTGGAAGGCCCTTCGGCGGCGGCTCCTGGAGGCTGTGACGGGGGGAAAGGTACACTACATCGGCGGGAGCGACGTGCTGCCGCCGCCGCTGAGCCGGGAGGAGGAGGCCGCCCTCACCGCCCGTCTGGAGACCGGGGACCCGGCGGCGTCCTCCACCCTCATCGAGCATAACCTCCGGCTGGTGGTCTACATCGCCCGGCGGTTCGAGAGCACGGGGGTCAACCTGGAGGACCTGATCTCCATCGGCACCATCGGGCTCATCAAGGCGGTGGGGACCTACCAGCCGGCCAAGAAGATCAAGCTGGCCACCTACGCCTCCCGGTGCATCGAAAACGAGATTCTGATGCACCTGCGGAAGATCTCCTCCCAGAAGAGCGAGGTGCCCCTGGACGAGCCGCTGAGCACCGACGGAAACGGCAACGAGCTGCTTCTCTCGGACATCCTGGGCACCGACGGGGACCTGGTGGTCCGGCCCATGGAGGCCGACGCCGACCGGCAGATGCTCCGCCAGGCCCTGGCCACCCTGGGAGACCGGGAGAGAAGGATCGTCACCCTCCGCTTCGGCCTGGGAGGCGGGAAGGAGCACACCCAGAAGGAGGTGGCGGCGGTGATGGGCATCTCCCAGTCCTACATCTCCCGGCTGGAGAAGCGGATCATGGACCGGCTGAAGCGGGAGATCCTGAAAGCCATGGAAGGGTAGGTTTCCGGTTGCGTCCGGGAAAAAACTATGGTAGAATTTCCGTAGAAAATACGCCGGAGAGCCCGGCGAAGGAGGAGACCGGCATGAAGGTCCTGTTTGTCAATGGCTGTATCCGGGGCGGGGCGTCCCGGACTCTCCGCCTGTGCCGCGCGGCGCTGGAGGAGATCCAGGCGCGATACCCGGAGGCCCGGGTGGAGGAGGTGGTCCTGGACCGGGAGACCGAGCTGGTCCCCCTCCGCAGCGACACCCTGGCCCTGCGGGGCAGCCTGGAGGAGGCGGGGGACTTTTCCCACCCCATGTTCCGCTTCGCCCATCAGTTCGCCCAGGCGGACCTGGTGGTCCTGGGCGCGCCCTACTGGGAGTATCAGTTCCCGGCCCTGGTTCGGTGCTATCTGGAGCACATCTCCGTGGGCGGGGTCACCTTTGTCTACGGGGAGGACGGACGGCCTCGGGGCCTGTGCCGGGCGGGGCGGCTGCTCTACCTCACCACCGCCGGGGGGCCCATCCTGGACCGGAACTGCGGCTTCGACTATGTGAAGACCCTCTGCGGGCAGATGCTCCAGATCCCGGAGATCCAGTGGGCCGGGGCGGAGTGCCTGGACGTGTGGGGCGAGGACGTGGAGGCCCGTCTGCGTCAGGCGGAGGACCGGATCCGGGAGCTCATCCGGGGCTGGAACTGACGATCTGTGATTCATATTATTATTCATATACAATTTTAAGGAGGAACACGGCATGAGCGACTTCAAGTACATCATCACCATCGGCCGGGAATACGGCGCGGGAGGCCGGACCGTGGCCAAGCGGCTCTCCGAGCTGCTGGACATCCCCTATTATGACAAAGACATCATCCGCATCACCGCCCAGGAGTCCGGCTTCTCCGAGGAGATGATCCACGACACCGAGGAGAGCGAGACCGGCCGGTCCTTCTTCAACTGGTTCCTGCCCACGGGCATCGCCAACTCCACGGACCAGGCCATCATGGCCCAGGCCCAGACCATGCGGAACATCGCCCGGAAGGGCCCCTGCGTCATGGTGGGCCGGGCGGCGGACTATGTCCTGCGGGACTTCCCCAACCTCATCAACGTCTTTATCTGCGCCGAGGAGGAGAGCAAGATCCAGTACGCCATGGACACCTTCGGGGACACCCCGGACAAGGCCGCCAAGCGGGTTCGTCATGTAGACGCCGCCCGGCAGTCCTACTACCACTATCTCACCAGCGAGAAGTGGGGCGACCTGACCAAATACGACCTGACCCTCAACAGCACCCCCATCGGCAAGGAGGCCTGCGCCGACGTCATCATCGCCTACGCCAGGGCCAAGGCGGAAAAGGAAGGGCAGTGAGCCGGGGCGTTTCCCGTTCCTGACAGCCACGTGCCCACAGAAAGAGAGTGATCAGCATGAAAGCCTGGAAACGCGGATTTGCCGTCCTCCTCGCCTGCGGCTTGGCGCTGAGCCTGCTCCCCCTGGCCGCCCAGGCGGAGACGGGGGACTACTTCGCCCAGCAGCTCACCATGAAATGGGACCAGTACATCTACCTCTATCCCGGCGTCGAGCCCACCCCCGGAGGCTCCCTGTTCCCGTCGGAGTATGACCGGGACCACTACCGCCTGATCTCCGCCCGGTGCGGCGGCCAGACGGCCCAGGCCCAATACGACAGCCGGGGAAACCTGACGGAAGTGACCATCACCGACGAGAACAGCGTCCGGAACACCGTCGAGCGGTGGGAGTATGACAGCCGGGGCCAGGAGATCCGGTACCTCGTTACGGAGACCTTTACCGACGGCGAGGCGCCCGAGACCGCCGTCACCGACTTTACCTACGACCCCCAGGGCCGGATCGTCCGGGAGACCATCACCCGGCCGGAAGGGGAAACCTATTCCATCCACTACACTTACGACGCCCAGGGCCTGCTGGTGGAGGAGCGGGTGGAATCCGAAGGGGCGCCCAGCGTTCAGCAGTTTTTCTACCAGGGGGACCGGCTGATCCGGGACGTCTACGAGGGCGACGGGGTGAAGGCGGAGACCGTCTACACCTATGATAAAAACGGTTTTCTGACGGAGGATACCTCCACCCGATACGACGCGGTCACCGGCGGCTACCAGAAAACCGAGAGCTGGACCACCTGTTACGCCTACGACAGCGCCGGCCGCCTGACCAACCGGAAGAGCGACGACTACCTGGGGGACGGCACCCATACCTTTGCCGACGAGTACCAGTGGACCTTCTTCCAGGACGGCAAGCTGAACCGCCAGCTCTACGCCTGGGAGAACCAAAGCGACGGCGGCACGGTGGACAGCAGGACCTGCACCATCGACTATGACAACGCCGGGCGGATCTCCTCCGTCACCTCCGGTGATGTGGTCCATACCTACACCTACGACGCCGCGGGGAACAATACCAAGGTGTCGGTCCGGGGCGGAGACGTCCAGCCTTATGAGATCACTTTCACCTACGGGCCCATCCCCGCGACCGGCTTCCTGGACGTGGCGGAGGACGCCTACTACGCCGCCGCCGTGGCCTGGGCCGTGGCCGGCGATGTGACCACCGGCACCTCCGACACCACCTTCAGCCCTGACCGGCCCTGCACCCGGGCCCAGGTGGTGACCTTCCTGTGGCGGGCCATGGGAGAGCAGAGCGCCCGGCAGACCGGGACCTTCACCGACGTTCCGGCGGGCAGCTATTACGAGAAGGCCGTGGCCTGGGCGGTGGACAACGGCGTCACCCAGGGCACCTCCGCCGCCACCTTCAGCCCCGACCGGCCCTGCACCCGGGCCCAGGTGGTGACCTTCCTCCACCGGGCCATGGGAGAGCCCCGGGCCATGCACGGGACAGACCTGTTCACCGACGTGCCCGCGGAGGCATACTACTTCCAGCCGGTGCTGTGGGCGGTGGACAACGGCGTCACCCAGGGGACCTCGGCCAACACGTTCGGGCCCGGCCGGCCCTGCACCCGGGCTCAGGTGGTGACCTTCCTGTACCGGGCCCTGGCGGGGTGAGCCTCTCGTCGGAATCCCGGGAAAACAGGGGAGAGGAGCCCTTCCCGGTCCCCCTCTCCTCAACAACAGAGAAAAAACGACCGCCGGAGACTGCTCCGGCGGTCGTTCTGCACAAAAAAGAAAAGAACCCTTGACAACCCTACCCGACAGATGGTAAAATACCGTGATATTATCTGCCGAAGGGCGCAAAAGTTCCCTTTTTAACTGCGTCCAGTATAGCAGAGATCCGTGAAAATTACAACAGGTGGCGGGAAATACTTTCAACGCCGCCGGGTGTTCACAAACAAAAGCCAAGCCAACGTCATTGCGAAAGGACTGGTCAATTACAATGGTCAAGGATGTCTATTTCGGCAAGACCCTGCGTAAGAGTTTTGCCCGCCACGAAGAAGTGCTGGAGATGCCCAACCTGCTGGAGATCCAGAAGAAATCCTACCAGTGGTTCCTGGACACCGGTCTCCAGGAGGTCTTCCGGGACGTGGCCTCCATCGGGGACTACGCCGGCAACCTGGAGCTCTCCTTCATCGACTTCACCATGGACGAGAAGCCCAAGTACAACGTGGAGGAGTGCAAGGCCAGAGACGCCACCTACGCCGCCCCCCTGAAGGTCCGGGTCCGCCTGCGGAACAAGGAGACCGAGGAGATCAAGGAGCAGGAGATCTTCATGGGCGACTTCCCCCTGATGACCAAGGGCGGCACCTTTGTCATCAACGGCGCCGAGCGGGTCATCGTCTCCCAGATCGTCCGCTCCCCCGGCGTGTACTACGCCCGGAACGCCGACAAGGCCGACAACATCACCTACGCCGCCACCGTCATCCCCTACCGGGGCGCCTGGCTGGAGTATGAGACCGACCTGTCGGACATCTTCTCCGTGCGCATCGACAAGAACCGCAAGCTCCCCGTCACCTGCCTCATCCGGGCCGTGGGCCCCCAGACCGACGGGGAGATCCTGGAGCTCTTCGGGGAGGAGCCTCTCCTGGTGAACACCCTGGAGAAGGACGCCTGTAAGACCCGGGAGGAGGCCCTGCTGGAGATCTACCGGAAGCTCCGCCCCGGCGAGCCCCCCACCCTGGACTCCGCCGAGTCCCTTATCAACGCCCTGTTCTTCGATCCCCGCCGCTACGATCTGTCCGCGGTGGGCCGCTATAAGTTCAACAAGAAGCTCTCCCTGTGGCCCCGGCTCTCCGGCCAGAAGCTGGCCCTGCCCGTGGCCGACCCCCGCACCGGCGAGATTCTGGCCGAGGCCGGGGAGCTCCTGACCCGGGACCGGGCCCAGGAGCTGGAGGCCAAGGGCGTCAGCGAGGCCGTGGTGGACGTGGACGGCACCCTGGTGAAGCTGTTCTCCAACCGCATGGTGGACGCCGGTGGCTTCGTCTCCTTCGACCCCGAGGAGGCCGGCATCACCGAGAAGGTCCGCTTCTCCGTTCTCTCTGAGATCCTGGATCAGTGCGGCGACGACCAGGAGGCCCTGAAGGAGGCCATGGCCGAGCGCCGGGACGACCTGATCCCCAAGCACATCATCGTGGACGACATGATGGCCTCGGTGAACTACCTGTGCTCCCTGTCCCACGGCGTGGGCAACCCCGACGACATCGACCACCTGGGCAACCGCCGCCTGCGCTGCGTGGGCGAGCTGCTCCAGAACCAGTTCCGCATCGGCTTCAGCCGCATGGAGCGGGTCATCCGGGAGCGCATGACCATCCAGGACCTGGATATCGTCACCCCCCAGTCCCTCATCAACATCCGGCCCGTCACAGCGGCCATCAAGGAGTTCTTCGGCTCCTCCCCCCTGTCTCAGTTCATGGACCAGACCAATCCCCTGGCCGAGCTGACCCACAAGCGCCGCATGTCCGCCCTGGGCCCCGGCGGCCTGTCCCGGGACCGGGCCTCCTTCGACGTTCGTGACGTCCATTACAGCCACTACGGCCGTATGTGCCCCATCGAGACCCCCGAAGGTCCCAACATCGGCCTGATCTCCTATCTGGCCACCTACGCCCGTATCAACCGCTACGGCTTCATCGAGGCCCCCTACCGCAAGGTGGACAAGGCCACCGGCAAGGTCACCGATGAAGTGGAATATATGACCGCCGACATCGAGGACGAGTACATGGTGGGCCAGGCCACGGAGCCTCTGGACGAGAACGGCTGCCTGCTCAATCCCCGTATCACCTGCCGCCACCGCAACGAGATCATTGAGGTGGACCGGGACCAGGTGGACTATATCGACGTGTCCCCCAAGATGATGGTCTCCATCGCCACGGCCATGATCCCCTTCCTGGAGAACGACGACGCCAACCGCGCCCTGATGGGGGCCAACATGCAGCGTCAGGCCGTGCCCCTGCTCACCACCCAGGCCCCCATCGTGGCCACGGGCATGGAGCACAAGAACTGCATCGACTCCGAGATCGCGGTGCTGGCCGAGGACGACGGCGAGGTCACCCACGTCTCCGCCACCAGCCTCACCGTCCGGTATGACCGGGGCGACGTGGTGGAGTACCCCCTCATCAAGTTCCTGCGGTCCAACCACGGCACCTGCATCAACCAGCGCCCCATCGTCTCCCTTCGGGAGCGGGTGACCAAGGGCCAGGTCATCGCCGACGGCCCCTCCACCAATCAGGGCGAGATCTCCCTGGGCAAGAACATCCTCATGGGCTTCATGACCTGGGAGGGCTATAACTACGAGGACGCCATCCTCCTCAACGAGCGGATGGTCAAGGACGACGTGTTCACCTCCATCCACATCGAGGAGTATGAGACCGAGGCCAGAGACACCAAGTTGGGCCCCGAGGAGATCACTCGGGATATCCCCAACGTGGGCGACGACGCCCTGAAGGACCTGGACGAGCGGGGCATCATCCGTGTGGGCGCCGAGGTCCGAGCCGGGGACATCCTGGTGGGCAAGGTCACTCCCAAGGGCGAGACTGACCTCACCGCCGAGGAGCGGCTCCTCCGGGCCATCTTCGGCGAGAAGGCCAGAGAAGTCCGGGACACCTCCCTGAAGGTGCCCCACGGCGAGAGCGGCATCATCGTGGACGTGAAGGTCTTCACCCGGGAGGGCGGAGACGAGCTGGGCCCCGGCGTGAACATGGTGGTTCGGGTCTACATCGCCCAGAAGCGCAAGATCAGCGTGGGCGACAAGATGGCCGGCCGCCACGGCAACAAGGGCGTGGTCTCCCGGATCATGCCCCAGGAGGATATGCCCTTCCTCCCCGATGGCACCCCCCTGGACATCGTGCTGAACCCCCTGGGCGTGCCCTCCCGTATGAACATCGGCCAGGTGCTGGAGGTCCATCTGGGCCGGGCCGCCCAGGCCCTGGGCTGGAAGGTGGCCACCCCCGTCTTCAACGGGGCCGACGAGAAGGACATCATGGAGCTGCTGGCCCAGGCCGGCCTGTTCCGTGAGGTCTTTCCCAACGAGACCATCGCCGGCAAGCAGCTCTATCTCGTCACCGAGGACGGCACCGACGTGCGCCGCCTGGACGAGGAGGAGATGGCCGACGTGCAGCAGGTCCGGATCTGGAGAGCGGAAGGCCGCCTCCGCCTGGCCGACGGCAAATCCAAGCTCTACGACGGCCGCACCGGCGAGATGTTCGAGAATCCCGTCACCGTGGGCTACGTCTACTTCCTCAAGCTCCACCACCTGGTGGACGACAAGATCCACGCCCGGTCCACCGGCCCCTACTCCCTGGTCACCCAGCAGCCGCTGGGCGGCAAGGCCCAGTTCGGCGGCCAGCGCTTCGGCGAGATGGAGGTCTGGGCTCTGGAGGCCTACGGCGCGGCCTACACCCTCCAGGAGATCCTTACGGTGAAGTCCGACGACGTCACCGGCCGTGTCCGGACCTACGAGTCCATCGTCAAGGGCCACAACGTGCCCTCTCCCGGCATCCCCGAGTCCTTCAAGGTCCTGGTGAAGGAGCTCCAGGCCCTGTGCCTGGACATCAAGGTCCTGGACGCCCAGGGAGACGAGATCGAGCTGCGGGACGAGGACGAGGACGGCTACCAGAACATCAACCAGATCCGGGACGACGACTACGGTCCCTACCGCGGCGGCAGCGACTACAACGAGGACGCCCAGTTCTCCGCCGCCGGCTTTACCTTCAAGGAGACCAGCGACGACGATGACCTGAGCATCTCCGGCGCCAACGGCGATGAGGACGACAGCTACGACGACGGCGACGCCGGCTTCGAGGAATAAAGAAAGGGAGGACGATGAGTATGAGTTATGCAGAGTTTGACGCCATTCGTATCGGCATCGCTTCCCCGGAGCAGATCCGTGAGTGGTCCTACGGCGAGGTGAAGAAGCCGGAGACCATCAACTACCGCACCCTGAAGCCGGAGCGGGACGGTCTGTTCTGCGAGCGCATCTTTGGCCCCACCAAGGACTGGGAGTGCCACTGCGGCAAGTACAAGAAGATCCGCTACAAGGGCAAGATCTGCGACCGCTGCGGCGTGGAGGTCACCCGGGCCAACGTCCGCCGGGAGCGGATGGGCCACATCGAGCTGGCCGCCCCGGTCTCCCACATCTGGTACTTCAAGGGCATCCCCTCCCGGATGGGCCTGCTGCTGGACCTGTCTCCCCGCATCCTGGAAAAGGTCCTGTACTTCGCGGCCTATATCGTCACCGACCCGGGCTACGCCCCTCTGACCAAGAACCAGATCCTGTCTGAAAAGGAATACCGCGATTTGCGGGAGAAATATGAGGACGACTTCGACGCCGGCATGGGCGCCGAGGCGGTCCAGAAGCTGCTGGCCGACATCGACCTGGAGGAGCTCTCCACCCAGCTGCGGGAGGAGCTGCAGCACGCCTCCGGCCAGAAGAAGGCCCGCATCGTCAAGCGCCTGGAGGTGGTGGACGCCTTCCGCATCTCCGGCAACAAGCCCGAGTGGATGGTCATCAACGTCCTGCCGGTGATCCCCCCGGAGATCCGGCCCATGGTCCAGCTGGACGGCGGCCGCTTCGCTACCTCCGACCTTAACGACCTGTACCGCCGGGTCATCAACCGCAACAACCGCCTGAAGCGGCTCATCCAGCTCAAGGCCCCGGACATCATTGTCCGCAACGAGAAGCGGATGCTCCAGGAGGCCGTGGACGCCCTCATCGACAACGGCCGCCGGGGCCGCGCCGTCACCGGCGCCAACAACCGGGCCCTCAAGTCCCTGTCCGACATGCTGAAGGGCAAGCAGGGCCGCTTCCGCCAGAACCTGCTGGGCAAGCGGGTGGACTACTCCGGCCGTTCCGTCATCGTGGTGGGCCCTGAGCTGAAGATCTACCAGTGCGGCCTGCCCAAGGAGATGGCCATCGAGCTCTTCCGCCCCTTCGTCATGAAGAAGCTGGTGGAGGACGGCGTGGCCAACAACATCAAGTCCGCCAAGAAGATGGTGGACCGGGGCCGGGCCGAGGTCTGGGACGCCCTGGACTTCATCATCAAGGAGCACCCCGTGATGCTCAACCGCGCCCCCACCCTCCACCGCCTGGGCATCCAGGCCTTTGAGCCGGTGCTGGTGGAGGGCCGGGCCATCAAGCTCCACCCCCTGGTGTGCACCGCCTTCAACGCCGACTTCGACGGCGACCAGATGGCCGTTCACGTCCCCCTGTCCGCCGAGGCCCAGGCGGAGGCCCGCATCCTGATGCTCTCCGCCAACAACCTGCTGCGGCCCCAGGACGGCGGCCCCGTCACCGTCCCCACCCAGGACATGGTGCTGGGCTCCTACTACCTGACCTACGAGAAGGACGCCCCCGCCGACCCCGCCTTCATCTATCTCTCCGCCGGCGACGTGGTCATGGCCCTGGAGGCCGGGAAGCTGGAGGAGAGCCAGCGGGTGTGGATCGACGGCGAGGACCGTCTGCTGCCCACCTCCGCCTATGAGTGCCGCCGGGCTGTGGCGGCGGGGGAGGAGCCCAAGGAGGTCCTCCACGCCTTCGCCAGCCCCGAGGAGGCCCGCCTGGCCTACGACGAGGGCCAGCTGGAGCTCCACGTGCCCATCATGGTCCGCATGACCGCCACGTACCACGGCGAGGAGCGCCACAAGCTGGTGCGCACCACCGTGGGCCGCCTGATCTTCAACGAGGGCATCCCCCAGGATCTGGGCTTTGTGGACCGGGAGGACCCGGACCAGGTCTTCGAGCCGGAGATCAACTTCGTCTGCGGCAAGAAGCAGCTGGGCAAGATCATCGACAAGTGCATCACCCATCACGGCTTTACCCAGTCCGCCGAGGTGCTGGACACCATCAAGGCCCGGGGCTACCACTACTCCACTCTGGGCTCCCTGACCGTCTCCATCTACGATATGACCGTCCCCCAGCAGAAGTACCCCCTCATCCGGGACACCGAGAAGGAGATCGTCAAGATCGAGCGCCAGTTCAAGCGGGGCTTCCTCACCAACGAGGAGCGGTACCGCCTGGTGGTCAAGGCCTGGGAGCAGACCACCAAGGACGTCACCGACGCCCTCCAGGGCGGCCTGGACCACTACAACCCCATCTTCATGATGGCCGACTCCGGCGCCCGTGGCTCCATGGCCCAGATCCGTCAGCTGGCCGGCATGCGCGGCCTGATGGCCGACACCTCCGGCCGGACCATCGAGATCCCCATCAAGGCCAACTTCCGTGAAGGCCTGTCCGTGCTGGAATACTTCATCTCCTCCCGAGGCGCCCGGAAGGGCCTGGCCGACACCGCCCTGCGGACCGCCGACTCGGGGTACCTGACCCGCCGCCTGGTGGACGTGTCCCAGGAGGTCATCATCCGGGAGCACGACTGCGGCACCACGGAGGGCATCACCGTCAGCGAGATCGAGGAGAACGGCCAGGTCATCGAGACCTTTGCCGAGCGCCTCAAGGGCCGCTATCCCGTGGAGGACGTGGTGGATCCCGCCACCGGCGAGCTCATCTTCCCCAAGGACCACATGCTCACCATGGACGACGCCAAGGTCCTGGAGGACCGAGGCATCCACAGCCTGAAGATCCGCTCCGTGCTCACCTGTCGGGCCCGCACCGGCGTGTGCTCCCGGTGCTACGGCATCAACCTGGCCATCGGGGAGCCCGTGGGCGAGGGCGAGGCCGTGGGTATCATCGCCGCCCAGTCCATCGGCGAGCCGGGCACCCAGCTGACCATGCGTACCTTCCACACCGGCGGCGTGGCCGGCGGCGATATCACCCAGGGTCTTCCCCGTGTTGAGGAGCTCTTCGAGGCCCGCAAGCCCAAGAAGATGGCCCAGCTGGCGGAGATCAGCGGTCGGGTCACCCTGGAGGAGAGCAAGCGCATCACCATCTGCAACGTGACCATCACCGCCGACGACGGCGAGACCGTCACCTACGCCCTGCCCTACAGCGCCGGCATCCGGTGCAAGGACGGCGACTACGTCACCAAGGGCGACCAGCTCACCGAAGGCGCCCTGTCCCCCCACGAGGTCCTGCGGATCCGCGGCGTGTCCGCCGTCCACGACTACCTCATCCGAGAGGTCCAGAAGCCCTATCGTCAGCAGGGCGTGGACATCAACGACAAGCACATCGAGATCATTGTTCGCCAGATGATGCGGAAGGTCCGGGTGGAGGACGCGGGCGACTCCCAGCTCCTCTCCGGGGCCACCATCGAGGTCATCGAGTTCCTGGACGCCCAGGCGGAGGTCCAGGCCCGCATCGACGCCGGCGAGACCCACGAGGACGGCTCCCAGCTGGTCCTGCCCACCGCCACCACCCTGCTTATGGGCATCACCAAGGCCTCCCTGGCCACCGACTCCTTCCTCTCCGCCGCTTCCTTCCAGGAGACCACCAAGGTCCTGACGGAAGCGGCCATCAAGGGCAAGGTGGACCATCTGGTGGGCCTGAAGGAGAACGTCATCATCGGCAAGCTCATCCCCGCCGGCTCGGGCCTTGCCATGTACCGGCAGATGAACCCCCGGGAGGAATCCGTCCCCCGCCGCCGGTCGGGCTACACTGCCGTGGCCGACGCCGTGACGGAGATCCACGCCCAGGACGCCCAGCCCGAGGCCGTGGAGGAGACGGAGGAGGTCCTCAGCGTCTCCTTCGACGAGCCCGCCGGGGAGCCCGACGAGGTGGTCTCCATCTCCTTTGACGAATAAGAATACGCTTCTGTTGTCATAACAAAAACGGCCGCGGTCCCTCCGCGGTCGTTTTTTTGCCCGGCACCCTGCCGAAAAACCCGGGAGAACCGGGAAAGGAATCTGTGAAAACCCTTGAAAATCAAGGGAAATGATTGATTTTTTCCCCAAAGTGTAGTAATATATTCCGAACTGTTTTTCGATCACCCTTGCTCCGGCATGACCGGAAGGAACAGGAGGTCAGATATGAACTTTACCTTTGCGCAATACCAAGAGAGCGCGGACTACCTGAAGAGCAAGCTGGGCGGCTTCACGCCCAAGGTGGCCATGGTCCTTGGCTCCGGCCTGGGTTACCTGGGAGACGAGGTCTCCGATCCCATCATCGTGCCCTACGGGGAGATCCCCCACTTCAAGCACTCCACCGCCCCCGGACACAAGGGCCAGCTGGTTTTCGGCACCCTGGCGGGCCAGAAGGTGGCCGTCATGCAGGGCCGGATGCACCACTATGAGGGCTACTCCTACGAGGAGGTGGGCTACGCTGTCCGGGTGCTGCGGCTGCTGGGATGCGACACCCTCTTTGTTACCAACGCCGCCGGCGGCGTCAACTGGAGCTTCAAGGCCGGGGACCTGATGCTCATCACCGACCAGATCAAGCCCTTCCTGGAGTCCCCCCTCCGGGGGGAGAACCTGCCGGAGTTCGGGCCCCGGTTCCCCGACTGCAGCTATCTCTACACCCCCGCCCTCCAGGACCTGGCCCGGAAGCAGGCCCGGCGGCTGGACATCGACCTGAAGGAAGGGGTATACATCTACTTCCCCGGCCCCCAGTACGAGACCCCCGCCGAGGTCCGCATGGCCCGGCTCCTGGGGGGAGACGCGGTGGGTATGTCCACGGCCCCGGAGGTCATCATCGCCGGACACTGCGGCATGCGGGTCCTGGGCCTGACCCTGGTGTCCAACATGGCCGCCGGGGTGCTGCCCCAGCCCCTCAGCGAGGAGGAGGTCCTGGAGGCCGCCGCCGCCGCCCGGGACAAGTTCTCCGGCCTGCTGCTGGCCTGCCTGGAGAATCTGGAAGGATAAGAGGTCGATCCCATGGCTAAAACATTACTGCACAACTGCCGTGCCCTGCTGATGGACGAGAAGAACACCCTCCTGCCCAGCGCCTTTGTGGTGGTGGAGGGGGAGAGGATCCTCTCTGTCTCCGACACCCGCCCCGAAGGGCCCTTCGACCGGGAGATCGACGGCAAGGGCAACGTGCTCATGCCCGGCTTCGTCAACGCCCACACCCACGTGCCTATGACCCTTCTCCGGGGCTACGGCGGCGGATGTGATCTCCAGACCTGGCTGACCCAGTGGATTTTCCCGGCGGAGGCCAAGCTGGACGACCGGGCGGTGGCCGCCGGAACCGGCCTGGGCCTGGCGGAGATGATCGCCGCCGGCACCACCACCATCGCCGATATGTATATGCACACCCCCGCCATCGCCCAGACGGTGCTGGAGGCGGGGATCAGCGCCAACCTCTCCGTGGGAGGGGTCTACTTCGGCCCGCCGGAGGACTTTTCCCCCGACACCTGCCCCGACTGCCAGAACCAGATGCGGCTCACCGAGGAGTGGCACGGGGCCAATAAGGGCCAGATCCTCACCGACGCCTCCATCCACGCCGAGTACACCTCCAACACCCCTCTGTGGAAGTGGATGGCGGCCTACGCCCATGACCACGGCCTGGGCGTCCACATCCATGTCTCCGAGACCCAGAGCGAGCACGAGGGCTGCAAGGAGCGCTGGGGCCTGACCCCCGTGGGGCTCATGGACCGCTTCGGGGTCTGGGAGAACCGGGCCATTGCCGCCCACTGCGTCTGGACCACCGAGGAAGACTGGGCCATTATGGCGGAGAAGGGGATCACCGCCGTCCACAACCCGGTGTCCAACCTGAAGCTGGGCTCTGGGGTGGCCTGGGTCCCCGCTATGAAGAAGGCCGGGGTCAACGTGGCCCTGGGCACCGACGGGGTGTCCTCCAACAACAACACCGATATGTTCGAGGAAATGAAGTTCGCCGCCATCCTCCACAACGGCGTCACCCACGATCCCCTGGCCATGGGCCCGGCGGACGTGCTGCGGATGGCCACCGTGGACGGCGCCCGGGCCCTGGGCCGGAAGACCGGCCGGATCGCCCCCGGGTATCTGGCCGACCTGATCCTGGTGGACTTTGACCGGCCCCACCTGACCCCCTGCCACAGCGTGATGGACAACCTGGTCTACTCCGCCCGGGGGTCTGACGTGGTGATGAATATGGCCCGGGGCAAGGTCATATACCAAAACGGGGAATTCCTGACCCTGGACCTGGAGAAGATCAAGGCGGAGGTCAGGGACTACGCCATGCCCCTGCTGTTTGGAGGCGACGCGCATTGAGTCAGAAACCCACACAGCCCAAGGGCAGCTCCACCTTTTTCGGGGGCGCTGCCATCCTGGCTGCCAGCATCATCATCGTCAAGATCATCGGGGCCCTGTATAAGATTCCCCTGGTCAATATCCTGGGGGACGCGGGCTTCGGTCACTTCAACAACGCCTACGCGGTGTTCAACCTCCTGCTGATGGTCTCCACCGCCGGTCTGCCGGTGGCCATGTCCAAGACCATCTCCGAGGCCAACGCCATGGGAAGGAAGAACCAGATCAACCGGGTATTCCGGGTGGCGCTGCTGACCTTTGTGGTCCTGGGGGCGGTGAGTGCCCTGATCATGTTCCTCTTCGCCCAGCCACTGGCCAATTTCCAACATAACAGCCAGTCTGCGCCTGCCATCCGGGCCATGGCCCTGTCGGCCTTTTTCCTGTGCGTGGTCTCGGCCTACCGGGGCTATGCTCAGGGCCATTCCGACATGGTGCCCACCGCCATTTCCCAGTTCCTTGAGGCGGTGACCAAGCTGGTGGTGGGCCTCGTCCTGGCCCTGTATCTGATCCGCCGGGGCTATGGCAGCGAGATCGCCGCCGCCGGCGCCATTGCCGGCGTCACCATCAGCGAGCTGGTGTCCATGCTCTATCTGATGGCTCGCCATCACCGGCGAAACCGTATGGTGGGGGGGGAGGATACCCCCGACAGCGCCGGCCGGATTTTTAAGTCCCTCATCTCCATTGCGGTGCCCATTACCGTCAGCGCTTCTGTGGTGCCCATCACCACCTATTTCGATACCGTTCAGGTCCAGACCCTGCTGCAAACCGCGCTGGGCTATACGGAAACCATGGCTGTGAGCCTCTATGGCAGCTATCAGGCGGCTGTGGCCATCTACAACCTGCCCTCCTCCCTGATGGTGGCCCTGACGGCCAGCATCGTCCCCGCCATCTCCGCCGCCCTGACGAAGAAGGACCGGCTGGGAGCGGGCAAGATCGCGGAATCCTCCCTCCGGGTGGGGGCCCTCATCGCCCTGCCCGCCGGGGTGGGCCTGGCGGTCCTCAGCGGACCCATCGTCCAGGCCCTCTTCCCCTCTACCAACCAGGAGGTGGCCAGCGCCTGCATGCTGATCCTGGGCGTGGCCTCCATCTTCGTGTGCATCATGCTCCTGTGCAACGCCATCCTCCAGGCCAACGGCCGGACCGCCCTGCCCATTTGGTTCATCGCCATCGGCAGCGCCGCCAAGCTGGCCACCAACTTCTTCCTGGTCCAGCAGCCCGCCTTCGGCATCAAGGGCGCCCCGGTGGGGACCCTGGTGTGCTTTGTGCTGGTGGCGGTGATGGAGCTGATCGCCATCAAGCGGGTCACCCCCCGGCCGCCCCGGTACTCCCGGGTCTTTGTGAAGTCCGCCCTGGCCTCGGCGGTGATGGGCGCAGCGGCCTGGGCCAGCTTCGGTCTGCTGTCCCGCCACGCGGGGAACCTGATCTCCCTGGGCGGGGCCATTGTGGCGGGCGTGGTGGTTTACGCCGTTCTGGTGATCCTCCTGCGCGTCGTCTCCCGGGACGATCTGTCCCTGATGCCCAAGGGGGAGAAGATCGCGCGGTTGCTCCGCATCCGTTGATTCCGCCCCGTATGGACCCTGGATTGGTCAAAAAGCCAAAAATCGTAAAAACAACAAAAAATCTTCCATAAACTCTTGTGATAAGGGCAATACTATGTTAAATTTTGAAAGCAAGGACGCCTACACCGTGGAGGATCTGCGCCGGATCGTCCGGATCCTGCGGGCCCCCGGGGGCTGCCCCTGGGACCAGGAACAGACCCACGAGAGCATCCGGCGCAACTTCATCGAGGAGGCCTACGAGGTGGCGGAAGCCATCGACGAGGGCGACCCCGCTCACCTGAAGGAGGAGCTGGGGGATGTGCTCCTCCAGGTCCTGTTCCACGCCTCCATTGAGGAGGACGCGGGGCGGTTCGACCTGGACGACGTGGCCGACGGCATCTGCAGAAAGCTCATCTTCCGCCACCCCCACGTTTTCGGGGAGGACCACGCCGAGACGGTGGGACAGGTCCTCACCAGCTGGGAGGAGCTCAAGCGGAAGGAAAAGGGCCAGGCCACCTACGCGGACACCCTCCGCGGCGTGGCGAAAAGTCTCCCCGGCCTCTGGCGGGCGGAGAAGCTCCAGTCCAAGGCGGAAAAGGCGGGCTTTGAGTGGCCCAACGCCGACGACGCCATGGACAAGCTGTCGGAGGAGCTGGCCGAGCTCCAAACGGCGGTGAGGGACCGCACCAACGTGAGCGAGGAATTGGGGGACCTGCTGTTTGCGGCAGTGAAGGTGGCCCGGTTCTTCCAGATAGACGCCGAGGAAGCTCTGGCGGGGACCTGCGAAAAGTTCATTCGCCGGTTTGCCGGAGTGGAGGCGGCGGCCTTGGCCCGGGGCGAGGCCATGGATCGGCTTCCGGTGACGGAGCTGATGGCCCTCTGGGACGAGGAGAAGCAAAAGGAACGTACCCATTGACGGGGACCGTCCCCGCCTGTGGCGCGGAGGCCGCGCCAGCACCAGATCAATACAGAAAGGAAAAGGAACGATGAACAAGACAGAACTGATCCTGAGCATTTCAGAGACCACCGGCTTCTCCCGCAAGAACGTGGAGGCCGGCCTGAATGCCGCCATTGACGCCATCACCCAGGCTCTGGCCAAGGAAGAAAAGGTCCAGATCGTTGGCTTCGGTGCCTTCGAGACCAAGACCCGGGCCGCCCGCACCGGCCGCAACCCCCGGAGCGGCGAAGAAGTGAAGATCCCCGCCGCCAAGGTCCCCGGCTTCAAGGCTGGGAAGGCTCTGAAGGACGCTGTAGATAAATAAAGGGAAAGGGGAACCATGCCTACTCCTCCCTGCGGGGGGAGCTGGATCATGGTTCCCCTTTTTAAACCCCTCCTGACACTTCGTTCGCGCGCCCGTTGGGCACACTCTCTCCGTGAGAAGTGTTTTTTCGATGGCGAATGGCCCAGGCCACCCTCTCTTGGCCATTGAAAAACGATTGGAATTACGTTATTCCGGCTTTGCCGGAAAACTCTGCGAGGCTTTGTGGGGGCTAAGGAACATTATGACAAAAAAAGACAGCTCTGCGATTAGGCGGCAGAGCTGTCTTTTTGTTGGTCAGAGTTCTTTGTACATGAAAGCCGCGTTCTCCTTGCCCTTCTGTTCGGTGACGGAGAGGACCTCTACGGAGACGGTCCGGGCGCCGAAGCGGATCTCCAGGCGGTCGCCGACTTTGACGTCGTAAGAGGCCTTTACCACCCGGCCGTTGGCGGAGATGCGCTCGTTGTCGCAGGCCTCGTTGGCCACGGTGCGGCGCTTGATGAGCCGGGAGACCTTCAGCCATTTGTCCAGTCGCATGATCTGCCCCCTCTCAGTGGATGCTCCCGAAGTGGGAGAAGGGGAAGAGGACCAGCAGGGCCCGGCCCAGAACGTACTGATTCTCCACAGGGCCCAGGCTCTCCTCCCGGCTGTCGGAGGAGTGATTCCGGTTGTCGCCCATGACGAACACCGAGCCCTCGGGGATGTCCCAGTCGGTGCCCTGCATGGTGGAGTTGCCCGGCTGGAGCATGGGCTCGCCCAGGTAGGGCTCGTCCAGAGGCTGACCGTCCACGTAGACGGTGGAGGTGTCGTAGTCAATGTGGACGGACTGTCCTCCCACGGCGATGACCCGCTTGACGATGGGCTCCCCGGTGGCGGAGAAGCTCTTGTGGAGGACCACCACGTCCCCCTGCCGGGGCTCGTAGCCCGCGCACTGGAGGAGAAGCATCTCGTTATCCAGCAGGGTGGGCTCCATGGAGTGGCCGTCCACGCCGATGATGCGGCCGAAGAAGGTGAAGACCACCATGATGATGACCAGGGCGAAGGTCAGGGCCTGGAGCCAGGTGAACAGGTCCCCGGCCAGACCGGTCTTTTCGCCGGTCCGGGAGGGCTCCGGCGGCGTGGCCCCGGCGTCGGGGCGGAGGATGGTCTCCTTGGATTCAGACATGGGAAAAACCTCCTTTTCGGAGAGGATCGATTTCGCAGCAAATGCTATTATACAGCAAACCGTGTCAATTCGCAACCGCAATCTTGAAAGAAACCGCCTCCGCGTTTGAGACAGCAGAGGCGGTTTGTTGGATTCGGTTCAGAAGTCTTCCATCCGGATGGCGATGACGTTCTCCTGCCCCTCCAGCCGGTCCAGCTCCCGGTGCTGACAGGTGAACAGGATCACCTGCCGGTCGCTGGCCAGCCGGGTCAGGCACCCCAGGGCCAGGTCCAGCCGCTGGTCGTCGAAGGTCAGCAGGGCGTCGTCCAGCACCAGGGGGGCGGAGGCGGGGGAGGGGAGAAGCAGATCGGCCACCGCCAGCCGCAGGGCCAGATAGAGCTGGTCGGCGGTGCCCTGGCTCACGGTGGACAAAGGCTGCTCGGCCAGGCTTCCCGTCTCCCGGACGGTGACCTGGAAATCCCGGGTCAGGCCCACCTGATCATACCGCCCGCCGGTGAGCAGGGAGAAGTAGCCCCCCGCCTTGTCGCTGAGCTGAGGGGAGAACCGGGCGTGGAGCTGGGCGTCGGCCCGGCCCAGGGCCTCGATGGCGATGTCCAGGGCGTCGTAATCGGCCTGGAGCCGGGCGGTCTGTTCCTTCAGCTCGTCCAGCCGGGCGTCCACGGCGGTGGGGTCCCCCATGGCCTGGAGCTGGCCCTGGAGCCGGGCGATCTCCGCCTCGGACCGGGTCAGAGCGGCGCGGCAGGCCTCGGCCTCCGGGGGGATGTAGGGCCCGCCCTGGTAGCTGACGGCGTCAAAGTACCGCTGGGCGTGGTCCCGCCGGTTCAGGGCGGCGTCCAGCTCCCGGTCCAGCCGCTCCCGGAGCCCCCGGTCGCTGCTCCACTGGGCCTGGAGCCGGTCGATGGCCTTCCGGTCCCGGTGGTCGGCGATGCCCTTGAGGATGGCGAAGATCAGCACCAGCAGCCACAGCCCGCCGGCGATGGCGGCGGAGAGGAACAGGGGGAAGAGAGGCAGGTCGGTCAGGGCCTCGGGGACGTAGGGAATATCATAGCGGGGCAGGATGTAGAGCCCTGCTGCGGCGATGGTCAGCAGAATGACCACAAAGACGAACAGGCCCATGACGCGGCGGCGGCTTTTCACGTCGTCCCGGATGTCCCGGACCTCCTCCTCCAGGGTCTCCTGGTCCAGCTCGTCCAGGTCGTCCAGCTGCTCCTGGAGCCGCCGGACCTCCTCCTGGGCGGTCTCCAGCTCCTCCTGGGCCTGGGCGTACCGCTGGTGGATGCCGGTGCGGTCGGCGGACTGCTCCCGGGCGCTGTCCCAGCGGGCGGCCTGGCGGCGGAGGGAGGCGGCCCGGCTCTGGGCCTGGGCCAGCTCCTGGCGGAGGGAGCCGGTTTCGGTGCGTTTCCGGCGCAGATCGGCCTCCTCCTCCTCCAGCTCAGGCAGCTGGCCGGACTGGTGGTATCGGCGGCGGCGCTGCCAGGTCCGCAGGCGCTCGTCGGCCTCGGACCAGGAGATGTCCTCCTCTCCGGAGGACACCAGGGCGTTGATGCGCTTTTCCAGCTCCTGGCTCTGGCTGACGGCCAGGCCGGTCTGCCGAAGGAACACCGAGCGGTCAAAGACCTCCCGGCTGACGCCGGTGAGGGTCTCGCCCGCGTTCTCGGCGGTGAGGCCGGGCACAGGCTGCCGGGTCTCCCGGTCCGTGGCGGAGAAATCCCCCATGGGCACCCCGCTCCGGGAGGTCCTGCGCAGCTCGATGATCCGGCCCTCGTGCTCGCAGACCAGCAGGCCCTCCATGGCGCTGCCGCTCCAGGGTCGATATCGGTTCTTGTCGGCGGGGACGCCCTTCCGGTCCCGCTGGCGGGTGTCCAGACCGTAGAGCATGGTCCGCAGGAAGGCGCACCAGGTGGACTTTCCGCTGCCGTTGGGGGCCCCGATGAGGGTCATGCCCGGGCCGAACTCCAGGGTGTCGTGGTCCAGGCAGCCAAAGGTGGCAGTGAGCTTCAGCAGTTTCATTTGGGCTCCTCCCTCCCTTCCAGGGCAGCCAGGCCGAAGCGGATGGCCCGCTCCAGGACGGGCTTGTCCTCCTGGGTCGCCTCATCCAGACGGCGGCGCATGTCCCGCAGGAACAGGCCGGTGAGGGTGTCCTCCTCCATCCTGGTCCACAGGTTCTGCCCCAGCACCGTCTGGTCGGTGACGGAGGCGCTGTAGAAATAGCCAGAGGCCAGGGCGGTGAGCTCGGTGAGATCGGGCTCGTTGTCCTCGTCCCGCTCCCCGGTGAGAACGATGCGCAGGATGTCCTGGGGGTCAGCCTGGGACATCAGGTCCTGGAGGGCCTGGGCAGGGTCCCGGCCGGTGACGTCCAGCTGAGGGACCAGATACCGCCGCCGGGCCAGGGGGATAAAGTCCAGGGAGACCCGGCCATCGTCCTCCAGGACGCCCAGATAGGCCCCCTTGTCTCCGGTCTCGTCAAAGCCCCGGCCCTCGGGGCAGCCCGGCCAGGCGTACCAGGTCTTGCCCGCTTTTTGCAGGCCGCTGGCGGTGTGGACGTGGCCCAGGGCCAGGTAGTTCAGCCCAGAGGCCGCGATCTGCTCCGTGGTGATGGGCCCGTACCGGCTCTCCGGGGAGGACAAGTCCCCGTGGAAGCAGCCGAACAGGGCCTTTTTCCGGTCCTCCGGGGCGATGCGGAAGCTCTCCAGAGGCCCGTCCATCCGGTAGAGGGAGGTGAAGGCGCTGCCGTAGACCACCGCGTCCAGGTGGGGCAGGGGGATGCGCTCCGGGGCGTTGGTGGAGAAGATGTGGACGTGCTCCGGCCAGGTCAGCTTGCCGTAGGGGGAGCCGGGGGTCCAGGGGTCGTGGTTGCCCGGGGCCAGAAAGACCTCCGCCTCCAGCTCCTCCAGGGTGTGGTAGAGGATCTGCAGGGTCTCCGGACGGGCCCGCTGTCCGTCAAAGAGGTCCCCCGCCAGAAAGAGCAGATCGGCCTTGCTGTCCCGGACCACGGCGGCCAGCCGGGAGAGCAGCTGCCGCTGTTCCTGCCGCCGCTCCGCCGCCTGATCGGGGGTGAGGGACTGGAAAGGGGAGTCCAGATGGAAATCCGCCGCGTGAAGAAAGGTTAGCACAGCGCCGCCTCCTTGGTGTGTCAAAAATCAGAAGGTGAGTATTATTCCAGGTTGACCATGGCTTTCACCAGCTCCGGGGGCTTTTCCGCCATGAGCCGGTAGGCGGTCTCCACCCCGTCCAGGCCGGAGAACCGATGGGTGATCAGGGGCGTGGGGTCCACCCGGTCGTATTGGAGCAGCCGCAGCAGCCGCTCCATCCGGGCCCGCCCGCCGGGGCACTCTCCGCCCCGGATGGTCTTGTTGCCCATGCCGAAGCCAAAGCGGACGTTGTTCAGGGGAAGGTCACCGTAGGTGGTGAAGTAGTTGACGTTGCCCACGGTGCCGCCCCAGCGGACCATGGACACCGCCTGGCTGAGGGCGTCGTCCCCGCCCCCGGCGCAGATGCAGCAGTCCGCCCCCTGCTTCTCGGTGAGAAGATGGACTTGACGGACCACGTCCCCTTCCTTATAATTGACCACATCCGTGGCTCCGTACAGCCGGGCCAGCTCGGCGCACCTGGGGCGGCTGCCGATGGCGATGATCCGCCCCGCTCCCCGGAGCCGCGCCCCGGCCACGGCCATAAGGCCCACCGGCCCGATGCCCAGGACCACCACGGTGTCCCCGGGCCGGACCTCCGCCAGCTCCGCCCCGTACAGGCCGGTGTTGAGCATGTCCGCCGCCAGCACCGCCGCCTCTAAGGAGACGTTTTCCGGGATCCGGGCGGCGTTGGCGTCGATGTCCCGGATGAGGGCGTATTCCGCCATGAGCCCGTCCTCGGAGTTGGACAGCTTCTGGCCGGTGATGAGCCCGCTGCAGTGCTGGTGGGCCCCCAGCTGGGAGGGCACCGTCCGCCAGTCCGGGGTCACCGGCGGGACTGCTACGATCTCTCCCACCCGGAAGTCCCGGACCAGCTCGCCCACCTCCACGATCTCTCCCACGCCCTCATGGCCCAGGATCCGTCCCGGTTTGAGACAGTCAATGGTCACGTTGTGGACATCGGAGGTGCAGGGGGCCACCGCCAGAGGGCGGATGACCCCGTCGAAGCCCGAGGCGCGGGGCCGGGGCGCTTGGGTCCAGCCGGCGGTTTGTTCTCCGAGATAGGCAAAGGCGCGCATGAAAGCCCCTCCTTCCGACAGCATTCGTTTTCCTTATTAGTGTACCACACCGGACCGCCCCCTTGCAAGGGGAGCGGGTTTGCGTTTTCGGCAGAATATGATATAATACCAGACAGAAAGAGAAGACCCACATCAAACTGCTTTCATCCATGGGAAAGGAGGGACGTATGGGAGAACTGTTTACCAGGATCAAAGTGGTCTTTGCCCAGCTTTGGGCCAACATCCAGAGCGCCATCGCCACGGCGGACCCGGGGGAGAAGCTCCTGTCGGTGCTGGATGCCATCCTCCCCGTGCTCTGCGGGGTGCTGCGGGTGGCGGCGGTGATCGTGGCCATCGTGATCATCGCCCGATGTATCACCTCCCTGTTCCGGGAAAAGACCGGCCGGGAGATCTGGGGCTGGCTCACCATGACCGACGGCACCCGGCTGAATCTCCACCACTGGGAGAACGCCATCGGCCGGGGGCGGTGGGCGGACGTGTCCCTCCACGTGCCCACGGTGTCCCGGAGCCACGCCGCCCTGCTGCGGGACCACAAGGGCAACTGGAAGCTCCAGCCCCTGCAAACCAAAAACGGAACCCGGCTGGGGGGCAAGCTGGTGGTCCACACCATCCCCATCAAGACCGGGGACATCATCGACCTGGGGGGCGTGCCCCTGGAGTTTTACGCCATCAGCGAGGAGGAGGAGCGGGAGCAGGCCATGCGCTCTGGCGTGGCCGAGCGGCCCCTGAGCCCCGCCCGGACCCTGGGCTATCTCATGATCTTCCAGATCATGATGTGCATCCAGTGTCTCCCGGGCCGGGAGGGGCCGGACATGGCCATGATCGGGATCTCCTTCGCCATTCTGGCGGCGGCCATGTGGGGGATGTACGCTCTGTACCGCTCCCTGAAGCGCACGGCCTTTGAGGCGGAGACCATCGCCTTCTTCCTGTGCACCATCTCCTTCTCCATCACCGCGGCCTACTCCCCGGACAGCCTGCTGCGGCAGACCATCTGCATGCTCATGGGCCTGGTGATTTTCTTCGTCCTCAGCGTCCTGCTGCGGGACCTGCGGGCCACGGTCTCCCTGCGGTGGCCGGTGGCCGTGCTGACCTGCCTGCTGCTGGTTTTCAACGTGGTCCTGGGCCAGCGGCTCTTCGGGGCCAAGAACTGGATCGACCTGGGCTTCGTCAGCTTCCAGCCCTCGGAGTTTGTGAAGATCGCCTTCATCTTCACCGGCGCGGCCACCCTGGACCGTCTGTTTGCCCGCCGGAACCTGCTCTTTACCGTCCTGTTCTGCGGCTTCTGCATGGGCTGCCTGGCCCTGATGAGCGACTTCGGCACCGCCCTGATCTTCTTCGTGGCCCTGCTGGTCATCGCCTTCCTGCGGTCCGGGGACCTGGGCTTCCTGGCCCTCATGGGCACCGCGGCGGCGGCGGGAGGCTGGCTCATCCTGCAGTTCAAGCCCTACATCGCCAACCGGTTTGCCGCCTGGCGGCACGTGTGGGACTTCTACAACGAGTCCGGCGGCTACCAGCAGACCCGGACCATGTCCGCCATTGCCAGCGGCGGCCTGTTCGGCAAGGGGACGGAGCACGCCTTCCTGAAAAACCTGGGGGCGGCCAACACCGACCTGGTCTTCGGGGTCATCAGCGAGGAGTTCGGCCTGATCCTGGCCCTGTGCGCCGTCTTTGTCCTGCTGGTGCTGGCGGTGTACGCCGTGGGCCGGTCGGCCAACGCCCGGTCCAGCTACTATGTCATCGCGGCCAACTCCGCCGCGGCCATGCTGGTCTTCCAGGCCTCCCTGAACGTGTTGGGGGCGGTGGACATCCTCCCCCTCACCGGGGTCACTCTGCCCTTCGTCTCCGTGGGCGGGTCCAGCATGATCGCCTGCTGGGGCCTGCTGGCTTTCATCAAGGCGGCGGACACCCGGCCCAACGCCAGCTTCACCCTGAAGCTGCCCAAGCGCATCCGGGGATGGATCCCGCCGGACAATGACGCCATCTACAGAGGTCGGTACGACGACGGCTACGACTACGACAACTTTGATGACTACGATGATTACGACGATTATGACGATTATGACGGGTATGACGACGGCTACGACGACTACGACGAGGATGTCCGGGAGTGGCAGCCCCGATCCTCCGCCTCGCCCCGCCGGGACGACACCCAGGTCTGGCGGCGGGACGATCCCCGGGACACCGCCGGGGAGGACCAGTGGAAGGAGCTCTCCCAGGGCGCCTTGTGGCCCAAAACCGGCGAGGGCGACTGGGAGCACACCATCCGATTTCGCACGGACGGAACAGGGAAGGGAGGGGACCGGTCATGAAACGATTGCGCAGCCGCACGGCCATCACCCTTATCCTCACCGCGGCCCTGGCGGCAGGGGTCATCCTGTTCTGCGTCCGGCTCCTCTCCCACGGCGGGGAGTGGGTGGGCTTCTTCGGCACCACCTACTATGACGCCGGGGCCATTTACGATGCCAACGGGGTCCTCCTCTACGACGGGGAGAACGGCGCCTACGCCCAGGAGCGGTCCACCCGGATGGCCACCCTCCATCTGGTGGGGGACCGGAACTTCGGCACCTCCCTCCGGTCCGCCCTGTCCAGCCGACTGTCGGGATACAATCCCGTCACCGGCACCACCCTGGGCAGCCACGATGTGCAGCTCACCGTGGACGCCTCCCTCAACGAGACCGCCCTGGCGGCCCTGGGCAGCAGCCGGGGGGTGGTGGCGGTGTACGACTACACCACCGGGGACGTGAAGTGCCTGGTGAGCACCCCCACCTACGATCCCAACGACCCGCCGGCGGACATCAACGAGAACCCGGCCTATGAGGGGGTCTACCTCAACCGGTTCTTCTCCGGCACCTATCCTCCCGGGTCCACCTTCAAGCTGGTGACCACGGCGGCGGCCATTGAGAAGAAGCGGGACCTGGAGAATTTCCGATACACCTGCACCGGCTCCGTCCAGATCGGGGACGGGGTGGTGACCTGCCCCTACGCCCACGGGGCGGACATGAACATCGACCAGTGCCTGGCCTGCTCCTGCAACGGGGCCTACGCCACCCTGGCCCTGGAGCTGGGGGCCAACACCCTGGACAAATACATGAAGGAGGCCGGGCTCCAGGACTCCCTCACCGTGGACGGCCTCCACACCGCCCGGGGCAGCTTTGACAAGGCCGAGGCGGGCTCCGTCTGGCTGGGCTGGTCCGGGGTGGGCCAGTACAACGACCTGGTGAACCCCTGCTCCCTGCTGACCCTCATGGGGGGCATCGCCAACCGGGGCGTGGCGGTGGTGCCGGAACTGGTGGCGAAAGAGACCATCTCCGGCACCCAGCTTCCCGCCTCCATTCCCGGCGGCGCGGATACCTGCAGCGTGTTTGCCGCCGACACCTGTCAGCGGCTCAAGGAGATGATGCGCAACAACGTGGTCACCTCCTACGGCCAGGACCAGTTCGGAGACCTTCCGGTGTGCGCCAAGTCGGGCACCGCCGAGGTGGGCGGCGGGCAGCAGCCCCACGCCTGGTTCGCCGGCTTCGTGGACGACCCCAACCACCCCCTGGCCTTCGTGGTCCTGGTGGAAAACGGCGGCTGGGGCTCTCAGACCGCCGGCGGCGTGGCGGCCACGGTGCTGAACAAGGCCGCGGCGTCGGGCTATTAAGGCAGCCCTACACACAGCCATTGTGGGGGAATGTCCCAGAGAAAAGAGAACAACAAAAGGACGGTCTCGCGGAACAACCTCCGCGGGACCGTCCTTTTGTCGCTTTTTATCCGTGTTCCTCCCAAAAATCCCGGATGGCGGACAGGAAGGCCTCCCCGTACCGGGCGGCCTTCTGCTGCCCCACGCCGCTGACCTCCAGCAGCTCCGCCTGGGTCCGGGGCAGCCGCACCGCCATGTCCGCCAGGGTGGCGTTGGAAAAGACGATGTAGGCCGGCACCCCCGCCTGCTGGGCCAGGCGGTTCCGGGTGTCCTTCAGGGCCTGGAACAGCTGGTCGTAAAACCCCTCCGCCGGGATGTCCCCGGCGGGGAGCCGGACCCGGGGGATCTCCGTTTTGGGCTGGGCGGTCTCCCGGGTGGCCATCACCACCGAGCGGCCGTGGAAGAGCACCTCCGAGGCCGCCGGGGTGAGGGTGACGCCCCCGTGGTCCGGGTCGGTCTTGAGATACCCCTCCTCCTCCAGGTGGTCCAGCAGAGCCCGGACGGTCTCCTTCTTCTCCCGGGACATGAGCCCGTAGGTGGAGACCTCGTTGAGCCGCAGGGCCAGGACCCGCTGCCCCCGGCTGCCCCGGAGCACGTCGGTGAGCAGCCCTGCCCCCACGGGGTAGCCCAGCTTGTCCCGCACCCGCTTCACGCAGGAGAGGGCCATCTGGGCGGGGATGGTCACGTCCTTCTGGGTAAACTGGCCGAGACAGTTGCCGCAGTTGCCGCAGCCCGCCCCGTGGTCCTGGCCGAAGTAGTCCAGGATGTGGCCCCGGTAGCACCGGGTGGTCTTGCAGTAGTCGATCATGGCGTTGAGCCGTCGCTGATCCTGCCGGGCCACCTCCTCCCGCTGCTCCGGGGTGAGGCTCTCGTTTTCCCCGCCGTTCTCGAGGAAGTACAGGGCGGTGCGGATGTCCCTGGGGCCGTAGAGCAGGATGCAGTCGGCGGGAGCTCCGTCCCGCCCGGCCCGACCCGCCTCCTGGTAGTAGGCCTCCAGGCTCTTGGGCATATTGTAGTGGATCACAAAGCTGACGTTGGACTTGTCGATGCCCATGCCGAAGGCGTTGGTGCCACCATCACCGTCGCCCGGTCATACTGGAAGGCGTCCTGGTTCTCCCGGCGCTCCCGGTCCTCCAGTCCGGCGTGGTACCGGGTGGCGGCCACCCCGTGGTCCTGAAGCAACTGGCAGACCTCCTCCACGCCTCCCCGGGTGGCGCAGTATACGATGCCGCTGCGGCCCGCCCGCTTCTTCACCAGGTCCAGCACGGCGGCCTTCCGGTCCTGGGGCTTTCGCACGTCGAAGAACAGGTTGGGCCGGTCGAAGCCGGTCACCGCCTGCACCGGGTCCCGGAGGGCCAGGATGCGGAGGATGTCCTCCCGGACCGCCCGGGTGGCGGTGGCGGTGAAGGCCCCCACCGGCGGACGATGGGGGAGCCGGTCCAGAAAGTCGGCGATCTGCAGGTAGCTGGGCCGGAAATCCTGGCCCCACTGAGAGATGCAGTGGGCCTCGTCCACCGCCACCAGCCCCGGGGGCTGCCGGACCATGGCCGCCAGGAAGGGCTCCGCCTCCAGCCGCTCCGGGGCCACGTACAGGATGCGATAGGCCCCCCGTTCCCACCGTTCCAGCACCAGGTCCTGCTGCCGCAGGTCCAGGGAGCTGTTGAGGTAGGCGGCGTCCACGCCCTGGTTCTTCAGGGCCATGACCTGGTCCTTCATCAGGGAGATCAGGGGGGAGATCACCAGGGCGGGCCGGGGGCTTACCAGGGCGGGGATCTGGTAGCACAGGGACTTGCCCCCGCCGGTGGGCATGATCCCCAGGGCGTCCCGGCCCGCCAGGAGCCCGTCGATGAGCTCCTCCTGGCCGGGGCGGAAGGCGTCGTGGCCGAAATAGGTCCGCAGGGCCTCGTATTTGTCCATGGCGGGGACCTCCTCTTTTTTTCCCGAATCATTTTCTATCATTATAGCGCGATTTCGACGAATGCCCAGGGTTTTGGTTGCTTTTTTGGGGGAAACCCGGTAAAATATGGGACAAACGAGACAAAGAAAGAAGGAATGTCCCATGTCCATCGAAGCCGTCCGCGCCTATCTCGCTCCCCTGGGTCTGGCCGACCGGGTGAGGGAGTTTGAGACCTCCAGCGCCACCGTGGAGTTGGCCGCCCAGGCCGCCGGGGTCATCCCCGCCCGTATCGCCAAGTCCCTGTCCTTTAAAGTGGAGGGCAAGCCCGTCCTCATCGTCGCCGCCGGAGACGCCAAGGTGGACAACCGGAAGTTTAAGGACTTTTTCCACACCAAGGCCACCATGCTTACCCCCGACGAGGCGGTGGAGCTGCTGGGCCACGCCGTGGGAGGCGTGTGTCCCTTCGCCTTGAAGGACGGGGTGGAGGTCTACCTGGACGTCTCCATGCAGCGCTTCGACACTGTCCTTCCCGCCGCCGGCAGCTCCAACAGCTGCGTGGAGCTCACCTGTCAGGAACTGGAGAGGGCCGCCTGCGGCTTCCGGTCCTGGGGGGACTTCTGCAAGGGGTGGCAGGAGAATGGATGACTTGCAGGAATCCCTGCAATCGAGCTGAAGGTTCAGCGTTTTTTCTACGGAAAGCGAAAAAACAACAGGGTTCTTCGGCAGTTTGCTGTCGAAAAATGAAAGGGGAAAGAAAAAGAAATCTTTTTGAATATCCCCTTGCAATCTTGTGCAAAGTGTGGTAACATATCCCGCAGTGAATCCATAGTTTCGTTCCTTTCAGCGCGCCAGCGCTGAAGTAAGAAACCGGCGGCTTGATGGGCCGTCGGTTTTTTACGTCCTGGCCGCCCTGGTCACAGGCTGTCCAGATAGGCGCCCACGTCAAAGGGCCGGACCTTCTCGTCCTTCCGGAGATACAGGGGATGGTGGGGGTGGCCCTTCTTGGACCGCTTCCCGGCGCACACCCAGGCCGCGCCGTACTCCGTGCCCAGGGCGGCCATGTCCCGGACGCATTGGGGCAGGTAGGGCCGCTTCTCGATGATGGTCCCCCAGGCCGCCCAGACGGTGGGGGTGAAGCCCGGGCCCACCTGGTCCAGCACGTACCGGAAGGCTTCCATGTTCTCCCGGTGGAGGGCTTCGTTAAGGTTTATGTCCATGTCGTCCGGCCGGGTGGCCCGCTGGGCGTAGACGTTGAACATGAGAAAGCTGTCGAAGCCGTTGCCCAGGGCGATGCGCTCCACGGATTTCAAGGTGTTGTCCAGGTCGCCGGGGGCGGCGGTGGAGGGGTTGATGCCGATGCAGATGAGGGGATTGGCCCCCCGGGTGCCCAGAAGGTACCGGTACTCGGCGTAGTGGTCGGGGATGTACAGCCACCGGTCCCGATCGTAGGCGTCGTTGGTGGGGACCAAGGCGTCGGCGAAGGTCAGAATGTCCAGGGCCTGAGTCTGGCAGGAGGGGATATGCACGGGTAAAACGTCCTTTCTGGCCGCGGAGGGCGGCGGGCTCTTTTCATCATTGTACCCGTTCCCGTCGAAGATTGCAAGACGGGCCCCACGGTTGACAGGTGTGGACCTCTGTGCTATACTTCCCACAGCTTCATAGGAATTCATCGGAGGACCCTTTGCCGCAGCAAGAGGGTCGGAGAAGATGTCGCGTGCGCGCGGGGATCGGGGCACCCCTGCGCCTTTTTTGTGCGGTTTTTCGTCAGGAAGGAGGAGATGGACATGAGTACGGGTCTGGACGGTCATTTCACCTATCGCCGCCTCCTCCGATTCGTGGTCTCCCCGGTGCTGATGATGGTCTTCACCTCTCTCTACGGGGTGGTGGACGGCTTTTTCGTCTCCAACTTCACCGGCCGCACCGGCCTGGCCGCCGTGAACCTCATCTGGCCCATCCTCATGGGGGTGAGCACCGTAGGCTTTATGGTGGGAGCCGGCGGCAGCGCCGTGGTGTCCAAGACTCTGGGGGAGGGGGACTTCAAGAAGGCCAACGAGTATTTCTCCCTGCTGATTTACGTCACCGCCGGGGCGGGTCTGGCCCTGTCTCTGCTGTTCTTTTTCCTGATCCGGCCCATCGCCGCCGCCCTGGGGGCCTCGGGCCCTCTGCTGGCCGACTGCGCGGCCTACGGCCGGACCCTGACCCTCTTCGTCCTGCCCTTCATCCTCCAGGTGGCCTTTCAGAGCTTTCTGGTCACCGCCGGAAAGCCCGACCTGAGCCTGCGGTTTTCCGTTTTCGGCGGCGTGGCCAACATGGTCCTGGACTATCTGTTCATCGTCCCCCTGCACATGGGGGTGGCCGGGGCGGCTCTGGCCACGGGGCTGGGCCAGGTCATCGGCGGGGTCCTGCCCCTGGTCTACTTTCTGCGGCGCAACGACAGCCTCCTGGCCCTGGGCAGGACCAGATGGTACGGCGGCGTCCTCTGGAAGACCTGCACCAACGGCGTGTCGGAGATGGTGACCAACTTCTCCTCCACCGTGGTGGAGACCTTATACAACATCCAGCTCATGGGCCTGGTGGGGGAGAGGGGCGTGGCGGCCTACGGGATCATCATGTATGTGATGTTCGTCTTTACCGCAATCTTCTTCGGCTACGCCATGGGCACCGCTCCCCTGGTGGGCTTCCACTACGGAGCGGGGAACCGGGACGAGCTGCGGAACCTCTTCCGCAAGAGTCTGACCCTGGTGCTGCTGGCAGGGGCGGTGCTGACGGCCCTGGCGGAGCTGGCGGCGGGGCCCCTGGTGGCGGTCTTTGCCGGCTACGACCCGGACCTGCTGGCCCTCACCACCCGGGGATTTCGGATCTACGCCCTGTCCTTCCTGCTGATGGGGGTGCCTGCCTGGGGCTCCTCTTTCTTCACCGCCCTGAGCAACGGCCTGGTGTCGGCGGCCATCTCCTTCCTGCGGACCCTGGTGTTCGAGACCGGGGCGGTGCTGCTACTCCCCCTGGTCCTGGGTCTGGACGGGGTGTGGCTGTCCATCGTGGTGGCGGAGACGGCGGCCCTGATCGTCACAGCGGCCTGTTTCCGAAAACTGGGGCCCAGATACGGATATCTGGGCGGGTGACCTGGAATCTGCGCATAGAAAACAGCGGCCCTCCGTGAGAGAGCCGCTGTCGGTGCAGTTTGATTTACCATCTCTTTTTCAGTGTGCTGAGAAGGCCCCGCTTGAGGATCTGACTTCCGGCGCTGATGAGCTCCTTTTCGATGCGGTCCTTCCGCTTCTGGGCGGCCTTTTCCCGGGCGGCTTCCTCCCGCTCCCGCTTCTTCTGCTCGGCCCGATCCCGGGCGGCCTCCTCCTTCTCCGCCTTCTTCTGGGCGGCCAGCTGTTCCTTCTCCAGCTGCTTTTTGGTCTCCTCCAGCTCCTTTTCCAGGGCGGCCTTCTCCGCGTCGGCCTCCTGCTGCTGGGTGAGGGTCTCATAGGCGGAGATGTTGTCCACGGACTTGTCGTACTTGGGTCCCATGCCGTCGTAGGTCAGACAGTCGGTGCGGACGGCGGCCTCGCAGGGGGCCATGAGGCTCTGAGGGCAGAGGATGGCGGTGTGCTGGACGATGCCGGGCACGCCGTTCTCGTCCAGGACGGACACCAGGGCCTTGCCCACCCCCAGCTCCATGATGACGTCCTCGGCCTTGAAGTCGGGGTTGGCCCGGAGGGAGGTGGCGGCGGCCCGGACGGCCTTCTGCTCGGCGGGGGTGTAGGCCCGCAGGGCGTGCTGGACCCGGTTGGACAGCTGGGCCAGGACGGAGTCGGGGATGTCACTGGGGCTCTGGGTGACGAAGTAGATGCCCACCCCCTTGGAGCGGATGAGCTTCACCACCTGCTCGATCTTCTGGACCAGGGCCCGGGGGGCGTCGGTGAAGAGCATGTGGGCCTCGTCGAAGAAGAAGACCAGCTTGGGCTTGTCCAGGTCCCCGGCCTCGGGCAGCACCTCAAAGAGCTCGGACATCATCCACAGCAGGAAGCTGGCGTAGAGGGTGGGGTTGCGCACCAGGGTGACACAGTCTAAGATGTTCACGATGCCCCGGCCCTCGTCGTCCCGGCGGATCCAGTCGTGGATGTCCAGGGCGGGTTCTCCGAAGAACAGGTCGCCCCCCTGGTTCTCCAGGGGCAGCAGGGCCCGGACGATGCCCCCCAGGGACTGGGGCGAGATGTTGCCGTAGTCGGTGAGGTATTCCGCCCGGTGCTCCCCCACGTAGCTGAGCATGGCCCGCAGGTCCTTCAGGTCGATGAGCAGGAGACCCTTGTCGTCGGCGATGCGGAAGATGATGTTCAGCACCCCCTCCTGGGCGGGGCTGAGGCCCAGGATCCGGGAGAGCAGGTCGGGGCCCATGTCGGAGATGGTGGCCCGGACAGGGTGGCCGGCCTCCTGATAGATGTCCCAGAAGGTGACGGGATAGCCGGTGTAGTGGAAGGTATCCCGGATGGAGAACTTGTCGATGCGCTTCTGCATCCCCTCGTTGTCCTCCCCGGGGCTGGCCAGACCGGACACGTCCCCCTTCACGTCGCAGAGGAAAACGGGGACCCCCGCGTCGGAAAAGGACTCGGCCATGACCTTCATGGTGATGGTCTTGCCGGTGCCGCTGGCACCGGCGATGAGGCCGTGGCGGTTGCACATCTTCAGGTCCATCATGATCCGTTCCCCGCCGGCTAGACCTAAGTAGATCCCTTCGGGTGTATACATGGCGATCCCTCGTTTCTCGCAAGATTGTTACCCGTATCGTATCATATTCCGGGACAAATCGCAAGCATCCGTTGCGGAGAAACGAGGCCCGTGGTAAAATGGCGGAAAACGAGGAAAAGGAGGGAGGACCATGGTGGACCAACGCCCCGTCCGGGGCCGCTTCGCCCCCAGCCCCAGCGGACGGATGCACCTGGGGAACCTGTTCGCCGCCCTGCTGGCCTGGCTGGACGTGCGCAGCCTGGGGGGCGAGATGCTCCTGCGGATGGAGGACCTGGACCCCGACCGCTGCAAGCCCGCCTATCTGGACCAGCTGGCCGACGATCTGACCTGGCTGGGTCTGGACTGGGACCTGGGCTGGCGGCAGGGCGAGACGGAATACTGCCAGAGCCATCGGACGGCGTTCTATGCGAAAGCCTTTCAAAAGCTGGCGGGCCGGGGCCTGGTCTACCCCTGCTACTGCTCCCGGAAGGAGCTGCTGGCGGCCTCCGCCCCCCACGCCTCCGACGGGGCCCGGGTTTACGACGGCCATTGCCGGGACCTGCCCCCCGCCCGGCGGCGGGAGCTGGAGGACCAGGGACGCCGTCCCGCCTGGCGGGTGAAGGTCCCCGGCCGGACCGTTTCCTTCCTGGACGACAACTTCGGCCCCCAGTCCCAGCGGCTGGACACAGAGTGCGGGGACTTCATCCTCCGCCGGTCCGACGGGGTCTACGCCTACCAGCTGGCGGTGGCCGAGGACGACGGGCGCATGGGGATCACCCGGGTGGTTCGGGGATGGGACCTGCTCTCCTCCACCGCCCGGCAGATCTGGCTGCTGGAGGAGCTGGGCTACCCTCCGCCGGACTACTGCCACCTGCCCCTGCTCCGGGCCCCCGACGGGCGGCGGCTGTCCAAGCGGGACCGGGACCTGGATATGGGGGTGCTGCGGCAGCGGTACACCCCGGAGGAGCTGGTGGGGAGACTGGCCCACATGGCGGGGCTGACCGACCGGCCGGAGCCGGTGAAGGCCTGTGACCTGGTAAAGGACTTCTCCTGGAGCAAGGTGGGGACAGGGGACCGGGAGGCATAGCTACCCGTCGGCCAGCTGCCACCGGAGAAAGGCGATGGCCTTCTTCTCCAGCCGGGACACCTGGACCTGGCTGATCCCTAAAACCCGGGCGGTCTTCACCTGGGTCAGCCCCTTGAAATACCGCAGAAGGATGAGCTTTCGCTCCCGCTCCGGCAGATGGCCGATGGCGGTGTGGAGGGCCAGCTTCTCGATGAGCCCCTCCTCCGGGGCAGCCTGTCCCACCAGCTCCTCCAGGGGGCTGCCCTCCTCGCCCACCTGGGCCTGGAGGGAGGCGACGGAAGAGACGGCCAGGTCCGCGTCGGCGATGTCCTCGGGGGTCAGACCGGTCTCCGCCGCCAGCTCGGACAGGACGGGCTCCCGGCCCAGACGGTCGGTGAGGGCGGCCCGGGCCCGGTGGATGACCAGGGCCTGCTCCTTCCGCCCCCGGCTGACCTTCACCATGCCGTCGTCCCGGAGAAACCGCCGGATCTCCCCGGCGATCTTGGGCACGGCGTAGGTGGAAAACCGGGTGCCGAAGGACCGGTCAAAGCCCTGGACCGCCTTGAGAAAGCCCAGGCAGCCCAGCTGGTACAGGTCCTCGGTGTCGTGCTTGCCCCAGTCGTACCGTTTGACCACGCTCCAGATGAGCCCGGCGTTCTCCTCCACCAGCCGGGCGCTTGCCTCCTGATCTCCGGTCTGGGCGGCCTGGATGAGATCGGCTGTGGCGGTCAAGCCCGGCCTCCCGCCCGCACCGCGAATTTTTTCCGCAGGGTCACCACCGTCCCCTTTCCCGGGGAGGATCGGACCCGGAGGGTGTCCATGAAGCTCTCCATGATGGTAAAGCCCATGCCCGAGCGCTCCTCGTTTCCCGTGGTGAACAGGGGCGTCCGGGCTTTTTCCACGTCCGGGATGCCCACGCCCCAGTCCCGGACGATGACCTCCAGCTCTCCCTCGGGGTAGAGCCGCAGCTTCATCTGGACCTTCCCCAGGGCGTCGGGGTAGGCGTGTACGATGGCGTTGGTGACCGCCTCGCTGACGGCGGTCTTCACGTCCCCCAGCTCGTCCAGGGTGGGGTCCAGCTGGGCGGCGAAGGACGCGGCGGCGGACCGGGCAAAGGCCTCGTTGGCCGACCGGGACGGAAAGGTCAGCACCGCCTGATTGGTGTATCGGATGACAGGCATCGTAGGTACCCCCTGTTTAGTATTCCATCTGGATCATGCGCTCCAGACCGGCGGCCCGCAGGACCCTGGCCGGTTGCTCCCGGAGCCCCACCACCCGAATGGAGCCCCCCAGGGCCTCCATTCGCTGCCACAGCCGCAGCAGCACGGCGATGCCCGAGCTGTCCATAAAGGTGACGTGGCCGCAGTCCACGGTGAGGGCCCGGGGGAGGACGGCGTCCAGCTCCCGGTCCAGCTCCTCCAGCAGACCCTTGGCTCCGTGGTGATCGATCTCGCCGGAGAGGGACAGGGTCAGGTCCCGGTTGTGGGCGGCGAAGGTGACTGGCATCAATCATTCCCCCTTTTGTGATAGGATAAAAAACCCGTGTACCGGAGCTTGTCCGGTACACGGGTATTTTACACTATCCAGCTGGAAAGTTTTGTCAAAGGCTGGGGGAGAGGACGCGGATTGCCGGCTTTTTACAGCGACGCCCCCTGCTCCCGCAGCTTTTCGATGAGGGCGGTGAGCTTTTCCGCCCGCTCCCGCTCCGCAGCCACCACGTTCTCCGGGGCCTTGGCCAGGAAGCCGGGGTTGGAGAGCTTCTTGTTCAGCTTGTCCAGCTCGGCCTCGTTTTTCTTCAGGGCCTTTTCGATCCGGGCCTTCTCCTGGGCCAGGTCCACCAGCTCCGCCAGAGGCATGGCGATCCGGGCGGCGGAGGTGACCACCTCCACGCTGCCCTGGGGAGCGGCATAGCCCGCCGGGTCGGCCACCTCCACGTCGCTGGCGTAGGCCAGGCGCTTGAGGAAGGGAATGCCGGCGGTGAAGGCGGCGGTCTCCTGGGAGGCGATGGTCAGATGGGCCTTCTTGGAGGGGGGCACGTTCATCTCGGACCGTCTGGCACGGACGGCCTTCACGGCGTCCATCAGCAGCTCCACGGCTTTCTCCTCCTGGGGGAAGGCCAGGTCGTCCCGGAACTCCGGCCAGGTCTGGAGCATGAGGAACTTCTCGGCCAGGTCCTTTTCGTGGGGCAGGGCCTGCCAGATCTCCTCAGTGAGGAAGGGCATGAAGGGGTGCAGCAGCTTGAGAATGTCGGTGAGAACGTAGCACAGCACCCGCTGGGCCTGCTCCTTGGCGGCCTCGTCCTCCCCCTGGAGGCGGGCCTTGGTCATCTCGATGTACCAGTCGCAGTAGTCGTCCCAGATGAAGTCGTAGATCTTCTGAGCGGCCACGCCCAGCTCGTAGTGGTCCATGTTCTCGGTGACTTCCTTCACCACGGCGTTGAGCTTGGAGAGGATCCACTTGTCCTCCAGCTCCAGCTTCTCCGGCAGGGCGTTGTCCTCGATGGTCAGGTTCATCATCAGGAACCGGGAGGCGTTCCAGATCTTGTTGGCGAAGTTCCGCATGGCCTCGCAGCGCTCAGTGTAGAAGCGCATGTCGTTGCCGGGGGAGTTGCCGGTGACCAGGTTGAACCGCAGGGCGTCGGCGCCGTACTGCTCGGCCATCTCCAGGGGGTCGATGCCGTTGCCCAGGGACTTGGACATCTTCCGGCCCTTGTCGTCCCGGACCAGGCCGTGGATGAAGACGGTGTGGAAGGGGGTCTTCTTGGTCTGCTCGCAGCCGGAGAAGATCATCCGGGCCACCCAGAAGAAGATGATGTCATAGCCGGTGACCAGCACGTCGGTGGGGTAGAAGTAGTCCAGGTCCTGGGTCTTTTCCGGCCAGCCCAGGGTGGAGAAGGGCCACAGGGCGGAGGAGAACCAGGTGTCCAGCACGTCGGGGTCCCGGGTGATGTGGGCCGAGCCGCACTTCTCGCAGACGGTGGGGTCGGTGCGCATGACGGTCATGTGGCCGCAGTCGTCGCAGTACCACACGGGGATCTGGTGGCCCCACCACAGCTGCCGGGAGATGCACCAGTCGTGAACGTTTTCCATCCAGTTGAGGTAGGTCTTGGAGAACCGGTCGGGGACGAATTTGGTCTCCCCCTCTTCCACCACCCGGATGGCCTCCTTGGCCAGGGGCTTCATCTTCACGAACCACTGGGCGGAGATGATGGGCTCCACGTCGTTGTGGCAGCGGTAGCAGGTGCCTACGTTGTGGCTGTAGTCCTCGGTCTTTTCCAGCAGGCCCAGGGCCTCCAGGTCGGCCACCACGGCCTTCCGGGCCTCGTAGCGGTCCATGCCGTTGTATTTGCCGCCGTTTTCGTTGATGGTGCCGTCGTCGGCGATGACCTTGATGGTGTCCAGGTTGTGCCGCAGGCCCACCTCGAAGTCGTTGGGGTCGTGGGCGGGGGTCATCTTCACGCAGCCGGTGCCGAAGTCCATCTCCACGTAGTCGTCGGCCACGATGGGGATCTCCCGGTCCATGAGGGGCAGGATGCAGGTCTTGCCCACCAGGTGGGTGTACCGCTCGTCGTTGGGGTTCACGGCCACGCCGGTGTCGCCCATCATGGTCTCGGGCCGGGTGGTGGCCACCACCAGATAGCCGGAGCCGTCGGAGAGGGGATAGCGCATGTGCCACAGGTGGCCGGGCTTGTCCACGTATTCCACCTCGGCGTCGGACAGAGCGGTGGTGCAGTGGGGGCACCAGTTGATGATGCGGCTGCCCTTGTAGATGAGGCCTTTCTCATACAGCTCGCAGAAGGTCTCCCGGACGGCCTTGGAGCAGCCCTCGTCCATGGTGAACCGGGCCCGGTCCCAGTCGCAGGAGGCGCCCATCTTCTTCTGCTGGGCCACGATGCGGTTGCCGTAGGTGTTCTTCCAGTCCCACACCCGCTCCAGGAACTTCTCCCGGCCCAGGTCGTAGCGGGTGAGGCCCTCCTTCACCCGGAGCTCCTCCTCCACCTTGATCTGGGTGGCGATGCCGGCGTGGTCGGTGCCGGGGACCCACAGGGCGGCGTAGCCCTGCATCCGCTTGAATCGGATGAGGATGTCCTGGAGGGTGCAGTCCATGGCGTGGCCCATGTGGAGCTGACCGGTGACGTTGGGGGGCGGCATGACGATGGTATAGGGCTTCTTCTTGGCGTCCCGGACGCCGGCGAAGCACTTGTTTTCCTCCCACTGGGCGTAGATGCGGCCCTCGACCTCTCTGGGGTCGTAGACCTTCGGCAGTTCGTTTCTCATAGTCTCCTCCTGTTTTTTGCTTACTGGAAAACGGTCAGCTGGCCGTTATTTGTTGAGTACGGTGGTGATGACAGGCTTGCCCTCCCGGTCCAGGAGCGGGGTCATCCCGCCTGCGTAGCCGCTGGCGTGAAAGAGGTAGTTGATGCCGGTCTCCCGGTCCACCCAGATCTCCGTGACGGTCAGGGTCCCCTGGGAGTACACCTTTTCAAATCGTTCGTTTTTTGACATGCTGTTCACCTCTGCGTTCGTTGGTTCAAATGTCCTGGATGGGCAGCATGGTGTGCTGCCCGATGAAGGCCCGGAAGGACAGGGCGTCCCCCACGGTGAACCCGGCCTTGTCCAGAATGATGCCGTGGTCCATGTCGAAGAAAATGGCGTACCACTCGTCGTTGGAGACCACCGCGTCGATCTGGTCGTAGGAATACCGGTGGATGATGCCGGTGGACAGGTTGCAGACGATCTCCTCGTCGTCAAACTCGTAGACCACGCTCTGAGCCCCCCGCTGCAGCTGCCGCTTGGAGGACCGCAGCTGGAAGTTCTTCCAGGAGATGCCCACGAAAAGCAGCAGCACCCCGTAGAGCACCAGCAGGCCGCCGATGAGGGAGTTGTTTTTGTAGCAGAAGAACCCGGCCACCAGACCGAAGGCCCCCAGAATAAGGCAGAGCATCCGGGTCCGCTGGGACTTCTCCTTCCGCACCGTGGCCTCGGCCATGAGGTTCAGGGCGGACAGGGCCCGGGTGTCGTAGCCGGTGTGGTTGACGAAGGGATGCAGGCCGTCGCCGGGGTCGTCTGACCCGCCGACCAGCTCGGGCTCCATGGGCTGGCCCAGCCCGTTGGTTTCTTCGTTCATCGAATACCTCCTTGCGTTCCGTACGGATAAAAAAACGCCCCGAACCCCCAAAGGGACTCAGGGCGAAGAAACTCCGCGGTACCACCTGAATTCGGGCAAGCCTTGCCCGCACTCCTGCTCCTGTAACGGGGAGACCCGGCCCGTCCTACTGCGCTTCAGACGAGCGGCTCCGGGACGACCTTCCGCGGACCGGGGAGAGACTTGCACCGACCGTCTCTTCTCTTGACCTCCGGGGGACCGCGTACTCCTTCCCATCCTTGCCTTTTTGTTATCTTACACAGTATAAGAAAAGACCGGGAGGTTGTCAAGCTTTTTCTCCAAAGTTGGCCGCAGTCACGGCCGAAAGACGAATTTCCCCCCGGGGATCAGGTCGCAGTCCCGGAACAGGGCGGCGGCGGCGGCGCTGTAGGCCTCCAGGGTCCGGGCCTTGCGGATGGACTTCAGGGGCTTGTCCGGGCCGTGGAACAGGGTCCCCATGTAGAACCACAGCTCCTTCATCTTCCCCAGCACCGGCCGGTCCCCGGAGTAGAGAGCCCGGTAGGATTCGGTCAGGCGGTCGTGGAAGGTCTGCAGCTCCCCTTTCGATAAAACCGGCCCCCCCTGATACTCCCGAGCCAGGGCGGGGTTGGCCACCATGCCCCGGCCCACCATGGCCCGGGGGACCGTGGGGAACTGGGCGGAAAAGTCCCGGCAGTCCTGGGCGGAGTTCAGGTCCCCGTTGTAGCACAGGGGCAGGCTGGTGCGCGCCAGGGCGTAGCGGAAGGCCTCCATCCGCACCGGCTCCCGGTAATAGTCCTTCCGGATCCGGGGATGGACCGTCAGCTCCGCGATGGGGTACCGGGAGAAGATGTCCAGGAGCCGGGGCCATTCCTCCGGGCTCTCCAGCCCCACCCGGGTCTTCACCGATACCCGAAGCCGGGTCCGGGCGAACACCGTGTCCAGAAACTCGTCCAGCTGCTCCGGCAGACCCAGGAACCCGGCCCCCTTCCTCTTGGCCACCACAGTGCCCGAGGGACAGCCCAGATTCAGATTGACCTCCCCATAGCCCAGGGCCTCCAACTGGTCGCAGGCGGCCAGGAAGGCCTCGGCCTGGTTGGTCAGCAGCTGGGGGATCAGGGGGACCCCTTCGTTGTGTTCCGGCAGCATGTCGGCCAGCCCCCGGCCGGTGAGGGGGGAGTCCAGGGTGGGGGCGAAAAAGGGGGTATAATAGGCGGAGACCCCGGGGAACATCTCGTGGTGGAGGGAGCGGAACACCCAACCGGTGATCCCCTCCAGGGGGGCGAAGGACAGCTTCATAGGCACCTCGTCTGTGGGATGGGGCATAGGATGGAAGGGACGTGTAGGTTTGTCAATGATATGTTACAGAATTGGGAAAAGAAGAAAGGACGTCCTTCGGAGAGGCCCAGTTGAGGGGACGCATGGGGAAGTTGTTGTATTTTCTGTTCCAGACAGCAAGCTG
>Ga0079305_1000705_pt1 | contig 61974 bp, 45 predicted proteins | sample LMS_cellobiose_e_FD_79183 | JGI IMG/M metagenome (GOLD analysis project Ga0079305, IMG submission 79183) | Rumen-fistulated moose microbial communities from Alaska, USA - LMS_cellobiose_enrichment | ecosystem: Host-associated > Mammals > Digestive system > Stomach > Rumen fluid ...
CTCGACAACATCATCGTCTTCTACGATTCCAACCAGATCAGTATCGAAGGCTCCACCTCCGGCGCGTTCACCGAAGACGTTGCCAAACGTTTCGAAGCCTACAACTGGCGCGTCATCAAGTGCGCCAACGCCAACGACTACGCGCAGGTTGACGCCGCTCTGACCGCGGCGAAAGTCTCCGACGGCCGCCCGACCATCATCGTCGGCTGCACCACCATCGGTTTCGGCGCTCCGACCAAGGCCGGCAAAGCCAGCAGCCACGGCGAACCCCTCGGTGAAGAAGAACTCGCGGCCGCCAAACAGGCCCTCGGCTTCCCGGCCGAAAGTTTCTACGTCCCGGCCGAAGTCCGCGAGATGATCGCCAAACGTCTGGTCGAACTCGAACAGGAAGAAGCCGCCTGGGACGCCAAGTTTCAGAAATTCGTCGAAGCCAATCCGGAAAAGGCCGCGCTGCTCTCCAAGATGATGAACCGCGAGACTCCGAAAGACCTGCTCCAGCAGCTGATCGCCGCGGCTCCGGTCGACAAACCGGTCGCCACCCGCGCATCCAGCGGCACGATCCTGCAGAAAGTCTCCGCGCTGGTCCCGGCTCTCTACGGCGGCTCCGCCGACCTCGCTCCGTCCACCAAGACCGACATCAAGGGTGCGGAATGGTTCTCTCCGGAAAACCGTGCCGGCAAGAACTTCCACTTCGGCGTGCGCGAACTCGCCATGGGCTTCATGAACAACGGTATGGCCCTCTACGGCGCCGCCATCGCGTATTCCTCGACTTTCTTCGTGTTCTCCGACTTCATGAAGCCGGCGATCCGTCTGGCCGCGCTCCAGAAACTGCCCGTGATCTACGTCTTCACCCATGACTCGTTCTACGTGGGCGAAGACGGTCCGACCCACGAACCGGTCGAACAGCTGGCGATGCTCCGCACGATTCCGGGCGTCACCGTGATCCGTCCCGCCGAAGCGCTGGAATGCGCCCATGCGTGGAATTACGCCGTCACGGCCGGCACTCCGGTCGCCCTGATCCTGACCCGTCAGAACCTGAACCCGTTCACGCCGGAAATGGCGGCGAAGATCGATATGACCAAGGGTGCGTATGTGGTTTCCGAAGACGCCGGATTCGAATATCTGCTGATCGGCACGGGTTCCGAACTGAACCTCGCGCTCGATACGGCTGCCGAACTGCGCAAGGCCGGCAAGAAGGTCCGCGTGGTCTCCATGCCGTCCTGGGAAATCTTCCTCAAACAGGACAAAGCCTATCGCGATTCCGTGCTGCCCCCGAGCTGCAAGAAGCGCGTCTCCCTCGAAGCCGGCGTCACCTTCGGCTGGGAAAAATTCATCGGCGACGAAGGTCTGGCGATCGGAATGGATCATTTCGGTTCCTCCGCACCCTACAAGGTGCTGGCCGAAAAATTCGGTTTCACGGTTCCGGCCGTGATCGAAAAGATGAAAGCGCATTTCGGTTTCTGATCCGGACTGCATGACATTCGGAAAGACCGGCGTCTCATCGGGCGCCGGTCTTTTTTTCTGCCGGAGCGGCGGTTGAAAAAACGCATTTCGGAAGTATATTACCTGATATTCAGGCGAAAGGAGTTCCCATATGGGTCTGATGTCAGTGTTTCAAGTGCTGGGCGGACTGGCGATATTTATTTTCGGCATGAAACTGATGAGTGCGGGCCTTCACCGCACGGCCGGCGAGAAAATGCGTTCCATCCTCCGGCTCTTTTCCGCCAACCGTTACGTGGCGGTCGTTACCGGCGCGGTGGTGACCGGCGTGATTCAATCGTCCGGAGCCAGCACCGTGATGGTGGTCGGATTCGTCAACGCGGGTCTGCTTACGCTGGTTCAGGCGATCGGACTGATCCTCGGCTCCCATATCGGAACGACCGTGACCGCCCAGCTGGTGGCATTCGATCTGAAAATCCTCATCATGCCGTCCATTATCATCGGCCTGATCTTCTCCTTCATCCCGAACCGCAAGATCTCCAACTGGAGCGAAACGATCCTCGGACTGGGATTCCTTTTCCTGGGGATGATGACCATGAGCGACGAACTGCATGCGCTTTCCCATTACGAACCGTTCGTCAAGGCGCTGCAGTCGGTCAACTGCCGGCCGGTCAACGGCGTCATGCCGCTGATGCCGATGCTCGGGGCGCTCGCCATCGGCGCCTTTGCGACCATTGCGATGCAGAGCAGTTCCGCCTGCACCGGCGTGCTGGTGGCGCTCGGCGCGGCCGAACTGTTGGACATCCATACCGCGCTGGTGATGATCATGGGCGCCAATATCGGAACCACGGTGACCGCGCAGCTGGCCGCGATCACCGCCAACCGGATCGCGAAACAGGCGGCCTTGGCCAATACACTGGCCAATACCATCGGCGCTCTGGTCATCATGGTCTCGCTATGGTTCACCATTGACGGCAAACCGGTGTTTTTGAAACTGGTGGAATTTCTTTCGTTCGGTGCCGGCATCCCGCGCCAGATCGCCAACACCCATACCATCTTCAACATCTGCACTACGATCATGTGGCTGCCGTTCGTCGGCCTGCTGGCAACCATGTGCGAAAAGATCATCCCGGTGAAGAAAGACGCCGAAGTCGTTTACGAACGACTGGAGCCGCACCTGCTCAATACCCCAGCCATCGCTCTCACCCAGACCGCCAGCGCGCTGCGGAAGATGCTCAAGAAGTCCTGGAAGATGATCGACTGCGCCCTGAGCGTCTACAACCGCAACAGCGAACGCAATCAGGAAATCGAAAAGCAGCTCGAACAGCGCGAGGCCGACATCGACGCCCGCCAGAAAGCCATCACCGAATATCTCTCCAAACTGATGCTCCGTCCGCTCAACGCCAAGGAATCCGGTCAGATCCCGCTGCTGCTGCACTGCACCAACGACGTCGAACGGATCGGCGACCATGCGGAGATCATCCACGGGACCGTGCTGCGTCTCCAGGAAGACAATCTGCATTTCAGTCCCGATGCCGAAGCCGAATACGACCGGCTGCATGACACGCTCGGCCAGCTGGCCGAAGCCACGATCCGGATGCTCGAGTCTCCCACCTCCGATCTGCGGGTCGAGGCAGCACGAATGCAGGAACGCATGCAGATGATGCTGGACCAGTCCGAAACCAAACATTTCACCCGGATCAGCAACGGCGAATGCAAGCCCCAGGTGGGTATCCTTTATCTGGAACTGGTGGAGGAAATGCGCAAAATCTCCCGTCACCTGGAAAACATCCACGACCGGGCCGCCATGTTCTACGGCAAATTCCCGAAAGCCAGAAATCGCTCCGGCCGGGAAGAAAAATCAAAATCGCCCTCCCCGGCCTGATGAACTCCGCCGCTTATTTCAGCGGCTCGGCTTTCCAGCGGCCGCAGTTGCGCCAGAAGGAATAATACTGGTCGATCGCCAGCTGCGGAACATTGACCGCATAGGGATATTCGGCAAAGATCGCATGCCAGAATTTCGACTGTTCCTCCGCCAGCGGACGCAGCGTCCGCTTATCCGGTGCGGCGGAATATTTCCGGCAGAATTCGACCCGGTTCATCGTGAAGCGGAAACCCGCATCGATGAAATCCACCCGTGCGCGCTCGGGCGAGCCTTCGGCGGTTTTCTCGCGGGCACGGGCCAGCAGACCGGCCAGTTCCGTCAGTTTTTCCTGCGTATAGACCTTCATGAAAGTGCCCATCAGGGACTCGCGGTGATCGTTGGTCAGATCCTCCAGCGCTTTTACGTTCTCCGCCCGGCGGTCGGCCATTTTTCCGGTCAGTTTTTCACAGAGCGCGAAATACGCCTTGAGTTCCGGTGCGGCCGGTCCGAATCCTTTGATGCAGTAATCGTCGATGATCGCATCCACGTCGAGGGAGGGATCCCAGAGCAGCTGCGCCAGTACGTAATAGTTGAGTCCGAGCGTGGCCCAATGATGGGTGAGGCTGTCGAAATCGCTGCCGATCATGCCGGTTTCCGCACAATGACGGATGTCCTTGGCCATCTCGTGCACGTAAATCACCGGCAGACCCGCGCCGCCGAGCAGATAATTCGGGCGCAGGATGAGTTCATTGGAAACTCCGGCCCAGAAATCCCAGACCTTGCGGTCTGATTCCAGCGCCGAACGGCTGAGATACTGCAGCCCGACAAACGTCACCGCGAGGTTGTCCGGCACATTGCGGTAATATTCCGGCGGCGAAAAATAACTGGAATAGGCCAGATAACGCACCTTGACGTCCGGATGGGTTTTCCGGAGTTCGCGCGCGACTTCCGAAGTGAACCGCAGCACTCGGTCGGTCAGACGCGGATAACGGAACACCGGCCGGGTCCGGCCCAGAAACACCCGGTGCGTGACCTCACGCCCGCCGGAGGGGTCCCACGCCCGGCAGCGCGGACACATGCAGAAGATGTCATAGCCGCCGTCGCTGGGCGAAAGGCTGTAATACCGCGTATCCGGCTTCTTTTTCAGGACCTCACGCGCCTCCTCCGCAGCCCGTTTGATCACCTCAGGATTTGCCTTGCAGATGCGGATATTATGCGAACGCGCCACCCGCGTGCCGTCGAACTGCAGCGCGAAGTAATCGGGGTGGGTCTTGCCGTATTTGACCTTCCAGTTGCCGAAACTCCCGCCGCCGGAATTGCCGATGGAACCGCCCAGCCGCTGAACGCCGAACCAGGTGCCGTGTCCTTTCCGCAATTCCACCGCCTCACGCGGATCGAATCCGATCAGATAGGCCCGCTCCATCAGGTTGATCGGCGCCGCCAGATTGATCGTGCGTCCATCCGGCGTTTTCCACGGCCGCGCCCGGAACGACAGGCCATTGCGGATATACCGTTGCTTGAAAAACGGCGCATCAGTCAGCGCAAACGGTTTCACGCTGACATTTTTGCCGACGGTATAAACCTCGCCCGCCTTGCCCGGCCAGAGCATCCGGTAGCCCAACGCTTCCCGCAGAAACGTGTAAGTCCCCTGCACCGGATTGGGTGAACCGATCCGGATGGTATTTCCTTCCGCCCTGATCTCATTCTTCGCGGCTGCGGCAAACATGATCCGACAGTCATACAGCTTGCCCTTCCACTGCCATTTTCCATCAACCTCCTTGACCACTTTTTCAGGCACGGCCGGCAGGATGGCGCCGGACATTTTCTTCAGAAGATTATTGAGCACGCCCGCACCACCGCGGTCGCCGACTTGAGTTCCGAGAATGATCAATGCCTTCGGCTCGCCGTTTTCAACCAGTTTCAGCGGTTCGCCGGGCAACTGCTCATATTTCCGAGCCGACTTCACCGGCCGAATGACAGGTTTCTTCCAGGCGGCTTTGTCCGGTGCGGGTCCGAGCGGTTTCCAGTCCCAGCGTTCGCGTTTTTCCGCCGACAAGGCAGGTTTGGCGCTCATCACGAACTCGTGAATCTTGCGGGCAAACGGGAAAAGCTGTTCCAGCGCGGCATTGGCATGACGGTTGTAAGGCTGAACATACGGGGTGAACGATTCGGAGAGCCGCACGTTCATGAACAGCACCCGGCCCTTGCCGAGACGGTTTTCCGCTGCAAGCGCGCCGGATTCGTTCCCGATCAGCATCTTCGCCGTGGTCAGGTCCTTCAGCGCGCCGTATTGTTTTTTCCCGCTGAGCATGTGTTCGTGCACCTCCGGAATGGCACCGCATTCCTTCCAGTCTTCCGCTGGAAATTCGGCCTTGCCGGTGAATTCGCTCCAGTTCTGTGCGCCAAGCAGTTTGGCGAACGCCTTGACGGGACCGCCCGGATTCGTGCCGCCGTCGAAAAGCACGATCAGCGTCCCGCCGTTTTCCACGTATTTTTCCGCCGCCGCGATCTGCGCCGGTTTCCAGTCCCGCCAGACCGGCTTGCCGAAGCCCAGTATGAACATCACCGCCGAACAGGAATCGAAATCATCCTTTGCGGTGAAATCTTTCTGCTTCGGTTTATCGGCGGACCACTGCGGATTGAGCACCGTCTTCCGCATCAGTTCGGTCAACCGCTGACCGGTGTAACCGCACCAGACTCCGACCGGTTTTTCCCCGGCGCCGAGCAGCAGCGCGCCCAGCAGCATCATTGCAGCAAATCTTTTCATGGCAGATCAATCCGTTTCCGCCCGGATCAGCGGGCTTTTTTGAGTTTCAGATCGTCGCAGAGAATCCGGACCGTCTCTTTGCCCGGATTCCGGAAGACGAAGCAGACGGTGAAAGACACGTCTTTCCCGGCGGGCACCTGGAACGGCGCATAGGCGGTCTCCTGCCAGCCGGACTGTTCCTTCAGACCGTGCGCGGCGGCGGGGATTTTGACCGTCTGCGTTTTGTCGTCGATATTCCAATGCACTTCCAGTTCGGGCGCAGCGCCCTTGAACCAGCCGGACACCGCCATCAGGGTGCCGGAAGGCATCACGACTTTGACCGCGTTGCTCAGACGCGCCGTTTCGCCCGGTTTCAGGGTCAACTGGAGCGAGATTCCCTGTTTGGCATGATACATCGCGGTAATGTCATGAACGTCGTCGTGGCAATCCTTCAGGTTCAGTTCCGGAGCACCGCCTTGAATCCGCCATCCGTAAACCGGATGCGGGAACCCGCGGGGGTTGCGCAGCTCGAACGCATTGTTGATGAAATAATTGGCAAAACCTTTTTTGACGCTCTGCACCAGATGCTGCACCATGAAATGATACGGCATGTGGATGAGCGTCAGGTCGAGCCGGTCATTGTAGTCCAGCGAGAAGTCTTTCCGGATTCCGCCGGTTTTCTGCATGAAGTGGCGCCGCAGACACGCCTTGTCCGCACGAGCGAACGCCGCCGACATAACCGCATCGTTCATGACCTCCGGTTCCTTGTCCGCGGGATATACCAGCGGCAGACTGCCGCCGACGGTATTGACTTGTGCCAGACTGCCGGTCCATTCGGTGTACATCCGCGCATATTCCAAGCCGTAGCGGACATACTGGATCCGGGCGCGTTCCTGTGCGGAAATGGGTTTCTTCGAAGCTTTCCGGAAAAGATCATCCGCCTGACGGAAAAATTCGCGGTCGAAGACTTTCGGGATCGTGGTGAACAGACCGGTGTAACCTCCCATCCTGCGGCGGTAGACTTCGTCGGTGTATTTTTCGACCAGCGAGAAGTAGGCTTTCATTTCCGGGGCGGCGGCGCCGAATCCTTTTTCGCAGTAATCGTCCACCAGCGCATTGACATCGGCGTCCGGATTCCACAGCAGTTTCGCCCCGACGTAATTGACCAGCCCCGAACTGGCGAAGGCAGACGAATTTTCCGTCCTCATACCGATCCCGTGGTATTTTTTGAGCAGTTTGCACATCTTGTCGACGGAGCGGATCACGTTCCATGGCATGCTCTGCGTGTAGCTGCCCCAGTATTCGTAGATCCAGAGTTTGCCGAGTTTGCTGAACTTGGCGAATTCATCCTCAACTGCGGCCCAGTCCTTGACCTGGGAACCGAAAATACATTTGAGGATGGAAATATTGTCCGGCATGCCGTCGAGCTTGACCGGCGGCTTGTCATAAAAAGCATAAGCGCCGAACAGGATCTTCGTTTTCGGATTCAGTTTTTTGGCCTGGATCGCCACGTCGCGGGCGAAATCCCACATCCGGTCGGAAAGATTCGGATAGGTGTAAATATCGGTCCACGGTTTGCGATCGAGTTTTTTGCACAGTTTGCATTCGCAGAATCCGTAGCCGTCGTTGGCCAGGATCGACTGCATGGCATCAGTATTTTTCGCCGCCAGCGTTTCCGCCACGATCTTCCGCACTTCCGGATTCGTGGTGCAGATCTGCCGCGGACTCCGCGCCGCAACTTTCGGCTTGTCCGCCGAACCGATCCAGTTCCGCGCCGAGACCAGCGCGTAATATTCCGGATGTGCGGCAAAATATTTCGACGGCGGCACCAGCTTGCTGAAAGCGTGGCCGGTATGATAATCCAACGACTGTCCCAGCTTCATCCGGCGACCCCAGGCCGGCTCGATGCCGTATTTCAGCACGCGGATCGCGAACGCCGGTTTGTCCGTATGGAAACCCGGTTTCAGTTTCAGGCTTTTCAGCTGCGGCACCACTTCTCCGGTCGGGCCGGGCCACAGCCAGCGCACGCCGCAGAGCTGTTCCAGAAAATCTTCGACCGCCCGGAAGTCGCCCGGTATCTTCCTGCTGGATTCCGCACCCCAGAGATAAATTTTTCCGTCGGCTGTAATCCGGCGGAAGATCTGTTCCCGGTGTTCAGGCTTGATCTTTCCCGGAGCCAGTGCACCCCCCACGTAGAATCCGGGCGTCAGCGCGGTTTGGGCCTTGCTCACCGCAAATTTTCCGCCGAAAATACGCGAGAGGTAATCCGCCAGTTCCTTCGCCGCCGGAGCCGCAGCGGGTTCCGCGTAATAGACATTGCGAAGCTGCGCAGCCTCGATCTCCGTTTCGGCCGCTTGCACCGCAAGCCACAACCCGGACATCAGAACCAGTCCGGACAAGAACAAGTGTTTCTTCATTCGATTTCTCCTTTTTTATTTTAAATTCGGGTTCAATACATGTAGTCCCAATGATTTTTGATCCGATAGTAATAGGGGTCTTTTTTGGAATCGATTTTGACATGGCTGAAATACGGCAGGGCGTCCGGCAGAGATTCGCAGTGCCCGTCCATGAAAGCCACGCTCATTTTCCCAAGATGCGGAAATGAATTCTGTGCCGGGATATAATAACTGGCGGAGGGCGCATTCCATTTGGTTCTGAATCCGGTTTCGGTATGGAGAAATTTGACGCTGGGACTTCGCATCTGGCGGAAATTTCTCCACGGCCGACTGTAAAATTCATGATTGATCCAGCAGTAATAGGTGTCTTTCCGATTCGTATTCGCAACGGAATCCAGCGGATTGACATAGTCGACCGGACAATAGAACAGCGGAACCTGTTTGCGGGAAAGATCGCCCAGAATCGACTTCTTGATCTTCAGCTTGCTGAACGGTCCGTATCCGTTGAACCCGTACCAGGGATACGTTCCGCCGGCACTGTCGTGGACCATCTGGTCCTTGTAGTCCTGCGCATACTGAATGTTGATCAGGGCGAATTCCTTGATCCGCGCCATGCACGATCTGGCCATGGCGATTTTACGGGCGCGGCTGAGCGCCGGCAGCAGCATTCCGGCCAGAATCGCGATGATCGCAATGACCACGAGGAGTTCTATCAGCGTAAAACGCTTCGGCGTTTTACGCTTCAAATATGAAATATGAGATATGAAATATGAGTTGGAGGCGGTTTTCTTTTTCATCTTGTCTTCCTTTCGTTGGTTTGGTTTTTCATGGAAAACTGAATGGATGTGGTGAGTTTATTACGTTCATCGCAGTCCGAATCACTTTGCAGATCATGTCTTCCTCACAATATCGGATTTTTTATTTCATATTTCCTATTTCATACCTCCTAATTATTGCCTCCGTTTTTATTTTTTGAATATCAGTCAAAGTTCCAGGTACATTACTGTGTTGGCCTTCATCGGGAACAGCAGATTGCCGGCCTTGTCCATGCGGTAGGAAACTTCCGTCAGGTCGTGCGTTTCATCCAGCAGATAGAGTTTAGCACCGCGCAAATCGCCGTTTTTGACCGTAAAGGTGACCGGCAGTTCGCCGGGAAGCGAGTCGGGTTCGAAGAAACGGACCAGCAGCACGCCGGCCTTGCCGTCTTTAGCCGCGCCAAGGGCGAACAGACCGGGCTTGTCGAGCGTATCGACCTCGAACGCCGTGCCGAGCTCAGCCAGTTTCGCCCAGCATTTGAAAACGTAATAACTTTTCAGCGGCTCATAGGACGAGGCGGCGAAAATGCCGTTCCAGCCCGACGGACGCGCATCGTAATACATCAGCATGTCCACCGGCGCCAGCTGTCCTGAAATCATACCTGCGGCTGTGAAGGCGGCGCCTTTGATGTTGTGAATGGCCCGCATGCCGTAAATAAAACGTTCTCCGCTCCAGCCCCGGACGTAATTCCACTCGTTCAGGATGCTTTCGGCTTTCGGGTAGCCATACCGGTCCAGCAGCTTCCGCACGGATGCGGAATGCAGAGCGACCGCCTGAGGATTCGAAGTGTAGAGATGCCACGAGAAGAAATCCAGCGGAGGCTTGCGTCCGCCCGCGGTGATCCCCTTCAGAAAACTTTCCGTATTCCGGGTGGAGGCGATGGCCGGTCCGCCGATCTTCAGCTTCGGGAAACATTTTTTCAGATGCGTCGCCGCGACCGTGTACAATTCGAAAAACTGCTCGTCCGTGCCCTGCCAGGTGGGACTCGCCAGCGTGCCTTCGGGACGCTTCCTCAGGTCGTATTCGTTCCAGATCTCCCAGTATTCGATATTCATCTTCATGCCGTTCGCCCAGCCCTCGTTGTAATGGCGAATGATATGTTCGCAGACGATCGCCCATTTTTTGAAATCCGGCGGCACGCGCGTTCCGTATTTTTCGGGTGCGTGTTCGATCTTGCTGCCCAGACGATAGAAGACTTTGGTCCCGCCCGCGGCGATTTGTTTCAGATACCGGTCGGTCGGACCGAAATCATACGAGGCCGGATCGTTGGGGTCTTTGGAAAAATCCGGAAAGATCGCATGGACGTCGACCGTGTGTTCGCCGCCGTAGCTGGAGCAGAACGAGGCGTCGTGGTTCCGCGCATACGGGATCTTCGCCGCCTGCCAGAGTTTCAGGTTGCCGACGCCGCGGACCGAGGTGATCGGGCCGTTGTTGACCGCGTTCATCGGCTTGATCGCGCCGAGTTTTTTCCCGGGATCGGCGGTGATCGTGACCGGCCGGGAAGGATCCACGGCGGCTGGCGCGACCGTCTTCATGAAGAACTGCCAGCTGGCCGCACCGCGGCGGACCCGCACCGCGAGCAGATTTTTCCCTTTTACCCCAGTCGCGTGAAAACGGTGACTGTTGCTGGAAACGTCGCCGTTGCCGCGGGGAAAAGTGGTGAAGATTTTGTTTCCGTTCAGATACACGTCCATCCACCAGTCCGCGCCCCCGCTGAAAGCGAGCCGCTGTTTTTGCTTCAGCTCGAATTCGTTGTAGACGATGCATTCGTCGCCTTGCTTGCCGGTTTTGCCGAAAGCGCGGTCGAGGTCGAAACCGTGATTTTCGTCGAGGCGGAAGACTTTGCAGCCGTCGGGGATCGCGGTGAAGTCGGCCTTGCCGGCGGGCACGGTGAACTGCCATTTCGGCGAGAGGACGGGCGCGGTCTCCGCGGACTGTGCGCAGAATGCCGCGCCGAGGGTCAGAAAGAATGCGGTTTGCTTCCAGAATTTCGAAAGGATCGATTTCATTGAACTGTCTCCGATGTTGATTTGGGGTTATGATCGAAGGAACGGTCCGGGGTGATCCGGGCAATAAAGATCGAGTTGTCGCTGCCGTAACTCATGCAGCGGCGCCAGTTGCCGGAATCGGGTCCGGTGGTCTGCATCCATTCCGAGGCCACGACCCAGGCTTCATCCGGAGCGGGATTGGTGCAGCAGAAATTCCCCAGCCTCGCGCCGCGTTCCGGCACGGCGATCCGCTCGGTCGCACGGATGAGACACATCCGGTCGGGATCGAACTGCGCGACGAACAGCGGGGCGCGATGCCGGAACACATGATCGTTTCCGGCACCTTTGCGGGTATAGACCAGATACAGATTGCCGCCGCAAGTCAGCCAGTGCTGCTGAGTATTGTAATTGCCCGACTCCGCGCCGTCGTCGAAACACAGCACACGCGGCTCTTCGAAATGAAGTCCGTCGCCGCTCCGGCTGACAAATCCTCTTTGATCGTTGCGCAGACACAGGAAGAAACGGTTTTCGAACTGAATGACGGACGGTTCGCACAATCCGCGGGGAACCTCGACCGCGAGCGGAGCGCCGAGTTCGCGCAAAGTCAGATTTTCGCCGTCGAACGAGCAGCGGAGAACCATCGAACGGTAACAGGTTCCCCACGGATTTTCCGAGTCCTTCTGAGAACGGAAATAGACCGGGATCAGCAGATCGCCGCCGGGCAGTTCGAAACTTTGTCCGCAGCCGTTGCCGCAGGAAAAATATTTGTCCGCATCGGGCATTTCCAGCATCCGGAACGGACGGAAATCCATCTTCTCCCGGTCGAACACGGTCCACAGCGTATGACGCGGCCGCGGCGGTTTCACCTGCTGATCGTCCTGATACAGACAGTCGTGTCCGAGCAGGATGATCTTTCCCGAGGCGCGATGATACATCGGCGTGGCATCGCACATGGTCTGCTCGAACCCGTTCGGCAGTTTTTTCCTGGTGAGCGTGGCGGAGGAACGGATCGGGGACCAGTGCGCGCCGGAATCCGTGCTGGTCAGCATCTCCAGACCGTAAAAAACATCACAGCCGGAAAGCCGGAGTTTCTGCGTGGTGATGAGCGCGAAACCGTCCGGAGCCAGCGCGGCACGGGCGTGAGTATAACAGTATCCCCCGGTAAAACCGGTTCCGATCCGGGTCAGTTCAATTTGCATGACGTGATCCTCCTTTTTTTGTCCGGGCGGAAACGGATTTTTCCTTGCGGACGACAGTTTTCCCCTTCTCAGTCACGCGGCAAAGCGAGCCGCCGGGAATGAACCGCTTGAGCACGCCGCACCGCTGCAGCGGCATCTCCGGGTGACGGAGCCTGTTCAGGGTCACTTCGGCGAGCAGTTCGGCCATTTTTTCATATTGCCCCTCGTAGGTGGCCAGCGAGGGGGAAAGATCGCGGTAGACACAGAGATTGCCGTATCCGACGATGGAAAGTTCTTCGGGAACACGGATGCCGCGCCGGAGCGCTTCTCCGAGGGCGGCCACCGCCATTTCATCGGAATGGAAAAGGATGACGGAAGGCTTTTCCCGCAGTTTGGCGTAGTAACGGATCGCCTTGATGCCGGAAATGCGAAGATCGTCGTTCGCCCGCTGCGGAAATTCCATGCAGAAGGAACTGCCGTGATGTTTCAATGCTTCGCGCATGGCCGTGTAACGGACTTCCCTCAACAGTCCGGCCGCTCCGATCCTCCGGTGGCCCATTTTCCAAAGCCGGTCGATGATCTCATGTCCGAACCATACCTTATCGGTGAAAACGCAGTCGAAACCGGGAATGTCATTGCCCCAGAGGATGATCGGAACCGAAGTATCAGGGACCTGTTCGAAGGTTGGCGTGATGATGGCGCTGACGTTCATCTGCAGCAGATGTTCCACCGCGGCGGCAAAATCCACCAGATAACCATCCTTGCGTTCGAAAAAGGTGTAAATGAGGGAATATCCGCGCTGCCGGAATGCTTTTTCCAGCTGGACCATGAGTTCATACAGATACATCTGCAGCGAGGGGAAAACCACGCCGATCGTGCGGCTGTCGCCCGACCGCAGCGTGCTGGCCGCGTAATTTTTCCGGTAACCGAGTTCCCGCACCGCCGTCAGAAGTTTTTTGCGTGTTTCAGGCGCGAGCCGGCCGGTGCCGTTCACAGCGTGCGACACCGCACGGGTGGACACCCCCGTTTTCAAGGCTACATCTTTCAAGGTCACCATGATCGGCATCCTTCTCCAAATGGTTCAACGATGAATCAATTCGTCCTTTAATATAATTATGCTTTTCCGGAAAGCAAGCAAAAAACCGGAAAAAATGAAAATTTCTTCGCCTTTTCAGGCAAAACGGCCGGTCAAAACGATTCCGGCACGGTCCGGACCTGCACCACCGTGACCGCGCGCACTCCTTCCGGATCACGGCATTCGAACGGCGGACAGTCCGGATTGCGGTTGATCACGTTTTCGATCCGCGACAGGCAGAGGGTCCCCTGAACGAGCACGGCGTGCCTTGCGCGGGAATCAATGTCACGCACCGTGATGTCGAAGGTGTCGCCCAGCGGCGCGACACCGCCCCAGGCGGGAATCACGTCGCCGATCTTCACCGCGACATTGTCCCGAATCCCGTCCGGCGATTCCGCGGACAGGTCGCAGACGTCTTCCACCAGCACGGAATAAATCCGGATTCCCTGCGAGTTGAGCAGCCGGACGATCTGGTGTCCGCCGGTGGAATAGCCGTGAACATGGCGGATCGTCACATGATGCAGATCGAGCTCGTCGCCCGGCTGACGGCCGGAGACTTCCGTGGAATCAAGCAGTCCGGGCGTGCGCAAGTCCGGCGAAATCGCCGTAAGCGCCACCAGATCGTCGCCGGTCCGGCCGGTGATATTCTCGATTTCGATATGGTGACATCCCTTGCGCAGATCGACTCCGTCCTGATTCAGTATCGGCTGCAGCACGCCGTCGATCTCGCGGCGTTCGCGCGTATCGAAAATCAGGTTCGCCACGCGGCCGCGGGAACATTTTTCCAGCGAGACTCCCCAGCAGTGATAATTGCGGATCGTCAGGCCGGAAATGCAGAAATCCTCCACCTTGGCGAACAGAATGCCGATGTTCCGCCAGTCACCGGTCTGCGATACCTCCGGTCGACCCGCATCGGTGCCGTAACTCCGGACGCCGAGCGTCTTGGCCGAATCGCCGGTCGAGCGCGGATGGTCCGCGCCTTCCAGCACCGCACCGCCCCGGCCGGTCAGACGGATTCCCCGCAGTGTTTCCAGCCGTTCGATTCCCTCGCCGCAGTTGGCGGAACGGAAGAAATTGTCCCGGCAGCGGTCGGAAAGTTTGATTCGGCAGTCCTGAATCACCACCTCGATACCGCCGGGCAGACGGACCGCCTCGTCGATCAGCCAGAAATCGCGTTCGGGCTCCGCGGCGGAATGCCGCCGGGAAATCACAACGCGGCGGTCCTCCGCAGACTGCGAAGCGGCAGCGACCGCGGCGGCGATCCGTTCGGAATCGCTCCCCTCAAAATCATTTGGATCGAACATGATTTCACGTTCTCCTCTCGTTTTTCGGTGCCGGCACGATTTCAACTCAGGCAGCCGGGTGGGTTCAACGTTGAATCATTCATGCCGGTAAATATAATCCGTTTCCGGCGAAAAGCAAGGGAAAAGCGACAGAGATTTTCCCCGCACGCTTGATTTTTGCCGGAACTGCATTATATTAATCTGCATTTGAATCTTTTTGAGGAATGAAATGAACGCAAGCCAGACAGCGGAAAGACTTATTGTTGCTGTATGCCGCCCGGTGCGGCCGGACCGGATGGTCGGAGTGCTTCAGCTCTGACAACCGGGAAACGCCGTCCGCCGGGCCGAGTTCGTTTTTCTTTTTTCCGTTGTTTTCAACCGCATAATCTTCAGGTGTCTCTCATGAAAAATACAAAAAGTGAAAAAGCCCTCAAAGGGGCGGAAATTGTGGCGCGCTGTCTGGAAAAGATCGGCGTGGAAGTGGTATTCGCCTATCCCGGCGGTCAGACGATCGAACTGCATCAGGCCATGAAAGGGGCAAAATTCCGCGTGGTGCTGCCCCGGCATGAACAGGGCGGAGCATTCGCCGCGGACGGCTACGCCCGGATTTCCGGCAAAGTCGGCTGCTGCATGGCCACCAGCGGACCCGGCGCCACCAACCTCATCACCGGCATCGCCGACGCCTACATGGACTCCATCCCCGTGGTGTTCATCACCGGACAGGTCGGCAGCTCCTTCATCGGCAAGAACGCATTTCAGGAAACCGACATCATCGGCGTGACCCGTCCGCTGGTCAAGCACAGTTTTCTCGTGCTGGACGTCAACGACATCCCGCAGATCATGTTCGAAGCCTTCAAACTCGCCGGGTCCGGCCGGCCCGGTCCGGTCGTGGTCGATATTCCGAAAAACATCCAGCAAGCGCGGACCGTTCCGGTCTATCCGCAGTGGAATCAGGTGAAGATTCCGAACACGGTGAAACCCAAAGCGGAGGAATCGGAAATCGAAGCGATCCGGCAGGCAATTCTGCGGAGCAAGGCGCCGTGCATCTACGCCGGCGGCGGCATCATTTCCTCCGGAGCCTCGCAGGAACTGCGCAAATTCGCACACGAATGGAATATCCCGGTGGCCGTCACTCTCATGGGCCTCGGCGCCTTCCCCGAAGACGATCCGCTGTCGCTCCGCTGGCCGGGCATGCACGGAACGTATTACGCCAACTACGCGGTCAACGAATGCGACCTGCTGCTGACTTTCGGAGCCCGGTTCGACGACCGCGTAACCGGCGTGGTCGGCGAATTTGCCAAACATGCCTATATCGTGCACGTCGACATCGACCTTTCCGAGATCAACAAGAACAAACATGCCGACCTCGGCATCGTGGCCGACGTCAAGGATGTTCTGCGGGAACTGAACCGCAATCCGGTCCGGAAGGAATACCGCGAATGGTTCGCCCAGATCGCCGCCTGGAAGAAACAGCATCCGCTCTCCTACACGCCGGCGAAACGCGGGCATTCCCCCAAACCGCAGTATGTGATCGAAACGCTTTACAAAATGACCAAAGGCGAAGCGGTCATCGTCCCGGGCGTCGGTCAGCATCAGATGTGGGCGGCCCAGTTCTATCAGTACAAATATCCCCGCCAGTATCTGAGTTCCGGCGGACTGGGGTCCATGGGCTTCGGCCTGCCCGCCGCCATGGGCGCGAAAATCGCCCGGCCCGACAAACTGGTCGTCAATATCGACGGTGACGGTTCGTTCCAGATGAACATTCAGGAACTCGGCACCCTGTTCGCCGAGGATATTCCGGTCAAAATCATCATTCTGAACAACCAGCATCTGGGCATGGTGGCCCAGTGGGAAGACCGGTTCTACGGCTGCAACCACTGCAACACCGTAATGACCAATCCGACCGACGGACGCTCTTATTATCCGGATTTCGTCACCATTGCCAAAGGCTACAACATCCCCGGACGGACGGTCTTCCGGCGCGAGGAAGTAGAAGACGCCATCCGCGAAATGCTGGAAACGGACGGCCCGTTCCTGCTGGACTGCCACACCGGATACGAAGAACACGTCCTGCCGATGATCCCGCCCGGCTGTTCCTACAAAGATATTCTGACGGAATAATGACGGAGAAATGACGGAAGGGGAAGTTGTGAAGAATCCTGCTGATCCGCAATCAGTTGTGACTCTTTCCATTCCCTCCTTCTGCCAGCGGTCGATTCGGGATTATCCCTGTCTTCCGGTTTTGACGGCCATCCTTTCGGCGGTGCTGCCGGGTGTGATCGCACCGGACCTGCTCTGGATCGGAGCGGTGCTCCCGGTGCTGCTGACCGCCATCGCATGGTATCTGCTGGGACGGTCCGCGGCATTGTACCGGGTCGCTCTTCCCGCGCTGGCCGGACTGGTCAGTCTTTTTCTGAATACCAATCTCCGTATGACGGATTCCCTGTCGGAAGTGCTTCACGCCAGAGTGACGGCGGGAATCGAGGCGGAACTGGAAGTCTGCGATCCGTCAATTTACAATGACGGAACCCCTTCCGCCGCCTATCGTCAGGGCCAATGCCGTTTGACGGCGGTGCGTTTCAGTCCTTCGGACTCGTGGATGACGACCGATTCGCTGGTGATAGCGCTTTTCCCGCCGGGAACGGGAAATCTGACGTATGGAAGCAGGTTCCTGGCCGTCGGTTCTCTGAACCGGCCGAATCCGCCGTCGGAGCCGGGAAGTTTCGATTACGGAGACTACCTGAAACGGCAGGGTGTGCTGTTCCTCTTTTCGATCCGGCAGGCGGAAAACCGCGGCGCCGCACCTTCGCTGTACCGAAAACTGCTGCTGTGCCGGGACCGTCTGCTGCGGACTCTGACCGCACCGCTGAACCGACCGGAGGACCGAGCGCTCGCGGCGGGACTGCTGTTCGGCTGCCGGCAGGGGATGAGTCCGGAATCGCGGCAGGCTTTCATCCGGAGCGGAACGATTCATCTGCTGACGGTCAGCGGGCTCCATATCGGCATGTTCGCCGCGGCGCTGTTCCTGATTCTGCTGGGAGTGCCGTTCCGGGTCCGGATGGTCGCGGTGCCGGTCCTGACGCTCGTCTACGCGGCGGCAACGGGACTGCGGATGCCTGCCGCACGGGCCGTGGTAATGCTGTTCTGCTGGTGTCTGCCGCAGGCGTTTCTGCTGCGGGGAGGGGGCGTAAATCCGGTGCTGCTGGCGGCCTCGCTGCTGCTGTTGTGGAATCCGTTTCAGCTGAAGGACGCGGGATTCCAGTATTCGTTTCTCTGCGTGTTCTTTCTGATCGCGACCGCGTCCCGCACCTCGGAATGTCTGCGTCTGACCTGTGAAAAACTGCACTGGATACCCAATCGGAGGATCAGCCGGACCCGACGGCTGCTGGTCCGCGGGCTGATCGGCGCGGGCGGTGCGGCCGCCGGCTGTTTCACGGCGTGGCTCTGTTCGCTGGTGCTGACCGTGTATTATCAGGGACTGACCGTGCCGTTCGCGGTGCCGGCGAATCTGCTGGTGATCCCGGCCGCCTATATTGCCTATCTGATCTTCGCCGCGGCGCTGCTGCCGGTTCTGGCCGTGCCGCAATGGGGAAACTGGTTCGGGGAGACGCTGGAACTGCCGCTGTCGTTCATCGGCAACGTATGCCGCTCCTTTGCGGAACTGGCGGACGGACGGGTGCCGGTCCCGCCGCTGTGGACGGTGTTCTGCGCCCTGGCGCTGCTGGCGGTGCTGTTTTTCGCGCGGAACGGCAAAATGCGGTTGGCCGCGCTGGCCGGATTCATCGGAATGCTTTTCTTCTGGGGTTCGGACCTGTTCCGGGAACGGCCGGCGGAACTTCTGCTGCTGACCGGCGGACGTCAGCGGATGCCCGCGCTGGTGATGAGCTGTCCGGACAGCGGTTTTTCAATGGCGGCGAATCTGGCCGATTACCGGAATGCGGTTACGGCCGCGAACTGTTTGCGTCAGCGCGGACACGGCGAACTGACCCTGCTGGTCAGCACCGGCGTCTCGCGGGACTGCACCGGCGGAGCCCGCTATCTGTTCCGGCAGATGAAAGTCCGGCATTATCTGGCGGAAAATCCGTCGCGCCGGACCCCGACCGCGCTTCAGGTCCGCGAACTGGCGCAGGAGCGCGGTGCAATCCCGCATTTCCAGCCGGGAAAGCATCTGAAGTGGGCCCGCGGCGGACAAAAGCTTGAAACATTTGCGGAAAATGGAGAATTTTCTTTTGACATTTGCGAAAATGAACATACATTACGGATTACGATGATTTCCGATCCCGACGGCAGTACCACGGTCCGGGTGACCGGTCTCCGCGGGAAAGAATCCGCTGAACTGGTGCTGCCCAGAGAGCGCATTCCGGGAATCAAACGGATAAAATTGAACTGGTGAAAAGCAGGAATCGAACCGATGAAAGTCTGTCATTTTATTACCCGCATGATCGTCGGCGGGGCGCAGGAAAACACGTTTCTTTCCGCCCGCGGGCTGGTCGAAGCAGGTCATGAATGCCTGCTGCTTTCGGGACCCTCCGAGGGACGGGAAGGCAGACTGCTGGCACGAATGAAAAATCCCGGCTTTCAGGTGGTGGAATCGCCGCTGTTCGTACGGGAAATTTCACCCAGGAAAGATCTGGAAGCGGTTTACTGGCTGGCGGATTTTCTGAAAAAGGAAAAATTCGACGTCATCCATACGCATTCTTCGAAAGCGGGCATCATCGGCCGGGTCGCGGGGCGGATGGCGAACGTCCCGCTGGTGGTGCATACTATCCACGGACTGGCATTCGGTCCGTATGACGGTTTTCTGAAAAACCAGCTTTACATTCGCGCGGAACGGTATGCGGCGAAGCGGTGCGATCGTATCTATTCGGTGGCGCAGGCGATGATCGACCAGTGTCTGGCGGCGAAGATCGGCCGTCCGGAACTGTTCAAAGTGGTCTACAGCGGCATGGAACTGGAGCGTTTTCTCAATGCGAATCCCGATCCGGCGCTGCGTGCGGAACTGGGCATTCCGGAAAAATCGCGCGTCGTCGGCGCGGTGGCAAGACTCTTTCCCCGTAAAGGTTACGAAGATTTCTTCCCCGTGGCGGCCCGGGTGGCGAAAGCGTGTCCCGATGTCTGTTTCCTGATTCTGGGCGACGGTCCCATGCGGTCCGAATACGAAAAGATGACCGAATCGCTGGGAATCCGGGACAAAGTCTTTTTCGCCGGACTGGTTTCGCCGGACCGCATTGCCGAATATATCGCGCTGACCGATACGGTGGCGCATTTTTCGCTGAAGGAAGGACTGCCGCGCGTGGCGGTCCAGGCACTGGCCGAAGGCAAACCGGTCGTGGCGTATCCGCTGGACGGCACTCCGGAAGTGGTGCTGGACGGCAAAAGCGGTTTTCTGACCCCGCCCGGCGATCATGAAGCGGCGGCCGCGGCGCTGATTCGGCTGCTCGACGGAGAATCGGAACGGCAAACGTTCGGCGAATACGGACGGGAACTGGTCCGGGGCAAATTCGACTGGCGGAAAATGTCCGACACCCTCATCGAAGATTACACTGTCTCGCTGGAACGGAAGCGGCAGAATGCGTCGGCTTGAACGAATATTACGAAGTCATAGTATGTTATAACAAACAATACGGGAGAGATGATTATGACGGAACCGAATGAAAACAGCATGCCCCATGTGTCCAATATTCCCCATACGGCCTGCGGAAACGGCGGAACCGCAGACAAAGCCGGATGGGTCTGTATGGGGTGCGCCGCGGGAATGATGCTTTTCATGATCCTGCTGATCGGAGGTATTACCCTCGGATTGTACGGGCTGAGTACCGTTATCGCCGACGACAATGAATCCGGATTTGCCACCAACGCCGCGGACGACCCGGAAAATCTGGAGGAGGAATACGTTTCCGGCAAACGCATTTCCGGCGATCAGCCGAAAATCGCAGTGGTGGACGTGCGCGGAATCATCGTTTCCAATGACAACTCCTTCAACAGCAGCAATATCGCCGATCCGCGACTGATCTGCACGAGAATACGCCGGGCGGCATCCGACTCCAAAGTCAAGGCCCTGATCGTCAATCTGAATACGCCGGGCGGCGAAGTCGTGGCCTCCGATGAAATCTACGCGGAGATCAAACGTTTCCGCAAGACCGGCAAGCCCGCCGTGGCCATGCTCAATACGATGGCCGCCAGCGGCGGTTATTACGTGGCTGCGGCCTGTCATCCGATCGTGGCGCACAAACTCACCATGACCGGCAGCATCGGCGTGATCATTTCCACGCTCAACTACCGCGGACTGTTCGACAAGATCGGCCTGCAGAGCGAAGTCTACACCTCCGGAAAGATGAAAGACATGCTCAACGGCGGACGGCAGCGCACGCCGGAAGAAATCCGGATCGTGAAGGATATGGTCAACCGGACCTATCTGGAATTCTCCCGGATCGTGGCGGAATCGCGCAAAATTCCGGTGGAAAAAATCCGTACGACCGAAATCGGCGACGGACGGATTTTCGACGGCGAACAGGCACTGAAACTCGGTCTGGTCGATTCGCTCGGTTATTTCCGCGATGCGGAGGAAGCCGCCGTCAAAGCCGCCAAACTCAAACCGGAATCCTATACCGTCATCCGCTACAAGGAATCGTTCAATTTCGCGCGGCTGGTCTCCCTGCTTTCCGCCAGGAACGGCGCCGGACCGATGAAAGTGTCGCTTTCCGAAGCTCCGGAGATCCCGCGGACCGCGCTGCGGCCCGGTCTGCTCTATTTCCTGCCGGCGAATTACTGAAATGCCCGACTTTCAACGCTGGCTGCTGAATGCGGCAAATTCCGGACACGCACTGCCTCCGGACGAATTTCTCTGGTCGCCAGCCAAACATTTCCTGTTCCGGAAATGCCGCCGGGCCTGGTTCTTCCGTCATTATCTGGCGCAAGGCGGCTGGAATGAATTTTCCGCCGATCCGGCCATGCACGCATATCTGCTCAAATATCTCTCCACGGCCGATGCGTGGGCCGCTTCCGCCGCCGAGGAAGCGCTCGGCGGCGCCCTGCTGGATATCGCCGCACTGTCCGGGGAAGACCGCAGTGCGGAACTCACCCGCGCGTTTCAGCTCCGGGTCTCCTCGCAGCTGATCCGGGCGCGGGACGATCTCGCCGGGGAAGAGTATCTGACCGACCCCAAGCTGACTTCCTTCACCGAACTTTACTACGACAACGGCGAATACGGTTCCGTTTCCGATCTGCTTTCCGTCATTCAGAACCGTTTTGCGGATTTCTTCCGGCTGTGGGAGGATTCCGGACTGCCCGACGAACTGGCCTCGGTCGACCCGCTGGACTGGCGGCTGCCGCCGGAATACCGCACCTTCCCTTATGCGGGACAGCAGATCTCCCTGCGTCCGTGGATTTACTGTGTGCGCCGCAAAGCCGTGACCGCCTGGACCGTCCGGTTCGCATTCCACTCCGGAGAAACGCTGGACTACCGCACCGCCGAGGAGGAATACGGTCTGCCGGAACGGGTCTTCGCCGCCTGGTGCGCGAAAAAATATCCGGAATTCGAGGTACGCGTGCGGAAAATCCTGTTCACTCCGGACGGTCTTTTCTCCCGGCTGATACTGCCGACGCCCGTCAGCGAGGATTTCGTCATTCTCAGCGCCGAAGCGATGCTCGAGGAAGTCAACCGGCCCGACGGTCTGCGCTCGGAAAATTTCCCGCGGCTGGAAAATCCGGAGGACTGCGGCGAATGCCGTTTCCGCGAACTCTGCGCAGTCGAACCGGCCCCCGCGGAAAAAACGGAAGAATAATCCGCTCAGAGCGCCCCGATTTTCCGGAGCAGTTCGTTCAGCATCCGCTGGATTTCCGGCACCTCGGATTTCGCTGATTCGTGCCACGCACGATCCCACAACCAGCCGATTGCTGCGAAGGCAACGACAAACACCGCCGGCCAGCCTAAATTCAGCAGAAAAAGCAGAAAAACTGCGGCAAACAAAAAAACTGAAACAGCGGTAGATACCGAGTGAGGTCATTCGGTTTGATGGTCACAAGCAGTTGTGTTTCCGTCGAATCCGGAATCGTTTCCGGCTTGAGGTAAACCAGTCCGCGGAAAGGATTGCGGAAGAAAAACACCGGTTCCAGCACGACCTCGCTGAACCCTTCGAACAAGCCGCAGCCGCGCAGATGCGGAGTCGGAAAAACCGTAAATTCGAAGTCATGGCAACATTCCTTTTTCAGGCGGGCACGGAATTCTTCCGGCGAAAGCCGGATGCGGATGGAATATTCCGCATACGGAACGGTCTCTCTCCCGAACATGATCCCCTGTCTTCCTTTCGCCCTGATTTCCCCCGATCACAAAACGGAATTGGCCAGCAGACAGGCGGTGCAGTCGCCGGCACAGTCGGAACAGTATTGCTTGTAAATGTGGAGACACCCCTGCACGGCGGCGGCATTATCGAAGATGTCCAGCCTCGGATCGTCCTCCGGCAGCCAGCGGCGGACGGCATTTTTGAAAACCCGGTTGTTTTTGGCGGCATGAATGAATTGCGGCAAGGCGGCGGCTTTGGCCTCGGGCAGAATGGCGCCGTTGAGTTTGGCATAAGCCAGCAAGGCGGGCGCAAACACGTCGATCAGCAGGATTTCCGCGCGGTCGGAACCGAGAACCGCGGCGGGATGCGCGAGTTCCCCAGCCCTGAAGGTGCAATGGCGGTCCCAGAACGAATCGGAGAGTTTGAGTTCGCGCCGCAGTTCGGCCAGGAATCGTTCGGGCGTCGTCGCGGCAAGACGTTTCGCCAGCGACGGCAGCGGATCGGTCGAAAAAGTCCGCATGAACCGCACCAGCATGGCAATCCGGCGTTCGGGCGAATTGAGCGGACGCACGGCATCGCGTTTCCATGGGATCGGTCCGGCGGCGGATTGACGCAAAGACCAGTATTCCTCCCAGAGGACGCGGACCTGCCGGCGAATCTCCTCCGGCAAATCCGGATCGGCCGGATCGGGCAGCAGGGAGGATTCGCCCCACAGCAGAGCCTCGAAATGCGCATCGAACACCTCCGGCGGATAAGCCTCCAGCCGGACCAGCAGTTCCAGAAAGGAATCCTGATTGCGTTTGTATCCGGCAGCGCGGAAAAGGACCTGCCGGAAAGCGGCGCCGGAACCGGATTTGATCAGAGTTTCCAGCACGGCGGTGCTTTTGGCCTGGACCCGCTCCAGACCGGCATCCGTAAAAAACAGCCGCAGCTGTTCGCGGCACATGTAAGGAAAAATCCGGCAGCGGCAGTTTGCGGCGGACCGCCGCTGAAGCGACCGGGGAGAAACCCGGCAGAGAGGAATATGCGCCAGCGCCCGCGCGCCGTCATGTCCGGCCAGATCGTCTTCCTCCACCACATGCAGAATCACATTGTCGTAAGCGGCGTCCGCCAGATGTCCGTGGCGGATATAATCGGAACTTTTGCGGTGCAGTTCGATATCGCCGTAGAGAATCCGGTCGTGATAACGTATCTTGGCATGAAGAAAATCGGGGCCGGCCTCATGATTCCATTCGCCGCGGGACAATATCTGGAGTCTGGCTCCGGCGGTATCGGTCAGCACGGCTCCGTCGGCCAGCTGATCCCAGTATGACTGAAAAGCGGCCTCGTAAACGGCTTCGGGATCGCGAAGCACAAAAGAATCCGGAATATTTTCATTTTCGGTTTGCATTTTTCCTTCCGGCGGTTTATTCTACCGGGAAACACCGGTATGGAAGGAAATATTGACCATGAACGTCAAAAAATCAAGTTTTTTTCTGTTTTGCATCCTGATTATTCTGATATTTTCCGTTCTGCTGCACTTCCACCGCGCCTCGCGGGCGGCTTCCGGGCGGGAACGCGCATTTCTCGATCGTCGTCCCGACCGCCGCAACGAAGTGGTCCGCGCCATCGAAAAGGCCCTCCCCGCAGTCGTCAACATCAGCACGGAACGGGTCATCGAACCGGGACCGGGAGTGAACGATCCGGATGATCTGGGCATGCTCCAGCAGCTGTTCGACAAGTTTCTGCGGTCGCAGAGAAGTTCCGCCAGTTATTCGCTCGGCAGCGGCTGCATCATTGATTCCAGCGGTTTGATCGTGACCAACGCGCATGTGGTCGAACGGGAGGCACGAATCCGGATCACCCTCGGCGGCGGACGGAATTACGAGGCGGAAGTCATGGCGGACAATCCGATCAACGACATCGCTCTGCTCCGGCTGAAAGAACCGGTCCCGGACCTGCAGGCGATCCGCTGCGACCGCTCCGGCAAACTCTATCTCGGCGAAACCGTGATCGCGGTCGGCAATCCCTTCGGACTGGACAGTTCGATCTCGGTCGGCGCGCTCAGCGGCACCCGGCGGCGGTTCACCTACCGCGGGCACACCCTCTTTTCCGACATTCTGCAAACTGATGCGATCGTCTATCCCGGCAACAGCGGCGGTCCGCTGATCAACATCGAAGGCAATATGATCGGCATGAACATGTCCTCTTATGAAAACGCGCCGGGCATCGGGTTCGCCATTCCGCTGGCGCGGATCGAAAACGTGCTGGCGAAATGGATGCTGCCCGAACGGTTCGGGTTCTGCTCGCTCGGAATCGTCCCCGGCTGGCGGAAAGACGAGCTGGGACAGCGCAGCATCGTCATCGAAGACGTGCTGCCGGGTTCTCCCGCGGCGGAGGCGGGTCTGCGCAAAGGCGTGCGAATCCTCCGTTTCAACGGACACAGAACCGACGATCTGCTGACGCTCAGCCGCCGGCTGATCCGGCTCCGGCAGTCGGACCGGGTCTCGCTGGAAACCTCGATGGGAAATTATCAGCTGACCGTCCGGAAACTTTCTCCCGGCAATCCGCTCCAGACCGCGCGGGAAAAACTCGCGCTGGACCTGACCGAGGCCACGCCTCTGATGCTTCGGGAACTCGGATATCCCGTGGACCATGGACTGATCGTGACGCAGCTGCTGCCGGGGACTCCGACAGACGTCAAACGGGGCGATCTGCTGCTGAAACTGGATTCATCCGCGATCCATTCCACCGCCGATCTGGCGGCGAAACTCAAGATACTGCATTACAACGATACGGTCAACGCGGTATTTCTCACGAACGTGACCTATCAGGGGAAACAATTTCCGGCCAGACGTCAGGTGGTGCTGCCGGTGCGGTAAAAGCGTGCAGACTCAGCGCGGACCGAACGAAGCGCCGATATTGAAGTGGAAGCGCAAGCGGTTCTTGACGCCGTCCTGATTGTTTACCACCGGGAATGCAAGGTCGAGACGGAGCGGGGCGGCGATATTCGGCAACTTGATCCGCAGACCATACCCGACACCGACGTTGATGGAATCGAACTGGAACCGTTTCTCTCCGGCGTCGCCGATATCGACGAAAGCCGCACCGCGGACGATGCTGTAAATCGGATGGGAAAGTTCCGCAGTCAGAATATACATGGACTGACCGCCGTAATTGTCTTTGTTGTAATCCTCCGGACCGATGGAACGGTAGGGGAAGCCGCGCACGGAATCGCCGCCGCCCAGGAAGTAACGTTCATACAGCGGGACCGGGTCGCTGGTGCCGATGGAGGACAGGAAGCCGACTTTGCCGCCCATGCTGAACACAAACCAGTCGCGGAAGAAGGGATAATGATAGGTCCCCTTCAATTCCAGCCGGGCATAATTGTTGGAGGCGCCGAAGATTTTCGAAGTGACCGCGGCCAGCCCGCTGATGCTGTAGCCTTTGGTCGGATTCATCGCGCTGTTCCGCGTATCTCTGGTCAGAGACAAATGGAGCTGACCCACCAGATCACTGCCGACCGCGTCCTGGAAAATCGGCGACATATCCTTGTCCATGCCGTGCACCTTGACCTGCTCGAACGTATAACCGCCGGAAATCGAGGTGAAATCGTCAAAAATCCGCTTGGTCAGGCTGGTGGTGACGCCGATCCGGCGTTCTTCCCAGTCATCGAACCAGACGTTCCGGATGTAGCCGGAAATATCCCAGCGCAGCGGAATGCCGAACAGCCACGGTTCGGTGAAATCCAGTTCCAGGTTGTAGCGGTCCAGACCCGCCACGCCCAGCAGACGCATCCGCTGTCCGCCGCCGGTAAAATAGTTCTTCGGGTCCAGAATGTCCATGTTGTTGTGCGACAATTCGATCATGCCGGCGAGACTGTCGGTATCCGACCAGGTCGCTCCGATCCGGGCATCCAGGAAACGTTTTTCATCCACCTTGATGTCGATGTCCTTCGTGTCCGCCGGACCGTTTTCCGACCGGATCGAAACCGCGTCCACCGAATTGAAATATCCCATGCCCATCAGCCGGTCGCGGGAAATTTTGACCATGTTCTTGTCCACCGGATCGCCGGGGACCATCGGCAGTTCGCGCCGGATCACGTAGTCCTTGGTGTAGCGGTTCCCCGAAATGAAGATGTCGTTGATCCGATACAGCGGACCTTCCGTCACCTCAAAATTCACATCGACCTTGTGGGTCTTGTAATTCGGGAACTGTTTCACGCGCAGATTCAAGTCGGCATACCCCAGACGGCTGTATTTATGATCGACCAGATCGTATGAGGCCCGTTCCGTGTCGCTGGAATAAGTCTGTCCTTCCTTCAGCGGAATCAAAGTCAGCAGTTCCGCTTCGCTGAACCGTTTTGTGCCGGAGACGGCGACTTTGCCGACCTGGTAGGGCTCACCCTCTTCCACTACAAAAACCACATGCATGATTTCCGGATCGCCCGGGTCTTCGGTCAGCTGCACGTCCAGCACCCGGAAATCCAGATAACCTTTCTTCCAATAAAGCTCACGCAGCCGGACCTTGTCCCGGTTGAGCTCCTCCCGGTCCAGCAGACCGTAATCGAACAGCCAGCTGAACCACGGATGACTCAGAAACGATTTCCGGTTGGCAATGCCGTCGCGCAAATCCGACTGAGAATACACCTTCTTGACATTTTCGCCTTTTGCATCGCGGAAGAAGACGTTGCCGATCCGCACGCGGAGATTTTCCTTGATTTTGAACAGGACCCGGATATGATGTTCGTCGATCTTTTCGAACACGGGTTCGATAACCGCATCGTTCAACCCCTTGGACCGGTAGAACTTCCGGAGGGAATCGGTGCTGACCCGCAGCGCGGCGTCATTCAGCGGAGTATGCACGGGAAGCCGTATTTCTTCCCGCAGCCGCTTTTCGGTGTATTTTTTATTGCCTTCGAATTTGATCTCGTTCACGATCGGTTTCGGCTGAAGACGGAAGATGATCGTCTTTTTGCCGTCGGGCGTATTCCGGGTCTCGGAAACCACATCGGCGAACACCCCCATGGCATGCAGACGTTTGATATCATCGTTGACCGAACGCTCGCTGTAAACGCCGCCGACACGACTCTGAACATTGGCGCGGAGGATGTCCTCGTCAAACTTGTATTCGCTGTCCTGCTGGAATACCACGGACGAGATTTCCTCGGCGGCATCGAGGCAGAAAACAGCCCCGGCCAGAAATATTCCGGCCGTCCAGGATAAAAGAACTGTTTTCACTTTGAGGATCACGTTTTTCCGCCTTCCATCTGTTATCCGGTATGAACTATACAATCAGTTGCGGGAAAAATCAAATTTTCCCCGAAAAAACTTTACGGTTTTTCATCCGGGGAACGATCCAGCTCCGAATACCGGTGGTCGATGCTCCGGAACTCCATCAGCGCCGGAAAGAATTTCAGGTTCACGATACCGGTCTTGCCGTTCCGGTTCTTCTCCACGATCAGTTTGGCGTCCACCCCGACCCGGTTGGCTTCCGGATTGGTGTCCTTGGATTCATCCCGTTTGCGGTGCAGAAACACCACCACGTCGGCATCCTGTTCGATGGCGCCGGATTCACGCAGATGACTGAGTTTCGGCAGCACATCGCCCTTGCCGTTGCCCTGATCCTTCTCCGATTCCCGGTTCAGCTGAGCCAGCACCAGCACGGGGACCTGCAAATCCTTGGCCAGTTTTTTCAGCCCGCCGGAAATCGCGGCCACTTCCACCTGACGGCTTTCATTGCCGCCTGCCTCGCCGGACCGCATCAGCTGCAGATAGTCGATCACGATCAAGTCCAGCTTCTGCCGGTCGTTGATCTTGCGAGCTTTCGCCCGCAGTTCGAACACCGAAATGCCGGCGGTTTCATCCACCAGCAGCTGCGTCTTCTGCAGCTCGGTCACGGTCTGCGTCAGTTTTTGCGCTCCCCCGGCCGGAATGTTTTTATCCATGATGGAGGACAGCGGAATCTTCGCTTCCGTGCAGAGCAGACGCTGCGCGACCTGAACTCCGCTCATTTCGAGGCTGAAGAACAGCACGTTTTTCCGGACGCCCGCAACGTCCCGCATAATGATGTTGCGGACGATGTTCAGCGCGACCGCCGTCTTGCCGATGGACGGCCTCGCGGCCAGAACGAACATTTCACCCGGCTTCAACCCGCCGCCGATCAGACGATCGAGGTCGGGGAACCCGGTTGGAAGCCCCGGCTCCCGTTTGTTGTCGAGCAGCTGCAGGAAACCTTCGATCGTCACTTCCAGCAGGTCGGAAAGCGGTTTGATTTCAGGCTGAACGAACTGGTTGCGGACCTTGAAGATTTCCGATTCGACATTGTCGAGCAGTTCCCGGACGTCGCCCCGGGCGTTTTTGCACATGTCCACCGCCCCGGAACAGGCGCGGAGCATTTCCCGCAGCATGGCGAAGTCGCGCAGCGTGATGCACCACGACTCGATATTGGCCGTGCTGGCGATCCCGGAGACAAGATCCAGCAGATACTCCTCTCCGCCGATCGGCTCCAGCCGTTTTTCCTGTTCCAGAAACGAGCGCAGAGTCACCAGATCGGACTTCAAACCGCGGGCATTAAGCTCCAGGATGGACTCATACAGCATCGCATACTTCGGATCGTAAAAGATCGTCGTCGCCATGCTGTGGAACATTTCCCGCTTGAGCTCGTTCGGATCGTTGGAACGTTTTTTGCGTCCGCCTCGTTTCTGCGTATTCAAGCCGCCGAGAATCGAGCCGACGGTGGCCATGCAGGAATTGTCCGTGATCAGAGCGGCGATCACCTGCCGTTCGATCTCCAGGTTGGCAAAGACGGGAAGCGCGGAAGAACCGCGTTCGGCAGTTTTCCGCGTTGATTTTGGAGATTCCGGCGGAGCGGAGGGAAACTCCTCTCCGGCGGGAATCTGCTGAATGTCATCCGTATCAGGCATGACGCATCAAGCCCGGGCGATCACAACCTTGCCGGCAACGATAACATTCTGATGCAGCTTGATGTTGATCTCGTATTCACCGGTCGTGCGGATGTGCTGGTCCATGCGGACGCGCTGATATTCGATGTTGATGCCTTTGGCGGCATAGGCTTCGCAGATGAGGCGTTCGGTAACGGACCCGAAAAGATGTCCGTCGTCGGAAGCCTGCATGGTGATTTCCACGGTCATGCCGGCGATCTTGGCAGCCAGAGCCTGAGCGGCTTCCAGATCGGCTTTGCGTTTGGCTTCGATTTTTTCCTTGCGGGCCTCGATCTGACGGAGCGCGACCGCGGAAGCGGGAGCGGCCAGACCGCGGGGGATCAGATAGTTTCTGCCAAAGCCGGGCGAAACATGAACGGATTCACCGGCAAGGCCCAGATCTTCTACATCCTGCAGCAGGATCAGATTCATTGTAGCAGCCATGATAGATGCCTTTCTTCGTGCGGGTTAGAGAACAATGCTGATGATGCGGGCCCGCTGAATGGCGGTGCTGAGCATTTTCTGGTGTCTGAGACAGGTCCCGGTGATCCGGCGGGGCAGGATACGGCCCTTTTCGGTCTGGAACTTTTTCAGCAGATCGGCGTCCTTGAAATCAATGAAATTGATCTTGTTTTCGCAAAGTCTGCAGATTTTCGGTTTGGCGATACGCCGTTTCGCGCGGCGTTTTCTATTTTGCATAGCCATGTTTTTTTCTCCTGTTTATGGTTGAATGCTTGAATCAGAACGGAATGTCGTCGTCAATCCCTTCGACCGGTTCGTACGGAGGGTCTTCCGGGGGCATCTGGGGCGCTTCCTGCGGCGCAGCCGGAGCGGGAGCCCGGTTGTACTGCTGACGCGGAGGCTGCTGCTGAACCGGTCCGCCGTAAGGTCCGGCTCCCGGCTGCTGGGAACGGAAACGCGAGTAACCGCCCTGCTGCTGAGGCTGTCCATACTGTTGCGGAGCGCCGTCGCCTTCTCCGCCCTGCGGGGCGGCGTCACGACGGTCCAGGAACTGCACGCGCTCGGCATAAATCCGCAGACGCGAACGTTTGTTCCCGGTTTCTTTTTCAGTCCACTGATCGTAAACCAGCCGGCCTTCGACGAAGACGGAGGAGCCTTTCTGAAGGAAACGGGATGAGCTTTCCGCCTGTTTGCCCCAGACGGTGATGTCGACAAAACAGGTCTCGTCTTTTTCCTGTCCGTTCGCCTGCATGAAACGGCGGTTGACCGCCATTCCGAATTCGCAGACGGCACTGCCGCCCGGAGTATAACGGATCTCCGGATTGCGGGTCAGATTCCCCATCAGCAATACTTTGTTCAAGGATGCCATGATGAAAGACTCCTTTCCTGGATTGGATTATTCTGCCGCCGGAGCTTCCGGAGCAGGCGCCAGAGAGGAACGCACGTTTTCCGGCCGGTCGTAGGTGATGATCAGCATGCGGATCATTCTTTCGTCCAGACGGTACTTGTCGCGAATCTCTTTGACTTTCAGCGGATCGATCTCGAAAATGTAGTTCCAGTAGATACCGGCTTTCCGTTTGTTGATCTCACGCGCAAACTGTTTGCGTCCCATGGCGATCGACTCCACCATGCTGCCTCCCCAACCCTGAAGATTCTGAGCGAATTCCTCAGAGAAGGCCTTTCCCTCATCCTCCACTTTTCTCATGTCGAGAATGAATACTGCCTCATACTTTTTCAAGTTCACACCTCCTGGTGTTTTTTATGTTGTTCAACGGTTTCGTTTGCTTCGTCCGTCGTTTCCGCCGCAAAGTCCAGCGGATTATATTCGTTCATCGCACGACCGATCCCTGCCCGCAGAATCATGACCACGGCGTCCGCCGCCGCTCCCATCACCCGGTCCGCAATCGTTTTTTCCTCCCCGGAAAAGGGCGAAAGCACATAATCCGCTCCCGACCCGGTCCGATGGCCGATCCCGACCCGTATCCTTGCGAATTTTTCGGTTCCCGTATGCTCGATGATCGAACGAATCCCGTTGTGTCCGCCGCAGGACCCCTGTTTCCGAATCCGCAGCCGTCCCACTTCCAAATCCATGTCATCGTAGATCACCAGCAGCCCTTCCGGGCCGATCTCCTCCCGGCGCATCAGTCCTATGACCGCTTCACCGCTCAGATTCATATACGTCTCAGGTTTCTGCAGAAACAGCGGCCGACCCGCATAACTTCCCTTCAGATACCACGAAGAACAACCGTGAACCATTTCAAAGTTCTTCTTCGGCAGACGCTGCATCAGATGATCCAGCACCATGAAACCGACATTGTGACGGGTTTCCCGGTATTCCGGTCCGGGATTTCCCAGGCCGACGATCAGAACCCGCGATCCGAAATCATATCCAGGCATCCGATCCACCTTTCCCGTCAGCAGAAATCAATCTGTCCGCTCTCCTTTTCCTTATTTCTTTTCAGCTTTCTCGGCGGCTTTTTCAGCAGCTTTGGCAGCTCTTTCCTTTTCACCGATCACTTCCGGTTCGGCAGGAGCTTCTCCTTCAGCCGGTGCGGCTTCGACCGGTTCTTCCTCCACGATCGTGGACGGATCGACCACGTGGAAGACCACCAGTTCCGGATCGTTCAGAATCCGCAGACCTTCCGGCAGCGGAATTTCGGAAACGTGAAGCGCGGCGCCCAGACCGAGTCCGGCCACATTGATTTCCAACGATTCCGGCAGCGCATCCGGCAGACATTCCACTTCCAGTTCGTGAATGTCCTGTTCCAGCATTCCGCCCTGCGCGGCTCCGGCCGGAGCTTCATGACCAGGATGGACCGCGACCGAGGCATGAATCTTTTCATCGCGGCGGACTTCCAGGAAATCCACATGTTTCACCTTGCCGCGGATGAAATCGTTCTGCACTTCCTTGATCAGCGCCAGCATTTCGTTGTCGCCTTCCTTCAGCGAGAGCAGGTTCAGTTCGAACTTCTGCAGCACTTCCCAGTCGGCCGCCGCAAAATACAGCGCCTTGGCCGGCGCGCCGTGACCGTAGATCACCGCGGGAACATTGCCCTCCGCGCGCAGACGCTTCACCGCACCTTTGCCCAGCCCGGTGCGCGTCACCACATTCAATACATGTTTCTGTTTTGCCATTTCTTTACCTTCCTTGAGTTTAGGTTATACAGCATGGTTTTCTGTTGTTCAAAGCAAAAGATCTTCCGGCGGATTGGTCTGGAACAGACATGACACCGAATCGCCGTCGTGAATCCGCTGGATCGCCTTCGCCAGCAGCGGCGCAATGCACAGGGTGTGCACATGACAGCCCGCACGGTCCTCATGCGGCACCGAATTGGTCGTGATCAGTTCCTCGATCGCACTGTTTTTCAGTTTGTTGTAACCGGCATCGGTCAGCAGACAATGCGAAACCACCGCGTAAACTTTCTTCGCGCCTTCGCGTTTGAGCAGATCGGCTGCCGCACACAGCGTGCCCGCGGTCGAGGTCAAATCGTCGCAGATTACGCAGTCGCGGCCCTTGATGTCGCCGACCAGATGCGAGGATTCGACCGTGGTCGCATTGACGCGCCGTTTGGCCACCACCGCGAATCCGCAGTTCAGCCGGTCCGCATATCCGTGCGCCAGCTTCACGCTGCCGGAATCAGGCGCCACGATCACCGATTCGGCATTCAGCTTCAGATAGTCGCGCATATACGCCAGCATCACCGGCTGCGCATACAGGTGATCCACCGGAATATCGAAGAATCCCTGAATCTGCTGCGCATGAAGGTCCATCGTCAGCACCCGGTTCGCTCCGGCCGTGGTCAGCAGATTCGCCACCAGCTTGGCCGTGATCGGCACCCGCGGACGGTCTTTCCGGTCCTGCCGGGCATACCCGAAGAACGGGATCACCACCGTCACGCGCGCCGCGGACGCACGCCGGGCCGCATCCAGCATGATCAGCAGTTCCATGATGTTTTCGTTGACCGGATTGCAGGTAGGCTGAATGATGAACACATCCGAGGTTCTCAACATATCCTGGTACTGCACAAAAATCTCGCCGTCAGGAAAACGTTGGATATTCACGTGCCCCAGTTCCATTCCCATGTGACGCGCAATGGCTTCGGCCAATTTGGGATTGGCGGTTCCGCTGAACAGCTTGATGTCTCTGGCATACCCTTCCATATCGCAGCATACTCCTTGTAAGGTGTTGTTTTTACCATACAGGAAATCCTGAAAAACCGTGACGATCCGCCGGAGGACTGCGAAAGTCGGACATGGAACACGATGTTCCGTCCGGATGCTTTCAAACTGATTCAATCAGTTTTTTCAATACCTTCCGGTCCGGTTGTCCGCCTCGCTTCGAGGCTGGTATGGACAACTTCGAATCCATCATCTGGATCAAGGTTCCCCGCATCTGGGTTTTGTTAATTTATCATAGTTTTACGATTTTTCAAGTCCCGTTCCGCTTTTTTTACGGAAAAATGCTTTGAACGGCATGACAACGCCGGGATCAGGAGATATCTGCGGACCCCGAATCGGTTGCGGGAAGTCAAGTTGCGGCATCGGCAAAGTCGGCTTTTTCTTCAAAATTTTTCAAAAACAGTTTGACTTTTCCAACTTTCCGGTTATATTATCGTGTTCTGTTTTACTGAGACGTTCCCATCGTCTAGAGGCCTAGGACACCAGGTTTTCATCCTGGTAACATGGGTTCGAATCCCATTGGGAATGCCACTTTTACGCTCGGGAAACAGAATCGGCGTGTTCCCATCGTCTAGAGGCCTAGGACACCAGGTTTTCATCCTGGTAACATGGGTTCGAATCCCATTGGGAATGCCACTTTGTCAAAAATATAACCGCAACGATGTGTTCCCATCGTCTAGAGGCCTAGGACACCAGGTTCTCATCCTGGTAACATGGGTTCGAATCCCATTGGGAATGCCACTTTCTTCTATTCGACTTCATGACCGAGCCGCCGCAGGAAAAACGCATCATTCGCAGTTCGCCCGGACCCGAAGGGAAAGACCTGCGTCTCGACGCCTGGCTCGCCGGACGCTTCACCTACCGCTCCCGCACCGAATGGCAGAATGCCGTCCGCTCCGGCGAAATCCTGCTCAACGGCACCCGCACCCGCCCGTCCCGGCTGCTGCACGGCGATGAGATCATCGATTTTGTCGTCCCCGACCTGCCGGAACCCGCCGTCCGCTCCGATTTCCGCATCCTCGCCGAAACACCGCAATATCTCGCGGTCGAGAAACCCGGAAACCTGCCGGTGCATCCCTCCGGATGCTTCTTCTATCACACCCTGCTGATGCTGCTCCGGAAAAAATACGGCGAACTGTATCCGGTCAACCGCATCGACCGGGAGACCTCCGGCATCGTGCTGTTCGCACGGTCGCCCGAAAGCGCCGGAATCCTTTCCGCCGCGCTGTCCCGCGGAACGGTCCGCAAGAAATATATCGTTTATGTCCACGGCAATTTCCCCGCAGAACCGCGCCGCGCCGTCGGCTGGCTTTCTCCCGATCCCGACAGCGTCATCCGGAAAAAACGCCGCTTCACCATCGAAAAACCCGATTGCCCGGAAACGGAATACTGCGATACAGAATTTGTACGATTGGATTTTTTCAATCGGATTTCGAAACTGGAGTGTCTGCTGCATACCGGACGGCGGCATCAGATTCGCGCCACGTTGTTTTCACTCGGATTCCCGGTGGTCGGCGACAAATTATACGGACAGGATGACACCGTTTTCGACCGTTATGCTGACGGGAAAATGACGGATTCGGATAAAAAGATATTAATCATTGAACGGCAGGCGCTTCACGCATTTAAACTGAAAATGACGGACCCGTTTGACGGAATGGAGAAAACTTTTGTTTCCCCCGTACCGGCAGAATTGACGGCTCTGGAAAGAGGATAAAAAAACACTTCTGAAACGGAAAAAACGGAAATAGCTGGAACCGTCATCGGATTCGGCCTTCTTTTCGGAAACATGCCGTCTGAAATCCGTGGAAGAATGAAGCGTTATTTTTTAGGTGACAGTACAAAAGTTGCTTTCTGCGACACGCGGACAGCCAATTTCAACGGAATCCACGCGGGGACGCGTTCTGCATCGCCCCAGGAATTGCTGATGGCGATTTCCTCCGTCCGGGCATTGTAACCCACGATCAGACAAACGTGACCCTCGCCGCCGCGGGGGAGTTTGTATTTGCGGAGAGATTTCAGCCATTGTTCGGGCGATTTCGCATTCGGACGCAGGGCCCGGCTGCTCTGCATCAGCTGCACGAAAGCGGGATTCACATACATCGCCCACATGACCGGGATTCCCTGATCGATATACTTTTTCAGCGTTTCCATCCGGACTTCGCCGCAGGAATGGATGTCCAGCCCGAAATTGCGGCGGAGCTTGCCAATGGCATGATTCATGGCCTCGACGGAAGTGCCGCCGCCGCGGCCGGTCCCGGCAGCATCGGCCAGCTGATGCATCGTGATCTGATTGATCCCGTAATAACGCAGGACACGTTCCACTGTCGCCGGCACGCAATATCCTTTGGCCCCCTGATTGACCATCGGGATATTTTCCACATAAAAATCGCCGGCGGGGTTATCCCGGAGATTGACCGAATATTCATCCTTGCGGACCCGGAGCTCTTTCCGTTTGGGCTTGTGGTCTGGTTTCTTCTGGTAACAGATATGCAGAATGGTATATTCTTCGCGACTGGTTTCCAGCAGGAACCGGATCTCACCGTATTTCCAGACCAGTACCTCCTTCTGCAGTCCTTCCGGCCCGAATTCGTCCCGGACCGGATTGCCCAGAATCCGCGTCAGGACTGCTTTCAGAGATCGGCCGGATTTGCGAATGTCCCGCTTCATGTTCCGCGCTTTGGCCGAATCGCCTTTGTTGAAATAGATCACATCCGCCTGCGTAACCGTATCCTCCGGATCGGAAACCAGCAATAACTCCGTGGCCGGAATCTCAAAAACCTTCCGTCCTTGCAGAAACGCGTTCCGACGCGAATTGTCGCCCTGAAACACAATGCCGGTCCGGCTCAGGGTCCGTTCGAGTTCCGCACGCGCCCATTGGGTTTCCGAAGACAGCAGAGGCAGTCCGATCCTCGCGTTCATACGGGCAGTATCCTGCTGAGCGCAAAGCGGCATCAGCACCGGAAACAGCAGAGCGGCAAGGCAGATTTTTCCGATTCGTTTCATAAATTCTCCAGAGTGAGATTTTATACAGTTTCTTCTTGTTTTCCTTCAAAATCTCTTATAGTTGCAATATAATATGATCTTTCCGCAATTACAAGCAGATAACCTGAAAAACTGCATTCGAAAAAACGAAATCCGTCTTTCACACAATCGCGAAGCGAAATCGAAGGCTCCGGGGCCGCGGTTCCGCCGATCGATTGCCGGACCCGCGTTTTTTTCAAATAAATTTGCGATTTACGACTTGCAATCCGGAGGAAAACGGGCAACATTACTCTGCCGCTGAATCTCCGCGGCGGAAAGGACTGTTTGCTCATGAGTAAAATCAAAACTTTTGTTCTGGACACCAACGTGCTGCTTCACAGTGCCCGTTCCCTGGAAGCTTTTGCCGACAACCGCGTGGTCATCCCGATGACCGTGATCGAAGAACTGGACAAGTTCAAGAAAAATCAGGACGAACTCGGCCGCAACTCCCGTCAGGTGGTCCGCTCGCTGGATGCGCTCCGCAAAAAAGGCAATCTTTCCGAAGGAGTCGCGCTGGACAACGGGCCCGGCGGCACCCCCTGCGGCATCGTTCAGGTCGTGACCGGAGAAGATTTTTACAAAGTCCCGCGGAACATGGATATGCACATTCCGGACAACCGGATCATCCGCGTGGCGCTGATGCTCAAGGACCAGTCCGAAAAATACGGGGAAGTCACGCTGATCTCCAAGGACCTCAATATGCGGCTCCGTGCGGACGCGCTCGGGATCAACGTCGACGACTACGAGAGTCAGAAAGTCAGCTACAGCACTCTCTACAGCGGCTGTCTCGATCTCGAACTGGCCGATCTGGACAAGTTCTTCATGGAGCGGGAAATGCCCGCCCCGGCCGGGGCGGAATTCTTTCCGAACCAGTATATCAAGCTCAAAGTCGCCGGCACCAGCAAGAGCGGACTGGGATTCTTCCGCGACGGCAAGATCATTCAGGCTCCGCCGCTGCCCGAAGACAAGGTCTGGAACATCAAGCCGCGCAGCATCGAACAGCGCATGGCCCTGCTCCTGCTCATGGACCCGGCCGTGCAGGTGGTCACGCTGGTCGGACAGGCCGGTTCGGGCAAAACCCTGCTGGCGCTCGCCGCCGCGCTCGAACAGCTCAAGATGGAACGCTACGAGCGCATTCTGGTCTCTCGCCCGATCATCCCGATGGGCAACGACATCGGTTATCTGCCGGGCGACAAGGACGAAAAGCTGAGCGTGTGGATGCAGCCGATCTTCGACAATCTGGATTACCTGCTCCATACCGACAAGCAGAACAGCGATTATCTCGTGCGGAAGAAAATCGAGGAAATGCGCCGCTCGGGCAAACTCGAACTGGAAGCGCTGACCTACATTCGCGGACGCAGTATCCCGCGTCAGTTCGTGATCGTGGACGAAGCGCAGAACCTGACCCCGCACGAGGTCAAGACGATCGTCAGCCGGGCGGGCGAAAACACCAAGATGGTATTCACCGGCGACCCGGACCAGATCGACAATCCGTATCTGGACGCCTCCAGCAACGGGCTGACCTACATGGCGGAACGCTTCAAGAAGGTTCCGATGCACGGCCACATCACGCTGAAGAAGAGCGAACGCAGTCCGCTGGCCGCGGCTGCGGCAACTTATCTCTGAGCCCGGAATCATGCGGTATGGCGCCGATCTGAGATTTGTCAACAGCGGCTATTCGGAAAATGCCGTTACTCAGGCTGTCGGTCGGATGTTCGAGGGATATTACGGCATTCAGTTCCTGCGCAGCGGCCGGATGTTCGCCTGCACGGGCACGAACCCGCGCGAATATGCCGAAGAACCCGCCGTGTTCATCACGTTTCCCGGGGTGCCGTTTCATTACGGCTCTCCGGAAGGCGCACCGCGCGAACAGGCTCACGTCTGCTTTCAGGGCAGCCGGGTGGACCGCTACCTGGCGGAAGGCTTGCTTACGCCGAGGGAAACGGGTCTCTTCCGGCGGCTGCGGAATCCGGACGAGTTCTTCCTCTCCATGCGCAATCTTTTCCAGCTGCTGAAAGTTCCGGGCAGCGTGCCGCACGCACGGGCAGTCCTGCGGCTGGAGGAACTGCTGCTGCAAATCCAGGAACAGCCTGTGCTGCCGGATAAACTCTACACGCACTACATGAACGACCTGCTGGCGCTGCGGGACCGGATCGCCATGGACCCGCTCGCGCCGTGGAATTTCCCGGCCGAAGCCCGGCGGATGAGTCTCTCCTATGTCCATTTCCGGCGGATTTTCAAGCAGGTCACGGCGTGGCCGCCGAATTCGTTTCTGCTGGAATGCCGTCTGCGGCACGCCGGCAAGATGCTGATGAATACGCACGCCCGGATCGCGGAGATCGCCCAGCGCTGCGGATTCAACGACGCCTACCACTTTTCCCGCATCTTCAAGAAACGCTGCCGCCATTCCCCGGCCGAATTCCGCAAACTCTTCGGCAATATCTGAGGAGGAAGGCGATCTCCGCGCCTCACCGGCCGGACGAGCGCAGCGCCGAGGGGGAGATCATCCGGTGTTTCCGGAACAGTCTCGAAAAATAAAACTCATCGGGAAAGCCGCACCGGTGCGCCACTTCCGCGATGGAAAGGACGCCGTTTTCCAGCATGCGTTCCGCATAACTGAGCCGTGCTTCGATCAGAAACTGATTCGGCGCACAGCCCGCCACCTCGCGGAACAGCCGCCGGAAATGGGAATAGGAGATCGAAAGTTTCCGCGCCTCATCCTCGAAACTCCATTCCAGCAGCGGCTGGGCCATGATCTTTTCCCGCAGGTGCTGCAATTCCCGTTCGCAGAAGGCATTGACATGGACCCGCATGCCGGGCTGTTCCTGCAGCTGGAGCAGAAGGTCCTCGAGCATCCACGCCGCCCGCGGCTGCATGGCTCCGCCCGGCTGGCCGATCAGCGTATTGAGCTTGCTGAACACCGAATAGAAACGTTCCGAATACACCACGGGAATCAGCGGATTCTTCCGGTTCAGGTCCATCAGCCCGCCGGAGATGAAACGCCGGATCAGACTCCCGCTGAAGCAGATATAACAGTGGTGCCGTTGTTTTCCCGGCGGCGCGCCGTAATAGAAATCCGGTCCGGGACAGGTGAAAAACGCATACGCGCCTTCCACAGTCACCGGCGGTTCGCCGCCGCGGGACAGGATGAGCGTGCCGGAATGATTGTACTGAATCCCGAAGTAGCCGCGGAAACTGCCGGTATGGGAAATCCCCTGCGACACCGGAATGTCGCCGTGCGTGTTGAAAACCAGTTTTTCGTAATATTTCATTTGGCGATAATCAAAACATCCATTTTTTTGTTGTTTTTATCCATTGTCTTATTCGAAATACATGATATAATATGAATCAGAAAATCAATTTTTCAACTTTTGAAAGGAGTTTTTTCATGAAATTCGGTGTGGCAGATTACGGAATGAACGTCTGGGCGGGCGGAAGCTATGATTTCGAGGCGCGGCTGGAGGATTTGCGTTCGATCGGTTACAACGGCACGGAACGGCTGGAGTGCATCGACGCCGCGGATGCGATGTACAAGGCAGCCGCCTACCGGCGGATGGGAATGGATTTCGCCACCTGCCGCGGTCCGAATCCCGAAACCACCATCCGCTTCTCGGCCGGACTCGGGCTGGAATACGTCTGGCTGGCGCCCGGCGACGCCACCAGGAAAGTCTCGATGGAAACGTTCCTCCGCCGGAGCAAATGTTTTGTCGCGGCCGCCGCCAAATTCGGTCTGAAAGCCGCGCTCCACAATCACCTCGGCTCCCGCATCGAAAATCAGGAGGAACTCGACCTGTTCATGAAGGAGTGTCCCGGCGCCTCGCTGCTGCTGGACATCGGGCATCTCTACGGCGCCGGCGGCGACATCCTCGGCACCATCGACAAATATTTCGACCGCATCGCGGCGGTCCACTTCAAAGACGTGTTCATCAAGGACGAAAAGGCGACGCTGGAAAACTGGAGCACCCGCCTGCGGTTCTGCGAACTCGGCGCGGGCAACTGCAATGAACCCTGGAAGGAAGCCGCCGAACTGCTGAAGAAACGCGGTTACGATAAATGGGTGCTGGTCGAACACGACACGCATCTGCGCGAACCTGCGACCGATCTCAAAATCAGTCTGGACGCGCTGAAAGAAATTTTCTGCTGAATTTGAAACCTTCAACCGAAAGGGGAGAAAAATGGCTGCAAGCAAAAAGAAAAAAAATCCGATCCGGATCGGGATCTGGGGTCTTGGCCGCGCAGGCTGGAGCATGCACTGCGGTGAACTGGACCGGTTCAAAGACGAATATGAAATCGTGGCGGGCTGCGATCTGCTGAAAGAGCGTGTGGACGAACTGACCGCGCGTTATCCGAAGGCCAAAGGCTACACCGACGGCAAGAAATTCCTGGCCGACAAGAATATCGAACTGGTCGCCGTGGCCGTGCGTTCGCCCCAGCATGTGGATTACGCGATCCGCGCGCTCGAAGCCGGAAAAATGGTCTTCCTCGAAAAACCGATCGCCATTTCCGTCAAAGGCGTGAAAAAACTCGAACAGGCCGTGAAAAAATATCCCGGCAAACTGTTCTTCCGTCACAACCGCCGGTTCGAATCCTGCTTCAGTCATGTGCTCGACATCATGCACAGCGGCATCCTCGGCGAAGTCTACGAGATCAAACTCTGCCGTCACAACTATCAGTTCCGCGATGACTGGCAGACGATCGTTTCCTGCGGCGGCGGCCAGCTCAACAACTGGGGTCCGCACCTCATCGACCAGGGTCTCCGTCTGCTCGAATCTCCGCTGGATTCCGTCTGGGGCAACCTCAAGACCGTCGCCGCGCTCGGCGATGCCGAAGACCATCTGAAGATCATCCTCAAAGGCAAAAACGGCCGCATCATCGACATCGAAATCTCCGGCGGCGTCTCCCTGCCCTCGCCCGTTTACGCCGTCTACGGCACCCGCGGCTCCCTGACCAGCGACGACGAACAGGACATCAAGCTCAAATATCTGGACCCGAAGATGAAAATGCCGAACGGCAAGCCCCATCCGGAAACGCCTCCGCGCGGCGGCGGCTTCGGCGGCTCCGTCAAACCCAAATGGATTCGCAAGACCATCATGACCGAACCGGCCAACGGATTGTCCGTGGTCGACATCTATCATGTGCTGTATCAGACCATCCGCGAAGGCAAACCCTATCCGATCAAACCGGAAGAGGCGTTCCAGGTGGTTTACGTGACCGAAGAGGTCAAGAAACAGAATCCCGCCTACAAGATCAAGACCGACGAATTCGGCAAATAAGGTCCTGATTTCACTCGTTTGAAACCGCCGACAGTCTCCGGGATTTGTTTCCGGAGACTGTTTTTTGTTGAGGAAAACCGTTTTTTTTCGATTTGCCGCTGGAAAAAATAAGTTTCCGGTATTATGGTTATCCTGTTTTCACCCAGAATACGATCGCGATCGAAGGAGAATAAACCATGAAAAACAGTTTTGCATTGTTAATCGCCGTTACGTCCATGATGATCGGAATGACCGTGACTGCCGCGCCTCCGCCGCCCCATCGCGCCAGACCGGATATATACCATTACCCCAAGGATCAGGCTGATGCGTTCGCCGCACTCGTCACTTCCTGCCAGCGGGCGCTGCAGCCGGGGATGCAGATGAGCGTCGATCCGCGGCTCCATTTCATCATTTTCAACATCAGACTGCTGGGGCCCGCGGCATCGGTGAAACCGGGTGCGATTCAGATGAAGAAACCCGCGCTGATTCAGGCGATCAAAAGAAGCCCGGAGATCAATCTTTACCGCAGAAGCGGCACGACGCTGATTTACAATTACGTTTCGACCGACCAATGCGTCTTCACGATCATTATCGCTCCACAGGAACTGTGATCTGATTCTTATCCGCTGGGGAAATTATGAGCAACGAAGCATTTCTGATCCTGTTTCTGATTCTGATCTCCCTGATGACGCTGGTCCCGTTTTTCCTGCGGAGATTCCAGATACCGGCGGTGATTTCTCTGCTGATTACGGGCATGCTGATCGGGAAAAACGGATTCGACCTGCTGGGACATGTGGCGCCGCTGCTGTCATTCCTCGGCTCGAATCCGGCGCGGATTGAGTCCCACGCCATGACGCTTATCAATTCGCTGGGCTCGCTGGGGCTGCTGTTTCTGATGATGCTCGCCGGCATGGAGGCGGATTTCAAACTGTTCAAGGGAAACCGCAAACCGGTCATTCTGCTGAGCGTGCTGACCTTTCTGCTGCCGGCGATCTCCGGGTATTTGGTCTATCAGTACTTCAAACAGACCGATTTTCCGGGGAAACTGCTGTATGCGTCGCTGTTCGCCTCGCATTCCGTGGGCATTGTCTTTCCGGTAATCCGGGAACTGAAACTGACCAAGACCTTTTTCGGTGCGGCGATCCTGATTTCCACGGTCATCACGGATATTTCCAGTATCGTGCTGCTGGCGGTGTCCGTACAGCTGAAAAAGCTGGAAATCGCCGAGTCGGCCGAAGTCGCACTGAATCCGAGTTCGATTTCACTGTTCGATTATCTGGACCCCAAGACTTTCGGCAGCTGGTTCACGCTGTTCTTTCTGGCGGTGGTGCTGATCTATTTCCTGCTGGTGCTGCTCGTGATCCCGAAACTGGGCAGCTACATCGTTCAGGCGCTGAAAGGAGAGGACGACACCATCACGTCGTTCATCTTCATCGTGCTGCTGACCGTGCTGATCGGGGAATTCCTCGGGATCAATCTGGTGGTGGGAGCGTTCCTGGCGGGACTGGCCCTCTCGCGAGTCGTTCAGAGCGCGGGTGAAATGTTCCGTAAATTCGAGGGCATCGGTTACGGATTCCTGATTCCTTTCCTGTTCATTTCCATCGGCATGCAGACCAATCTCCGGGTGATCTTCAATTCCGCAGGCAATCTGAAAATCATTCTGCTGACGGTAGTCGGACTGGTGGTCAGCAAGGTCTTTTCCGGCTGGCTTTCCATGCGGCTCTCCGGCTTCGGCAACCCGGAAGGATTCTGCGCCGGGATGATGACGGTCCCGCAGCTTTCTGCCACGCTGGCCGCGGCCGCGGTCGGAAAGAATCTGGGCATGCTGGACGAAAATTTCTTCAACGCCATTGTGGTGCTCTCGATCGTAACCACGCTCCCGGTCCCGAATCTGGTCCGCTGGATCATCGAACATTATCACCTGACCTTCGCCGGCATGATCGAGGAAGTCTACGAGTTCAAAGAGGATCAGGACGAACTGATGTAAGCGGCATTTCTCAGGCCGGAACGCCGCCGGACTGGACCGGTTCGAACGCCCGCAGCGCATTCTGCACGAAGGCGCCGGCGATCCGCGCATCCAGTTTTCCGAACGGCCGCAGCGCGGAATTGGCATCGACCGCATACGGACGGACGGTCCGCACCGCTTCCGCCACATTGTCCGGATTCAATCCGCCGGCCAGAATCACCGGACGGTGAACCGTATTCACGATTTGCGCACTGGTCTCCCAATGATGGGTCTTCCCGGTGCCGCCGACCTTGCCGGTAACCGGATCGAAGCTGTCCAGCAGAAAGGCATCCGCCAACGTTTCGAACGGAGCGGGCGCGGGGGAGATTTCTCCGGGCAGGGCGCCGACATGAATCGCCAGAATCAGTTTGACTCCGGTGCCGAGACATTCCCGCAGGGAACCGAGTTGTTCCGGTGTGCTGGGACCGTGGAGCTGGATTGTGGAGATACCGGTTTTTTCCGCCAAATCCAGGATTTCTCCCGGATCGGTCAGATGAGTCACCAGCACCGGAGAGACAAACGGTGGCAGCAGAGCAGTCAGCCGGGCGGCCTTTTCCGGCAGGATGAAATCCTGCGAGGGATACCGCTGACCGACCAGAAAACCGATCGCGTCCGCACCCGCGTTCACCGCAATTTCGAGTTCGGTTTCGTCTTTGACGCCGCAAATCTTAACGCGCATGATGGAAGTCCCACAGTTGACGGATGCCGCGGATGGTGAAATCATCACCGCCGTCGGTCATGCCGTCCAGATGTTTCAGGAAAAAATGCCGATCGCCGCCGCAGGCAATCACGCGGAGAGCCGCCGGCGCGCAAAGAGTGCGCCATTCCCGGATCAGCTCCCGCACGGCGCCCAGCGCGGCACGGTCGGTGCCGATCCGCAGCGCATCGACCGTATTCAGACCGGGCAGGCCGGGCAGCGTGTCCGACAGCGGAATCAGCGGGAGCTGCGCGGTGTGATCATGCAGCGCACGACGGAGCAGCAGCCGTCCCGGCAGAATCGCGCCGCCGGCGAATTGACGGTCGGCAGTAACGTATTCGATATCGATCGCGGTGCCGAAATCAATGGAAATCGCGGGCAGCGGTCCGGTCAGCAGAGCGGCGGCATTGGCGATCCGGTCCGCGCCGACCGTCGTCAAATCCAGCGCGGAACGTGCAAAGGGCAGGGATTCCCGGCCGGAAACGACAAACGCGCCCGCTTCCCGAAGCCGGCGGGTCAAATCAGGCACTACGGAGGCAACTGCCAAGGCCGGATGAAACGCGGCTTCCCGCCGGGGATCGAAATCCGCAGTCTCGAAGCAACCGGCGGGAATCAGCACATCCGGACCGGTCGAATCAAAAGCCTGAACATGGGTGTTCCCGATGTTCAGGATTCGAAGCAGCTCCGCCACGTCATCCGCCGAGTTTTTCGATGATCTTGATCATCGGCATGAACAGCGCGATAACGATACCGCCGATGACGACCGCCAGGCCGACCATCATGATAGGTTCGATCATGGAGGTCAAAGCGGCCACGGCGTTATCGACTTCTTCGTCGTAGGTGTCGGCGATCTTGTCCAGCATTTCGGGCAGTTTACCGGTTTCTTCACCGACCTCGATCATACTGATCACCATTTCGGGGAAAATCTTGGTAGTCTGCAGCGGACCGGCCATGCCTTCGCCTTCCTTGACCGCTTCGTAAACCTTGGCGATTGCCTGCGCCACGACTTCGTTGCCGGAAGTTTCCTTCACGATGTTGAGCGCGTTCAGGATCGGCACGCCGGACCCCATCAGGGTACCGAGCGTACGGGAGAATTTGGAGATGGCGGTTTTGGAAACGATCGGGCCGATGAGGGGCATGTTGTATTTGACCCAGTCGATGTAGAAACGCAGGAAAGGCACCTTGAGCACGAGTTTGAAGCCAATGACCAACCCGATGATGGCCGGCAGCACGACATACCAGTTGTTGATGAGGAAGTCGCTTATGCCCATGACGAACTGAGTCAGACCGGGCAGGGGCTCGCCTTCGAGCAGTTCGGTAAAGGTCTTCTTGAACTTCGGCACGATGAAAATCATCAGACCGGTGGTGATCAGCACGGCGATGGAGATGATGATGCTCGGGTAAACCATCGCGGATTTGACCTTGCCCTGAATCTTGGCGGCCTTTTCGCGGAAAGTGGCCAGACGGTTCAGGATCAGTTCCAGCTTACCGGCGGCCTCGCCGGCGCGAATCATGTTCAAATAGAGTTTATCGAAGGATTTGGGATGCTGGGCCAGCGCTTCCGAGAAAGTGGAACCGCCTTCGACCGAAACCGCAGTCTCCTCCAGCGTGGTCCGGACCACCGGGTTGGTGGCCTGCCGGGCCAGGGTCTTCAGCGACCGGATCAGAGGCAGACCGGCATCGAGCAGAATCGCCATCTGCCGGGTCAGGATCGTGAGGTCCTTTTCCTTGATGATCGAGGGACCGAGGTTGATGTTCAGATTGATTCCGCCGCCTTTCTTCTTGCTTTTTGCCGAAGCCGCGGCTTTGGGTTTGGGTTTGGGCGCTGCACCGACTTCCTTGATCGAACGCAGGGCGAGCCCCTGATTTTTCAGAATGTTGATCGCTTCCTCTTTGGTGCCTGCATCGATATTCCCTTTCAGGTCTTTGCCGGTAGCATCGGATGCGACATAAGTCCAGGTAGCCATTTTCCATCACTCCTTTCCGAATCAGGTATATTTCAAAACTTCTTCCATGGTGGTTTCGCCGTTCAGAATGGCGTTCAGACCGTCCTCGCGCATGGTGCGCATCCCCTGCTCCCGAGCCTTGTCGCGGATGACCACGGTCGGCATGTTCTGGATGACCAGTTCGTTGATCTGGGGATTCATCACCAGCACTTCCGTAAGCGCTTTCCGGCCCTTGTAGCCGGTATGATTGCAGTGGTCGCAGCCTTTGCCGTAATAGAACGGACGGTCGCCGAGTTCCTCGCGCTCGAGTCCGAGCAGCCAGAGATCGTCATCCGAGGGCGAGTACGGGGTTTTGCATTTCGGGCAGACGCGGCGGATCAGCCGCTGACCGATGCAGCCGACCATCGAGCTGGCGATCAGATAGGGTTCCACGCCCATATCGATGAAACGAGTTACCGAACCGGCGGCGTCGTTGGTATGCAGCGTGCTGAACACGAAGTGTCCGGTCAGCGAGGCTTCCACGGCCATCCGCGCGGATTCCAGGTCGCGAATCTCTCCAAGCATGATCACGTCGGGGTCCTGCCGGAGGAAGGCGCGCAGCGCGCGGCCGAAAGTCATGCCGATCCCTTCGTTGATCGGCAGCTGAATGATGCCTTCCAGGTCGTATTCCACGGGGTCCTCGGCGGTCAGAATCTTGTCGCCGACCGTATTGATCTCCTTCAGCGCGGAATAGAGGGTGGTGGTCTTGCCCGAACCGGTCGGACCCGTCACCACGAAAATGCCGTTGGGCATCCGGATCAGGTCGCGGATTTTGGCCAGATTGTTCTCGTCGATCCCGAGCGCGTCCAGGTCCAGGTTCACCACGGAGCGGTCGAGCACGCGGAGCACGCACGATTCGCCGAACTGAGTCGGCAGAGTGGATACGCGCAGGTCGACCGCCTTGCTGCCGACTCGCGTCTGAATACGGCCGTCCTGAGGCTTGCGGCGTTCGGAAATGTTCATCGAACTCATCAGTTTCACGCGGCTGATGACCGGGATGGCCAGACTTTTCGGCGGCGGAGGCAGTTCATAAAGCGCACCGTCCACGCGGCATCTGATCTTGAATTCTTTTTCGAAGGGCTCGAAGTGAATATCGCTGGCCTTGTCCTTGATCGCCTGATAAATGACCGCATCCACGAACTTCACGATCGGGGCGTCGTTGGCATGTTTTTCCAGGTCTTCGACGGTTTCGATCTCATTGAGCGACTGGTCCGCATTCGGGTCCTTGCCCATTTCCTGCAGCATGTCCTGCATGGAGACCGTCACGTCCAGCGGATAGTATTTTTCAATCAGTTTTTCCACCTGCTCTTCCGGGACCAGCACCTGGATCACATCGGTCCCGACAATGAACCGGAGTTCGTCGATGATCTGGTAGTTGAGCGGGGACCGCAGCGCCACGGTAAGAGTGGTGCCGTCGAAAGAAAGCGGAACGGCGCCGAGCATACGTGCGGTATCCGGCGGAATCCGGGAAATGACATCCTCGGGGATTTCCTGACTGGCGGGAATACTGATGAGATCCAGCAGCAGATTGCTGGCAATCGCTTCCAGTATCTGCTGTTCGGTCAGCAGACCGAAGTCGATCAGGACCTCCTTGAACGTTTTCCCGTTGCGTTCCTGCTCCTCGGCGGCTTCGTTGAGCTGTTCTTCGGTGCAGAGACCCTCGGACAGGATGATATCATACAAACTTTGACTTTCAGAATCCAGCATTTTATTCGGCATCTCCCATGGTAGTTGTAATAACCTCCTGCAGCGAGGTGATCCCTGCGGCGGCCTTGCGCAATCCGTCTTCCCGGAGTGTGATCATGCCGCCCTTCCGGGCAGCGGCGCGAATCACGTCGGCGGACATTTTCTTATAAATCAGGTGCTGAATATCTTCGCCCACCTGGAAAATCTCGTAAATGCCGACGCGCCCCTTGTAACCGGTGCCGCCGCAGACCGGGCAGCCGCGTCCCTTCATCAGCGTGGCGGTATCCATGAACTTCTCATCCAGTTTCAGCAGACGAATCTCCTCTTTGGACGCGGTTGTCGGTTCGGCGCAGTTCTTGCAGACCCGGCGCAGGAGACGCTGCGCCATGATCGCGCGGACTGACGAAGAAACCAGGAAGGGCTGCACGCCCATATCGATCATACGGGTCACCGCGCTGGGGGCGTCGTTGGTATGCAGCGTGCTGAACACCAGGTGTCCCGTCTGAGCGGCGTTGATGGCGATCGTTGCGGTTTCGGCGTCTCGGATTTCTCCTACCATGATGATGTTCGGCGCCTGACGGAGCATGGCGCGCAGGGCGTTGGCAAAGGTCATGTCCGCCAGATTGTTCACCTGCACCTGATTGATGCCCGGCAGCTGGTATTCCACCGGGTCTTCCACGGTGATGATCTTCCGGTTCGGCAGGTTGATCGTGTTCAGGAAGGCATACAGACTGGTGGTCTTGCCCGAACCGGTCGGACCCGTCACCAGGAACACACCGTCCGGCATATTGATGATCTGGTTGATCTTTTTCTGGTCGTCGGCGAAAAAGCCCAGCTGCGGGATTTCCAGCTGAATACTGGCTTTTTCCAGAATACGCATGACGATGCTTTCTCCGTGCGTGGTGGGAATGGTCGATACGCGGAGGTCGATATCGCATCCGCTGACGCGCATCTGAATACGTCCGTCCTGGGGCAGACGTTTTTCGGAAATATCCAGGCGGGACATGATCTTGACGCGGCTGGTGATGTTCGGCTGGAGCGACTTCGGCGGAGCGTCCACTTCCCGCAGCACACCGTCCACCCGGCAGCGGATCCGGTAGCGTTTTTCCAGCGGTTCCATGTGAATATCGCTGGCGTGCATCTTGTAGGCGTCCACGATGATCTTGGTCACCAGACGGATGATCGGAGCATCGCCTTCGCCGGTCTCGTCGGCATTGACCGCGCCGCCTTCATCGCCGGTGGAAGTCGGTATCTCGTCTTCGTCCATCTCCTTAATTTCCGCCATTGCGGTATCCATTCCCTGTGCGCTGTCGTTGTAATACAGCTTGATGGCCGCCTGAATCTGAGCCGGGGGAGCCACCATCGCGTCGACGTCGCATTTCAGGGCGTAGCGAACGGAATCCAGCGTGGTCAGATCGGTGGGGTCGCCGATGGCGATGGTCAGCACGTCATCATGCTTCATCACCGGAATAATGTGATATTTTTCGACCACATCGCGCGGGACGGCATCAATGACTTCGGGCGGGATCTTGTAGCTGTTCAGATCCAGCATTTCCATCCCATACTGCTGTGCAAGCATCTGCAGCAGTTCGTCCGGATTCACATGCCCCAGCTGTTCCAGCGCCTGAATGATATTCAAAGTGCCTTCACTTTCGGCAACTTTCTGCCAGCCTTCGGACACCTGGTCATCCGTCACCATCCCGTTTTCCACGAGCAGTTCCAGAATAAAATCAAAGTTTTGCGCCATCGGTAAACCTCGTTTGCTCCTGCCTTAATGTCATATCATAATGGAACATAAACGCATTTCGGCAATTTTTCAAGTCCTTTTTCGGATTTCCCACACTTTTTCCGGCGAAAATGTTTTTTCCCGCGTTTTTTCATTTGCATTTCCGGTTTCCCGCGATATATTGCTTATTGGAACGTTCCAATAGGAGATGCAGAGGATGAAACAGCACGTTACTTTGAATGATGTGGCCGCCCGGGCGGGAGTTTCCCGCGCCATGGTCTCCTACGTGCTGTGCAGCGGCGAAAAAGGCTCTTCCCGCCCCGAAACACGGGAACGGATCTATGCCGCCGTCCGCGAACTGGGATACCGGAAAAATCACACCGCGTGCTCGCTGCGGTCCGGCGACACCCGCACCATCGGGCTGGTCCTTCCCTCCCAGAACGGCGGCTATCTCTACGAACTGATGACCGCGCTGGACCGCAGTTTCCGGCAATTGGACTACACGCTGGTCTGTTCCTTTTTCCGCGTCCGCGGAGGACAGAATTATCTTCCCTCGTTCTCCGATGCCATGGAACGGATTTTCAACATGAACGTCAATGCGGTCATCACACCGACCATGCGGCAGATTCCCGACTCTTCCACCCCCGTGGTGATCTGGGGAAATTTCAGCGAAAAATACGATTGTGTATTCCCGGATAAAAAAGCCTTCGGGACGGAAGTGATCGAACGGCTCTGGAAACTGGGACACCGCCGGATCGCGGCAGCCGGGCTGCTGCATGACACACGTTACGAAACCATGCGCGCCGCATTGGAAAAACGCGGCGCGTTCCGGCCGGAATATTTCGCCGAATACAGCGGATTTCAGGAATACGGCGCGAACGCCGTCCGGTATTTCCTTTCGCTGCCGGAGCGTCCGACCGCGATCGTGTTTCATTCGGACGAGATGGCGATCGGCGCCCTGCGCGAACTGCATCTGGCCGGAGTCAAGGTGCCGGAACAGATTTCCGTGGTCGGATTCGATCATCTGCCGGTCAGCTCGGCCATCGTTCCCTCGCTGGCCACCTTCGATCAGCATTTCGACCGGATGGCCGGGCTGCTGACCGAAATCACGCTCAACCGGATTCGGCAGCCCGAACTGCCGCTCCAGCGCTGTGCCGTTCCGGTGGGATTCGTTTCCGGCGAATCCCTGGCCGCGCCGCCGCTCCCGGAACAAACCGCCCGAACAAAAGCGGACGGCAAAAACTGCATGAAGCGGGAAAAATCCCTTCGAACAGGACTTGTCATATAAGGTTTCACAAAATTTCAAAGCACGAAAAACAGCAGAAAGGAGACAAAACATGAACCGGGTTTCATCTTTCACCCCGCATCCTTCCTCGAAGGAGCAAAAGCACAGCTTCACGCTCATAGAACTCCTCGTGGTAATTGCGATCATCGCGATTCTGGCCGCCATGCTGCTGCCCGCACTGGGGAAGGCGCGCGATTCCGCCATGGCCTCATCCTGCAGCGGCAACCAGAAACAATTCGCCATGGCCAATCTGGCCTATTCGATCGATTTCAAGGAATATCTGCCGTGGCCTTCCTCCGGCACCCGCTACCATGAACTCGGACCGTATCTGAAATACTCCTTCAACAATGCCGGAACGCCTGCGATCACCAGAAAAAAAGGTCCGACCGTATTTTGCCCGAAAATCTACAGGAATCCCTACGCCGCCACCGCCAACGGGAACATCTATTACTGCTGGCCCGACTGGTCGCGCGGACCGACAACCGGGTACCATTCCGCCGGCGGAAGTTACGGCGACACCAAAACCGTAGTCAAACCCGCAACCAAGATCATCACCGTCGAAATCGGCCAGACCGGCACCGGCAGCGCCAGCACCCGCTGCTACTGGTTCCAATGGAACGTCATTCCTCACAACGGCTGCGCCAATCTCTCCTTCTTCGACGGACACCAGCAGAAAGTGAAGGAAGAGCTGCCCTATTTCGTCCACACCACAACCAGTGACTCCAAATGGATGGGCCGGAAATATCCGTGTCAGGAGTACTGGGATTACAACGATTCGCATAAATAACACAATAAGGAAAAACATGAAAACGATCAACGCGATCATAGGAGCGGTCATGATCATGGGAACGCTTCAGGCATTCGAACTCGGTAAAACCGACATGGAAATCTTCCACGTCCGGGAAAACGTGCGCGCCGCCACCGAACTCGGTCAGTATCTGAACAAGGTCTACGGACGGAAATACACCCTGCGGAAATTCACCGAGGCCGACCGGACCAAACCCGGCATCTTCGTCGGCGTCCGCCCCGAAGGCGTCAAACTTGACGTCGATGAGAAAAAGGAATTCTGCGGCCGGCACGTGACCGACACGCAGCTCTATCTCTTCGGCAACCGGGGGATGAAGCTGCACGGGACGAATTTCTCGGTCTACGATTTTCTGGAACGGGAATGCGGCGTGCGCTGGCTGTGGCCGGGTGAACTCGGCACCGTCGCCGAACCGCAGAAGCCGAAGCAGATCAAAAACGGCACGGAGATCGTGGTGCCGTTCTTCGTCCGCCGTCTGTCCACTTCTTTCCATTACGGTTATCCGACCCTGCAGCCGGAAGACCTCAAAGCGCTGCTCGAATGGCAGGCCCACCGGAAGATCGGCACCAGTTTCTTCGGCAGCATGGCCCACGCATTCGAAGGTCTCATGCCGAGACAGAAATACGGCAAGGAACATCCCGAATATTACTCGCTGGTCACGCCCGAACAATGGATCGGCGAACCCAAGCCCGACAAGCCGACCCGCCGGAACGACTGGACGCGGAAAGGTCCCTGGCAGCTCTGCACCTCGAACAAAGACGTGCGCCGGATCATCGCCGAAAAGATCGCCGCAGACAAAAGCGGCGCCGCACGCTCGATCTCCCCCAACGACGGCTTCGGCTTCTGCGAATGTTCCGAATGTCTGAAACAGGACGGCAAGCCGCGGCCGCCGCGCGAATACGGGGTCAAGGACCTGACCAACCGCATGTATGATTTCGCCGAGGATATCGCCAATCAAGTCCACAAGCTCAATCCGAACGCCAAGGTCGGCATGTTCGCCTACTCCTTCTTCGACGGCGTGCCCGACAAGAAGATTCATTTCCCCGGCAACATGTATCTCTCGTTCTGCTACATGGTCTCGTTCATGAGCGAGGAAGAACAGCAGGAACTGGAACAGCGTACGATCGGACTTTCCGCCACCGGTGCCAAAATCTTCGGCCGCGAATACTGGGGAACGCACTACACCATGAACTACCCGCTCTCGCACAGCCGGAAAATCGACCGCAACATGAAACTGCTCCACCGCTGCGGCGCGGCCGGTATCGGCGGCGAACCCGGCGGAGCGTTCGCACCGCGCGCAACCGACCTCTATATCCTGACCAAACTTTCCTGGGACCCCACGCTGAAACGGGAGGACATCCTGCACGATTTCTGCAATTCCGCCTTCGGCCCCAAAGCCGGTCCGGTCATGTATGAGATGTTCGAAAAGATCGAAGACTGGACCGAAAAGACCACCAATCATTTCGCCGATCACCGCGGTCCGAACTACAAGTATTACGACAATCTCTACGCCGCCCGCAACCGCGCGATGGCCGACTGCTACAACGACGATTTCCAGAAGATGTGCGACGGCTATCTCTCCAAAGCCTCGAAGCTCGCCGGCACTCCCGAACGGCGCGCCCGGATCGCCTACATCCGCCGCGGCACCAAATACGCCGCGATCACCACCGCCTGGCTCAACGCCTGCGCCGACCTCGCCGCCATCGGAATCAACATGTCGCTCACCCAGCCGTCCGACAAGGAAATCCGCATGGAAAAGAAAAATCTGATCGGCGTGGTCAGTCAGGCGATCAAAGCCGCCAAAGTCAGAATCCGCTACGTTCAGCAGAACGGCAACCAGAACGCGCTTTCCAAGGGCTACATCATGGAATCGCTCGGCCGTCCCTGGAAAATCTACGCCGAAAAGGCCGCCTTGGATCTCTCCGCCAACCGCTTCAATTATCTGGTCAACGGCGCGTTCGAATACAGCGGATACAGCTGGAAGATGAGCGGAGCCAAAGGCGCAGAACTGACCACCACCCGGAAATACAATCACGACGCCGACGACAATTACATGGTCCAGCGTCATGCCGGACAGGGAATCAGTCTGCAGGCCGACCTGCCCGCCGGCAGCTCCGCGGAACTGGTCAACTCCCGCAAAATCTGTCCGGACGAACCGCAGAAGGTCAACCTGAAAATGTTTGTGAAATGCGACGCCGACCCGCTGAAATACATGACGGTCAAATTCGGACCCGCGGTCCTGCAGGGCATCCCCCTGCCCGCGGATGCCGAGGACGGCTCCGGCTGGCGCGAAATCCGGTTCAAGCAGGCGGAAATCCCTGCCGGAGAACATACTTTCCAGATTCAATTCAAAAATAACGGCAGCGGCAAGATCACCCTGAACCTGGATGATCTGGTGCTGCGCATGAAGGAGGCCAATCGATGAAAAAACTGATTTCACTGCTGTTGCTCGCTGCGACGGCCGCAACCGTCTGGGGCGGCAGTAAACCCGTCGGAGTCTGGCAGGGCTACGCATGGCATCGGCTCGGCGAACTCGTGCGTGCAACCGTGCTCAATCCGCAGTGGAGTGCGGACAAACCGGTGGAAAAACTTTTTACCGGCAAGGATTTCGATTCCTGTTCGGCGATTCTCTACCTGCACGGCTGGAACAATCCGTTCCGGTTCCGCGAATGGAAAAAAGATCAGATCGCCGCCGCGGAAAAATTCGTCGAAAACGGCGGACTGATCGTCATTGTGGCCGACGGCGCGCTCAACCCCGGCGGCGCAACCGGTCCGTTCGCCAAGCTGCTCGGCGCGAAAAACTGGAGCGAATTCACCGGGAAAGCGGAAATCCAGGCCGACGGCTGGAAACAGTGCGGCCAAATCCCGCAGGTATTCGAATACATGCTCAGCGGCAAGGCTAAATTCGCCGCGCTGAAAGATTTGACCACCGCCAAAATGCTCATCGGCAACCAGTCCGGCGCTCTGGTCGCGGAAAACAAGCTCGGACGCGGACGCGTGCTGTTCGTGAACGTCCGGCTGACCGAATCCCTCACCCCCTACGTCCAGCCCTACAACCGGCACGCCAATGCCGCGCTGGAACAATACATGCCGTTCGCCCGGAAGATTCATGCCGAACTCATGACCGCCTCCCCCGCGCTCTCGAAGGAAAAACGCGAACGCTGGGACTGCAAACCGCTCGGACCCGCCCCGCAGAAAGCCGAATGGAAAAAACCGAAGGAAAAACCGCTTGTCTCCGCCCGGAAATATGAAGAACTCGCCGGCAATCCCATTCTGCTGATCGCGGACGGACAGCCGCGCGGAATCATCATCACCGGCCGGGTCGGCGAAAAAGGCGCGGCGGAAACACTCAACGCCCTGCTGCAGAAGATGTCCGGCGCCACGCTCCCCTTCGCCGCCGGCAAAGCGGTCGGCGAAAACGGCGGCAAATGGAAATGGCGCGGCAAAACCTGGGATTTCAAGATCGAATTTGCCGAAACGGCTAAAATCGAGATCAAAGCGCAGGGCAATTCCATCATCATCGGAACGCCCCCCGGCAAAGCGATCCTCGGCGTTCAGACTTTCATGCGCGAAGCGCTCGGCTACCGCATGCTGTGGCCCGGCCAGGCCGGCGAAGTCTACCAGCCCGCAAAAACCGTCAGCGTGAAGCCCTTCTCCTTGGTCGACATGCCGTTCTTCCGTCAGCGCACCATCCGCAACGGATATATGTGCGCGGGCCAGGAGTGGAAAGCGCCGGACGGCAAGATCGTGAAACTTTCGGTTTCCAAGGACCTCCTGGAAAAAAATCATCTGACCGGCTTCGACCCGCGCATCGTGGCGGAAAAGATCAAAGGCAAAGGGGCGGCCTGGTGGAGCGCGCACCGGCTCGGCGGCTCACTCCGGTCCACCGGCGGCGGCAGCTTCTATCACTGGCAGAACCGGTACGGAAAGACCCATCCGGAATACATGGCGCTGCAATTCGACGGCACCCGGAAACAGAAGACCAAACACATCCGTATCTGCAAAGCGAATCCGGAAGTGATCAAACAGAGTGTCAAAGAAGCCCGCGGCCTGATCGACAAAAAGAAAGGCGTCGAATGCTACAGCGTGTCGCCCAGCGACGGCGGTTACGACATCTTCTGCATGTGCCCGCGCTGCCGCGCCTGGGACCCCTCCGGCGCGCCTGAAAGCGCGCACCGCGTGTTCCTCGGCCGCAACCGGCCCGTCTTCCTCTATCCGCGCATGACCGACCGCGTGCTGCGCTTCACCTGCGAAATCGCGCGGGAACTGAAAAAGAGTCATCCGAAGATCAAAGTGAAATATCTGGCTTACTCCAGCTATCTGCGTCCGCCGGAATATTACCGCGACATCCCGGACAACATCATGGTTACCTATGTCGGACTGGAATACCTCAACCGTCAGGCGCTGGAACGCGACCGCCGTTTCTGGGATTTCTGGGCCGGAGTCTCCAGCGAACTGATCCTGCGTCCGAACTACCTGCTTTCCGGCGCCGGACTGCCGATGATCTACGTCCATGAAATGGCCCGCGACATCCAGCACTGCGCCCGGACCGGCATGGTCGCCAGCGATTTCGACAGCCTCACCCATCACTGGGCCACGCTCGGACTGAACTATTACGTGCTCGCCGAACTGCTGTGGGACCCCTCGCAGAGCGTCGACTCGATCATCGACGAATACTGCCAGAAGGGATTCGGGCCCGCCGCGGACGAGATCAAGGGCTATTTCGCTCTTTGCGAAAAACTGACCTCCGCCATGGCCGACCGCAAGGCGGAAAATCTCAAGGAAATCGAGGACCTGACCAACGCGCAGCGTGAAACCCTGATGAATTCCTTCATCCATGTGTTCAACGATGCCGAACTGCAGAAGCTCGCCGGCTTCCTCGACCGGGCACGTGAAAAAACCGCCCCGGGTTCTCCGGAACGCGAACGGGTGGAATTCATCAATGCCGGATTCCGCTTCACTCTGAACCGGGTCGAGTTCCATAAAAAATATCACGCGGCAAAGAGCAAAAAGGAACTGCGTGAAGCCGCCGCGGAACAGAACCGCATCTGGCGGGAATCCTTCGAGAAATATCCGTTCGCGGTCAACATCCCCGGACTGGCGCTCAATCAGTTCTACACTTACTGGCGGCAGTGCGGCTGGAAACCCGAACCGCTGAAATGATCCGTTTCAGCCGCGCCCCGGCCGGAACATGTTCCGGCCGGCGGTCGGGAGAGAAAGTCTTCAGACAGACTTGTTGAACTGGGTATCGTAGAGTTCGCTGTATTTGCCGCCGCGCGCCAGCAGTTCTTCATGGGTGCCGGATTCGATGATCCGGCCATGCTCCAGGACAATGATCAGGTTGGCATTCTTGATCGTGCTCAACCGGTGGGCGATGGCAAAGACGGTCCGGTTTTTCATGGCCTGCGCCAGCGCTTCCTGCACCTGACGTTCCGTCGCGGTATCCAGGGCGCTGGTTGCTTCGTCCAGAATCAGGATGGAAGGATTCCGCAGGATCGCGCGGGCAATGGTGACCCGCTGCTGTTCGCCTCCGCTGAGCTTGAATCCCTTTTCCCCGACCACGGTGTCATAACCTTCCGGATGGCGTCCGTCGGTGATGAATTCATGCGCGTTGACCAGTTTCGCCGCCTTGATGATTTCTTCGCGGGAAGCGTCCGGTTCGCCGTAGGCAATATTGTTGGCGATCGTATCGTTGAACAGGATCGGCTGCTGGGAAACGATGCCGATCTGCTGCCGCAGCGTATCGATGGAAATGTCCCGCACGTCGTGTCCATCGATCATCACCCTGCCCTCGTTGACATCGTAGAACCGGGCGATCAGATTGGCGATCGTGGTTTTTCCCGATCCGGTGGCGCCGACCACGGCGACCATGTGCCCTTTCGGAATGACCAGATTGATTCCGTCGAGAATTTTCCGTTCGCCGTAGGAAAAAGTCACGTTTTGCAGCTCAATCCGGTCGTTGAAAGAGGTCAGCTGGAACGCATCGGGCTTTTCCGCCAGACTGGTGTCATGGTCCAGCAGTTCGAAATACCGGTCCGCCGCAGCCATGCTCCGCTGCACGTTGCTGACCACTTTCGCCAGCGCCTTGATCGGCTGATAGGCCAGAAAGATCGGCGCCAGCAGCTGCACCAGTTCCCCCAGTGTCACTTCCTGACTGTAGCTGTACACCAGAAAGACCAGGGTCGCGGCCACCGCCACTGTCTCCATCAGCGGCTGCATGAACAACTGTTTCTTCAGCGCCTTGACCAGCTTCTTGAAATACTTCCGGTTGATCAGCCCGAACCGTTCGATTTCCCGGTCCTCCATGTGATAGGATTTCACCACGACAATACCGGAAAGGACCTCGTGCATCCGCTGCACCACCACGGCGATCTGTTCGAAGGCGTGCCGGAAAATGCTGCGGATCTGCCGGGCGATCAAAAAGAGAGGCAGCATGCAGAACGGCAGTCCGGTCAGCAGGATTACCGGCAGAAACCAGTTGTTGAACTTGGCGCTGGCGATCAGGACCGCGATCACGCAGGTGAGAATCTCCAGAGGGCAGCGCGTCGCATCGGCAATCGAGTTCGCCACTGCGGTTTCCATCACCGTGGTATCGTTCGTCGTGCGCGAGATCATAGTCCCGATGTCAATCCCGCTGAAAAACCGCATGGACTGGCTCATCAGTTTCCGAAATGCCTCCTGCCGCAGATCGGTCACCACCCGAATCCCGACCCAGCGCATGTTATAGTGGTTGATGAAGATGAACAGGTTGCGGATCGCCCACAGCAGCACGAAGAAGACCGCAAACAGCGCGAAGAACTGCCAGGTCATCTTCCCTGCCCCGGTCTCGGCGGGAAACCGGAAAACCGTCCAGCCGAACATCCGCAGGGAAACCAGACCCTTGTCATAGGTCACATGCACATCCCAGGAAGCCGGAATATAGCGCTTCAGTTCCTTTTCGGTCTTCTCCACGTTGTGCTCCAGCACGCCGCGGTCGGCCGGTTCGTCCAGAAATGCCTGCACGGCCTGCTCCTTCGCCGCGGGACTCTGATCGCGCACCGAATCCAGTTTCTGCACGATCTTCGACGCCATCTGCCGGTTCTGTTCCACTGCCTCCTGCGAAACCACCCCAACCCCTTTGACCAGCTGCGGCAGCATCATGATGCCTCCGAACATGGACCCGCTGGCGAGGGCCCCGGCCAGAATGCCGACCGCGAGACGCCATTTATAGGGCTTGACATAAGTCAGCAGCCGCAGATAAACCGAAAAAGGCAGTTTTCTGGTATCGATTTCAGACTTCCTGGACATCTTGGACCCCTTCGATTCGTTATGTTCCAATCAATAAATTCAATTCTTCCGGCCGGAACAGCGGCGCCAGCGGCCGTCCGCAGGTCAGACCATCCTGGTACCGGCGCTCGCCCGGACTGCCGGATTCCGCCGTGAAAAGACAGATTTCCGGCAGACAGGCAAACCGTTCCGGAGCTGCCGCGCCGGTCAGTTCCAGCGCCACGATCAGCCCTTGTTTTCCGCAATATTCCAGCTTTCGCGCCAGCGCGGGATCGGTGTCGCGCAGACGGACCAGATTGCCCTTCGGCACGAACTTTCCAGACGCTTCAGGCGCCTCGAAATCCGGTTCGCAGCCGACCAGACGCGAAGTGCGGCCGTTCACCTGAAACACTTTATCCCCCGGTGCAGTCTCCAAAAACCGGATGCCGGCACGTTTTTCAATCCGGTGACACGGCTCGCCGTTCTGATGAAAGATCACCGAAAACTGATACAGAGAGGGGGTGCCGAATCCAACCGGCTGCCACAGCAGCGGCTTGACGATCCGCACGATCTGCTGAAACGGCACATGATTGCTCCCCGCAGCGAGCGGAATCCGCGCGGATTCGATCATTTCCATCGAATCCACCAGAAACGAAGCGATCAGGGTCCGCGGACGATCGGATTCGAGGTCAATATACACTCGAATCCCGATTTCTTCGTCGTCGCCCTCCACCTCGAAAGAAAAATCGGTCTTTTCAAAAAAAACCCTGTCCATATCCGTCATCGGCTCAATCCTCGCACGTCAATTTCAAATCTCCCGGCCGGAATCCGGATCGATCAGCTTGAAATCCTCGATATGAATGGTCGGATCGGCCCGGAAGGAGAGGTCCTTGCCGTATTCTTCTTCCAGATTGCGCAGCAGTTCGGCATCCTCGTTTTTGAGCCGCGCCAGAATGGCCGGGTTCATAATGACCCGGATCGCCATCTTCTTCCGGGAATTGCGGCGTTTCAGGACTTCCTTGAGCCGGCGCTGAATTTCCACGCTCATGCTCAGGGCGGATTTGACCCGGCCCGTGCCGTTGCAGTAGGGACACGGATCATAGACCACATCCTGAATGCTCTCATGCTCGCGCTGCCGGGTCATTTCCATCAATCCGAACTTGCTCAGCGGCAGAATCCGGGTTTTGGCACGATCATCAGACACAAATTTCCGCATCGCATGATTGATCGTCTCGCGGTCCTTGGCGCTGCGCATATCGATGAAGTCGATCACCAGCTGTCCGCCGATATTGCGCAGCCTCATCTGACGGGCGATTTCCTCGGCCGCTTCCAGATTGGTCTGAAGGATCGTGTCGGCCTGGTCCTTCGCGTTCCGGGCCTTCCCCGAATTGATGTCGATCGCCACCAGCGCCTCGGTTTCGTCAATGCAGATATATCCCCCGCTGGGCAGCTGCACCACGCGGTTGAAGATCGTCGCCGCCTGTTCGTGCACCTTATAGTGACTGAATATCGGTTCCGCCTTGTTGTAAAATACGACCTTGGTATCGAAATCCGACCCGACGAACTGATGGAACGCTTCCTTGAGGAAATCGCAGTCCGATTTGCGGTCGATGACGATCTCGTCGATCTCGTCGGTAAGAAAATCCCGCACGGTCCGTTCCAGCAGATTGGGTTCTTTGTAAACGATCATCGGGGCCTTGGGATTCTGGATCGCGGTTTCCACCTTCTGCCAGAGCGAGAGCAGCATATCGAGGTCGCGCTTGAAAAACAGCGCTTTGCGCCCCTCGCCCACGGTCCGGCAGATCAGTCCCATGCCGGCGGGAACATCCAAGGCCTGCAGAATCTTGCGCAGACGGTCGCGTTCCTTCTTTTCTTCGATTCTGGCGGACAGTCCGATATGATCGGAATACGGCAGCAGGACCAGATACCGGCCGGGAATGGTCAGATTGGTGGTGACACGCGCTCCTTTGGTGCCGATCGGGCCTTTGGTAACCTGAACCAGCAGTTCCGAACCGGCCGGAAACATCCGGGGAATATCCTTGACCGTGATATTGCCCTTGTGCAGAGCGGTTTCCAGATCGCGAAGCCGCCGGGAACGGTCGCCGCCGAGAAAATTCCGGATCTTTTCGGAAAA
>Ga0079305_1000706_pt1 | contig 61935 bp, 59 predicted proteins | sample LMS_cellobiose_e_FD_79183 | JGI IMG/M metagenome (GOLD analysis project Ga0079305, IMG submission 79183) | Rumen-fistulated moose microbial communities from Alaska, USA - LMS_cellobiose_enrichment | ecosystem: Host-associated > Mammals > Digestive system > Stomach > Rumen fluid ...
AGACCTCCCCTAATAGCTTAGGATCAGTCCGTCAGGATCGCGCTGACAGGACAAACGGCAAAAATAAAGCCGCCGTTCCAAAGGGAACAGCGGTACGGTATAGATAACGAATGATTATCCTCTAAACAGTGGTTTCGTCCGTCCCTCTGTTCCGAAAACTGCCAAGCCTTAAAGGAATCCGTTAAAGGCTCTTGCAGAGCAATTCTTCTGGCTCACGATACGGGATCAATGATCCCACGTCCTCATCCTACCTTCTCATGCGCATACGCGCACAATGGCTGACTTTCGCCACACGGAGCATCTCCGTTTCGGACGGGCCTCTCGCATACAGCACCGGTCGTGCGGGGTTTAGCTCGTTTGACCGAGCTCCCCCTTTACTTTTTCACCGAGGACTGAGTTACTTGACTCCTCAACCCAGCGGCTACACTGCAGCAGTATGATATTCAGTTGTTTGGTTTCAAGCAAAACGCAATAATTCGCTTCCTTCTGGCCATAATAAATAGGCCATCAATTCATGAGAAGAAAGTGTTATCATAAAGTAAGACACTTTACGAAACTTATAGAATAAAGCAGCCCCAAATCTATAGTTTTCCTTGTTTTTGACCATTATTATGACGGCTCAGGCAACGCTGCTGGCGAGCTCCACGCCCCTCCGTTTCATGTCTATAGACGGGTGTACATACATCTGCATTGTTGTTTGCACATTGCTGTGACCCAAAAGTTCCGAAAGTGTCTTGACATCCATGCCGCGCTCTATGCTCCTTGTCGCAAAAGAATGCCGCAGCGTATGAAAACCGCGCGGACTGATGTCCAGGCTTTCGAGAAAACGGCGAAAACGATACTGCATTGTACGAGGATCAAGCGGCTTGTCCGGTTTCCCCGTGAAAACAAACACATCGGAGTTCCAATCAGACAGGCAGGCTTTCAGAAGGCTGATATGCTTTGCCGTCAATGGAAGCTCACGTTCGGAGTTTTCTGTCTTCGGCAGTTGGATCTCCAGAGTCGTGTAGCCGCCGTGGTTGATGCGGATCACAGTACGCCTTATGCGGAGAGTGCCTTCTTGAAAATCAAAGTCCTGGCACTTCAATGCGCATATCTCACCGATTCTCATTCCAATATCCAGGCCAAGCAGGTACCCCAATAGCGGAAGGCTGGGATTTTCAAGGATTTTGGAGGTGAGTTTTGCCGTTTCATTTTCCGAGAACACCTCTATTTTCCCGCGTCCCATACCCTTTGTGGAAATTTTCACGTCAGAGAGCTTCCCGTCAACATGACAGTCATATTCATGGACCGCATATTTAATAATGGATTTGATCAGAACGTGAATATCGTTGACCGTTTTCTGGGCTAATCCTCCTCGTCCATCCAGACGACCTCTCGTTCTTTTTTCATTCAGAAATACCTTGAGCCGTTCACCTGTCAGTTCGTGGATCATCAGCTCTCCCAGCTCCGGGACGATGTGCTTTTCGATCAGAAGATGATATCGTTCATAAGTTGAGCCCTTGACGTCTGCACGACAGTTTATAAGCCACTGTGCGGAGATATCTTTGACCGTCACGGTACACTGGCTGACCAACTTTATTTCCTGCTGTTTACGCAAAAAGGCAAGCTTTTTACTTACTGTGTCTCTCGAATAGCCGTAAACAGAGCAATACCGGGGCTTCCCATTGCTCTTCCGACCGCAAATATAACGACCTTCCCAGCGGCCATCCCGCCGAAGGTAAATGTTTTCTCCGATTTTCGACATAAGTTATCCTCCTTATCCATAACAATCGCCGGCGCTCCTTGTATTGACAACCTCTTACTATGCTGATAAAATGAGTATGGTTGTAAAGCGAAGGCACCAGCAATTTGAAAAAGTCCTATGGCGTTCGTAAAGTGTCTTACTATACGAAGGTCTTTTTATTATGAAAAGCTCTCGTTGTCGTCTGAGCACAGGCAATCCCAAATAAAACGGAGTTTCGCTCATAACGGCCATGGCGTTATGAGCGAAACTCTCTCTTCAGATCCAGTAAGAAAGATCTGACAGTCGGTGTGTATCTGACTTATCCCATATCAAGGGCATCACAGTACCCGGCGTGCGGGGCTTCTCACCCCATTCCATCTTGCAGCGTCCTATTACTGACGCGACCGACCAAGAGTTTTCATAATTCAGTTGTCATTTGTTGTTAGCGTCCGTTTGTTGTCTTTTGCTTGCTCTATGTATTAATGCCTTGAAGCAAGAAAAAGGTGACATTTTTTCTTTCAAACAGAGTCAAATCGTCTGTTTGAACCAAAATGCACCTTTAATCGTACCTTTCCCTGCTTTTAATCTTGTTTTCTCATTTTTCCCTTAAAATATAATAAGTAGTTAGGGAAGGTGTGACCATGACTTACGACGAGTTTTTGATTAACATCGGCAAAAACATCCGAATGCTTCGGCAGAAAAAGCATCTGACCCAAGAGGTTGTCGCCGAACAGCTCGGCATCAGTGTCAAACATTTTTCTGCAATTGAACGCGGAGAGACAAGCACCAGCTTTCAGGTTTTGTTTGACTTGTCTCAGTTGTTCGAGGTTCCTCCTGATCTGTTTCTGCAGGACCCTACGGACTCTGCCGGAATTCATCATATCCTATCCAAGTTTTCTTACAGCGTTGATACCGCTCTTATGGATCTTTACCGCGAGCTAGAACGAGCCGGCTCTTTAAATATACAGAGAGAAAACTAAGGGGGCTTGATGGATGAATACTCTGTCGTCCGAAGAACGCGAAATAATAGAAGAACTATATCGCCGCTATAATGCGAAGCTTTTTCGCGTTGCAGCGGCTTCATTTTATAATAATCGAGCTCTGGCCGAGGATGCAGTCAGTCAGGCGTTCCTGATCGCGTGTAGGAATCCGGACAAGATCAGCAATCATCCCTCCCCGGAGGCATGGCTGCTAAATGTGCTCCACAAGGTCATTTCTCACGAGAAGCGGCATCGCGCCATTTTCCAGGCATTGTTTATCGGAATCCTGCCACTGATCCGGGAGGATACTATTGAAAACCGTCTGCAGTTAGACGCTATGTATCCAGGCATCAGAAAAATGCCAGAATTTCAACTGGTCAAATGGTTCGCCGTGGACAGGTTGTCAATCGCAGAAATCGCGGAGAGACTGGATATTTCCATCAGTGCATGTAAGAAGCGACTGGAACGTGCCAGGAAAACGCTTGCCGGGATACTTAAAGAATAAACGAACAAAATGCAGTTTTTTGAGAATGATGTCACCTTTTTGAGATTTGATGGCATAAGAATTGTAGGAGGGTACCTTAGTCATGGCTGAAACGGGAAATACAAAAGCCACTGTTTCAAAGTTCGAGCGTATGTCTGTTGAGGAACTCGAAGAAGCGATACGCATCTACTTCGAGGCAGACGACCTTGATGAGAATATGGAAAACCTCCTTCTTGCGTCCGAAGTTCTTGATCGCAAGAAAGAGGCCATGGGCGACTTGGTCGATACAGACGCGCAATGGGCTCGTTTCCAGCGGGACTATCTCCCGCTACTGAACGATGCAGATATAGAGGAAGGTGATGCCGAAAGAACTGATGCTCCCGGAGCGCAGACAACAGAAAACGGCTCGAAGCCTCGCAGCAGGAAGCCTATTGCTCTGCGCGCTTTTCATGCAGTCGCTGCAGCGGTATTGATCTTCATGCTTTTGGGACTGACTGCCTGCGCGGTCATTCCGCAGGTTAGAACCGCTGTGGTTAATTTCGTGATGAATACCTTTGGGAACCACTCAGTTGTGTCTGTGGATACAGGAGCTAACGAAGCAAAAGACAACACAACGGATGAGACAGAAGACTTAAAAACCATGGAAATATATGAGCTCAATGGATACTCATTCAGTATTCCAGCAGAGTTCGAGTTGGATTCTATTTCTGAAAACACGAAGCGATCCGTTTGTGGTTTTATTGATGACGATTCTTCATTATTTATTTTTGTTGGAGCATCAAACTTTAGTCCTATTCAATTAGATACGGAAGAAACCGAATCAAAAACTATTTATATCAATGGGAAAGAAGGCTTTGTTATTGAAAAAGGAAGTAAAAAGTATGTAGCTTGGGGAGATCCTGAGAGCGATAGAATCATTTACATCCTCGGTGAAAATGTCAATGAGGAAATACTTCTGAATATAGCAAGGACCTTCATCCCATTGGAGGATTAATTCAGGAGGTATTACAATTGAAAAAAATCTCTCTGATTCTTTGCATTGTGCTTACTGTCAGTATTCTCTCAATTTCTGCCCTTGCTGTTGAGCCTGAAGGCAATGATCTGGAACCTATCATTCCGGAATACACACGAGTAACCATGATCGCAGCTGGATTGGATATTTCATCGGATGGAGTCGCAACATGTTCCGGCACGGTTGCACCAACATATTCGACAGACACAGTAACATTAATCGTACGGTTGCAGTATTGGAGTGGGAACAGATGGGTAAACTACTGCTCTTGGGAAACTACGGGAAGCGGTATCTATGTTGATCTATTAGAAACACAAACTGTTACTGCAGGTTATTCATATCGTGTCCGCATTTCTGCCGAGTGTGTGGCGGCTTCCGGCAACGAATACGAAACGGTCTATGCTAACTCCTATGTCAAAAGCTATCCCTAATTGCCATAACGAACCCAAAATCTACAACTGAATATCACTTCATTTCACCGCTTAAGTGCGGACATGGAATAGGGTGAAATGCCCTGCGAGTCGGTCACTGTGATGCCCGGAAACGGGATAAGTCAGATACATGGAAATGGAGTATTGTTTCCACCGAAACTGCGAAACAAACTGCTGTAAAAAAACAGCGACTGTTCGCCTTCGGGAGACAGGCGCTTTTCGCATATAATGCCGGCGGAAACTAGCAAACAGCTCCGATGCGGCATTTTACCCTCCCGCCGCATCGGAATCAACAGGCTCAGAGATGACGCACCTCTGGGTCTGTTCTTTTTCTGCTGTAATATGTTTTCAGATGGGAGGTTCGCCTTCTCCTTCCATCATGGCAGGAGGCACCTGCCACGAAAAAAGTATAGATTCCCCTTGGCGGAGGATAGCTTTCATTCCCGTTTCAAAGTGTATAGCAGACTGCTCTTGCCTCCGTGCTTCCTATAACGCTGTTCCGTTTCCAGGAGTCCTTCTCTTCGCAGATCCTTCAAGGCGCGGCGCACCGTCGAAACAGACAGTTTCAATTCTTTGGCAATCGTCGGGATGGCCGGCCAGCATTCCCCTTCCTTATTTGCTCTGTCTGCAAGGTAGATGTAGACGGCAACGGCGCGGTGCGGGAGCGATCTGCGGTACAGAAAATCAAATCTACCCATCTGAGTCCACCTCCTGCCGCAGCAATAACTGCTCATTTGAAAAAGCAGTCTGCTCCTGTAATGGCAATACGCCGCCCTTTTTGTCATTCTTTTCTCTCTGTCGGGAAAGCGGCCTCGGCTGCTTTGTCCTGCCCTGATTGCTTTTAAGCGACTCATGGCTCTGTGCCTCAGTCTGTTGCGGTTCAGTCATACCGCCGCTCTCTCCGACGTTGTCGGCTTCAAGGAGGGCCTCGGGATGGTACTTCTTGATAATCCCGTCCATCAACTCTGCTTTGTTCGCGTACTGCACTTTGCGGTTCCCGTTCTCGGCGACTGTGTAAGGATGGTCTTCATCGAACTCTATGCCCCATTTGAAGAACAACTTCAGATGGACTCGCATGGGATGGACGCCAGTCTTCATCACTACAAAATCACCCTTAGGCAAGGATTTCAGCTCATCGGGAGTGAGAAGCGGCCTCTCCATCATCTGAAGGGACTCAGACGGATCGTTCTTGCTTTTGGAAACAGATCCGGACATAACCGTGCGGCTGCCCAATGCTTTGGATAGGGTGTCTGCCGAGCTACTGTTTGGAGCAAATCCGCCAAAAATCGTGATCTGCGTATTGTCTACGATGATTTCGCCGCCCTCCTTGCCGTAGTTCTTTTCGAGCTGGGCAAAGGATTGGATGATAGGGACGATCTGCAGGCGCCTCGAGCGGGATGCGCTGAACATCATCTCCGCAGATTCAATCCTCGGAAGAGTTCCGAACTCGTCGCAGAAGAATACACAGCGGTTCTTGAGCTGCCCGCCGTTTTCATCGGCTACGGCCAGGATCTCGCGGTAGAGCTGCTGGATGATAAGGGAGATCATGAAAAAGGTATTGGGGTTCTCCTCCGGCATGATGATAAAGATGGCTGACTTTTCATTGCAGAACTTCTCAGCGTCGATCTCCGTGTCAAAGCATAGAAGCTGCTCTAGCTCGGAGTCCAGGAAGGAATTGAGTCTTGATAGCGCCGTGGACATGACGGACGCCATGCTCTGCTCGGCAGTATTCAGCGCGGCGCCGGCAAACCATTTTGCTTTGTGGTCGTTGGGAAGCATCTCCATAAGCTGCTGGAACTGATTTTTGCCTTTCTTTCCCGAAGGGGCCAGCAGCTCCTGAATGATCTTGAACACGGACACGATGTGCCGTTCCTCCGCCTTGCAGAATTCCGCAACGAGCAGGATCGTCGCAGTCAAGAGCCCTTCAGCCGCATCGTAGAAGTAGGCGTTCTGTCCGAAGCTCGCCGCATCCATTCCGGAGAGGATTATGGTCTTTGAGATGATCTTCGCATATTTCTCAGCTTTCGCCTTGTAAACGAGGGTATCGGAATTTGCCTTGTATAGATCCATATACTTGTTGACCAGATGAAGGAGGTTGTTGCCGTTGGATCGAGTCGGGTTTCGCAGATCGATCACGGAAACATTGTAGCCGTAAGCCTTTGTAATGCTGCCGTAGTTGCGCATGACGTCGCCTTTGGTATCCGTGGAAAGAAAACTCATCCCGCTGGCGCAGGCATACTCGATGCAGGGGTACAGCCAGAAGGCGGTTTTGCCGACGCCAGCCGCGCCGATCATGAGAACGTGAACATCACCAGTGTCCACCATCGCCGTGGTATTCCCGACGCATCCGACGACGATTCCCTGCGGAAGCGCTTTCCCATCCTCTTCAGTAGGCGTCTTGCCACTTTGGGCCTGCTCTCGCCATCTCTTTGGGGTAAACGGAATGTGCTGATATACCTTTCGCTGTTCTCCTTTCGTCATCCAACGGGCAGTACCGTGCTGACCGTCGCCGACCGTCTTTGATTTGATATTGTTGAGGCTGTACACATACGCCAGCAGTGTGATCCCGCCGAGAACGCTGAACATTACAGCCCCAACGATGATCAGAGTCGTAATTCCGGACACGGTTCTTCCACCTCGCTATCTTCTTGATGCATAAATAAAAGGTCCTCGTTCCAGTCCTTGTGTTTTGGAACGAGGATCTTTGCGTCTATTCCCTGTATTAACAGCTTATCGCTGATTCGTTTTGCTGCCGCCTGTCCGGGTTCGTCGCTGTCCAAGCAGAGAAAAACCTCTGAGATATTCGGATTATCCTTCAGCATCTGGAACAGGACTCTGTCGGACACCGAGCATGCCGCGGCGTAGCTGTGCTGCTGCCAATTCTTCTTGTGCATTGAGATATAGGAAAGCATATCAATCGGGGCCTCAAAGAGGCATAGGTGCTTGCTTTTACCTGTCCAGTGAAAGCTGTATTCCGGTATGCTGCCATCAGCATTGCCCTTGAATGTGCTTTCACTTCCCGTGCCTCGCATGTTAGCATGACGAGGGATTCCTCCTGAATCAAAACCGACAAACACGGCGTTATGGTACTGTGCCGACTCGTAGATCATCTGTTTGTTGATGAATACATCGATCACATCGCGTTCGAGTCCGCGCTTTGACAGCAGATAGGCATATACTCTGCGCATGTTCCCGTTGCGAAGAGGAAGCTCAAACGGTTTGGACGGTTTACGCTCAACCGGCTGGGATAAGGACGGCGTACCATTTTCACCGTTCAGAATAAAGGCAACCGCTTCCGGGTAGTCCTTGTTATAGAATCTGCGGACAAAATCAATGGCGTCGCCGCCTTCCCGATCATATTGATGGAACCATAGGTTCCCGCGTATGGTGACCTTCTGTGCTCCGTCCCTCCATTCGTATTCAGAGCCGGAGCGTTTGAGGATTTCTCCCTGCGAGCGAAGGAACTCACAGAGGTCAGTCTGGCGGGCACATTCCTTCTGTTCGTCGGTAAAATGAACGTATTTCGTTGGCATATAAGCTCCTTCCCATTAATTCCGTGCAGTTTTGCAATGCTAAAACTTGCTTTTTCGTGCAAATTCGAGCTTATTTAACTTGCTTTTTCGTGCATATTCTGGCTTTATGAACTTGCTTTTTCGTGCTTGGCGTGCTACAATAAGCGCGACAAACCTTTTCGGAGGAATGAATTATGTTAAAACGCAAGATATATAACGAACTTCTCGCATGGAAACAGAAGAGTAATGGACAAACTGCCTTGCTCATTGAAGGCGCGCGTCGTGTTGGCAAGAGCTTTATCGTTCAACTCTTTGCACAGCAAGAATACAAGAGTTACATCCTCATCGACTTTGGTAATGCGCCGCAGGATATCCTTGATCTTTTCATAAACGAAAGTTCAGATCTCGATCTGTTCTTTGCAAAGATGAGCGCTTTTTATTCTACCGTACTTCACAAGAGGGACTCTTTGATCGTTTTTGATGAAGTGCAGCAATTTCCAAGAGCACGGCAACTTATAAAATACCTCGTTGCAGACGGTCGATATGACTATCTTGAAACCGGCTCGCTCATTCGTTTGAAAAAGAATACGGAAAACATTATCATTCCTTCGGAAGAAGACTCAATCGAGATGTTCCCGATGGATTTTGAAGAGTTCCTCTGGGCAATGGGCGATGAATCGACGGTTCCTCTTATCAAAAAGTGTTTTGAAGAAAAAAAACCTCTTGGCCAGGCTCTTCATCGTAAGATTATGAACGACTTTCGTCAGTATATGCTGGTCGGAGGCATGCCGCAGTCCGTCTCAGCCTATATTGACGGAAAAAACTTTGAAGCATCAGATGAGGCTAAACGTCGTATTCTTCATCTGTATCGTGACGATGTTTCCAAGTTTGCTGATGGTTATGAAGAAAAAGTCTACGCCGTATTTGACGGAATACCGGGACAGCTTTCAAAAAAAGAAAAGAAATACACGCTATCGTCTATAAACAAAGCCGCTCGTTTCCGTACTTATGAAGACTCATTCATCTGGCTAAACGAAGCAATGATAACTAACACTTGTTTTAACGCCACAGATCCAAATGTCGGGCTTGCCCTAAGTGCTGATCATTCGACGCAAAAGTGCTATATGGGCGATACCGGTTTGCTTATTACTCATACCTTTATGGATCGGGCTTTTATTGAAAACGAGTTCTATAAGGCAATCCTTTTTGATAAGCTTGATATCAACGAAGGAATGATTATGGAAAACATCGTTGCACAAATGCTTAGGCGCAACGGGCATAAGCTATATTTTTATTCTCGAAGTGATAGCGAAAACCGCGAGAATCATATGGAAATTGATTTCCTAATCACTGAAAAAAAGAAAATAGCACCGATTGAGGTAAAGTCAAGCAACTATCGTTCTCATTCCTCGCTTGATAAATTTAGAAAAAAATTCTCCAACAAGCTCGGCACATCCTACATTCTTTATCCAAAAGATGTGATGGAAAAAGACGGCATACTACACCTGCCGCTCTATATGGCGATGTTCCTCTGAACTACGATTTATCACGAGAGTTTGTCAAAGAGGTTTTCGTTTGCGCTTTTAGGGGGTTCATGCAAACCGCCTGCGGACATTCGTACCGCAGGCGGTTTGCTATTGAATTGCAATACTCTTTCTACTGTCCATATGCACAATGGGGTATTACTCGTTAGCAGATTTATCTCCGAATTGATTCAACGCTTTTACAATGATATCTTCCGCTATACAGTTTTCCCTTGTGGATTCGGATGGTGTTCGCTCTGTAATGAGAATAAGTGCCATGGCATTTATTTGATCATCTTTAGGAAGCGAGGAGAATTGGCTGGTAGCGGCAAATGTCTTAATACGCCGATATGCCTCGTCAACATCAATAAACTCGCTAATAGCTTTTCTCTTCACATCTCGTGTCTTTGTGACTATTTTTGTTGCCATTACGCCTCGTGAAGTGCAATAGCTTACAACTTTTACGAGTGAAACATCATCTGAGATGAGTGATCTCTTTTTGTTTGCAGCCAGCTCAGGGTCTATTTGTCCGAGCATCCACAAAAAGTGCAAGCCTTTGGGCTGACTTAATGCAACTCCGGAATCTATCGCTTCTACAGCACGGCTTTTAAAAATCGTTTCTAATTGTAAAACCTCTTCCAATGAGAACATAACATCGTCTCTAACAGAGGCGTCTTCTGTAAAACGACCAAGTTGAGTTTCAAAGTCTTGCAGCAACAACGCTAATGTTGATGGCTGAACATTCACATCTTCAAAAACTGAATGAATATAAGGGAACCGTGCCGCCGAATCCATTATTTTTAATAGTGGATCGGCGCAGAATAAGAGTCTCCATGCAAACGGGATCGAGAAAAAGCCTATATCATCAACTTCAAATGAACTCCAGTTACGAGTAAGAACTGTGATTATCAATTGCGCTCTTTCTGTAGGGATAACTAATGAATGTTCCCGGTTAGCATATGCTTCTATTTCTTCAAGCAGACGTATGATCTTACCCTCCTGATAGAGCCGCAACATCTCTTCGGCAAACTCGTTTTCGCTTGATTCATAGATTAAGTGTTCCATGACACTTGTAGGAATAGCATCTTTTTCAAGGGCTAAAGCAAAGTATCTGTCAAAACATTCTGGAGCTGCGATATTATTATTAATCATGAAATCTCGGTGTGAGTAATCCCTGCCGATACTATATGATAAACCCGTAGCCATCCTCGTTTTTGGAAACAGAACGCCAAGTATATTGCTTGCAGCATCCCTGTTCGCCATAGTTTCATCGGCTGGCATCAGTAGAGAAATTGTTTTCTTCACCTTTTCTTCTTCGGCTTTTTTCTGTTCATATGGGTAGCTATAATCTGATCCGCATAATGTATCTTTATAGCTCGGCAGTTTAGAATAGAGAGATGGCTCAAATACCTGCAAGGAAGTAAGACCAAGCAAATCGACAGGATCTGTTTCATCTTTTAGAAGCTCATATTTCAACAAAAAGACATTCGTATAGCGAATCACATCTCTAATGGACTTAATATATTTCTGAAGACCAAATTGAAAAAGCTCTACCCACGTCGTCTTAGCCCATCGTTCTTCTGGGATACCTTCGAGAATTGAATTGAGCTTTGCGAAAAGAGCATCATGGATATTCGCAATATTTGGTGCAGGTATTGCAAAGGGCACTTGGATGATTTTTTCTAAGTATTCTTTACCGTCCCCATGTTGTACTTGGCTGAGTGCGCGAACTACAACATCATAATCAAAGGCTAAAATATAAACGGTATTGGGGAAATCCGCCAAAGCTTTTACTAACTGAAAAACGGCAATGATTTCTTCTTCTGATAGCCGATCAATATCGTCGATGGAAACAATTATTTTTATTCTTTCTTCCAGCAACTTGCTGGCAATTTGATCTTTGCTTTTTTGTAAATCGTTCGTTTGTTGTTTGATTCGTTCATTTGCCTTTTTGGCTAATGCTTTACCGACTGCACCCAAAATGGTCCCGGTACCTGGAAAAAGACTTGCTACATCGAATATGTCTGCATATTGGTCTATTAATTCCCACGCTTTTTCCGCCGTTGGCTTCTTCAGCTTTATTGCTGCAGCCATTTGCTTAAAAAACTGGGTGATAAGCTGTTTGGGATCAGCACATAGCCATGGGTTAAATCTAAGAATTATGGCATTATTGTCAATATCCTCTACAGCCTCAAGCACCATATTCACAAGAGATGTTTTTCCGCTTCCCCACTCTCCATATAGGCCAATAGTAAACGAAGACGGAAAAGAATACTGTGATATCGTCTTTGCAAGACTTTTTGCAAACTCACCTCTATTTAATTTGTCTTCGGCAGATTTTTTAATTGGCAAATCAGGACTAATCAACTTATTACCTCCAACCATAAGATATTCTCTTTCTTTTTTCACGGCAAGGAAAAGCAATCTTTTATAATCCACTGATTGATTTATGTATCCAAATGAGTTTTCTTTTGCTAACATCAATCTGATCAACGATACTTGGCTTAGGGAGATCAATATGTTGCATATAACCACCTGTGGAGGGCAGCATTGCATATACCTCAATAGCTAAAAATACTTCAGTTTTTCATGGACACAGTGAATACAAAAGAGCTATCTCTCAATTTATATCAGAAAAGCATGAAATAGTACAATAAAAACTAAAAAAACAAGTTCCACGACTTAGACACGCTTCTTTGATTGCTACCATGATATTGACATCTTTATTAAAGTGTGGACTGCTCTGCTCTCTAAATAATCCCCAATTATTAACTCTCTTAATGGCTTCCGTCTGGTTTAACAGCTGATGATAAACCAGACGGAGGTTTTTCTTATCCCTGCTTAAGTCCGTGTGCCTGCTTCTTCTCGTCAATCATTCTCCTGAGCTTCCGGTCAAGAGATCCAAGCTTGTTTTTATGCTCATCTTCAAGCTGGTTTTGAATCATCCTGCCCAGAAGGTGCAGAAGGCGGAGAGCTCCCAGCGCAGCAGGTCCGGAGCGGTTTGACTGAATGCTGTGCAGGTGTTGCCCGGCGTTGGCATTGCTGTGATCCTCATCCGCTTCCGGTTCTGATGCTTCCGCGTCGAGCTCGGCCATTTCGTCCTGCTCATCTAAAACCGATCTGTCATCGGAGATATTCAGAGCTTCCTGGATGACCACGTTTTTGACCGATTTGAATTCCGGGTTGTCTACCAGCGGGATGTGATCTGGCAGCTCATCAGTGTAGGTGCGGATGACTTCCTCCCGTTGCTCATACCAGAGCTCATAGAGCGCAGCGATCCGATCATCAGAGGATAGCTCGGATACGATCCTATTCACGATTGCCTTGATGTCCGCTTTCAGGTATCCGTACTGCTTCTTTCCTTTGATCTTTGACAGTCGATCTGCAAGCTCAAGCAGTTTGGTTTCAAGCACAGGATTATCATAGGTGCCGCTGTTGATTTGCGAGACGATCTCTTCAATTACTTCACGGCTATGCAGGCGAAGCGCGTCACGGTGCTCCGTCTGTTTTTCATAGATGCACAGCAGATCCTGAGCGAAGATATCTTTCGCAAATGAGGCGCGAAGGTTCATGATTCCTTTCTGTGTAAGGTGCGGTTTCGTACTATCCGAGGCATAGATCAGCAGGTGAACATGAGGATGATGGCTCTCGTTATGAAACGCGGCGTACCACTTCAGGTCTTCCATCGGGAGCTTGAAGCTTTCCGCGATTGCCGGCGTCTGCGTCCGCAGCATATCCCGCCACCGTTCGCCAGTATTAAATCCGAGGCGCTCCGCGTCCTCACGCCGAAGCGAAATGATCGCCGTCCAGACGTTCCCCTCGTACTCATTCAGTTCTTGGGACACATCTCCAAGTCTGACGTAAACTCCGTCGTCCGTAAACAGTCCGTGTGATCCAAACCGCTGCGCTCTCGGACGTGTGGCGATGTAGTCGGCGTAGGTCTTGCCTTCCATTATCTCCACTGCGTTGTCTTCCAGCGCGCGGGAAATAAACTCCGAGGCATTTCCTGACGTCGGCTCGCGGATATAGTCCTCATACTCCAGCATATCTTTGCTGTCCGGGAAATCACGGAGGATCTTCTTCACGAGCTGCTGCTGCATTTTAGTGGCCGGTTCCAGCTTAAAGGATTCGTCGATCTTGTCCACGCCCTCACGAGTAGCAATGTATTTTGCATAGCCTCCGACTCGTTTGCGGTCGCTCGGCTTGAGATACTTGAACTTAGTGATCAGTTTTGCCACGGTCAGTTATCCTCTCTGCCATTCTGCGGCGTCTTCAAATTTGAAAGATCCGTTCAGGCGTTTTACCTCCTGCACACATTCTCCACGCAGCCTCTGCAGGGAAAGCGGGTCGACATCCTGCTGCAGCGCGATCAGGTTTTCGAGTATGGCGATCTCCACCGCCAGCTTGAAGAGCATCCTATTTTGTCTGTTGTCGCTTTCGGCCACGATGCTCTTGAGCGTGGAGGTCACCACGTTTGGAAGAAAGGTCTTATAATTGTCGGCAGTAAGGAAACCGCAATAAAACTCGATGGCTTTCTCTATAAACTCAGACCTGCTTCGGCAGTTATCCTCCTGATAGACCTTTTCGATCTTTTCCAGCGTTTCGGGATACACCCAAAGCGCGAATTTCTTCTTGTTTTCAAAGCCCATGCTTATTTCCTTTCCAGTGTGCGACCCTTGTCGCAAGCCCTATGTAACTGTTGGCATTAGGGCTGTTTCGGGCAGATACGACCCCGAAGGCAGGAAAGCGGGCGTTTTTACGACCCCGATTTCTTTTTGCCTCTGAAAAGCCGTGAAGTCCTTGCGCGGTCGGCGTTGCCGTCCGCTGTGAACCGAGACGGGGCCGTTTTACGACCCCGTCTCTTTCACCTGCTTCGTTTTCGACCTTGTCGAATATCCCGAAATCGGGCCTAATCGTCGATCTTAACGTCCGCACAAAAGCGCCTCAAAATCCGGCCGGAAGCCTCATAGCCGGCTGCTGCTCGCTTCGCTTCGAAAAAGCCGACACAGAGCCACACGTTGCCTCACGTGGGCTGCATCTCCGGGACTGGCCCTTCGTCTTCGTCTGTATCGAACGCGATCTCCTTGCCCTCGAGAGCGGTGGCAAAGATCTCACGCCTGGTTTCCAGAGACAGGCCGTCTTTGCTTACTGCTTTCCGCATGGCTTCCGACACATCTTTGAGATCGTACACCAACCAAGCATTGTCGCTGCTTTCGCATACACTCACTGTGTTATTGTCGAAGTCGAATTCGACAAGCGCAGTGATTCTCGGATCGTTCGGCATGGCATCACACAGGGAAGAAAACATGTCGTCGTTTATCTGCCTACTGCCAAGGATATGGGTTTGGACGATACTGTCAAGCTCATGCTGTCCGACTTCTCTGTACAATGCAGCGTGGTAGAGATTCGCAATGCTGAAGAAGCTGTCGCGCACCTCAGAGGTAAAGAAGCAGTCCTCATCGCCTTTATGGAAGTGCACGACAGCGAAGCTGCGATCTGCCTCTGGTTTCTGTACGGGATGCGGTCTGAACTCGGAGCCAGTATCCACATAGGCAAGGCAGGCTTCATTGAGGATGGTGATGCCGTTGTTGTAGTCTTCGACCATCTTCTCCGCTTCAGTCTGCGTGCGAGTCCTGTCATACCATCGAGACTCCATTTCATCGATTGTTTTGCTGATGCTGTCCGGGTGGGCATGGCAGGTATAATAAGCAGCCGCTTCAAGGAATTGATCGCGGCCGTGTTTTTTATAGATCCCGTACAGCGATTTCATTTTTCCGTGAGCCATCGCATATCTCCTTACATCGTCATTTCTTGATTGGATTCTTCGTCCGTCTCATTTCCTTCGGATACACAGTCTTCATGCTCTGACTGTTCGTTCTGAAGGATTTGCCGCGCCATAGGAATGTAGGCCGTATAGCGGGCATAATTGAAGCCTTGCGGATCTACAAGAATACCGTCGTCTAACCCCGCGCCGAGTACCAGCATGCACGGGATGGCATGGAATTCATCAGTCTTCAACTCTGACAGATGCTCCTTGATAAAGTCGCGGTCTGCCAGAGTGTTGAACTGAAAGTCATAGAACTCCGCGTTGGAGAGTTCAACAATGCAGGCGACGTCACAGCGCACAGGCTGGATCTCCTCCTGCTTACATCGCAGTTGTGCGTTGATCAGCATAGGTGCTCATCTCCTTTATTGTGTTTCATTCACTTCTTCTGTGCTCTCATCTTCAAGATAGGTGATATACGGGATCTTCAGCCAGTCTGTCCAGCCGCCTTCGTCAAGGGGCGCTTGGACGACTCCGATCATCGTTCCGCTGGCATGAATGACCTGTCCCTCTCCGATATATATCCCTATGTGTCCTTCGTGCCAGACGGCAAGGCCGGGTATCTCAGGGATGGTATCAATGGTTCCTTTTTCCGTTGCGTTTTCGAACATTGCGTCTGCGCCGATATCCGGCATGCCGTTTGCAGCGTACACGATCTGTCCGCTGTCCGGGTCGAACCAAGAATAGCCTTTGATCAGGCCGATGCAGTCAGCCGTACGGCCTCCGATCCAGTGTTCTTCAATGAATTCAGCATAGCCTCCGACCTCGTCGGGATACTGTTCCAGCTTTGCGTTATACAAGCTTTGCGACAAGACCAGTCCGTAGGTTCCCCAAACATATCCCCATCCTCTGGCGCAGGCATCCTTTGCCCATTCCACAAGATCCAGATTGTTTTTGCTGCTTGGATCAACGTACCCCGCCGTTGAGATATACACGGCTCGGATCGCGCTCATTACATTGGTATAATCCTCGGCAGACAAATCTGTGCCAAAGGCTGCATTCACAGCAGAGATCAGTTCAGCGTCCGACTGCCCGTCTGCAAAGCAGCCGACCAACTTGTCTACGAATCCCGTTTCCTCTGAAAAATCGGAAAGCGCAAGCACATAAAGCACCTGCGCCTCCGTCACTCGCTGCTGATCAAAGCCTGCCGCCGTCATCGTGTCTTCAATTTCGTACATGAGCTCTTCAACTCTCTGCAGGCGCGCCTTTTCTTCCTCTGACAGATTCTGAATGACAAGCGTCTGCAATCGGTCCGTATCGATGCTCACATTGCCGTTCAAGATAGCAATGATCGCTGCGACGGGCAGCATAAGAAGAACAATGACTCCGAGAATGACGCCGAAGAAAGCCTTGCGCAGTTTCTTGTTGGTCAGTATGGTAACGGCGATCTTTTTGATCGCCGCTGCAACCGTCGCGCTCATTATCTGCCTCCGGCTTTGCCGAACAGGGCGGCCTTATAGTCGGGAGCTATGACCTGCAAAAGGTATCGCTCGTTGCCGCATCTAAACAGGCAGGTACCTCTTTCGGGGTATTTGATAAGCTCAAATTCGGAAGGCTCGACCTGCAGGGCGTCCATATACTCCTTTGGATTGACCTGGCCTGCGTTGAACAGAAACTGATGTGTGGGGATGCTGAAAAGCGGTTTGGTGAACTCGCGGATCGAAGGAATCAAAAAATCCTCGATGTTCTGGCTCGCCAGAATGATCGAGGATTCCTTTTTACGAACTCGCTTCATAGCGTTTCGTATATACTCTATTGCCGTCATATTCGTGAGGAACAGATACAGCTCGTCGATACTTGCCGCAGTGTTGCCCTGCCCGAGGAGCTGATTTGATATGAATGACAGAATGTTGAACAGCATAGCGTCCTTGAGCCGCTTGTTGGTGTCCATCAGTCCCTTCACGCCGAAGACGAGAAAGTGGCTGTCGGTGATATTGGTATGTCCATTGAAATACTTGGACTCTGACCCGATACACATGGAATGGATCCCGAGGCACACATCCTGCAGAGTGTCCTCCGTGTAGAGGTATTTCCTCTGCTTGTCGTAGCTGTAGAATTCTTCCTCGCACAGCTTGTAGAGATCCTCCATGATCGGAAAGTCCGTGGGCCTTTTTGTGCTGTAATCCGTCGAGTCGGTTATTCCAAAGCGTGCGTACAGCTTGGTAAGCAGAATCTCGATGGTATCAATCTGCGTATCTGAAAAGTCCTTGTAGCTGCGAAAGAAGTCCTTGAGAAATGCAATGTGCTGAGAGAGCCTCGTTACTTTTTTGAAGGCTTCCGGAGTTGTCACGTCGATGTCCTCGACACCGTCTGTCCATGCTTTCGGTTCAAGCGGATTGATAGTGTATCTCCCGCTCATGAAGTCGATATAGCATCCTCCCAGGGCATTGCAGAGCTCCTCATACTCGGATTCGGGATCCAGACAGACGATGGCCTTACCTGATTCTCGGATGTTTGTCAGGATCAGCTTGAGCAGATAGCTTTTGCCCTGGCCTGAGTTGCCGAGAATCAAGACATTGCTCGTGGTCTTATCCTCGGCCCGGCGGTCAAAGTCCACGAGGATGTTCGTGCCGTACTTATCCCGCCCTATATACAAACCCTCGGGATCAGTCTTGCCGGAGAAGTTGAAGGGATAAAGATTTGCCGCACTGGATGCGGGCAGCACCCGTTCATACTGTGCTCCGAACTGATTGCTGCCGGTCGGGATTACAGAAAGGAATCCTTCCTTCTGCCGTAAGGTAAGTCTGTCAACCGAGATCTTTGATCTTGTCAGTTCCATCGCGATGTCGCTCTGCAGCTCCTTGAGAGCGTCCATACTCCGAGCCTTCAGCTCAATGAACACGCTGCAGTGCAGAAGCGGCTCTTTGTTTTTGCGGAGGTTGGCCAACAGCTCTATCACATCCTGCAAATTGCCCTCTGCCTCTATGCTGTCGTTCACGTCGTCCCCTCCGCTTTTGAGCTTGTTGCGCCGGGTGGCGTTCTGGATGATCTTTCGCTGCTCCGCGCTCTCCACCAAGCGGTGATATATCCGGAGCGTCACGCCGCTGCGGTCTGCGAGCTGCGACAGGATGGCCTGCTCCTCAGTGGATGGCGGATACTCTCGGATGACCCATACAGAGCGATAACTGTCGCCAACCACATAGTGGTCGGACAAGAACTTCACCGTACCGGGCAAAATCATATCGAAGAAATCCTTTGTCCTGATCCTCTCCATCTGTTCAGAAGTCAGAACCCTTGATTTGTGTTTCAGCATTGTTCCTCCTTATTGATCGCTTTGCAGAAGCCGAATAAAAGATCAGCCGCTTCGCGTACTGCGAAACGACTGATCTATTCAATTATTTGTTATTTACAGCATGGGACGCAGCAGTCTACAGGGACATTTTTGAACTGTAGTCCTCGGCAGTATTTTCAACCACATCATCCTCTGTAGAGTCAATCTGCGCAGAAACCTGTATCTGCGACAGGCTCAGCAGACGCCGAATCCGCTGCTCAACGGTATCCGCAATCGCATTGACGCGATTCTCGTCCATGTATTCCTTCGCATCCTCGTCGGACAGTGTTTTAACAATTAACTCTCTCACATCCGAAAGCCGGTCAAAATCTATCCACGAGAAATCCGTGACCAATTTAAGCTGCTCCTCATGATGATTCTTAAAGGGCTTACAGGTTACATCGCGGCTGTGCCGAATCTCCGGCGCCACCTTGTCATAGCCGAGAGAAGAGCCACTGTCAAAAATGGGGGCCATGCCAAGCCATTCCAATGTTTCAGCATTTCGTATGGCGCCGAAGTTGTTCAGGTGTCTGTCCTCGTTAGCAATGATGTAGTCCAGTGTTATCATCCGGTCAAGGAACGCAACCACACCCGGAATGCCAAGCGCCTCGGCGCAATTCACAAAGTGCTGATACACCGAAACATTGTTGGCTCTTTTCTTAGTCTGGATAATTCGATACGCCGGAATCAGCTCGGTATCTGCTGTAACGAAATCTTCGCACACACTGTACGGCGCGTTTTTATTCCATGTGACGGCATATGGAACATGGTCGATACCAAGTCGCTCCATAATCCCTGCTGCGATTACCTCATTGAACGGTTGCTGACGGAACGGATTCGAGCCGCCCTTCACGAGGCAACGTTTCCCGTCGATGATTTTCCATCTCTTTTTGAGATTGCCGTCCGATGTGCTGTCCGGCGAGCTGAAATTAAGATCGTTCGCCGTCCTTTTACCACCAAACAGCACGTCGCCGATATCGTCTGAAAAGGCGTTGTTGAAGAAATTGAGGTTATCCCATTTGAGATCAGAATTCACGGGGCATATCCAATACTGATCCGAAAGGCTAAGACCCAGGCATCTGAGAAGCAGCATTTTCGTATCGTGGATCTCCAGGGTTTCCAATGCCTCACGAATCCCGGAGCGGCTGGCCGGGATAGACCGCTCTGTCCACCAATTGTTGAGAGAAGCACGATCCACTGTTCCTTGCCGCATAAGGACGCCTACCGGCATATGCTCCGGCGCATATACGGCGCCGACCTTCTGGATAAAGCCGGATACGTCGTCAAGTTCAATGTCTGCAACGGCTATTCTTTTATGCATGAGCACGCACTTCATCTGCGTCACCTCGTTACTTTTGGAATTGTTCATGCTTCCGGATGTTGAACGCAGGGCCTTCAGCTCCGCCTGCAGCGCCTTTCGCTGTTCGATTTGTCCGGCAAGCGGCTCGATCTCCTCATCATGCAGATAGCGGCTTTTTTTCTGTCCACTTTCCGACCATTGGTGATAGTAGTATACCTTGCCGTTGATGCTCTTTTCAGAAATATACCCTTTAGGCAGTTCTGCAATCTTGGCAGTCAACTCGGCAATCCTTGCAAGTACGTCTTCGCTCTGCATATTCTTCATCTCCGGGAATTATTATCAATTACAGGTATTATACCCCGTTTTAACCCCCTCTGTCAACGCTGTACTGCAACAACAATCAATCGGTCAGAGTTGCTGCCTTTATAACACGTCGACAGCGTCAGCAGCCGATCCCCAAATGCAGGAGCGTCTCCCGTGGTATAACAAGCGCTTTGAATGAGCTTTTGGACAGCGTTATCGAAATCTTCTTCCGTCCCGGCATTGATGAAGCTGTACCATGGATCCAACTTGTCGACTGCTGCGACCGCGAAGATCGTGAATTCATGCGCACCATCCTTAGTCTCCAGCAGGATCGTCGGGTGCGCTGTCGGATACCTGCCTTTCAGGTATTCAGTGAGCGGCGCGAACATCGTGCCGTTTTTCATGTTGTGGCCGAAGATGATCAGGTTGTCGCTGTCGAGACTGCAGCGATAATCCATGAACGGAACGCCGGAGTCGCTGTACTCCTGATTAAAGTTCATGCGTAGATACTTCTGCGGCCAGTCAGGGGTGTGCATCACGGGATAGTCCACGGCAGTGCCTTCAATAGAGAGCCAGCCTAGGCAGTCGCTGTTCTGACTGATCAAAAACCCGACGTCATGGCGCGGTGTCGGCGCAGGCGCTTCGGGTTCGTCAGGCGTATCCACATCAGATTCAACGCATATATCTGCATCGCCGTCCGTTTTGAGTTCGACGGTAGTATGTGGCTCATCAGGTTCATGGATCTCAACCAACTCCGCGAGTTTGGCAAAGGCATCGGCGTCCTTCTGTCGGCTGCCAAACTCCCCCAAGATGTGGACTGCGCAGAAAACCACGACCGCCAACAGCAGAAAGACAAGGATCGCAAAGAGATGCCTGGAATTACATGTCGTCTTCTTCATCTTCATCAACCTCGTAGAACTGCTCTCCGTCAATATCCGGCATCTGTTCCCCGTTCATACTCGCCTCAAAATAAAGGGCAAGGAATCGCTTGATGTCTGCCTTTCGCATTCGCTTCACTTCGAAGCCCTGCTCAGAAATGATCTTCTCTATACGGTTGGCCGTATCAAAGGCCTGCTTATCCTTGGACGCCTTGATCCGGACGGTAAACAGGAACTGACGTGCCGTCGCCATCTCCACCTGTACGTTGTCAAGAAACTCGATGTCCTTCTTGATGAGCTTCCTCACCTTGGGATTCTGCTCGTATTCAAGGCGCGCACGGAGATAAGCTTTGTTGTCATCAAAGCACTCTGAGGAGTCGGTGCAGGTAATTTCAATGTCTGGGATCGAGGACAGCACCATCATCAGGTGGCGGATCTTGATCTCGATATTGACGTATGACAACACCGAGATATTGGTCGGACTAACCTGATAAAACAGGAGCTCGCCCTTTTGCGTCATAAGGCCGTATTTTGTAAAGGTCTTCACACCTATAAGATCCTGAACCGAACGGCCTTTTCTCTTTTTCTGCGTCTTGTCACGCTCCTGCCGCTTCTGCATTGTTTGTTTTCCCTTCGCAGACGTCGAACTCACCTCCATTCAAAATACTGCTGCGTAGTCATAAAGTAACGACCCGCGTACCGGATGAAATCAAGGATCGTCGTATCATCCATACGGATCGTTAGAAATCCATAGCAAAGTGTGACGGCTGCCGGAAAAAGCAGATGCAGCTCTACCAGGATCACTATGGAAAGCAGGGCCGCGACGCCCATAATTGCAAAGTCCCGTAAACTCCAGAGCCACAGGTTCGCCGTCGCTTTGAGGTTCTGCGGGTAGATATAGTGAGTCATTATCTTCCTCCGATTTTCAATGCAGTGTCATTGCCGGAATACATTCGCTCACGCTCGTTGGGGTATAAAAACATGGCATCGCAGCGTGTGTGAAGCGTTGAGTTTGTTATTGTTTTTCATAGTTCTATCTATTTTATTTTCCCGTTACCCTGGCTACATTGCGCGTCAGGTTGACTGCGGTGGTCGTCGCATGGACAACACTCATCATATTGACCTTCACGGAGCTGTCAAGGCCAAACTGCTGCGCGATTCGAGGCACCTCATTGGCGGCCAGCATAATGCCAAGACCCATGATCATATTGTTCGGAAAGGTCATCAGGCCGAGAAACAGGAGCGTCGTCTGCAAGAACGCCGTCAGGCAAATCGCCGCGACCTGCTTGCACCATTGGTTGAAGCCGTCCGAATAGCCGCGCGGAACGCTGAACATATACAAACTACCGACAGCCATCTGCACGAGCAGGATCCCGCCTCGCTTTATGTTCTGAAAGAACACTTTAACCACGCAGTAGGCAAAGGCAATCATACAGAGGAGGCTCAGCAGGCAGAATGTCGCCGTCGCGCTTGGAGAGAATGAGCTTACGAGAACGCCGAGTCCGACTTCAGAGAGACTTCCGTTGACTCCGCCTGCCGCCATGCTGATCAGATCGTAAGCGAACACATTCTGCAGGCTGATACAAAACTTATATAACTCAATGGGAACTACTCCGATCAGGCTGCAGGCAAAGAAGCCCTTGAGGATATTGATGCTTGTGGTTTTGATGTTGGCTCTGCCGGATTGGTATTCTATCGCTACATCAAAGATCGCCACAACCGTTCCGACAGCAAATAGCGACCAGCCGAACAGGGTGAAGAGCCTTACTGTGGCCTGTACCCAGGAAAGGTCAAACAGCTCTGCCCCCATATTGCCGATCAACTCGAAAAAGTCCGCAATAGCGCCGTAGATTATTTCATAAAGCCATTGCAGGATGGAATTGAATATCGTGCTGGCCAGCTCGGAGCCGAGGGAGTTGATAGTCCCTCCAATCGCATTGCCAATGCCGGAGATGAGATCCCCAAGCCATCTAAACACGGGTCTTCACCGTCCTTTCTTGTCCGCAAACGCTCATCGGTCTGCGTCAGAGGATCGTCCAGATATAGAGCGGCGCGGTCAGGGTGAAGATGAGGCATGCAAACAGAATACACGGCGCAGCGAATTCAAACTGCCCGTGCTTTCTGTATTCAAAATACGAGGTGCCGACCTTTACGAAAAAGAGAATGGCAAGGATCATATCGATCACGGGAAAAACCACGTTGTTGACAACGGTCTGTACCTGCGTCTTTGCCGCAGACCATGTTTGTTCGATGGCGCTGGAAACATCGCCGGCTGCAAATGCCGTCATACTGAATATAGTCATTACCGTCACGCAGAGCGCGACGGCAAGAATTATCCGAAGTGTTTTCTTCTTCATTAGCATTACTCTCCTAATACTTTTTGGATTTCGCAGTCTTTTACAGCGCGAGTTCTGATGTTGAGCTTTTGGCAGAAGTCGATCTCGCATCTCATCCGTTCGGTGATCTCGTTGCCGATGAGCCACAACTCGTCGCAAAGCCACAGGAGACTCATTCCTGCGTAGAACCCTGCTCCGTATTCCTCCGGGGTACCCTCGTTGAGACAGTATTCATAGAAATGCGGCGCCACGGGAGCGGCGCCGCATTTCAACGCATATTCGGTGTATCTCTTTGCTTTCTCAAGATTGTCCTGGGTATCCCCGCCCAACGGAGCGCAGATATACACCTTTTCATTTTAGTGTCCTTTACTCTTTAGACTTTTTCTTGAAATACAGGATCAGGCAGGCCGCAAGCCCTCCAAGAGCAGTGCCGCCCAAGCCGATCCAAACGCCAAGACGGCTGTTGTCACCGGTCTGGGGAATATCCGGCGGAGGAGTAATCGTGATCGTCTGATCCTTATCCTCGATGTCTGCATGTGCAGCTATCTCCAGCTCCTCGCGGCAGAGGCTCTCAAATACGACCAGCTTCGTGCTCGCGGTGAGATCGTGCGCGTCAAAGGTAAACGTTACCTTGACCTCGCCGTTTCTTGCTTCAGGCGTGAATTTGACCTCCGAGATGACAGGCTTTCCCTTGATGGTGAAGTCTTTGCCGGTCGCCTTATTCATGAGTGTTCCGCGCAGGGTGTATTCAATGCCGGGGATGAGGTTAGAGAAGGTCACGACATCCTCTATCGTCACTTCACCTGCCGTCGTGATTTCTTTCTTTCCGTCCGTAGAAGCCATTGTCTTGATCTCGGGAACAATGACCGCCACTGTCTGAGCCTCATCCTCAATATCCGCATGAGCGGTCAGTTCCATGCCGCCGCTGCAGAGGCTCTCGAACACTACGAGAGACGTATCCGTCTTGATGAGCTTTGCATTGAGGTGGAAAACTACCTCCACGCTGCCGGTGGGCGCTTCGGGGACAAAGGTGATTTCGGAGGTGACCGGCTCTCCATTCTGGAGGAATGCTTTTCCGGTAGCCTTTTCCATGAGGATGCCCTTGATGGTATACTCTTTGCCGGGAACGAGGTGTTTGTACTCGACTGTATCGACGAGGTCAACGACCTCTGCGGCGTAGACTTCTTTTTTATCATTGATCGTCGCGGTCGTGCAGATCTCAGGGATCAGTTCGTTCAAGGCAGTGAGCTCGATTACTTCACCGTCCTTGGCGACCGTCACGAGATAGGCCAGCTCGTTTTCGAGATACCCTCCCGCGGGGCGAAGCTCCCGCACGATGAAGCAGCCGAAAACGACCTTCTCAAAGGTGAATACGCCGTCCGCATCGGACTCCGCCGTCATGATGGCGTTATCCTCCGTAAAGCTGCTTTCGTCTTCACGGAAGAGACCGAACAGTGCTCCGCTGATCTTATCGCCGGTTTCCTGATCGACCTTATATCCCTTGATCGTGCCGTAGATAAGCTTATTGAAAATATTCCTGCCCTCATTCACGGCAATGTGGACTCTTTCGGTTTCCTGCCCGGCGTACTCGAATACCACGGGATATTCTTCCTCGGAGAGAAGGTAATGACTGTCGGTGCCGATCTCCCTGATATAAGTTCTGGCTCCTGCGGGAAGATCTGCGCTGAATGCGGCATAACCGTTCTCGTCACAGCAGACCGTCTCGATCATCCCGTTCGCGGGGATGCGGCTGCCGTCTGCCGCAACGATCTCCTCTGCGGCAAACATGCCGAAACTGACGGCGGCGATCTCATTGCCGCTGCCGATTCCAAAGACCTTGTTTTTCTCCATGGCCTTGTTCAGGTCGATCTCGACCTTCTGGCGCTCATTGCAAAAGCCGGTGGAGGTTTCGGTTATCTCCACATCCTGCCCTGCGTAGATCAGTTCCACGGTCTCGACGGCAGGATTTAAGATCATTCCATAGGGAGCTTTCGTTTCAACAACATTGAACCTGCCCAGAAACAGCGGCTCCGTCACGGCTTTGCCGTCCTTTTTGGTAACGAGCGTCGCTACGACCTCGTCCTTACTGTATCGCAAGGTTCCGTCCGGCGTATAGACGTCCTCAGCTGCGCTTACGGTGTACTCTGCACCGGCCAGCCCACCGACGTCATAAACCAGGCGCTTGCCGCCCTCCGTATCGACCACAGACGCAAGATACTCGCCCGTCTTCTCTACGGTAATGACGCCCATCTGAGGCGTGTTTTCCTTTATTACAACGACTACCGTCACGGCATTTTCTTCGGTGGAGCTATCCTCGTTGATGTCGAAATACATGGGATCGCTATTGAGGACATAGCCATATGGCGCAGATATCTCGACCAGCGAATAGCCCTTGCCGTATTCCAGCTTTTCCGGCGTGATAAGCATACCGTCGCCGTCCGTGTAGAAGGTGTCGATGGTAGTCAGGGTAGGGTAGGTGAAGGTCATCTCTACCATGCTGCCGGAAGGATCAAAGATGTGGAATCCGACGCCGGAGCACGGAATCGTCTTCCCGGTGGTGCTGTCGACCTTGACTACCTTCACATAGGAGAAGAACTCCTCGTTGTTGATGAGATAGCGATATATCTCGCCATCCTCGCTGACAAACACCTCAAAAGGCGCCAGCAGTACACGGCCCTCCCAGCCCTTGATCTGCTTTACGGTGTATCTGCCGTAAGGAAGGTCTTTCGTCTGGGCAAAGCCGTTTTCGTCGCAGATCAGGTAATCGCGCTCTGTCTCTTTCGCGTTGTCGTAGGACCCCGCGCGCTTGAGGTAGATAGCAAACTCTGCGCCGACCTCAGGAGTCTCGATCTGCGTCTCTCCGTCGTCAGTGTGCTTTATAATGGCAATCTTGCCCTTTTTGACCTGCTCATCCAGAGTGAGAGCTACGCTGTTATACTCTGCGGTATAGTTTCCGGGATCGACGTCGATATGAACGTTACCGGGCGTAACGAGATAGCCTTCGCTGCTCTCAAGCTCCTTGACCGACCAGTCGCTGCCGCAGATATAATAATCGGTGGTGAAGCTTCCGTCCGCGTCGGTAACGTAGGTGTCGATAAGCTCATCGCCTTTGTAGACGCCGTATTTGGCTCCGGCCAGCGAAGCGTCGCCCTGCGCAAAGCCGCTCTCACGGTCGACCTTTGTCACGGTCAGATTCCACTTCTTGAGCACATTGTCAAAGCTTCTGTTCGTTACCTCGTTCCACTCGATGCTCGCAGTCTGTTCGTCGGGAATCACGTAACGTATGGGAGTATTGACTTCCTCCAGAATATAGCCGAAACCGATGAGGACGTCATTGAAAACTGCAATGCCATTGGCGTCGGTGATGGCATATTCATCCACAGGAAGGCCGCAGTAGGCAGTACCGTACAGATGGAATCTTGCGCCCTTGACCAGCCCGTCTTCCGCTGTCTTGGCAACTCGCAGATCGCCTCGGCGCAGAGTATTGCAGAAGGTAACGGCTGCGGTCTGACCGCTGACGATGGTAATGCTCTGCTCGGGCTGCGGCTCATATCTGTCATCCATCTCCTCGGTTATGGTGTAAGTCCCGGGAGGAACTTCAAAAGCAACCGTACCGTCTTCGCCCGTCGTGACCCTTCCATAAACGCCGTCTCCTTCAATGAAGAAGCGGACGCCCTCGACGATGCCGTCTTCACTTGTTTTCACGATGTGCCCGAGGCCGTCGTTCACCGTACTTAGCTTGAAATAGAAGAATACGGGATCCTCCGCGCCGGTCACCATCGTCTGCTTACCGGGGCAGCCCCAAATGAGCATCTGGCCCATATTGAGATTTGTTTCCTTCTGCACGGAGACGGTGATCTCGCCGTCGATCATGTCCTGGCTTGTAAAAGTGTACTGATTGCCGCTGCGGGTAACGGTGATACCGCTTTCATAAAAGTTTATATCCGCCAGGGTGTTATTGGCGTCTGTGAGCGTGACGCTGTACTCATCGCTGTCAGGATTATAAACCATCGTGTAGGTCTGGGCACTGCTCTCGCTTCGGGATGCGAAGCTCGGCACGACGTAATGCCTGGACATCTGATCCAATATCCAGTCATAGCACTTTTCGGCGGGGCGGTCTTTGATTGAGAGATAATACGTGTCGCCGTCAATGCCGTTGTTGGATGTCAAAGAAGTGGGGCTCGTGCGGAGCTGCTGCTGATACTCCCAAATGATTATCTGCGTAGCATAAGCATAGTCATCCTCATTGGCCCCCGCTACAGGCGAGGACAGTCCTTCATGCCAGCCGTACATAAGGGCCAGCATGATCCCGTTTTGAGCGGAAACGGGCAGGTTCTGAAAGAACTTGCTGTTCCTGCCGTTGGTCGAATAATAGCTGTTGCCGTTATTATAGCTCGTGCCCGACTCGGCACAGTAAGCAAAATGAACGCCGGTGCTGTCGACCAGCATAAGTTTCCATCTTGAGGTGCCGCCTTCATGATAGGCGACATAGGTGCTTCCGTCTTCGTTGTAAAGGAGAACGTTATATCCGGTGTTGTAGTAATAATCCCCGTCTGCGCTGGCAAATCTGTCGCCAAAGGCGGCGGTGCAATCCGTTCCTTCTGCAGGCGTCCAAGCGAACGCCGTCACCGGAAGCATTGCAATGATCATGAGAACTGCCAGAAGCGCCGAGAGCAGCTTTATGCTCTTGGCTCTGAAAATTGCATTCATCTCGTTTTTCATTCCTTTCGTTTGGATATAGAAAAAGCCCTCTGCTTTTCAGCAGAGGACTTCGTCATTTGGAAGTGTCGTTATGCGAATACGAAGTAGATGGCGTATGCTCCGCCCCCTCGTGATTCGCAGTAAATATTGAATTGCGTGATCTCGTCAAGCCCATAGGCCCCAAGGTTGGCTACCGTGTGAAACCGGATATACTGCTCCAGACGTAATCTCAAATAATCGCCTTGATTCGATTCCGACGCCGTTACCGGATTCCACCACGTGGCGTTCTGGGGTGTCAGCGAAGTATTCAGCGTATACCCCATGCTCTCTCCGATCGCGATACAGTCGGCACGGATCGCATCGATATCGAACTCGTAATCGTAGGCGGTCTTCGGCAGTATCTCCGCAGGCGGCTCCGTCACGGTCGGCTCCGGAGTATCTTCCGACGTTGGCAGTTCTACAGGAGCAGGCGATTCGGTCGGCGTTGGCGCCTCTGTCTCTTTTGGCAGTTCTGCAGGTGTTTCCGGTTCCGGCTGCGGCTCAACAGGCCCCGCCGGTTCAGTAGGCGGACTTTGATTTTCTTCCTTTGGAGCAGCTGTTGTAACGACCTGTTCAGGCACTTCCGCGTCTTTCGGTGCGGAGGTTTCCATGATCACTTCGGTCTGCGGCGAGTCGGTTGATACCGACTTATCTTCTTCTGCCGGTTGCAACTCCTCTGAAGGCTGCGGGGAAGTTCGTATGCTGTCTGTCGGTACCTGCACGGTAACTGCACTCAATGCAGCATCTGTATCCGCCAAGCCTCCCTCTGTCTGATGAGGCGCCGGAGCGGTTTTAATAATGGCGCACCCTGCAAGTGAAATCAGGAGGGCACAAACTGCGATTGCCGTTAAGATCTTCGTTTTCATCGTGGGTTCACCTCATCCACCAGAATACCGCCGAAACGCCAAAAGTCCAGAGAGAATCCGAAAAAACTTAAAAACTACATACTCTGCCCCTGATCAGGGGCGTCCTCATCCTGCTCGCCGGAGCACTCATTCTCAGACTCGCTTTCAGAGATCCTCTGCTCATATGCCTCCAGCACCTTCTCGCAGATCTCGCTGCGTGCATCGGCGGTGACAGGGTGGAAGATATCCGAATACTCGGTCTTGCCGTCCCTCTGATAAGAGTTCTGCGGCATCTGCACGAACAGCCCCTTCTGCGAGTCGATGATTCGCAGACCGTGGACGGCAAATCCGCCGCCTATATTGGCGCTGGCGATCGCCTTTACCTTTGAGTTTTCATAGTTAACGAGGCGGTCGATCCGCGCCGTAACGGACGGAGCGCCATGCTTCTGCTCCTTAGCCGGGTCCTTGCCGACAGACTTTCTGGTTGCCATATTGGTTTCTCCTTCTATTCCATGAAATAAAAACGGAAGCCGGTATCGGCTTCCACTTCTTCCGGACTGATGTCCTCCGGTTCGGCAAACCGGGTCATATATCTCGTCACCTCCTCGTCGGTATGACTTCTGAATGTTTCTCCCGAATCGCCGCATACGAAAAACGGGCCCGCAAGGATGTAGGAGCCGTCACCGATCCGGCGATTTCCGTCCATGCCTATGAGCTTTGCTTCTTCATTGCCTACAAAGCAGGTGCCGTCATCGTTATAGATCGGCTCGATCAGGCCGTTTCCTACTGCTTTCTGCTCTGCTTCAAGCGTATGTGGGATCTCGGCAACGTAGGGAACCTTATGCGGCTCAACATATACGACCCGCATGAGATCCTCCGGCTTGTGAGCCTTCGATTCATCAAAATCGATCTGCTTAAATCCAACGACGTCGCAGAAAAAGGCGCCTTTGTCGTTCACCACCACGTCGGAAACCGACAGTGAGTGACCACGGTACAGCGGATGTCCTTCGGTATTGAATTTGTCGTAGATCTCTTCCGCATCCGTTTCATCGATCTCGGCATTGAATACCTCATCATACAGATCGGGATCGACAGCGGCTGTTCCCTGATAATCCTGCAATTTGTCAAGCCCTGCGAATTTGACGCGGTTTACGTCCCGCTTCATATTGATCTGATAAATCTTAGTTCTCAATCTAAATTCCTCCCATCGAAAGGTCTTTTGATTCGTCCGCATTGACAGGGCGCAGCTCGGCAAGCTTTTCGGCTGCCCACTCAGGGATGCATTCATCTTTAATCACACCGATGAAGTCGCTGCGGTCGAAGTGCGTGTTCTCGCCGTCCTTCAGGAACTTCCCATATACTTTTCTGCCTAAAGCCGTCGGACTGCATCCAAAGCCGCTCTGCGCATAGAAAAGCTGGAAATCCGGCGTCTTATACTCATCTTTCAGAACGGAGGGACTGAGGATAAGAAGCTTCCCGGTATAATCTCCCTCGTCGGAGCAATGGGTATGGTCGAACAGGCCGAGGTCCTTCCACGCCTGCCGCACCTGATCGACGAAAAGATCTGTAAGGCCGGGATGGGCTTCAACGCAGAAATGCAGGCGCACGTCATCGCTCGGAATGCAAAAGTCTTTTGCCCACTCTCTGTTTTCCCGGGAGAATCGTCCGTCGTGAGATTTCTCCTGCAGAGTATTTGCCAGCACCCAATTCACACGGTCGAAGCCGTATCGGGAGATGATCTCCTTTGTGCCGTCTTCGAGCGTATTATCGTGATAGTGCTTAGCTATCGATCTTTCTATCGCTCTAGCGCAGTCACAGTTCTCGCGGCAACTGTCGCGCCAATCCTGAACCTCGTTATAGTCGATGGCCTCCTTCAGCGACCACCGATACAGACGCTTGCGTTCAGTCATAGGGAACTACCCTCCCGCGGTCTGTCCCACCTCAGCTTGAGATGAGCAAAAGCCGCTTTCTGCTGTTCGTCAGGAAGACTGTTGAGAAAGTCCATAAGCGTAATGCTATCTTCTCTCTGCGGTTTCTGCTCGCTATTACCTGCCGAGCCGCAGAGCTTCTCCCTCCTGACGATGACTGTCCTGCCGTCCTCAGCTTCCGTGAAGGACAGGATGTCGTTATACGTAAAGCCGACGTGCTGCCGGATCTCAAACGGGATGGTAACGCGTCCGCGCTTGCCGAGGATTCGGAACATTTTCATCATGAAAAGCCCCTCTCTTTCAAATCATTTATCTCCGAAAACAAAACCTGTGGCCGGTGGCTTCCATTGTCGGCAATACCAGATCTGCTTTTATGCCGTCTATGGAAGTTTGCATGAAATGATCTTCTCTTTAAGGTCATTGTCACTGCGCTCCTGAAGGCCAAACAAGGTAAGCTGCTCCGGTTTCGATTTTTCTCGCTCATAGATGTCATAATTGGCAATGAGAAGCTCGTCGAATTCCTCGCCCGCCTGATACCGTTGCGCCATAGAGTGGATGCGGGAGAAATCAAAGACGGTAAACCCCTTATAAAGCGCGCGGATCTCCGGACAGTCGTTATAAGATAGCAAAAAGCGTCCGCTAATTTCGCCGAGTGTTTCTCTGAGCCGCACATGATCATCCCTGCCAAAGCCGACGTCGTACATGTCTTCCGTCGAGTAGTACGGCGGGTCTGCATAGAAGAAGGCGTCGGGCCGGTCATAATGGCGGATCAGTGTTTCAAAATCCTGATTTTCTATGACCACGTTTGCCATGCGGCTTTCCAGCTCCTGAATCAGTCCGAACAGCTTTCGGATGTCAAAGGGCTGTGAGGCGAAGGATTTCCCGCTGCTCGAATAACTGTTTCGCAGAAGCTTCAGAAACATGGCGGCTCTGCGGACGTCATAGTCCTCTGTTATTCTCAGCCGCATCTCCTTCAGCTCCGAGGCTTCCGGCGGAGGCAGCATGATCTCGGTCAGCAGGAGTTCTTCCGTGAGGTAACGGTCATCAAAGCGTTCATGGTCAAAGAACCTTCTGATCGCTATAAAATCCTCACGGGAGTTGAGATTGCAGAAACCGAGTTCCCGTATCGTTGCCATTGTGCGCTCCTTCATGCAGCGAAACAGATTTACAAGGTTGCGGTCGAGATCGTTGTAGACCTCAAAGGCGTCGATGGTCGGTTTCCCGAGGAGTACGCTTCCGCTGCCGCCGAACACGTCGATAAATCTTCCGTATTCCAGAGGGAACAGCGCATACAGGATGTGGAGGATTGCGGTTTTGTTCCCTACGCGGGAAACGGGTGTTTTGATGATATTCACCTCGCTTTCGCAAGGCATCAATCACCCCACAAACGAAAAAAGACGGTACCAATCGTCATGGAATGATTGATACCGTCTCTGGTCCTTATTTGTTTTTCAATTGTGCGCGAAGGCTTCGGATCTTTGCCTCGTATTCATTGATGCGGTTGATCTGGAAGCAGCACAGTATGATCGCCGTTACAATGCCGCCGATAAACTGTCCGACAATGAACCAGAGAAGCTCTATCATGATAACACCATCCTTTCCTCGTCATCCGGCAGCCATGCCATATCCATTGCATCCTGTCCAAGTCCGCGGAGCAGCTCGTTGAAATCCTCGGCGCTCCCACAGTTACGAATACCGTATTCAGCGCAGGCTTCGAGTACGCTCTGAGCCTGTTCGTCCGGCAGGTCTTCAAACATGAAGTCATTGGGCGCGAGCCATGCTTTTCCCTGCTCCCAGCAGACGCAGAGCGAGGTCGGGAATCCGAGCGTTTGGTCGCATTGAAAGTCCGGAGAAATATGGATCATTCTCGTGCTTCCGCTTTCGATGATGCGGTCAACAGCCTTTTTGAAATCATCGAAACTCATTGCTCCATGCCCATTCCTTCCTCATAATCTTCGTCTTCATCCGGCACGTCATCCACAGAGGTGATGTTGACGTACTCACCGATGATGCCGAGCGCCTCGTAATAGTCGCCGGACTCACGGATACGTGCGCACATCTCCTTTGCCTGGTCGGCAAGACCGTTTTGCCTCAGAGTGCGGGATGCAATACCCATAAGATTGAAGATGTTTCCGTCCTCCCCGATGAGCGGGCAGTCCGGCTTTGGCGCTTGCTCTGCAACAAAGCCGCCGAGCCGGTTCGGAACATAGTCCGAGAGCCATGTGCCGCCGAAGTTCCCGTGCGTTTGCAGCCGCCACACGGCGAGCTTGCCGACGTCGAGTTTGACGTCTTCCTTGAAAGGAAACAGAAGGCAGGTCACACCGTCATGCTCGAAGGTTGAGCAGTCGTGGAACTGCGTTCCGTCCAGCAAAACGCCTTCTTTCGTGAGCATATCGTTGATTCCATCGACCCATTCGTCGATACTGCCTCCGCAGCCTTGAAGGATCAAGCCTTCTAAGCCTTCCATTTTGCGCAGCTCGTCAGTGGTTATTAATTTGACGCTCAAAGCTGAACACCTCCCAGCGTCTGAGAAGTCTCTGTTTCATCCGGCGGATTCGCATCCCACAGTTCATATGCAAATTCGGCTGCGTCGTCACCGTCGGGATAGTATTCTTCCATAAAGCATCCCTCGCTGTATTCCCTGCGTCCGCAATTCATCCCGATATCTTCGTCTGCCCATTCGTGGGAAAAGGAAAGCTCCGGGTATTGCTCAGATAGCCTATAAATGATCGGATGGGGAGGAGACCATGCCGTCAGAAAGCTCAATTCGGCTCTGCCGTCGTTGGGAGTACGCAGCGCTGAATCGTAGGCATTCCATTTCGTGCCCCAATTGTTGACGGACCACTCATACCAGGTCGACGCGCCGTATTTGCTCTGATTCCCATACGCTTTCTTCCCAAGCTCCCACTGTTCCGGGGTGATGTCCTTACGCATGCGGAGGAATGCTTCCTCGGCCTCCTTCGGGATGTGCTCCATATCGGCGTCTTCTCTGCTACCCGCCAGAGTATAGATTTGGATGAAGCCCGTATAGGCTTCGAGTCCTTTATACGTGTTGCTGCCTGCCTCGATGTTCAGGCTGTTCGGCATTGGGATGATCTTATTGAAGTCAATCGTCCCGAGTCCTTTCTCGTCGTTCTGAACTGACTCCAGCAGTTCTCTGACGGTTTCAGGATCGCCGTCGATAACGAGCCTGTTCATAACATGATTCGGCATTGCTTTTCACCTCGCTCTCTTTATTCTTCGTTGTTCATGTTTTATTGCAGAATGATCGGCAAATAAAAATACCGGATTGCCATACGGCATCCGGCTTGTCCTTTTTTCTTGCTGTCACATCGCCATCGTGAAGCCCTGATCTTCGGCCTCCGACTCATCCTCGTCCTCGTCGGATTCGGCTTCGGTGGCATCGTCAGCGGCATCTTCGTCCTGTTCAGTATCTTCTTCCTCCTGCTCGGAATCGTCGCTCACAGCCTCGTCCTGGCTCTCACGTTCAATCTGATCCCGTTCCAGCTCGTCCTCAATGAGTCCAATGAGGAAGTCTCGCTGCTTCATGTTGTTTCGCTGCAGGTATTCCTTGATCCGCTGGAACAGATCCTCCGGCACCTGCACTGCAATAGTTCTCATATTTGCCATATTGATTCCTTCTTTCATCTGATTTTTCGGGCGGAGCTTGTCATCCAGTGCCAGAGAGATAAACTCTGCCATCGTCATGCTGTGGTCCCGCAGATACTGGCTGACCTCAGCATGGAGGTCTGCATCAATCCGTACGGTGATCCCTTTCTTTTCGCCGTTAGGCATTGTCCTGCTTCCTTTCCAAATAGTTTTTGAGGGAGGAATCTACAATCTCCTCCACAGAAAGCTCCGTTTCTGCCGCCAGTTGCACGATGGCGTCTGAAAGCTGGAGCGGAATCTTGATTTCATATTCTGGTACCACCGCGCCTCACATTCCCATGACTGGGCAGCCCTCGTCCTCGTCCTCGTCCACGTCCGCAGCCTGTTCTCTGGCCAGCTCCTCGGTTGTCAGCTTACGGAAGGAATCCTCTCCGGGAACAATGCCGAGACGTCTGCCGTTGTCGAAAGCACAATGCAGCGTACCGATGTCGTCCACAGCCTTGACCGTCCCTCTCGTGCCGCTTTCAACCGGATTCGGATCATTGCCCATGCTGAGCAGCACGATCCTCGTTCCGGGAGGATAGGCTTCCTTGTACCGCTGCGCCTGCCTGTGCAGCCGATCCCATTCGCTCATACTGTTTTTCATGCTCACATACTCTCCATGTTTATGCCTTCATCCTCTGGTTCGAGCTCGTCAAAGAGTTCTTCCATGCTATCGTAACTGTGGTAGTACACGAAACCCCCGTCAACGAACTGTCCTCCATATTCCTCTTCAATGTGCTCTCCGAAGCCTGAGAAATCGAAATACTCTTCCATTTCCATGTTGAGGTGGTATTCGCTCACATTATCTACAAGGAAATGTCCAACATCTTCTTCTGTTTTGGCATCGGGAATGAACTCAAATCTTTCAATATGCTCCGCGAGGAAAGAGATATTGGCTGCTTTATGAACATCGGCGAGCTCAACAATGGCGGACAGCTTATCCCAAGCCATACCTTCGGTATCCAGAGATTTCAGCATTGCGTTTGCTTCATAGATTCCTTCCTTTCGTATGATTCCTTGTATTCTTTCCAGCCAGCTATCGTTATTGATGCGGCGTAAGGTTGGCGTGAAGCTGCAAGCTTCTGCACTCAGAGCACCAAGCCGATCAATGGCCTTTTTGATAGCGAGCGCTTCATCGGGAAGCTGAAGAAGCTCTGCCCGTCCTTCATATTCAGCAATAAGACTGAGGAGACTGTTTCTGTCATAGTACTCTGGAAAAGTACGCCCGTCGTATACCTCCTCCAACTTGTCGAATGGATCGTAAATGAGAAGTCCCCTCTCTGTGATCTGCGCCAATCCCTTATCTATTAGCTCCTTCCCAATTGCAGCGTATTTAGGATCATCCTCATCATGGGCGGGAACGGCACCTTCCGTATTCAGGACATACTCTCTGCCGATTATCCCGTAATTGCTGACATCCTGACACAACGTAAAGTGATTAAGGTTAAAGGTAAGATTGATGAGATCCTTCACATCCTTTCTGTCCAGTTTGGAAATACCGATGAGAAATTGGTCATATTCAAGGGTGTCAAAGCTCTCCATGCGCCGTCCAAGATAATTAAGTTCATCCAGATTGACAAAGCGGCCTTTCAACATTGCAAATTCCTCCGGCCAGTAGACCTCCGAAACAAGAGCCGTTTGTACAGCATCTCTTCCGTGGAGTACATGTATGTCACCAAGCTTGTTGTAAAGCTCACTTTCACTGACAGGGAAACGGATGTCGATACAGTAGCTATCATTTCTAATTTGGATCTTAATCACATCTGTGAGCTCCTTTCATAACGGTTTTTTAATAAGGGAAAAGGGGGTTGTCAGAAAAGGAAAAACGCCAATCGCTTTGAAAAAACGATTGGCGTCAAAATGCAAGAAACGGAGTACAGCTTAGTTCATGCTGTGTTCCAGCTATTAATTCTACAAGGGTTCGAAACTATAAAAAAAGAGAAAAAGAGCTTATGGGCAGCAAAAAGCCCGATTTCTCGGGCTTTTCGGGGGATTCATCTTATGCGTATCCTCTTGATGCGGCAATCGCTTAAAACTCCTATTTTGTATTTTGCAAATGCGGCATCAGTCAGTAACAATGTATACTGTATACAATGTTTCTATTTTGCATATACTCTTTACAAAGAGTCCACAGCATTTGTGTAATAGTTTGCTGTAACCTGTTACGCAAGAAACAGCTTTTATGTGGGCTCTTTTCTTATATATTTATCAAAAATGGATACGGCGTCTGTGTTCCGTCCAGGCGCTTCATTAAGATTGGCATTTTGCCACCTCCTTTCCGAGAGAAGGGTCTCTCTATCTTCTTACGACACGGCAGCGGTCGGATTGTTCCTGGTTTCAGACAATTATTTTTCTAGGCAGCGAACATTATACACCATGCTACTGTCCCATTGAACGGACAAAAACGCCCTTGGGTATATGCCCAAGGACGTCTTCCTTATCTGCGGATTTCCCAGTGACCGAAACGGTTTCCGCCAACACGAGCGATTATTCCGGCGCTTTTCAGTTCCTTTATTGCCCGCTGTAATGTCCGAAGCGATACGGTCAGACTTTCCGCAAGCTCACTTTGCGTTATTGTCGGGCTTTCCATCATGATTTCCAGTATCTTCTCCGCCAAGCCGCCATCTAATCCGCCAATGTGGCGGATTGGCGGATTCAGCGCCTTTTCCTGTGCGTTTTTCAGCGCAGTAAACTTAACCGTCAAATCGTCGCCCAGCACCGTGTATTCCGGGTCCGGTGCTCCCAGCTCACGGCAGGCCTCAATGATTTTCTGAATCCCGCGGCCCCATGCTTCAATATAGCCGGCACGGTAGAAAGCATTGGCGATAGAAGGATTATACGGGACCGACCGATGTGTCTGCATCAGCGTTTCAACCGTCCAGTCCAGGGGCAAAATGCAGCTGTTGCTGATATACATGGCACCGTCTTCAATACGGATCTGAATTGGGACACTTGCCGCATAATTGTTATGTGCAAGCGCGTTATAGATTGCCTCGCGCACGCCTTCGCGGGGGAAGGGATAGGTCTCCACCCGGACGTCGTGCTCATAGGTAATGGCGGCTTTAAGGTACTTGGTATAAATCAGATCAATGACCTGATCGGCAATATGGAACAGGGATCCTTCAACGGTATCCTGGTATTGCAGGTCAGAACCCTCGCCAAATCTGCCGATCTTCACATAACAGCCGGAAATGATACGCCCGGGCTTCTTGCTGAATAGCAGAACGGCGGCGCGTTTTAATTTGCCGTCAGTCATGAGGTCTAGGTGGTCCATCAGCTCTTCATTGGAGATGCTCAGATCTTTCCTGGACATTCTGCCGTTTTTGACGGATTCTCTTCGGAAGATATCGATGCTGTCCTTATCCAGATCATCCACGCCGATGCTGTCCACCGGCACCGCATCCCAGCGATACCCGGTTTTGGATACGAGAAATTCTGTCAGCGCCGCACCGCGGAGCTGCTGCTTGGTGCTGCCGCTCCGATAGTGATACTCGCCCTTATAGCTGACCGGGTACGAGCTGGGGTTGACCTTGATCTCGATATACTCGCGGCCATCCTCTTTGAGAAGATTAACATCCGCAATGATGCCCATGGTATCCTTGATCTTGTTTGGAATGTCCTCCAGCAGCTGCTTTCCGTCCGCAACGCCAGCCATGGTGCCGTCATCACGGATCCCGATATAGATTGTGCCGCCCTGCGCATTGGCGAAGCCACACACCCATTTCAGGTATTCGTCCCGCCAGGATTCCTTATACTCAATATTCTGACTCTCCGGCACAAAGCCACCTCCCCTTGATTACTGCCAATTGAATTCCACTGCCATTTGTTGCAGACAAAGAGCAAACGCCTCCCGCTGATGAGGCTCGTCCATTTTCTTCACGGCCTCGCACAAATCATGAATGGCTTTTACTGCCTTTGTCACTTCCAGATTCTGATTGGCCTCATACGACATGATTTGATTCCTGATGCTTTGATAGTACTGCGGATTCACTGTGTTTGGATTAAACATCTGCTGGTTGAAATACACAAGGGCACCTCCACTCCTTTTTGTGCCAATTATACCTTGTGTCAAAGGTTTATAACAGAAAGTTTTCATATCATTTTCGTCTACTATTTGTCTCTATTTCGTACCATTTTCGACCTACACTCCGGGTACATCATTCCGCATAGGCATACATGCGCTCCAAAATGTGTTTGCGCTCCTGCCAATCAGGCATGAATGTTGAGAGCAACAGATAGAACTCCTTTGAATGACTCGGACACAGGAAATGTGTAAACTCATGTGTCACTACATACTCAATACACGAAACGGGCGCTTCGATCAAGAGATAATTGAAAGTCAGCACGCCGCGTTTTGGCTGGCAGCTGCCCCAACGGGAAACCATATTCCGATAGCGCAACTCCGGAAAGGCAACACCATATTTCTGAAATCTGGGATAGACGCTTTCGCACAGTTCCCGGATCGTTTCCCGACAGCTGCGTTGAAGCCACCGTTCCAGCGTCCTCTGCTTCAAATCTAGGTCGTCCGGTGTTTTTACGCAGAGCGTAATATAAACGCCGTCACTGCTCACGCTGTTGCGTTTTCCCTCGATCACCTGCAACCGCTGGTCTCGCCCCAAAACCCGGAAACTCTCTCCGTCAACGTACTGCTTTGCCTTCGGTGCATAGCGTTCGATTTCTGCATATTGATCGATCGCTTTGATAATGTACTCCGCTTTTTCGTGCAGGAATCCCTCTATGCTTTTCAAAGAAACCGTGTCATTGGCTGAAAGAAAAACCGACCCGTCCGGTTTGATCCGCAAATTGAGGTTTTTGACCGGTTTGCGCTGCAAATCATATTCGATTCGCCTGCTATTCAATTCGATTGTCCGTTTCATTTGAATCTCCGCAAAGCAACGGTAATGACGCTTTCGATGATCTTATCCACGGTATCAAAATCGATCTGGACTCCGCGTTCCTTCTCAAGCTCGTAGAACAAATCGTCGATCTCCTGGGCAATCCGGTTGTGGATATCCTTATTGGTCTGCCAGTCAACCGTATCATGCTTTTCGATGATCGCGGTAATCGCCAGGGCAGCATCTGTAACCGTGTCCAGGTTCTGGTTCAAATCGATCACATCATCCAGAATCGCGCTGACAACGCCGTAAAACGCCTGGGCATGGACGTTGCCCTTGATCCGTTCCGGGTAGACGATATTGGTCGTTCCTTCCCGGTAATCGGCCATGATGGACTTCATCTTATCCAGATACTCTGCCTCGGAGATCACCCGGTTTTTATAATCCTCCAACGCATCCTTGATCCGCTTGGAAAAACTATCATAGTAAGCCGGATTCTCGTCACGGTTCGCTTTGATGCTTTTGGCCATGTGTGACCGGATCGCATCCGCCTTGGACCGCAGAGAGCCCAATTCCTCCAGTTCTTTTTCCAGTTCATCCTTATCGAGAATATCGACGGGATTGGTGATCTGCTTGATTCCGGCAACGGACAGGTGCGTATCCAGAAGATTCTGCATTTGTTTCTCATACTCTGCATTGTCAATGGCGTCTGCATAGCGCACTTTCACACTTCTGCGGACTTTCGAGAAGAAGATGAATTCGTCCTGGTATTTTGCCAGCTCCTCCCGCTCGAACGCGGCATATGCTTTCTCGGAATTCAGCACCGCGTTCAGCGCACGGCCGAAAACGCACAGCCCGTCGTAGAAATGCCCGCGTGTTTCCTCGTCCGCGAGGAAGAGTTCGGCTTCTTCCGTATCCCGGCGATTCTTTAGAGAGACAAAAAGGTCACAAAGATGGGAATACGCTTCCCGCAGCCTGCCCACGCAGGCCATGACGTCCACGACGACGCCCTTCAGGTCTTCCGCTTCAAACTGCTCCAGTCCCGCGCCGCTGTAAAGCTCCATTGCAGAGTCCAGCTTTTTGAGCAGTCCTCGATAGTCTACGATCAAGCCGTAGTCTTTCCCGTCATAGAGCCGGTTCGTGCGGGCAATGGCCTGCAAAAGCCCATGTTCCTTCAACTCTTTGTCGATATAGAGCACCTGCGTCAGCGGCGCGTCGAAGCCGGTGAGCAGTTTGCTGCACACGATCAGAATATCGATCTCGCCGTCAATGAACTTGTTCTTTATCGTATCCTCATAGTCGTCCGCGTTCCCATACTGCGCCATCATGCGGTTCCAGAAGTCAACGACCACATTGTCGGTGCTCTCGTCCACTTCCTCGGACCCTTCCCGCATATCCGGCGCAGAAATCACCACCGCGGCGGTCAGATCGTCAAACTGGTCAAAGCATTTGAGATAGCGGATCGCGTCCCGCTTGTAATTGCAGGCAAGCATCGCTTTGAAACCGGTATTTTTATATCCTTCGACAAAATGCAGATTGATATCCAGCGCGATCCTCTTGATGCGCGCCTCTGTGGATGCAAGCCGTTTCATGCTGCTCCACTTGTCCCGCAGGTCTGCCCTTTGGGCAGGGTTCAGCCGCTTTGTTACCTGATTGAACCATAGGTCGATATTCTCTTCGTCCACATTCTGATCCACAAAACGCCCCTCATAAATCAGCGGGACGATAGCGTTATCTTCCACGCCGTCCTTGATCGTGTAAGTATGGATCAGCTTTCCGAAACGTGCCATGGTGTTCTTTTCGCTCTTCATCAACGGCGTTCCGGTAAAGCCGATGTAGCATGCATTGGGAAAAACCGTCCGCATTTTCGCCGCGAGAGAACCGTAATTTGACCGATGACTTTCATCCACCAGCACGAAAATGTCTCTGGAACTATTCTTCAGGCCGCTGCTTTCAACCGTGTTGAATTTGTTGATGATGGACGTGATCACATCCGCCGAACCGCTGTTGATCAGCTCGATCAAGTGCTTGCCGCTGGTAGCCCGTGCAGGGGACAGGCGCGTATGGGAAAACGTCTTTGCGATCTGCTTGTCCAGCTCTTTGCGGTCTGTCACGATCACGACGCGGGGATTCAGACTGCGCATCGTTTCCAGGATGTATTTGGATACCATGACCATCGTCAGCGACTTCCCGCTGCCCTGCGTATGCCAGATCACGCCGCTCTGGCGATTGCCGGCGGCGTCGTCGGTATTGACGGTCCTAATGATCTCTTCCACGGCAAAGAACTGCTGATAGCGGCAGATCTTCTTGACGTTGGCGTCGTAGATCACAAAATACTTCGTCAGCTTCATCAGCCGTTCCGGCGCCAGGAGGGAGATCAGATCCCGGTCCTGGCGGGTGGGAGTGTGGCCTGCTACATGCTGCTCAACCAGCTTGTCCAGCCACGCGGTATCCTGCTCTTTCCAAATGCTCCAAAACCGCTTCCCGGTGCCGCAGGTGGCATACTTGACCGCATTTTTATTGGTCGCGACGACGATCTGCGCGAATTTGAACAGTTGGGGGATATAGTCCTTGCCTTGGTTGCGGATCATCTGTTCGACTGCCTGCTCCTCGCTGACCATCGGCGCTTTGCACTCGATGACCGCAAAGGGAATGCCGTTGACGAACAGCACAATATCGGGGCGGGCATTCTTCTGCCTGTCCCAACTGTCGCAGGAATACTCCTCCGTCACATGGTAGACGTTGTTGTCGGGGTTATCCCAGTCGATGTATTTGAGGTTGAAGCTCTTGGAGGTGCCGTCCGATAGCTTTTCCGGATAACTCTTGCCCAGCATCAGCGCGTCGTAGATTTTCTCGCTGGTGCGGATCAGCCCGTCCGTCAGCGGCTCGTCCAGATCGGACACAGCCTTTTCGATATTGTCTGCGGTAAACTTGTAGGTGACGCTGCCGAACTCGAATTGGTTGATCAGGCTGAGCTGCTTTCGCAGGATATCCTTGAGCAATACGCCTGTCAGCGTCCCCCGCTCCCGCATGCACTCTTCGGGGGATATATAGGTATAACCCAGCTTGCACAACAGCTCGATAGCCGGATACTTGCTGACGTTGTCCTCCAGATAGAGGTCAGATTGGGATTTGTAGCTCATGGTATTGCCTCCGCAGGTGGTTTCGTGGTTAAGTCTGTTCGGAAAACTCTCTGGAGTAAGCCACCGGGATATAGTATCTGAGGACGAGTGCTGCGTTTACAGCGGCTAATCCAATCAAAGTTGGAACTTCAAGGGCATCTGCTTCATTAAACAGCATGGGCGGCAGATAAGAACGCGGGAAAAACTCCCTTGACTTGAAATGCCAGCCAAATTTATCAGCTAATTGATTCCTGCAAGCATTCTCAATTTGTTTTGCATGGCGCACGGTATCATTTACGGGGAATGTATTACGAGAGATTTCGAGCATATAGGCGCAGATCAGAACCATCGCGAATTCTTCTTCGGTCTCACTGGTCGACAAAAGCGCTGCTGTATACCGCGTCCCCTTGCTCCATTGATAAGCGGCATCGTAGTAGGATGCAATCATCTCAACGTCTCTCTGAATAGATGCTGTCTCCGTTGAGCGCTCAACCCAATTAAAATGATAATATGGTCCAAATTGAGGCTCGCTGATTGCTATTTCCCGGCGGCTTTCAGGCCATTTCAGTTCAGGGAAATCCGCCGCAGCCCATTTCCAGTACTCATATATTTCCTGCCATGTGTATTCTCTGCTTTTCATGCGTTAACCCTCACGATTCCCGTAAGCAGCAATTGCATCAGGACTTTTTTCTTCTGCTTTTCTTCTTCACACTTACGCCGATGAAGGGCGATAAGGCTATCAAGCGACGCTAAAACCCCTCCGATTTTTTCTTGTTCTGCTTCAGATGGAACCAATAGAATATTTTGAAAGAAGTCATGCACAACCAACTCATTCATCATTGTTCCTGCTTTTGTAGAACAGACAAGTATCCTTCTCATAATTGGCTCATAGTGAATGTAATATTTCCAAAATAAAATAGACATCTCGAATTTAGGACGAAGAGCACTGAATCTTGGAGACATGAGTCCATCTCCCACATCATTTAGTACAAAACGTCCATATCTAAATTCTTTACTTGTATGACCTTCAAAAGCTATATCTCCAATGCGAAGCCTTTTATAGTTTGCAAGAGAACTATCCGCTGCGCCATTACCATCTGTCTTATATGTCATTGTAGCTACTGACAGAGTTTTATCATAGGGCAGAGAATCGGTGTTTCTTTCCGAAAGGGTTTCATATAGTTCCCCCAACTTACGCTGTTCCCAGGGGGCAGTAAAACCCGGAAAGCGAATATCCGGAACACTGCTGCCGTTTCGAGGAAACAGTTTTCTCAAACAGTTCTTTTTCAGAAGCTGCAGCTGTTCGACTTTCTTCTCCAGCAGTTCAACAATCCTGTCCTGCGTGGAGAGAATTTCAACGATGCGTTTCTGCTCGGCAATCGGAGGCAAAGAGATTTGGATCTGCGCAAAAGAATTCCAATACAGGCGTAGGCGAAAATCTGTCACACCATAGGACTGGCGGTGGATCATATTCACCATGCGAGGCTGCTTCATGTAGTAGTCCATATACAGCGGAAAGACTTCACGCTCCGGTCTCGCCACGATATATGCGGGGCTGACAAGGCCATCGGAGCGAGCGACGCCGATCGCTCCCTGCCATGCACGCATCATATTGAATACCAAATCTCCGGCCTTTGCGGTTTTGTATTGGGTCTTGTCCTCAATGCGTTTGACCTTTTTCCCAAGCTCGTTTTCATTCAACGCACCGTCCGACACACCGCTATGAATTGAAACCGTCAGAATAGGCTGCCTCGGGTCACCCGCCAGCTTTCTCTCTTTGTAGATTTCACCCAGCGAGTATTCAGCCCAGTCACACGGCACAATACCGGACGCCCGTTTGCGATACTTCTCCGGTACTTCGCCCCGCTGTATCTGTTCAATTCTCTGTTTTGTTTCTGCTATCATTATTTCACCAAGCTATTCTTTTTTATCTTGATAGTCAATTACCTCGTCGTAATGCCATTCTCCGGTTATTAACCAGTACTCATATGTGTTTAGCCAAGTGGAAACCCATGGAATAAACGATGTGGCTATGGGCAAATCGCTATTCCATTCGTCCTTACGAGGACAGTATACACAAAGACGAGCGGTTCCATCTTTATTCCATCCATAAATATGATGAGGATACTTTCCATTGTGTTTTTCTAAAGCAGGAAAGAGAAGTGTCGCCCTTGGTCTGTATCCCAATTGATATGTGATACTCACTTTATATGTCTCACTGTTCTCAGATGGTGTGATATCCATTACTATTTCAAAGCGGTTCTTTTGCACTTGTGCGCTTTCGATGTTCCTATATGTTTTCAGTACTTCATGATACTGATTTAAAAAGCGCAAATACGGAGAAGACTTTTTTATTCTTGGATAACGTCCCATGATAACGCCCCATAATGATGGTTTTTAGGCACAGGTATACTACCATTTGTAGAAAGGGTGCCTTTTGAAACATCGACTTTAGTCCGCTGCTCAGCTATAGCAGCTCGCTCTTCTTCTGCCAATTGCCTAAACACTCGATCATGTGTAACTGTGCCCATGCTGTTCTTCACATTTTCTGCCATCTGCGTTCGCACAAAACTATAAAGCTTGGGATTAACCAAATCCATTTTCGCCTTGTTTAACCAGCGAACAAACGCCGCTGCTCTCTCTGGGTGTTCATTCCATTTGTCTGCAAAGTTTTCAACATCACCACCCGTAAAACATGGGTTATCAATGTGGTATTCCCCATTGGAAATATGGTCCGAAATATACTGCTCTGCTCCATTGAGGATAGTATTGAGTGTATCTACTATATTATCCTCGTTGCCGTATAGTTGCGCTGCTATCGTGGTAATAATGATTGAAACCGGCTTGAGATGCCTAGTATTCCCCTCAAACATTATATCGCGGTGTCTTTTCAGCATCTGAATAGCTTTTTGCAGAGGTGTTTTGAAGTTGTATTCCTTCAATTTCTCGATATCAGCCTGACATGTAATAATGTCCTTATGCTCTTTACAATACTTTTCAAGTAACGCCTGACGTCGAAGCTTCATTTGCCCTTGAAACCACTGAATATACTCCCTGGGATTACTTCCGATATAATCGTAATAGCCCGTATCTTCATCGTGGTCAGTTATATCAATGTAGGTATTCCTACAAACTGCGGGAATAATGTCCATATGAAAATTCGGAACATCCTCGTATTCAACATGCCAGCAACGGCGTTTTTCGACAATGTCACCTGTAATTCTACGATACCTCTGTAAAAGAGGTTTAATCACTGTACACTTCAGTTCCTTTGCCGTAAGCTCATATTGTTCCGCAAACTCACATACGAGGTCTAAGTCGTAATCATCAGTTCCTGTAATGGGCTTATTGACAGTGCCCAATGCAAATGATCCTTGAGCATAAACCTCAATTCTGTATGTAGGAGTCTCTTTATCCAGCCAGGCCCCCAAAGCCATGTATTCATCCTCAGCAGCATCAAACAAATCATTGCTGATACTAATATCCTTCACGATTCTCTCATAGAGATCGTTGAGTTGGTCCTTTGTATACATTATTCTCTCTCCGTTCCGTTAAGCGTTATGGTTGGTGTCCATTCTTTGGTGATATAGTTTCTATCGTACACCGTAACACATGGATCACCTTTCATGAGTTGCCTGCCTGCTTCTATAGAAACCGAAACAGGTGCTATTGGCAAAAGAAGAACTCGGACGTTTGCTCCACATCTAAGCCGTATTTCATTCAGCACGCTTCTATATATCTCCATTACAGCATTTAGGTCGCGGTGATTCTTTATACAATGTGGATTACAAGACGGTATTGTAATTCGATGGATATCCGAATTGCCGAAGACTTGTCGCAGTTCTTCTTCTGAAAGCCGGGCTGTCAGTTCTATAGTAATTGCTATTCTTTCTGCCTCACCCTTACCGCTTATAATCCAATGCTCAGGTTCTATTGTTTCGGATTCCTCATTCCAATGCCACCGCTCAAGACTGCCTTGTGGTTGCCTAACATCAACATTGTAGTTCCTATTGAACAGGTATCCCAGTTTAAAAAGGAGAGGCTGCGGCGCTATTGCGAACAGGGATATGTGGTTACTACGAACACTCGGTTCGATTGCTAAAAATGCTCGGTCCAAGTCGGACTCAAAAACATCCCAGTATTTTTCTTCATTATCATACAGATGAAGACTTGGAGACAGATTCAACGGCTCTGTCCGAGCCGGATAATGATCCGGTGTAATTGCTTCCATTGCTGAAAAATTACTGATTGTTATGCCGCGATTAGCAATATTCGCATTGTAGATTATGACTTCACTTTGCAAATCTGGCTTGAGACTAACAAGGCGCTCAATGCGTTGTTCATGCTCGGCTTTCATGCGCAACAATTCTTCTGCTGAATAATCAGTGTTCTGGCTATCTATCAATTCGTGACAGCTTTTGCAAACTAGCATCAAATTTGCAATGTCGTTTATTTTGTCTCTCGTTAACAATCGTGAGAAACGCTTCCCGCCTTCACTAAACGCATAGATATGCGCTTTCTCTGCAATATTAACATTCTCCTTGGTAACATGGTGGGTATACAGCTTATTGCAACACCCACGAAACTCACAGATCCCTGCAGAAACAGCCCATAGCATTCGTTCTGTTTCTGGTTGTATATACCTTGTTTTGTTTTTTATCTCTTTGACTTCCATAAGCTATCTCCAATACTAAAGCCCCATCTCCTCTAAGTACTTCTTCATCTGCGCCTGCACCGCTGCCAGCTCCGCTTCGATGTCCGCGATATTCCGCTTCACCTCGTCGAGGTCGATCAGCGGTTCCTCTTCATAGGTGTCCACATAGCGCGGAATATTGAGATTATAGTCGTTTTCCGCGATCTCATTGAGCGTAGCCATATGGCTGAACTTGTCCTCGCCGGTAAAGCCCCGATCCGTCTTATACTGCCGGTAGGTTTCCACGATATGGGCGATGTCGCATTCGCGGAGAATGTTCTGGTTCTTCCCCTTCTCATACCGCCCCTCTCCACTGGCGTCGATGAACAGGACCTTATCGCTGGTCCCACGGTCCTTGCGGAAAATCAGGATGCAAGCCGGGATGCCAGCGCCGTAGAACAGGTTGGAAGGCAACCCGATGACCGCATCCAGGAAGTTGAACTTCTCGACGATCGTGCGGCGGATCCTGCCTTCGCTTGCTCCGCGGAACAGGACGCCGTGGGGCAGGATCACGCCCATGCGCCCGGTGCTGTCGTCCAGGCTGTGGAGCATGTGCATCACGAAGGCGTAGTCGCCTTTGGACGCGGGCGGGATGCCCCAGTCGAAGCGACGGTAGGGGTCCAACTCGGCGGTCATCTTCTCCTTTTTGTTATTGGCGTCCAGACCGGCGTTGGAAAGGAACCCGCTGTCCCATTTATCCAGGGAGAAGGGCGGATTGGCAACGATGCACTGGAACTTCATCAGCTTGTCGTCCTGGATATTCTGAGGATTTGCCAGTGTATCTCCCTGCCAGATCACCGCATCGTCCACATGATGCAGGAACATATTCATCCGGCATAGTGCCCAGGTCTGCATATTCTGTTCCTGCCCATACAGCCGGGTTTTGGGGCTGCCGACCTGCTTGAGGGCTTTCAGCAGCAAACCTCCGCTGCCGCATGTCGGATCATAGATGCGGTCATTTTCTTTGGGCTGGACGAGTCTGGCAACCAGCTCGGAAACCATGCTCGGCGTGTAGAATTCCCCGCCCTTTTTGCCGGCGTCCGAGGCGAAATTCGCGATCATGTATTCGTATGCATCCCCGATGATGTCGGCGCTGCCGAGCTGGGATGCGCGGAGGTCCAGATCCTTGAAATCTTCCAGCAGGTTTTTCAGGATCGCGTTTTTCTCTCTCGGCTCGCCGAAATCGACGGTGGAGTTGAAATCGATGGCCCGAAACACATTATGGAGCTTTGCGCTGTTGTTGCTCTCAATGGCTGCCAGAGCAACGTTGATCTTCTGCCCGATCTCCGTATCATTGCGGTTATCATAGAGATAGGAGAAAGAGGACGTTTCATCCATGATAAACCGCTCCCGGCTCATGGCGCGCTGTACTCTGCGCTCATCGCCGTCATACTGCTCCATATACCGCTGTCGGGTCTCGGCATACACGTCGCTCAGATACTTCACAAAGAGCATGGAGAGGATGTAATCCTTATATCTGGAGCTGTCGATCTTCCCGCGGAAGCTGTCGCAGGCTTTCCAAAGGACTCTCTCAATATCCTGTCTGGTGGTCATTTTTGTTTACCTCTTTTCATCTTGATGAAGGCCGCTTCTGTTACCGCCGTGAGGTATTGCCGCTTTTTCTCTGCCAGCTGCCGCAGGAGTTCCTGCTCCCTGTCCGCAAGGATCGTCAGCTGTCCAAGGATTTGTTGCCGGTTCAATGGGAACACCGGAATCGGCAACGCTGCGACAAACCCGGAACTGATGGTTCCAAAGGCACTGCTGCCGCTGCTGTTCTGGAAGATTTGCTGCTTTGTCTGTTCGCACCGGAGATACCAAAGAAGGTATTCCGGCAGGATTGCGCTGCTGTCTGCGCGTATGATGGCAAAATGGGATGGGATCAGGAAGCCACAGAGGGATTCATCCTGAATCAGCACAGAAGTGTACGGAGCGCTCAAGCGAAGCAGCACATCGCCCCGGCGGGTCAGAAAGTCCTCCTTGATCCGTTCGGTCGAGAAAAACTCCTCAGAAAACGCGGTGTTGAGCCCGCCTGTGTCCGTGAGGCATTTCAGATTCAGGAGCCGATACCGGAAACTCGAAATCTCGTCGCCCTGCGCCCGTTTTCGGCCTGTAACGAAGCCTGTCCGTACTAAAGCTATTTCAAATAAAACCATGTCGTCACCAAAATCCGTCCTGGTAGAATTGTGATATTCTATCAGAATATTAACATACCCGTTGAGCCCTGTCAAGCAATTTCTGTCATGGTGAAATTGTGATTGTATCTGTTTTCTAAAACTCAAAGCAACGTAGTAATGGGCGCAAAACCATGCGCCCATTACATGAATCAGCTCATAATCAATTCTGAGATTACCGTTTCCTCTGCTCGTTGCAGGATGCTGTTCATCCTCCTGACCCACTCCATTTGATTCTCGACCTTGAGCTATTCTGTGATGCCCTCGCGGTGGTATGTAATTTCGCTCATGTTCAATCCCTCCCCAAATCGTTTTTTCGTCGGTGCGTCGATGACCTTTAAGATCAAATCCTCCATGTCCTCCGTCGGCTTGCCCTCTGCCTTCATGCGCTGCCATTCTTCATTCAGCGCCCGGACCAGCAGCCCGTGTTCGTATCTGTCCAGGGTCAAACGTTTTACCCTGCCTATATTGGCACCTCCTCGTTTTTTTGTGGAACCATCGTATCAGCATTCCCAGCAAAAGACGAATGTGCGAAAACGAAAAAAGCCCGGAGCCGCACCGCATCCAAGCAGCACAACTCCGGGCGTATGTATCACATATCCTTGATATCTTCAATATAAACAAGAAATCCGAACGCCGTCCCGATGGGAACGAAGTTCGGATTTCTCAATTGTGGTGGAGACGGAGGGATTCGAACCCTTGACCTTACGGATGCGAACCGTACGCTCTCCCAGCTGAGCTACGCCCCCATAATTTTCCAGATATTAAACTGTCATAAATCGGAAATTTGCACTCGATGTCGTTCCGATCTCGCTCAAAAGCGATCTCGGCCGGTTGACATTTAGTCAACAGGTCGCCGAAATCGCGGAGCGATTGAGGTGACGAAAAATTTGGTGGGCCTGCTTTGCGGATAACTTGGGCTCCCAACTGAGCTACGCCCCCACGCCGAATAAACAGCTTTTTTATTATAGCATGTTTTTTCAAAATGTAAATACCGAATTTTCACCGTTCTTTTTTGTTTACGGATCATCTTTTCTGTTGATAATCTCAAAAGATTATGGTAGAATATCTCGTCCAAAAAAGTTCAACTGTCCGCGCTGCCAGACGGCGGCACAGGGCAGGACTGCACTAATCGGGGAGTCAGCGGTGCCCTGTAGCCTGCAATCCGCTATAGCAGGGACGAACTCCGGCCCCCGGTTTTGCGATGTGCCGCCAGCCCCGCGTAAGCGGTGATGAAGAGTTGGTCCTGCGCAACGAGAGCCCGTGAACCATGTCAGGCGGGGAACCGAGCAGCATTAAGCGGAATCTTTCGTGTGCCGCAGGGGCGCCGGCTCAGAGCTGGCTGCCCGGGTAACGGGCATATCGTAATTATCAAAGGCCGGTGTGCAGTCCTGCCGTGTGCCGCTGAATTTACATGAAGGGAGTGTGCCGAGTGTATCAGGCGCTTTACCGCAAATGGCGTCCGCAGGATTTTGATTCCGTGATAGGGCAAAGCCATATAACCGATATCCTGAAAAACCAGCTCGCCACGGGCCGCACCTCCCACGCTTATCTCTTTACCGGCACGCGCGGCACGGGCAAAACCACCTGCGCCAAGATACTGGCAAAGGCGCTCAACTGCGAACATCTCAAAAACGGCAACCCCTGCGGCGAGTGCTTCTCCTGCAAGGGGATAGACAACGGCTCGATCTTCGACGTTGTGGAGCTCGACGCCGCCTCCAACAACGGCGTTGAAAACGTCCGCGCCCTGCGCGACGAGGCCATATATTCCCCCGCCGCCGTGAAAAAGCGCGTTTATATCATCGACGAGGTCCATATGCTCTCCACCTCGGCCTTCAACGCCCTGCTCAAGATTCTCGAGGAGCCGCCTGAGCATCTGGTCTTCATTCTCGCCACCACCGAGCTGCACAAGGTCCCCGCCACCATTCTCTCCCGCTGTCAGCGTTTCGCTTTCCGGCGCATAAACCGCGACGATATAACCGCTCAGCTCAAGAAGATAGCTGCGGCGGACAATATAGCTCTTGCTGACGACGCGGCCGAGCTTCTCGCGCGGCTGGCTGACGGCGCTCTGCGCGACGCGCTCTCGCTGCTCGACCAATGCGCAGCCGGCGGAGACGTGGACCTGCAGCGCGTATACGCAGTGCTCGGAGTATCCGGCAGCAGAAGGACCGAGCAGGTGCTCGCATCGATTCTTAAGGGCGACGCCGCCACGGCGCTGCGCGCGCTCGATTCGTTTTTAAAAGAAGGCGGCCGCGCCTCCTCCATGATAGAAGAGCTGGCCGTACTCGTGCGCGATATACTTCTCCGGCGCATAGCCCCGCGCGAGGGCAAGGAGCTTTTGAGCGGAGCTCACGACGATAAAACCCTCTCACGCTTCGCCTCCGTCGGCACTGAAAAGCTCGTGGGCATGCTCGAGCTGCTGACTGCCGCGGCTGCGGACATGAGCCGAGACGGCGGAAGGACCGCCGCCGAGCTCTGCCTGATTAAGCTTTGCGGCTTCCGCGCGGCTCTCCCTTCAGCTTCTCCGGCTCCCGCGCAGGCGGAAAACGCTCCGGAATATGCCGACGCGCCCACGCCATTGGATGACGAAGTCCCTCCCGCGCCGTCTGACGACGACGCTCCTCCTTCCCCGGCGGCAGAACCCATACGCGAGGCCCCGCCCGAGCAGAGGAGTTCCTCGGCAGGCGCGGCTCAAGCAGGAAACTCCGAAGCCGAGCTCTGGAGCAGGGTGCTCACAGATATAGAGAACCAGATCGACGTGCCGCTTTTCATTCTACTGTCCGACAGCATGGAGATAAGCGCGCAGCTTGCCTCCGATACGCTCACGGTAAGCGCGGCAAATCCGTTTTCTCTGGCAATGATAGACAAATCCGACCTTGCGGCTGTGATAAGGGCCTCCGCCACGGCTCTTTCCGGGCGGCCCATAGCGGTGAAGTTCGCTCTCGGCGCGCCCGCTAAGCGGGAGCTGCGCGAGGACAAGCTCGACAAGCTTTCCGCGTTCAAAAACGTAACTATAACCTAAATCAAAAACAGGAGGAATCGAAATGGCAAAGGGCGGTTTTCGCGGCGGCTACGGCGGCGGCGGTATAAACATGAATATGATAAAGCAGGCTCAGAAAATGCAGCAGGATATCCTCGCAAAGCAGACCGAGCTCGAAGAAAAGACTTATGAGGCGGCCGCCGGCGGCGGAGCTGTAAAGGCTGTTGTGAGCGGCAAGCGCCAGCTCGTCTCCGTGGAGATCCAGCCGGACGTTGTAGATCCCGAAGACGTTGAAATGCTGCAGGACCTTATAGTAGCGGCAGTGAACGAGGCTTTCCGTCTTGCCGAGACGGAGCTCTCCGAGAGCATGGCCAAGCTCACCGGCGGACTCGGAAGCTTCGGCTTCTGAGCTCTTTCCAATGCGTATAAACGGATAAAGAATACCGGGACAGACTTTTGCTGTCCCGGTACTTTTTTGCCATTATACGGCACGGAATTGTATTCCCCGACTCCGCCCTCATCCGGCGGCCAACGATAAGGTAGTTATAATGCTGGATAAGCATGCGCATGTTACATTGCTGGGGCATGCGCTGTAAAACGGCTTTCGCCGGATGTATGCGCCCCGGCATACTGCAAGGCGCGGATTATTCTCATCCGCTGGAGATCTCGTTCGCCCCGCCGGAATACCAACTTGCATTATTTCAATTCCGTCGTCCAGTTTATTTCCTGAATCCGCTCGTCTGCCTCGCGAAGCTGCTTGGAAAGAAGGTCGGCCTCCTTCTGCATCTCCGCCACGTTGACCGTGCTCTTTATCTTTATCTCTGTGTGGGAATAGCGGTCCGTCTTGGCGCTGGCGCTGTCGAGAAAAGCGCGCAGGCTCTGCAGCCTGATCTTCAATACGTCTCTGTGGGCAAGAAGTTCTGTCACCGTCTTTCCGTCGGCTTTAGTGGCGCTGTTGGTAAGATTGATGGCCGCCATGAGCTCCTCCAGCCTTGCCGCGCAGGAATCGAGCTCCTTCAGCAGAGCTTTCGGCTCCTCCGCCGGCTCTTCGCCCTCCTGCACCTTTGAGTTGTTTATAAGCCTCGCGTTGAGCTGTGCTATCCTCCTTTGAAGATCGGCGCGCTCGGCAAGGGCAGTTGCAAGTTTCATATGTTTTTCCCTCCGGGTCTGTTTTTTATCCTTGCAGGTCTATAAATATATTATCTTTTCTTACCCGCTTCCAGTCGAACTCCTGTATCAGCTCCCGGGCCGATACGCTCTCCCGGCGCGGTATGAGCCCCGCGGCGTGAGCAAGCAGCCCGACTATCTGCTCGGGAGTGTTCCCAGCGCGCAGCGAATCGAGTCCGAGATCCTTTTCTCTCTTGCTCAGCCTTCTGCCGTCGGGCGCCATGAGCAGCGGGATATGCGTGAATTCCGGCGGCTCTGCGCCGAGGAGGCGGTAAAGATATATCTGCCTGGCGGTCGAGCTGAGCAGATCGCTGCCGCGTACCACCTGCGTAATCCCGGCGTAAATATCGTCCACCACCACGGCGAGCTGATAGGCAAAAACACCGTCGGCTTTTCTGATAACGAAATCGCCGCAGTCGGTTTTGAGGTTTTCGCTCTGCTCCCCGTAAAGCCCGTCTGTAAAAGTCACCGTTTCATCGGGCACGATGAGTCTGCGCGAGCCGGGGCCTTTCTTCGCGGCTCTTTCCTCTGCGGTAAGGTTTCTGCAGGTACCGGGATATATCATATGCCCGTCCGATGCGTGCGGAGCGCTCGCGGCGTTAAGCTCGCCCCTAGTACACCAGCACGGGAAAACCAGTCCCTTGCCCTCGAGCAGCTCAAGCGCCGCCTCGTATGCTTCGGTCCTTTCGCTCTGCCGGGGCACTTCCCTGTCCCAGTCGAGCCCGAGCCAGAGGAGGTCCTCCTTTACGAGCTGCGCATATTCGTCGGTACAGCGGACGGTATCGAGATCCTCCGTCCTGAATACCATCTCCCCGTCCTCCGACCGGACGGAGAGCCACGCCAGAAGCGCGGAAAAAATATTTCCGAGGTGCATCCTGCCGCTCGGAGTCATGGCAAAACGTCCTGTGGGCTTCTTCTTCATAGTTTGCCTTTCTCTACAGCGGAGGCATCTCGTCAAGCTGTCTGTCCGCGCTGACAGCGTCGTATAGCTTGGCGTGAACTATGCCGAAATACGGCATAAGCCAGATATAAGCAAGATATCTCGGCAGCTCGCATACGTCGCTCCAGACAGAGTAGACGTCCGTTTTAATCAGATATCTGAGCAGCACGCATACAGCGGCCGCGATTATGAAATACGGCAGAAACGACAGGTCGCAGACGAATATCTGCATCTTATATCCGTACGTCATGTGCCGGCTCTCGCTCATGCAGCGGAAAACGCCGTATTCGGGGTGCTCCTCGAGGATAAACGGCGCGAACCTGTAGCGGTAAAAGGCCACTATACCGGGTATCACCAGCAGCAAAAGCTGCAGACCTACGAGAATGCCGATGCAGATATAAAGGCCTATTATCTTCAGGATATGGCCGAAGGCGTCCAGCACGTCGCCGGCGGCCGGGTTCTTCCCTTTTATCATTCGCAGGCAGAAGGCTGCCGCTCCAAAGCACAGGGCACAGACCACTATATTTATGAGTATGGAAACTATGTTTGCCTCCACAACTCTTATCGGCGTAGCAGATATTTCGCGGCTGAGGGCAAACGATACTCCCGAGCCGAGCATTTCAAGATAGAGATCATAAATATGCTGCAGCCATTTTAGAACTATTACCGACAGGCGCCCCGACAGCATAAACAGCGCGAAGGTTATGAGCGCGAACATGGCGCCCGCGCCCGTTGCGGTGCTGCCCTCAGCCCTGATGAGCTCTCTCGCTTCGAGCTTTGCCTGCTTTCTGTTGAACAACAAATCCTCCACCCCGTTTACCGGTGCATAAGAAAGTCTATGATATTAAGGCCCATAGACGATCTTGCCTTGTAGAATTCCGTATAGCCGCACTGCGCGCAGGTTATGGTTATATACTTTTTGTTCTGCACGTCAAACAGCTTTGAAAAAGTGCCACCCGTGGCCTGGAGCTGGTCGTGCTCGTAAGTCATACAGCCGCACTTGGGGCACACATACTGCATTCTGTCCATCTTTCCTCCGAAGTAAAAAACGGAGGCCGGTGTTTGCCGGCCCCCGTTTCCGTTTGGCTTACTTTCTTGTGTTCTTTTCAATGGAATTGAGCTTGTCGGCCATGTCTCCGTAGGCGTAGACCATCCAGGAGCCGATCCAGCATACCAGGAATCCGACTACGAGTACTATCGCGCCGGCGATTATCATGCTCGTTCCGCCGAGGGCTACCTCGAAAGAAGCTTCGCCGAGAGCGATCTCAAAGCTCTGGTCCTTTGCAACTATTCCGGCTACGATAAGGCCGATACCTATCACCGCGTAGAAAATCATGCCTATAATGGCGATTATCTTCGCCAGCACCTTGATCTTGCGGCCGACATTGTTCCAGAGTCCCGGAGGATCCTTAAGAGGTTTGGATTCCATAGCTTTCTTTTCCTTCTTTGTAAGTTTAACGGGCGCAGCTGCGGGAACGGGGGTGGGAACCGGCGCGGGTTTTACAGCCGCGGGTTCGGGAGCAGGCGCAGACGCCGGCTCAACTGCGGGTTCCTTTACGGGCGCTTCATTTACAGCTCCGGCTTCAGGCGCGGCATTTCCTACCGCGGTTCCGCACATGGGGCAGAACGCTTCATCAGCCCCTACGAAGCTGCCGCAATTTGAACAGAACATAATATACCTCCCATTAGAGAATCGGCACTATGCGTTGCAGTTATTGAATCACGTTTGAGCGATTTTGTCAAGCGCAGAGCTCTGCGCTTAGTGCAAATTGCCGTTTTTGGCTGCTCGCAAACTGTAAAAAAGTCTATCAGCATTAAGACCATTTGTATTTCCTCATTCTTGACCTCATGTTTGCATCATGCTATTATAAATATAAGTATCCGATACTTTGGTACGCTAAGCAAATTTTTTCTCAGGAGGCACTACATGGGTATTTCTCTTACGCTTGCCGAATTTGTGGCAGGCACAAATTTTCGTGACATTCCGAAGAAGGTCATAGACATTCAGAAAAAATCCGTTCTCGACGGCATAGCCATCACCTTCGGCGCCGCCACCCTCGGCGACGGCTGCCAGCAGATGGTAAAGGTCGCCGAAACCCTCGCAGCCGGCGGCAGGGGCGAGGCCACCGTGATAGGCTTTGATGAAAAGCTCCCCGCGGCGTGGGCTGCGTTCGCCAACGCCTCAATGGCTCATTCCCTCGACTACGGCGATACTCACAGCAGCTCGATCCACTCCAACTCCTCCACCCTTCCCGCGGCTCTCGCCGCGGCCGAGAAGCTCGGCAATGTGGACGGCCAAAAGCTGCTTACGGCTCTCGTTCTCGGCAGCGAAGTGGCAAGCCGCCTGGCTTACGGAGCGATAAGCGTAAATACCGACCGCGGCTTTTATATGCCGACTATTTTTACCGCCTTCGCGGCGACTACCGCCGTGGCAAAGCTCATGGATCTCACTCCGGAGGAAATACTCTACGCCTGGTCCTTCACTCTCTGCCAGTCCACCTGCAGCGCCGAGCTCATCAACAGCCCGAAGACCTGCGTGCGCTCCGTGCGCGAGGCCTTTGCCGCGAAGATAGCCATTGTCTCCTGCGGCATGGCGAAGAGAGGTCTTATCGGCTTCCCCGAACCCTTTGAGGGCAAGGCCGGCTTCTATTACGCCTACTGCGGCGGCGTATACGATCCCGAAATAATCGTAAAGGACCTCGGGAAGGAATTTGTGGCCGACAGGCTGCAGTTCAAGGCATGGCCCAGCTGCGCCGGCACTCACCCCTCCATAAACGGCGTTCTCAACCTCGTACGCAAGTACGACATAAAGCCGGAAGAAATAAAGAGGATACACGTGCAGACCAACCGCAACAACGAGATGCTTCTTGCCCCGGTGGAGATGCGCCAGAATCCGCAGTCCTCGATCATAGGTAAGTTCAGCATCCCCTACACCTGCGCTCACGCAATAATCTACGGCGGCGTCGACCTCGACAGCTTCTCCGATGATAAGCTTCACGATCCGCGCATCCTCGAGCTCACCCATAAGTTCACCTACGTTTCCGAGGGCGATTCCCGCCAGGTAATAATAACGATCTATACGGACAGAGGCGAATTCCAGGAGATAATAAACAATCCTTACGGCTCTCCGCAAAATCCCCTCTCCGACGAAGACTTCCGCAAAAAGATCATCTCCTGCATGTCCAAGGCCCGCCGTCCGCGCACGGAAGCCGAGGCGGACGAAATAAGAAACGCCGTTTTCTCTCTTGACTCCGCTCCGGACATAACGGGCTTAATGAAGCTGCTTTGATTTTGGGAGGTGCAGTATAATGGGTATTTCATTAAAGCTTGCCGAATTTGTCGCCAACACGAAATTTGAAGATATCCCCGAAAAGGTCATAGCCACGCAGAAAAAATCTCTGCTTGACGGGATTGCCATCACCTTCGGCGCCGCCACCCTCGGCGACGGCTGTCAGCAGATGGTCTCCCTCGCGGAGGAGCTCGCCTGCGGCGGCGAGGGCCAGGCTACCGTTATCGGCTTCGATGAGAAGCTCCCCGCCGCCTGGGCTGCGTTTGCGAACGCCTCCATGGCCCATTCGCTTGACTTCGGCGATACGCACGTCTGCTCCATCCACTCTAACTCTGCCACTATGCCCGCCGCCCTGGCCGCGGCAGAATGGCTTGGCGGAGTAAGCGGCAAAAAGTTCCTTACTGCGCTCGTTGTCGGCAGCGAGGTGGCAACCCGCCTTGCCTCTGCGTCTCGTAATCTTTCCGCCTCCAAGGGCTTTTATATTCCCACCATCTACACGGCCTACGGCGCGTGCGCTGCCGTTGCCAGCCTGATGGACCTCACGGCCGAGCAGGTGCTCAACGCTTTCTCATTCACTCTCTGCCAGGCGACCTGCAGCGCCGAGCTCACCTTCAGCCCGAAGACCTGCGTGCGTTCCATCCGCGAAGCGTTTACGGCCAAGGCCGCTCTCGTATCCTGCCAGATGGCCAAGGAAGGCCTCATCGGCTTCCCCGAGCCCTTTGAGGGCAAGCTCGGCTTCTATTTCGCCTTCCAGAACAACGACTACGACCCCGACGTTATCCTCAACGGCCTCGGCAAAGAGTTTATCTGCGACAGGCTCCAGTTCAAGGTCTGGCCCAGCTGCGCCGGCACCCACGCCTCGATAAACGGCGTGCTCGACCTCGTGAAGGAATACGACATAAAGCCCGAAGAGATAACGAAGGTAATCTACCACGGCGGCGGCGATATGCTGTTTTATCCCAGGGAGATAAGAAACGCTCCGGAATCCTCTATCATAGCGAAGTTCAGCACTCCCTACACCTCGGCTCACGCCATAGTACACGGCAACGTGACGCTCGACAGCTTTACTTATGAGATGCTTCATGAGCAGAAGGTGCGCGATCTTGCCGCCAAGTTTGAGCTTGACGACACCGCCCAGAGGATCTCCGAGCACGGCGCCGTCGTAGAGATACAGACGACGAGAGGCACCTTTAGCAAGGAAATAATACACGTATACGGGATGCCTGAAAATCCCATGAGCGAGGAATCCTTCGCCGCCAAGATCGCTTCCTGCCTGTCTAAGGCGCGCCGTCCGCGCACGGAGGCCGAAGCGAAGGCTCTTGCCGACGTTGTATATTCTATCGATACCGCGGAGGATCTCTCCGCTCTCATAAAGCTGCTGTAAGTACGAAAGGAGTTCAATAAATGGGAGTTTCCTATACCCTGGCGCAATTTGTGGCCAACACTAAATTTGAAGACATCCCGAAGGAAGTCATAGACGTTCAGAAAAAATCCGTCCTCGACGGTATAGCCATCACCTTCGGCGCCGCCACTCTCGGCGACGGCTGCAAGCAGATGGTCAAGGTAGCCGAAAACCTTGCTGCCGGCGGCAGGGGCGAAGCGACCGTGATAGGCTTTGACGAAAAGCTCCCCGCCGCATGGGCGGCTTTTGCCAACGCATCCATGGCCCACTCGCTCGACTTCGGCGATACGCATTCCACGAATATCCACTCCAATTCCTCCACTCTTCCCGCGGCGCTCGCCGCGGCCGAAAAGCTCGGCAACGTGGACGGCAAAAAGCTGCTCACCGCGCTCGTTCTCGGCAGTGAGATAGCTGCTCGCCTCGCCGGCGCCAGAAGCCCGCAGACCCATCAGACCGGCTTCTTTATGCCGACTATACTCACCGCCTTCGCCGCCACCACTGCCGTAGCGAAGCTTATGGATCTCACGGCCGATGAAATAGTAAACGCCTGGTCCTTCACCCTCTGCCAGACTACCTGCAGCAACGAGCTCCTCAACAGCCCGAAAACCTGCGTGCGCTCCATTCGCGAGGCCTTCGCCGCCAAGATAGCCCACGTCTCCTGCGAGATGGCCAAGGGCGGCCTCATAGGCTTCCCTGAGCCCTTCGAGGGCAAATTCGGCTTCTTCTTTGCCTATGACAGCGAAGGAACCGGCGCTTTCAACGAAGAAAAGCTCATCGGAACACTCGGCAAATACTTTGTCTCTCAGGAGCTCACGTTCAAGGTATGGCCCTGCTGCTTCGGCACTCACGCCTCGCTCAACTCCGTGCTCAATCTCGTAAAGGAACACGACATCAAGCCGGAAGAAATAACAAGAGTTCATTGCCACATCAGCAAGGGCAACGAGATGCTCTTTGCTCCCGAGGAAATACGCAAGCGCCCCTCCTCCTCCATAATAGCGAAATTCAGCATCCCCTACACCTCCGCCCACGGTATAATTTACGGCACGGTCGATCTCGGCAGCTTCACCCAGGAGCGCCTGAACGACAAGCGCATACTCGATCTTGCAAGCAAGTTCACCTACTTTGCCGATCCTGAGATAAACGACGGCCGCTTTGCCGAGGTCACAATCTATACGGCCAGAGGCGAATTCAAGACTACCGTCACCGCGCCTCTCGGCACCCCGCAGCATCCGATGGATTACGACTCCTTCATGGCCAAAATGCGTACCTGCATGCAGAACGCGATAAGGCCGCGCAGCGACGAAGAGATCCGCAAAATAACCGATACCGTACTCGCACTCGATACTCTTCCCGATATTGCGCAGCTCATGGCCCTGCTTTAAAGCTTCAATAATCAAAACAGCCCGGGATATTCTTCCCGGGCTGCTGTTTTTTGCTGTCCGCTTGCTTTTTCCCTCTGTTCTGATATTATTGATGATAAGAATAATAATGGAGGAGCGCCAAGTGGACTCGACTCGATTAAAAATTTTTATTTCAGCGGCGCAATCGCTGAATTTTTCCGAAGTCGCGAGGGCTTTCTATATCTCCCAGCCTTCCGTAACATACCAGATAACCCTGCTTGAGCGGGAATTGGGTGTGCCTCTCTTCAACAGAAGCGGCAAGTCTCTTTCTCTTACAGAAGACGGTTTGCTTTTTCTTCCCAATGCGGTCTCCATACTCAGCAAGATAGAAAATGCCAAAATGGAGATAGACCGCAGAAAAGAGGGCCGCTCGGGAAAGGTCTCCGTGGTCGCCTCCAACACATGCACCATTGCCTTGAAAAAGTGCCTTAATACCTTCTATGCCGAATGTCCCGATACGCTCGTAGAGATACAAACCGCCATCGGCTTTGAGCACACAGCCATGCTGAAGGCTGATGATTTTGACGTTTTCTTCACGTCCGAGAAGTTCATAACCAGCAAGCTCGAGTCCCTCGATTTTATCCATACTCATACCGACTGTCTCGGCCTGGCAATGCCGGAAAGCTACCCCGAGATAAAAAGCCTTTACGAGCTGCCGAAGCATTCTGACTTCCCCTTCATAGGTCTTGCGGCAAGCTGTTCTCCGTCTCTTCAAAGCGAGATATTCTCGCTGCTCGCCTCCATAGGCTATGCACCTAAAATCACTACCCGCTATAACCGAATAGAATCCGTACTCCTGTCAATAGAGGCTGGCGTCGGCGTTTCAATAATCCCGCGCTCGCTGCTGTACATCTACAGATGCAGCAACGTGCGCTTCGTACCCACTGAGAACCGCCTCTTCTTTGCTCCGTGCATCGCCGCCTGGCACAGGGATTGCAGCAATCTTTCCGCGCTGCGTTTCATAGACGTAATGAAAAAGGTTTTCAAGGACAAAAACTGACGATGCGCAGATTTAATATAACAAAAAAAGCGTCACGGCATCAGCCGTGACGCTTTTTATAATATGACGCTTACTTGAGGTAGTCCGCCTCGTAGATGGAGGTGTAGAACGGGTTGCCGCCGTAGTACATCTCGATGTTTACGATGTCGGGCTTGCAGAGGCCGCCGGAGATCGTTTCGCTTATGGCGAAGA
>Ga0079305_1000707_pt1 | contig 61839 bp, 53 predicted proteins | sample LMS_cellobiose_e_FD_79183 | JGI IMG/M metagenome (GOLD analysis project Ga0079305, IMG submission 79183) | Rumen-fistulated moose microbial communities from Alaska, USA - LMS_cellobiose_enrichment | ecosystem: Host-associated > Mammals > Digestive system > Stomach > Rumen fluid ...
AACTCTTGCCCTCCCGGGCGGGGGCCAAGGCTTTTCTGGAAAAGCCTTGGATGAAAAGCACCAGGGCCTGCGGGCCCTGGACCCGGGGGTTTGTTTTTCAGCGCTTGTTTGACAGGATCTGTCGTCTTTCGCTGCCGCCGTCCCTTGCGCCTTTCAGTGGTCGAACCGGTCAAGTCTCCGACGCAACAATGTCAGGTGGAGAAATCTTGGATTTGGGGGGGTGGTGGCTCTGTGTTGATTCGTGAACAGCCTTTGCTTTGTTTGCGGGGGCTCTCACCTCTTGGCCCCCCTTGCCAAGGGGGGCTGGCACGGCGAAGCCGTGACTGGGGGGTGGAGACCTTGCAGGCCGCTTTATCGTTACAATCGTGCTTTTCCCGGCGTTCCCACCCTTCCACCGCCTTCGGCGGTCCCCCTCCCCTTGTCAAGGGGAGGCAAGAGGTTGTGCGTTACTTCAACCACCAGCAACAACCCCTCCAAAATCCAATCCTGAACAGCCTCACACCAAATGCGTCGGAGACTGGAAGGCTTTGACCCACTGGAAGGCGAGAGGGACGGCGGGACCGAAAGCAGACGGGACCTGCCAGAGTGAGCGCCAAAAACGAAACGGGGTCCAGGGTCGAAGTGTCCGGGGGACACTTCGGTCAAATCCATGCGAAGCCACCTTGTATTTTTGCGGAACCCTGGCGCTTTTCCCACCCCTTTTCCGGAAAAGGGGTGCCCCGGCCGGGCAGGCCGCCCGTCCGGCGAGGACACCCGCAGGGCGTGGCCCTATGCAAATATGCAGAGATAGCAGTACAGCCCTGAAAGCGTGCACGCACCCACCCGCCCAGCAAGGTATGCTGAGCCCTGAACGGTAGTTCTGTAAGTTCTGCCAGATGCAACGCCGCCCTACCGAACGTGGTTCAGCACTGGAACAACCCTTCCAGTGCGTCCCCACCCGCCCGCAGAGCATACCGGGGATCATTCCACCCCCCGGTAGTACAACCCCCGGGTAAACCCCTCCGGCGCCGCGCCGCGCCCATCCCGGTACGCCGCGAAGACCCGGGCGCACGTCCCGGCGTCCTCCCGCAGAAAGGCCAGCCGGGCATACCTGGCCCCAACGCCGGTCCAGTCGGACTTCTTGTCCGCCAGCCACAGGATCCTGGCGTTAAACAGCTCGTTCCGGCACCCCCAGGCCTGCTCCACCGGGAATTCCTCCCCCTTCCGGTCCCGCAGGACCTGGGGGGTCTCGTGGCAGTGACACCCCTTCCCCCGGTTCTTCAGGATGCAGTTCTCCGTCAGCATCAGGGGCAGGGAGCCGTACACCAGCAGCTCCAGGTCCAGGGGCTTGTCCAGGTCCCGGATCTGGGAGAGCCGGGCCTCAAAGCTGGCCGTGGCCGAGGCAAAGCCCAGCCGGGCCAGCTCCCGCCCCGCCAGGCTGTTGAGATACCCCAGGCCGAAGTCGCCCCGGGGGGTAAAGCCGTACTGTTTCGCCAGGGGCAGCTGCCCGATGTGCCCCAGCAGGGCGTCGGCGGCCCCGGCGGACTTTGCCGCCGCAAGAGCCTGCTCCAAAGCGGGCCGCTCCCGGTCCCAGGCCACCCGGGGGAAGGTGACGGCAAAGCGGATGCCGGGATAGGCCGCCGTCAGGGCGGTCAGTTCTTTTTCGTGGTCCTGCCACACTTGGGCAGGGAGATAGACCACCGCCGGGCCCTGGTCCAGACAGGCCGGGGAGACCTGCTCCCACCGGCGAAAGGACAGGGAGAAGTCCGGCGGCGCGGTTTTGGGTTTCGTGGGCTCCGGCGGCGCGTAGGGCAGCACCCGCCGGGGCGGGACCTCCTTCCGGGCCCGGTCCAGCCCCGCCAGGGCCGCCCGCCGCAGGGCGTTCACCGCCGACAGGGGGACGGACAGCCCAGGAGCTACCGCCGCCTCCGCGGCGCGGACCGTGTACACCGTGCCCCCGGTCTTGCGCAGCTGGGCGGTCACCTGGTCGGCGGTCACCGCCCTGCGACGGGCGGGCTCCGGCACGGGGCCCTGGGCGGCGGCCTCGTGGCCCTCGTCGTCCCGGACGGTCACCGTCACCGGCTCCTCCGGGTCCATTTGGGCAGAGAAAACCACCGGGGTCAGCTTGTGCTCCCCCCGGCTGTATTCCTGGCGGGCCTGCCGGAACAGGTCCTCGGGGTCCTTGGCCCCCTCTTTGCGGGACCCGAACATGGCCGGGCCCTTTCGGTCCTCATAGTATCCCCGGGTGAAGCCCTGGCGGGAAAAGGCCGCCTCCAGCCGGGCCAGCTCCGCCCCGGTGGGCTCCCGGCCCTCCCGCAGAGCGGCGGCGTACACCGAGGTCACCACCCAGACGTATTCCGGGCGCTTCATCCTGCCCTCGATCTTCAGGCAGGCCACCCCCAGCTCCTCCAGCTCCTTCAGCTGCCCCGCCAGGGACAGGTCCTTCAGGGACAGGGGGCGGGTGTCGGTCTTGTCCCCCGGCCAGCGGAAGGCCAGGCGGCAGGGCTGGGCGCACAGGCCCCGGTTGCCGCTGCGGCCCCCCAGCACCGCCGAGAGCCAGCACTGGCCGCTGTAGCACATGCACAGGGCCCCGTGGACAAAGACCTCGATCTCAATGGGGGATCTTTCGCAGATGGTCCGGATGGCCTCCCGGGACAGCTCCCGGGACAGCACCGCCCGGGTCATCCCCAGGTCGGCGCAGGCCTTCACCCCGTCCAGGTCGTGGACGGTCATCTGGGTAGAGGCGTGGAGGGGCACGCCGGGACAGGTCTCCCGCAAAACCTTTGCCACCCCCAGGTCCTGGACCAGAATGGCGTCCGCCCCCGCCCGGGCCGCCAGAGCAGCGGTCTCCGCCGCGGCGGGCAGCTCCCGGTCGGTGAGCAGGGTGTTGAGGGTCAGGTAGACCTTGGTCCCCCGGAGATGGCACCAGGCGATCTGGTCGGCCAGGGTCTCCGGGTCGAAGTTTTTCGCGTTGCGCCGGGCGTTGAAGGGCCCCAGGCCCAGATACACGGCGTCGGCTCCGGCCTGGACCGCGGCGGTCAGGGCCTCCGGGGACCCAGCGGGGGCCAGCAGCTCCGGCCTCACCGGCTGAACTCCTCCGGGATGGGCAGCCGGGTCTGATCCGGGCCGGGGTCCTCAAAGACGGGCCGGGCCTTGGCCCTCTCCGGCCGGGGCTGATGCCCGGGCTCCAGCTGGGGTTTGGCCTGGGAGGCAGGCTCCGCCTTGGGCCGGGGCTGGGCCTTGGCCTGGGGGGCAGGCTCCGGCTTTGCCTCCGGCTGAGACCTGGCCTGGGGCGCGGACTCCGCCTTGGGCTTGTTCTCCGGCACATTCTCTGCCTTCGGTTCCGCCTTGGGCTTGCCCTCCGGCTCTGTCTGGGCGGCCTTGGGCGGTCTGCCGGCCCGGCCGGACTTCTTCTGGGTGGTCTGGCGGCGGATCCGGGCGTTCTCGTCCAGGGCCTCCTTCAGCTGGGCCCGGAGATTGTCGGAGACCTGCCGCTCCTTGTAATACTGGTCGGCCAGGTTCAGGCAGGCCAGCACGGCCCCGTCGTCCAGGGACAGGGTGGTGCCCTCCATGGCCCGGTCCAGCTCCCGGATGACCAGGTCGGCGCACTGGCGGATGTAGCTCTCGTCCTCCTCGGCCAGAATGGGATAGATGTGGTTGCGGATGGATACGGTGACGCGGTTTGCCATAAGGAACCCTCCCCAAGTGTGATGCAAGATCGGATGTCGTGAAGCAGTGGTGAAATAATATACTGTTCACCAATCAAACCATTTAAACTGTTTTGATTGCCATGGGCTTTCCCCATGGCGGCCACACGATTTGTGTGGCCGGTGAAGCCGTGCAATCCCTGATTCTGCAAACCAATAAAAACAAATATTTTGATCGGGATTCAATATTATACCACGGTTCGACGGGAAAGGACAAGACCCGACCGGCGGGAATCGGAGCGGTGTTGCTGAATTGCACACCTTGAAGGATTTCCTGCATGAGAAAACGGTGAAAATGACGCATTCCTTTTTTTGGGGGATTCGGGTATAATATGAGAAAAACAACGACCCCCGTACACGACGAGGAGGAAACGGACATGATGATCTCGACCAAGGGCCGCTACGCGCTGCGGGTGATGCTGGACCTGGCGGAGCACAACAAGGGCCAGTACATTCCCCTGAAGGACATTGCCGAACGGCAGAATATCTCGGTAAAGTACCTGGAAAACATCCTGGCGTCACTCAGCCGGGCGGAGCTGGTGGACGCGGCCCGGGGCAAGGGGGGCGGCTACCGGCTCACCAAGCCGCTGGAGGAGTACCCCGCCGGGGAGATCATCCGTCTGGCGGAGGGGAGCCTGGCCCCGGTGTCCTGTCTCAAGGACGACGGCCACGGCTGCGAAAACGCCGGCCACTGTCTGTCCCTGCCCCTGTGGGAGGGGCTGGAGAAGGTGGTGGCGGACTACCTCAACCGCTATACCCTGGCGGACCTGCTGGGCAAGCGGCTGGTGTGATCCCGTTTCAATGAGGGACAAGCCATGAAGCTGAACATCGACTCCCGAGACAAAAAGCCCAACCTCTACCCCATCGCCTTTCTCTCCGCCGCCGCCGCCGCGGCGCTGGCGGTGGTTTACGGTCTGCCCGGCTCCCCCGCCCCGGGGATCGCCGGGGGGGATCCTGTGCCTGTCCCTTCTGGCGGCGCTGGTCCTGCTGCTCCGGGCCTTTTTCGGGCAGCTGGAGTATAACCCCTACTCCTACAACACCATCTATTACGTGGGCTTTGCTCTCTTCCTCCTGTCGGTGCTGGCCACCCAGGTGTATGTCACCGTGATGGAGATCCGGTATCCGACGGTGTACACCCAGTCCCAGCTGCTCTCCGCCGCCCTGGGCGCGCCCCAGCGGTATATGCTCCTGTCCGCCCCCTTCCTGCTGGCCTTTTCCGTGGCCCTGTGCGTGTCCAACCTCTCTCTGATCCGCCACGAGGGGCGGCGGCCGGTGAATCTGCTGGGCATCCTCCTCTCCTTCCTGCTGATCGCCGGGGAGGCGTTCCTGTTCCGGTTCGACTTCTACGCCTCGGGCAGTCTGGCGGAGGTCCGCCGCCACGCCCTCATCGCCAACACCTATGCCGCCGTCTATCTCTACTTTGAGTGCATGCTCATCGGCGCCATCATCGCCAACGCCATCGCCGTGGGCATCCAGCCGAAGCCGGACCGGGATTTCCTCATCGTCCTGGGCTGCGGCCTGCGGAAGGACGGCACCCCCACCCCCCTTCTCCGGGGGCGGCTGGACCGGGCCCTGGCCTTTGCCCGGCGGCAGAAGGAGGAGACCGGCAAGGACCTGACCTTCATCACCTCCGGGGGCCAGGGGCCCAACGAGGTGATCTCTGAGAGCGCCTCCATGAAGCAATATCTCCTGGACCAGGGGGTCCCGGCGGAGCGGATCGTGGAGGAGGACCGGTCCCGGGACACCATGGAGAACATGGGCTTCTCCAGGGAGAAGATCCAGGCCATGGACCCGGCGGGCAAGGTGGCCTTCGCCACCACCAACTACCATGTCTTCCGCAGCGGCCTGTGCGCCCGGCGGGTGAAGATGCGGGCCCTGGGCCTGGGAGCGCCCACCAAGTGGTATTTCTGGCCCAACGCCTCGGTGCGGGAGTTCGTGGGTCTGCTGACCGAGCACCGGGGCAAGCAGGCCCTGGTGCTGGGGGGACTGATCCTCCTGAACGTGGTCCTGACCCTGGTGGTCTACCGGCAATAACAGAGACAAGACAACGAAACGGCCTGCCGTTCCCTTCCCCGGGTGACGGCAGGCCGTTGTGTTTCTGTTTTTCTTCCCTTCGGCGCGCTTCGGGGCTCCCTCCCCTCACGCCGCAGGCCCTTCGGTCTGGCTCCGAAGCATCAGAAGGAGGTTCCGAAGTCGGTGATGACGTAGGCGGGCTCGCCGCTGTCGTTGGGTCTCAGCACGCCCACATTGTACTTCTCCAGGACCCAGCCGGACGCCTCGTCGAACTCGCCGGTGGCGGCGGTCAGCTCTATGGGGTCGGTGCCTTCGGCGGGATGGAGCTCGTATTTCACCTCAAAGGCGTATTCGTCGGGGCCCAGGCCAAGGGAGCTGAGCAGCTCATCGGCCTGCTCTTCCTCTGCGGTGTAGACCTTTTCCACATAGATCCTGGCGTCGTTGACCTTGTCTCCATAGGCCTCCTCCAGGAGATACTGCATGGCCACCTCGATCTGGTATTCGGCGTCCTCCTGGGACATGGTCTTTTCGGTGACCTCCCCGGTCTCCGTGGTCTCGGCGGGCTCGGTTTCCTCCTGCTGTTCCGCAGGCGCGGCTCCGCAGGCCGCCAGAGCGCACACCAGCGCCAGGGTCAGAACCAACGTGATGAGTTTTTTCATGATCGTTCCTCCTTGTGTTTTGTTCTTTCTCATCCTGCTCTTCCGTCTCAATCAGGCAGTTGAACAGTCCTTTTACAGTATAGCGACACGGGGTGGAAAATGCAATCGCTATTTCTCCATGGGTGCGCGAAACGGGACACCATTTTCTTTTCCCGGATTGACAGAGTCTGGGTTCCGTGCTACACTTCGTTTGTAGAACGTTTGTTCTGGTGCGTTCACAAAAAACAACTGTTCGGAGAACGGTTGTTTCGGTGGAGGAGGATGGATTCGCCCACCAGCGGGCGGGCCGGTCGCGGGGAAACCATGCCTCCGGCATGGTTTCTGACACCGCTCGTTCGAACCCATCGGATAAAAAAATCAACCGTTCTTGGAACGGTTGATTTTGATGGTGGAGGAGGATGGATTCGAACCATCGAAGTCGTCGACAACAGATTTACAGTCTGCCCCCTTTGGCCACTCGGGAACTCCTCCGTATGAAGTTGTGGAGCTGGTGGACGGACTCGAACCCCCGACCTGCTGATTACAAATCAGCTGCTCTACCAACTGAGCTACACCAGCGTGAGCGCTCATCCGCGACAAATGATATAATACCAGACGCAGCGGAGATTGTCAATCATTTTTTTCAAAAAAGGAGATTTTTTTGAAACCATTTGTTGCCCCCTTCCCCTTCGGGGACCGCCAGCAGACCCCGCCGGCGGGCTTCTGCCCGGGCTGCGGCGGCGAGGTCTACCCCGGCGAGCCCTGGGACGCGGCGGGTTTGTGTCCCTGCTGCGCCGCCAGAGAATCCACACGAGAGGAGAATGCTATGACACTGCGGGAGATGGGCGGGGCCTACCGGGACCAGGCGGAGATCCTCCACCGGCGGATCCGGGAGCTGGAGACGGCCCGCGCCCAATGCGGAGAAAGAGAAGAGAAGGAAAGGCTCTCCGGACGCATCGAGCTGCTTCGGGTCATCTGGCGGGAGACCAGGGACCTGGCGGTGCTTCTGGAGCGATATTACGAGAGGGGGTACCGGCGCAATGGGCGGTACACGCTATAACCGGCGCCGGGTCTCTCCGGAGCTGGCCCGCTGGGCGGCGCTGCTGGCCGAGGACAACAGCCGGCAGCTCCAGGCCCTCTCCGCCAGTCTGGCCCAGGCCCTCAGGGAGGAGGTCACCCCCCGGCAGCGGCAGATCCTGGCCCTGTACTACGGCGGGGATCAGACCCTGGACGAGATCGGCGCCCGGCTGGGAGTGGGCCGGAGCACCGTGTCCCGGACCCTGAAGCGGGGGGAGGACCGGCTGAAGCGGTGCCTGCGATACAGCGCCCCGGCGCTGCTGGAGGCGGCGGGGTCCGCCCACCGGGGGAAACGGAACCGGGGGCCCTTGACACCGCGCAAACCCTCATATAAAATAAGGACTCGATAATACTGGGTTATTATGACCTTTCCGACTGGCCGGACCGGTCGTCCTCTCTGGGGGGCGGCGGAAGGGGCTCCGGCAGGCTTTGGGCCGCGGCTAAACAGCAGGCCCCGATCCCTGAAAAGATGAAGGAGACACAACGCATCATGCCAAAAACCAAGCCGGAATACGGCAATGAATCCATTTCCATGCTGGAGGGCCCCGACCGGGTCCGGAAGCGCCCCGGGGTCATCTTCGGCTCCGACGGGCTGGAGGGCTGCGAGCACGCGGTCTTTGAGATCCTCTCCAACGCCATCGACGAGGCCCGGGAGGGCTTCGGCACGGAGATCGTGGTCACCCGGTACCGTGACGGCCGCATCCAGGTGGAGGACTTCGGCCGGGGCTGCCCCGTGGACTGGAACGAAAAGCTGGGGCGGTACAACTGGGAGCTGGTCTTCTGCGAGCTCTACGCCGGAGGCAAATACGACAACGCCGCCGGGGAGAACTACGAATACTCCCTGGGGCTCAACGGCCTGGGGGCCTGCGCCACCCAGTACGCCTCCCAATTCATGGACGTCACCGTCCGCCGGGACGGGAAGCGGTACGACCTCCACTTTGAGAAAGGAGAGCTGGTGGGGGAGATGAAGACCCTCCCCGCCGACCGGAAGAGGACGGGCACCTCCATCACCTGGCTGCCCGACCTGGAGGTCTTTACCCAGACGGACATCCCCACCGAGTACTTCACCGACGTGCTCCACCGCCAGGCGGTGGTCAACGCCGGGGTGGTGTTCAAGTTCCGGGACCAGACCGAGAAGGGCTTCCAGGAGACGGTCTACACCTACGAGCACGGCATCGCCGACTACGTGGAGGAGCTGGCCGGGGAGCACCCCCACACCGGCGTCCAGTTCTGGACCGGAGAGCGCACCGGCCGGGACCGGGCGGACAAGCCGGAGTACAAGGTCAAGCTCTCCTGCGCCTTCTGCTTCTGTCCCGCGGTCCACGTGGTGGAGCACTACCACAACTCCTCCTGGCTGGAGCACGGGGGCGCGCCGGAGAAGGCCATGCGCTCCGCCTTCCTGTCCGCCGTGGACGGGTGGCTCAAGCAGAACGGGAAGTACAACAAGAACGAGGCCAAGATCACCTGGCCGGACATTCAGGAGACCCTGATCTTCGTCTCCAACAACCTGTCCACCCAGACCTCCTATGAGAACCAGACCAAGAAGGCGGTGAACAACAAGTTCATCCAGGAGGGCATGACGGACTTCCTCCGGGAGCAGCTGCAGATCTTCATCCTGGAGCACCCCCAGGACATGGAGGAGGCCGCCCGGCAGATCCTCATCAGCAAGCGCAGCCGGGAGGCGGGAGAGAAGGCCAGGCTCACCATCAAGAGCAAGAGCCTGGCGGGGAACGTGGACATCGCCAACCGGGTCCAGAAGTTCGTGGACTGCCGGACCAAGGACGTGTCCCGCCGGGAGCTGTACATCGTGGAGGGAGACTCCGCCCTGGGCTCGGTGAAGCTGGGCCGGGACGCGGAGTTCCAGGGCATCATGCCCGTCCGGGGCAAGATTTTGAACTGCCTGAAGGCGGATTACGGCAAGATCTTCAAGAGCGAGATCATCACCGACCTGCTGAAGGTGGTGGGCTGCGGGGTGGAGGTCCAGGACAAGCACAACAAGGACCTGTCCCTGTTCAACCTGGACAATCTCCGGTGGAACAAGATCGTCATCTGCACCGACGCCGACGTGGACGGCTACCAGATCCGCACCCTGATCCTCACCATGCTCTGGCGGCTGACCCCCACCCTGATCCAGCAGGGGTATGTGTATATCGCCGAGTCCCCCCTGTATGAGATCACCTGCGGGGGGAAGACCTGGTTCGCCTACTCCGAGAAGGAGAAGGCGGAGGTCCTCTCCGGGCTGGAGGGCAAAAAGCCCGTCATCCAGCGGTCCAAGGGCCTGGGCGAGAACGACCCGGAGATGATGTGGATGACTACCATGAACCCGGACACCCGGCGGCTCATCCGGGTGATGCCCAACGAGGCGGCCCTCACCGCCCAGGTCTTTGATCTGCTGTTGGGGGAGAACGCCCAGGGGCGGAAGGAGCACATCGCGGCCAACGGGTACAAGTATTTGGACCTGGCCGACATCTCATAACGGAAGGGGCGGCTGCTGTGAACAACCGACAGCTTCGGAAAACCGGCTGGATCGTGGTGGTCCTGGGCTGCGTCCTCATCGTGGTCTCCCGGCTGTGGCTGGGGCTGGCCTGCGTGATGGTGGGGCTGGGCCTGGTGTGCGCCGGGGCCCGGTGTCCCCACTGCGGGAAGGCGCTGGCCACCCTGTCCCCCTTTGCCCGGGCCTGTCCCCGGTGCCGGAATATCATGTGAGCCCTCCCCGGGCGTGGCCCCGCTTTTCTGGAAAAAGGGGGGAAAGCACCAGGGGCTCTGCAAAAATACAAGGTGGCTTCGCCTGGATTTGACCGAAGTGTCCCCCGGACACTTCGACCCTGGACCCCGGGTTTTATGGGCGCTCGCTTTGGCAGGTGGTTTCTGCTTTCGGTGGCGTCTACTCCCTTTTTCCAGTGCTTAGAATCCGTTCAGTCTCCAACGCATTTGGTGTGAGGTGGTATAAGCATTGGATTTTGTGGGGTGGTCAAAATAGGAACGGCAGGTTTCGTCTCCTCCTTTTGCCTTCCCCCTGGGGGGAAGGTGCCCGAAGGGCGGATGAGGGGAAGCTTGAAGGGCTGATGAAGGTCGGTATAGAAGAACTATCGCCTGTTTAACGAAAGAAACTACAAAACGCAACGTTTCCACCTCATCCGACCTCGCTTCGCTCGGCCACCTTCCCCTCAAGGGGAAGGCAAAGGGTAGTGAGAAACGGCAACGAATGATTTCTACAGGTTCCACCCCCAAAATCCAAGATTTATACTCTCTCCCGTATACGCGCCGGAGACTTCACCGGTTTGACAACTGAAAGGCGCAAGGGACGACGGGAACGAAAGATGCCATCCCTTTTCAAACAAGCGCCAAAAAATACCGGGTCCAGGGCAGAGCCCTGGTGCTTTTCCCCCCGCTTTTCCAGAAAAGCGGGGCCACGCCATGGAATGGCGAGCGTTAAGGTGCTTCGCCTTATGATTGAACCGAACTGTCCCCCGGACAGTTCGACCCCGGTAGGGCGGTGAGCCCTATACCGAGGTAAAGAGGTACAGCCCTTACAGTGCGCACGCACCCACCCGCCCAGCGACGTTCGCTGAGCCCTTAGCGATAGCTCTGTAGCATCTGCTAAATGCAACGTCGCCCTGCCGGACGCAGTACGGCCCCCCCACCAACAATGACTGTCAAGTAAAAGGAACATCAAATCTATGGCAAAGAAGAAAACCCCCGACCAGGGCAAAAAGCGGGTGGACACCTCCAACGTCATGGGCCTCCATGCCCAGGTGCTGGAGCAGCCCATCACCGACACCCTGGAGATCAATTACATGCCCTACGCCATGAGCGTCATCATCTCCCGGGCCATCCCGGAGATCGACGGCTTCAAGCCCTCCCACCGGAAGCTGCTGTACACCATGTACCAGATGAAGCTGCTCTCCGGCAACCGGACCAAGTCCGCCAACGTGGTGGGGGCCACCATGAAGCTCAACCCCCACGGCGACGCCGCCATCTATGAGACCATGGTGCGGCTCTCCCGGGGCTACGGCGCCCTCCTCCACCCCCCGGTGGACTCCAAGGGCAACTTCGGCAAGGTCTACTCCCGGGACATGGCCTACGCCGCCTCCCGGTATACCGAGGTGAAGCTGGACGGCATCTGCCAGGAGCTCTTCCGGGACATCGACAAGGACGTGGTGGACTTCGTGCCCAACTACGACGGCACCCTCACCGAGCCCCTGCTCCTGCCCACCACCTTCCCCAACATCCTGGTCTCCGCCAACATGGGCATCGCCGTGGGCATGGCCTCCAACCTATGCGGCTTCAACCTGGGGGAGGTCTGCGACGCCGCCGTGGCCAGGATCAAGGACCCGGAGGCCGACCTGCTGGAGGTTCTGAAGGCCCCCGACTTCCCCACCGGCGGCCAGCTGCTCTACGACCGGAAGGAGCTGGAGGCCATCTACCGCACCGGCCGGGGCTCCTTCAAGGTGCGGGCACGGTGGCGGTACCTGAAAAAGGAAAACCTCATCGAGATCTTCGAGATCCCCTACACCACCACCGCCGAGGCCATCATCGACAAGGTGGCCGAACTCATCAAGGCGGGGAAGATCCGGGAGATCTCCGACATGCGGGACGAGACCGACCTGTCCGGCCTGAAGCTGGCCATCGACCTGAAACGGGGGGCCGACCCGGACAAGCTCATGCAGAAGCTCTTCCGCTCCACCCCCCTCCAGGACTCCTTCGCCTGCAACTTCAACATCCTGATCGACGGCATGCCCAAGGTCATGGGGGTGGGAGAGATCCTGGACCGGTGGACCGCCTGGCGGTCGGACTGCGTGAAGCGGGCGGCCCAGTTCACCTTAAAACAGAAGCAGGACAAGCTCCACCTCCTGAAGGGCCTGGGGGCCATCCTGCTGGACATCGACCGGGCCATCGCCATCATCCGGAACACCGAGCAGGACGCCATGGTGGTGCCCAACCTGATGGAGGGCTTCTCCATCGACAAGCTCCAGGCGGAGTACGTGGCGGACATCCGCCTGCGGAACATCAACAAGGAGTACATCCTCAAGCGCCTCCAGGAGACCGAGGACCTGGAGAAGGAGATCGAGGACCTGACCGACCTCATCGCCAGACCCGCCCGGATCAGACGGGAGATCATCAAGCAGCTGGGCGCCGTGAAGAAGCAGTACGCCCTGCCCCGCCGGACGGAGATCCTCTACGAGGACCAGATGACAGAGCTGGAGCCCGAGGACGACGCCCCCCCGTCCTATCCCGTCCACCTGTTCCTGTCCCGGGAGGGGTATTTCAAGAAGATCACCCCTCAGTCCCTGCGAATGAACGGGGAACAGAAGTACAAGGAGGGGGACGGCCCCGCCTTCCACTGGGAGACCGACAGCAACGCCGAGCTGCTTCTCTTCACCGACCAGTGCCAGTGCTACAAGGCCTGGGCCAACACCTTCGACGACGCCAAGGCCAGCGTGCTGGGGGACTTCCTCCCCGCCCGGCTGGAGATGGACCAGGGGGAGAGCCTGCTGTGGGCCTGCCTGCCGGGGGACTACAGCGGCCACCTGCTGTTCTTCTTTGAGAACGGCAAGACCGCCCGGGTGCCTCTGTCGGCCTACCAGACGGTGACCCGCCGGAAGAAGCTCACCGGGGCCTACTCCGACAAGAGCCCCCTGAAGTCCATCCTCTTCCTGCCCCAGGGGGAGGATGCGGAGCTGGTGCTCTACTCCACCGAGGACCGGGCCCTGCTCTTCCACTCTTCCCTGGTTCCGGTGAAGACCACCCGGAGCACCCAGGGGGTCCAGGTGATGACCCTGAAGAAGAAAAACAAGGTCCGTCAGGCCGTGCCCCTGGCGGCCACCCCCATCGTCAACCAGTCCCGGTACCGGGCCAGGAGCCTGCCCGCCGCGGGGGCGCTGTTAAAGGCTGAGGACCAGGGGGACACGCAATTATCGCTGGATGTATGACCGGCGCTGGCCGGGAAAACGGGAGGACGCCATGAACCTGTTCTTCTCCCACAAGAGAATATGGGCGGCGGTCCTTCTCAGCGCCCTGCTGCTGACGGGGTGCACCCCCATGCTGGAGCGGAGCTACGCCGCCTCCTCTCCCCACGTGCAGTTCTCCGACGAGGCGGAAAACGAGTCCATCCTCCGGGCGGAGACCTACCAGGGCCTGGTCAGCGCCCTGCTGTACCTGGTGGGCCAGAGCCAGGAGGCCGGGGTGGTGCGGCTGTATCAGTACGGCAGCGTCACCGGCACTGCCACCAGCGACGTGGACCGGGCCTGCCTGGAGGTCACCCAGGAGGACCCCCTGGGGGCCTGGGCCGTGGACTACATCAAGTACGACGTGGAGCAGACGGCGGCCTACTACCAGGTCAACGTGAAGCTGGCCTACACCCGGACCCCGGAGGAGATCGCCTCGGTGATCTCCGTCACCGGCAGCAGCGCCGTGGCCCGGGAACTGGAGGACCTGCTGCCGGCCCAGCCGGAGACGGTGGTCTTCCGCATCAGCTACTTCACCTCCGGGGACAGCCAGGAGACCCTCCGCCAGGCGGTGGAGGAGGCCTACGCCCAGCAGACCGCCGACCTGCCCCCCCTGGAGGACGTGACTATCACTCTCTATCCCGCCGCCGGACCCCAGCGGGTGGCGGAGATCGGCCTGGTGTGGGGCGAAAAAACAGAAGAAAATCAGCAATTGGGGGTTGACACGGAGGGCGAACCGTGATAATATAACTCTTGCTGATGCGAGTGTAGCTCATCTGGTAGAGCGCCACCTTGCCAAGGTGGAGGTAGCGAGTTCGAGCCTCGTCACTCGCTCCAAAAAAGAAGGACTTCCATTCGGAAGTCCTTCTTTTTTGGTGACCTGCGGTCCATTTGACTTGCTTTCGGGGAAGTGAATTCCCCGAAAGCCGAGGTTTTTGGCGTCGCCAAAAACGCTCGTACGGCGCACCCGCGCCGTCCCGCTGTGCGGGGCCCTGTTTGAGGCGTGCTTTCGCATTGGCTCGAACTCGATACCTCCACCCAAATTCGCGGTGTAGCCGCGAATTTTCCAATCCAGGAGGTGCGGGGTCCCCAAAAAGCCCTGCTTTTTGGGGTGCGATAGCGAGTTCGAGCCTCGTCACTCGCTCCACTTTATAAGAAAAAGGACATCCAAGAGGATGTCCTTTTTCTTATAAAGTGGGTTCCGGCGGCAAAGCCGCCTCCACACCGATTTGATTTAAGCTCCGCCGAAGTGAATGCGGCTGCGCCAAGGTTTTGCTTCGCAAAACGCTCGTACAGCGCACCCGCGCTGTCCCGCTGTGCGGGTCCCTGAGTTTTCGTTGGGTTGTCGAAGTGGGCGTCACTGCGACAGAGAATCGCTGTTGATCGGGAAGGTGAAGTAGGTCTCCGGGTAGGGCTCGTTCTCCAGGGTGAAGTGCCACCACTCTTCGGGAAGAGGCTTGAATCCGTGCTTCATCATCACGTCCCGCAGCAGCATCCGGTTCTCATATTGCTGATCCGTGATCCCGGTATAGTCAGGGTGGCTCAGCTGTCCGAAGTAATCAAAGGTCCCGCCCATATCCACTTCCTTCTCCGTCCTCATGTCAAACAGGGTCAGGTCCACGGTGCTGCCCCGGCTGTGGCCGGAATGCTCCGCGATATAGCCCTGGGGAAAGAGGACCTTCTTGTCCAATTCGGGATAGAAGTATTCCTTCATCCGGGTATCCCCTTCGTCCTTGGCCCATTCCACAAAATTGGTAACCGCCATCTGGGGGCGGTAGGCGTCGTAAATTTTCAGACGATACCCCTTGGCGACCAGTTCATCGCTGGCCCCCTTCAGGGCCTCCGCCGCCTCGGCGGTCAGAAAGGCAAGGGGTTCCTCATACCCGTCGATGCGATCTCCCACAAAGTTATAGGTCGAATAGTACCGGATCTCCAGGATCGCGTCCGGCACAGCGTCGCTCAGCAGCACGAAATCCGAAGAATCGTCGGACAGGGTCTGACCGTCTGCGCTTGCTGTCGCCGCGGCCGGAGCTGACCCCTCGGCCTGGGCGCCGCAGCCGCTCAGGGCCCCGATCAGCAGGACGCCGAGGACCAACAGAAGGGCTGTCAGGGTGCCTTTGAGGCTCCGGTTTCCGATGAACTGGTTCTGTGGCACAGAAATCCCTCCCGATTCAGAATTCATAGTATTCTCCGATAAAACCTTTTCAAAGGATTTTAGGAAGAGCCGTATATCGACAGGACTGAGCCCGCCGGCCCCGTTTCGGGGCCCGTCGTCTCAGTCCTGATTTGCCTGGTCGGCTCCCGGCCGATCAGGAAACGGTTCCCCCGTTCACACCGTCTTCTCCCGCTCGATCAGCCGCCAGGCGAAGGGCTCCACGGCCTTGGCCCCGTCGTGGCGGAGGAACCTGGTTTTCAGATCCCCCAGCCGCACCCGGTCCAGGTTGTCAGCGTCCTTCAGCAGCCTGGTCAGCTTCAGGGTCCGGGGATAGTCCGCCGGGCCGTAGGAGCGCAGGATGGATTCCATCTCCCCGTCGGGCCGGGCGTGGGCCGCCACCGCCGCCTGGAGCTCCACCAGGTCCTCCCCGTCCACGCCGGTGAGCTCCGCCAGCTGCAGGGCGGACCGGGCCCCGTGGTACAGATCGTACCCGTCGGAGGACCGGCCCACGTCGTGGTAGGCCGCCGCCCGGAAGAACTGCCGCACGTCAGCCTCGGACAGCCCCTCCTGCCAGGCGATGAGGGCGGCGTAGAGCAGGGTCCGATGGATGTGGCCCCGGCCGTGGACCTCGCTGTGGTAGAGGGCGTCCTCCCGGAGGGTCTCATAGGTCTCCAGCAGCAGGGAGTAGTGCTCCCAGGCCTCCAGACCCCGGATCAGGTCGGCGTCCTCGGCCCACTGGCCCCGCCGGAGCAGGATCAGAACTTTGTTTTCGGCCATGGTTGGTCCCTCCTTCCGCGGAATCGGCCTTGTTTTTGAACAGTATACCACACCCGCCCGGGGATGGGTAGACCAAAATGGGTTTTCTTAATCCAGCAGCCCCGCCGCCACCAGCTTTCCGGCCATCTCCTGGGACCCCATCACCCACAGCAGATCCCCGTCCCGCAGGGTCAGGTTGGGGTCCGGGTCGGGGATGGGCAGCAGGTCCCGCTCCAGGCCGATGAGGAAGGCGCTCCAGTCCTCCTTGATGCCGCTGGACCGGATGGCCCTGCCCGCCTGGGGCATCTCCTTTTCCAGGCTGACGCCGCAGCACAGCAGCTGCCGGGCCTCCGGGACGCCCTCCTGGTCCTCGATATACGCCTTTAACGTACGGAACACCGTGCCCTCGGCAGGGTGGACGCCCTTCTGGGCCTGGAGGAGGCAGAAGTTCTCCACCTGCCGCCGGGCCCCCATGATCACCAGCCGATCCCCCGCCTTCAGGCGGACGGAGCCCTCGGGGATGTTCTTCCGCTCCCTGCCCCGGAGGATCTGGATGACCTTCACGTGGTGGAGGTTCCCCCAGTCCAGGTCCATGAGGCTCCTGCCGTCGTCGGACCAGTCCGCCGGGCAGACCAGAGTGGCCACGGTGAGCTGCTCGGTCAGCCAGTGGTGGACCTCCTCCCCCTCGCCGCCGCCGAAGCGGTCGGCCAGCCTGCGCTCGTTGAAGTTGGCCAGGAACCGGGCCTCCACCTCCAGGTACCGCCCGGCCAGCTTGTTGGACCGGGTGGCCAGGACCACCAGAGGCGCCGCCCCCAGGGCCAGGAACAGGGGGTTCACCCGGAAGATCAGGAAGGCGGGGAGCACCGCCAGCAGCACCGCCACCGCCACCCGGAACACCAGCAGGATGGACAGGATCACCCGGTTGCCCAGGCCCTCCAGCCACAGAGGGGTGAAGTACCGCTTGGGCACCCGGAGCATGGCCGCCAGCAGCACCGCCAGCACCACGTACACCAGGGCGCAGGCCGCCAGGTCCACGATGAACTCCCCCCGGTCGGCCAGAAGGTCCTGGAGCATGGGCAGCAGGGTCCGCACCCCGATGAGGATGACCCCCACCGCCAGGATGCCGTAAATGGCGAAATTCCGGAAGTAGCCCTTGAGGAACAGGGACCAGTTTCCCCGCTGGTCGGCGGAATCCTTGGCCCTGGCCTGGGCGTAGCGGTCCAGGGCCGCCAGCCACCTGGCCGGAAGCCGGGCCTCCAGCCACCGGCACAGGGCCGGGGAGGCCTTTAACACGAAGGGGGTGGTGAAGGTGGTGAGCACCGACACCGCCACGATGATGGGATAGAGAAAGGCCCCGGTGACCGACAGGGACTGCCCCAGCCCCGCCAGGATGAAGGAGAACTCCCCCACCTGGGTCTGGGCCGCCCCGGCCTGGAGGGACACGTCCATGGGCTTGCCCGCCGCCAGGCCCCCCAGCAGGAGGAAGAAGAGCTTGCCCACGATGGCCACCGCCGAGAGCAGCAGGATGGGGCCCATGTACTGCAAGATCATCCCCGGCTGGACCATGAAGCCCACGGAGATGAAGAACACCGCCCCGAAGAGGTTCTTGCAGGGGGTCACCAGGTGCTCCACCCGCTCGGCGTGGACCGTCCCCGCCAGGAGGGAGCCCGCCAGGAAGGCCCCCAGCTCCGTGGACAGGCCGATGCGGTCGGCCAGCAGGGCCATGAGGAAGCACAGGGCCAGGGAGAAGATGAGCAGCACCTCGTCGTTCATGAGGCCCACCAGCTTTTTCATCACCGTGGGCACCAGGAAGATGCCCAGCAGCAGCCACAGGGCTAGGTAGAACAGCAGCAGCCCCAGCCGCCCCGCCAGCTCCAGGCCGCTGATGGACTGGGACACGGCGATGGTGGACAGGATGACCATGGCGAAGATGGCGATCAGGTCCTCGATGACCAGGGTGCCCATGGCAAGGGAGGAAAAGGGGGCCTCCTTCAGGCCCATGTCCTCGATGCTCTTCATGGTGATCATGGTGGAGGACATGGCCAGCATGACCCCCAGGAACACGGCGTCCATGGTGCTCCAGCCCAGGAGGATGCCCAGGAAGAAGCCCACCACCCCCAGGCCCACCGCCTGGATGCCGGCGGACAGGAACCCGGGGAAGCCCACCTCCGCCATTTTGTGGATGGAGAACTCCAGCCCCAGGCCGAACATGAGGAAGATGACCCCGATGTTGGACCAGACCTGGATGGTGGCCATGTCGTCGATGGTGGGCAGCACCGCCACCACGGGCCCCGCCAGAAAGCCCGCCAGGATGTAGCCCAGGACCGAGGGGAGGTTGATCTTTTTGCACAGAAGGGTGGTCACCGCGGCGATGGCCAGCAGGATGGTCAGATCCGTGATGAGGGAGGGCAGTTCTTCCATGGCGGACACTTCCTTTCTTGTCTTTTTCCGAAACCGCCGCCCTTCGCGCAGCGGCGCGTCTAGTGTCTCAGTCCTGACAGGGGGCCGGGAGCGTCAGTCCTCCGTCCACGCCCAGGTGCCGATCTCCACGGCCTGGTCCGTGTTCAGCAGCGCCAGGTCCAGGTGGTGCAGCCCCTCCAGGTCCGGGTGCCCGGCGTCCGTCACCTGCCAGAAGTAGCGCACGCCGTAGTACCGGTCCGCCAGGTCCTCCGGGTCGTCCCCGGTCTGCTGGAGGATCTCGATGTAGGTGATCTCCGGGGAGAGGTACCACGCCGTCCGCTCTCCCCCGTCCACGGACTCCCCGCCGCCGCAGAACTCCTGCACCTGGGCCTTGATGTAGGTCTCGCAGCGGAAGAAGTCGAAGGCGGCGTCCAGCTGCCGGGAGAAGTCCTCCCCCTCCCGGACCCGGGGACAGAACAGGGCGGCCAGGCCCTCCTTATCCCCTTCCGTCAGGCACCGGATGATCTCCTCGGACTGCCCCCGGGCCATCTCCCCCTCCTCCTCCATGACGGCGGTGAGGTGCTCGGCCCGGAAGGAGAGCAGGGTGTCGGCAAAGGGGACGGAGCATCCGCTCAGGCACGCCAGAAGGGCCAGGGCGGCCAGGGCCCGGGCTATGCTTTTCAACCGTTTTCTCATCTCTCTCGTCCTTTCCGCAGACGGTCCACGCCGTCCGTTCTCCTGTATTATACTGTGTATTATACTGTGATTATTTTCCATCGTCAATGACGGCAAAAAAACAGGACCCGCCGTGCCGCCCTGAATGAAACGCCCTCTCCGTCACGGCTTCGCCGTGCCACCTCTCCCAAAGGGAGAGGCAAGAATCAGTGCATCTTTGCGAAGTTGCTCTAACTCTTGGCTCTCCCTCTGGGAGAGCTGGCATTCGCGCAGCGAATGACTGAGAGGGCTTTCCTTCAGGGCCGCGTTTTGCGGCAGGCCCTGTTTCCTTACATATCCTGATACTTCTTATTCCCCTTCAGCGCCTTCATGCGGATCTCATGGTTCAAAATCCGCTTCCGCAGCCGCAGGGACTGGGGCGTGACCTCCAGCAGCTCGTCGTCGGCCAGAAACTCCAGGCACTGCTCCAGGCTCATCTGCCGGGGAGGCACCAGACGGAGGGCTTCGTCGGAGCCGGAGGCCCGCATGTTGGTCAGCTGCTTCTTCCGGCAGACGTTGACGGTGATGTCCTCGCTCTTGGGGGTCTCCCCCACCACCATGCCGCCGTAGACCGGCACGCCGGGGCCGATGAACAGGACGCCCCGCTCCTGGGCCGCCCACAGGCCGTAGGTGACGGAGTCCCCGGTCTCAAAGGCGATGAGGCTGCCGGAGCTCCGGCGGGAGAGCTCGCCCTTGTAGGGGGCGTAGGAGTCGAACACCGAGGCCATGATGCCCTCGCCCCGGGTGTCGGTGAGGAACTCGTTCCGGTAGCCGAACAGGCCCCGGGAGGGGACCAAAAACTCCAGCTTCATCCGGGTGCCCACAGGGGTCATCTCCAGCAGGTCCCCCTTCCGGGAGCCCATCTTCTCGATGACCGCCCCCACGGACTCGGCGGGCACGTCCACCACCAGCCGCTCCAGGGGCTCGCAGCGGACGCCGTCGATCTCCTGGTAGAGGACCCGAGGGGGCGAGACCTGGAACTCATAGCCCTCCCGGCGCATGGTCTCGATGAGGATGGACAGGTGCATCTCCCCCCGGCCGGCCACGTTGAAGGCCTCGGTGGTCTCGGTGTCGCTCACCCGCAGGGACACGTCCTTCAGGGTCTCCCGGGTGAGCCGGTCCCGCAGGTTCCGGGAGGTGACGTACTTGCCCTCCTTCCCGGCGAAGGGGGAGTCGTTGACGGAGAAGGTCATCTCCATGGTGGGGGCGGAGATCTTCACGAAGGGCAGGGGCTCCGGGTCCGAGGCGGCGCAGACGGTGTCCCCGATGGTGATGTCCCCGATGCCCGACATGGCGATGATGTTGCCCGCCGTGGCCTGGTCCACCGGGGCCCGGGCCAGGCCCTCGAACTGGTAGAGGGAGACGGCCTTGGCCTTCCGGCTGACCTCGGGGTCGTGGTAGTTGCACACGGCGATCTCCTGGTTCTGCTTGATGGTGCCCCGCTCGATGCGGCCGATGGCGATGCGGCCCACGAACTCATTGTAGTCGATGGAGGACACCAGCATCTGGAAGGGAGCCTGGTCGTCGGCCTCCGGGGCGGGGATGTAGTCCAGAATGGTCTTGAACAGGGGCTCCAGGTCGGTGCCCAGGGTGTCCGGGTCGTCGGAGCAGATGCCCTGGCGGGCGGAGCAGAAGAGCATGGGGGAGTCCAGCTGCTCGTCGGTGGCGTCCAGGTCCAGCAGCAGCTCCAGCACCTCGTCCATGACTTCGTGGATGCGCTGGTCGGGCCGGTCGATCTTGTTGACGACCACGATGACCCGGTGGCCCAGGTCCAGGGCCCGGGACAGGACGAACCGGGTCTGGGGCATGGGGCCCTCGGCGGCGTCCACCAGGAGGATGACGCCGTTGACCATCTTCAGGATGCGCTCCACCTCGCCGCCGAAGTCGGCGTGGCCCGGGGTGTCCACGATGTTGATCTTCACGTCGCCGTACTGGATGGCGGTGTTCTTGGCCAGGATGGTGATGCCCCGCTCCCGCTCCAGGTCCCCGGAGTCCATGACCCGGTCCTGGACCTCCTGGTTGGCCCGGAAGGCGCCGCCCTGCTTGAGCATTTCGTCAACGAGGGTCGTTTTTCCGTGGTCAACGTGGGCGATGATGGCGATGTTGCGTAGTTTCTCGTTCTGCATAAGTATCTTCCTCTATAGATAAAGTATAAACTTGCGTTTCTGTATTCGACGGCTAATTATTATACTATTGTATAGGGGAGATTGCAAGGATTTTTTCCGGGGAGGGCAGCAAAAACCGCCCCCGGGAAACCCGAATTTCCCGGAGACGGTCTCTGGTTCACCGATCCCCCCGCCGCAGCAGATACTTCACCAGCGGGCTGACCACCGCCGCCACCGGCCAGATGATCCAGGTCATATCCCACCGCCCGGTGAGGAAGCTCACTGCCAGATACGCCGCCGTAACCACCGCCCAGTATATCCCGATCCGGTCCGACAGGGACTTTTCCGCCCGGCTGTAGTCCCCCTCCTCCAGGAGGGTCTGGTAGGCGCCCCAGCGGATGGAGGTCCGGACGATGAGGTACACCCCCGCCGCCACCAGGGCCAGCAGGAGGGAAGCCCCCACCGCCATGGAAAACTCGTTCTCCTGGTCCAGCAGGGCGAAGACCAGCACCGGCACCACCGCCAGCACGCACAGGACCACCCCCAGGGTCAGGGTCCGGGTGTGGGCGGCTTCCTGTTCCCGCTTGCGCTCCTTGACCATGCCGGTCACGCCGTAGTCTGTCTCCAGGGGCAGCCGGGCCAGGTCCCGGAACCGCTGTCTCTGCCCGCCGCTCCACAGGAAGAGGGCTACCGCCCCGGCGATCAGCAGAAACAGCACCGCCGTGCCCAGGATCCCGCCCTGGTCCTCGGTGAAGGGGACCATGCCGGTCTCCCCTGCCACGGACAGCAGGATAGATAAAATGGGGGAGAGGATGCACAGCGCCACCCCCAGGGCGATCTTCCCGGCTACCCGCTCGGTGGCCGCCAGGTAGTCCCCGGCCTCGGCCAGGGTCACCCGATAGGTTTCCTCCGTGCCGCTCTCCTCCCGGATGGGCGCGGCGGGGGGCTCCTCCTCCCCCAGATCCTCCCGGAGCAGGTAGTCCGTAGAGACCCCGAAGAGCTCCGACAGGGCCAGGACCTTGTTCAGATCGGGCACCGACTGGGCCCCCTCCCACTTGGACACCGCCTGTCGGCTGACCCCCAGCTGCTCCGCCAGCTCCTCCTGGGACCAGCCCTGCTTCTTTCTCAGTTGTATGATCTTATCTGCCAGGATCATGAAAACTCCTCCGTTTCCTCGTTTGATCTGTCTCCAGAATACACGGGATCCCCCCGTTGCGCCACCATTTTTTCCCGGCAATTTGTCAACCGACGGTTGCGGCGGGTCAAAAAACCCCATATTCATCCAATCTGCGGAATACCCCCTCCTTCCTCCGGCGCTTCCGGCCAGCCCATCGCCCTTGCGCCCGTCCCCGCCCTGTGGTACACTTGACCCACCAAACAAAAGGAGGCCGCCCCCATGTCTGACCGTCCCTATCCCGTCATCACCGTCAACGAGAAAGCCGCCCGCGCCCTCCGGGCGGGACACCCCTGGGTCTACGGCGCCGAGACCACAGGCCCCGACGGCCCCTATGAAAACGGCTGCCTGGCGGACGTGGTCACCGCCAAGGGCCGGTGGATGGGCACGGGCTTTCTCAACGACCGCTCCAAGATCCGGGTCCGGCTCATCTCCCGGAACACCAACGACCGCTTCGACGAAGGCTTCTGGCGGCGGCGGGTCCAGTACGCCCTGGACTACCGAAAAACCGTCATGGGGGAGGACTTCCCCGTCTGCCGTCTGATCTTCGGGGAGGCCGACCAGTTCCCCGGGCTCACCGTGGACCTCTTCCACGACATTCTGGTCACCGAGGTCCTGTCCCTGGGCATGGAGACCGTCAAGACCACCCTCTACCCCCTGCTGGTGGAGGAGCTGGCCGCCCGGGGCGTCACGGTCCGGGCCATCTATGAGCGCAACGAGGCCCCCCTCCGGGAGAAGGAGGGCCTGCCCAGGGAGAAGGGCTTCTATCCCCTCCCCGACCTGGAAACCGACCTGGACGGCCACGTCACCATCACCGAAAACGGGATCGACTACGACGTGGACTACATCAACGGCCAGAAGACCGGCTTCTTCCTGGACCAGAAGTACAACCGCCGGGCCGCCGCCGCCTTGGCCAATGGCCGCCGGGTGCTGGACTGCTTCACTCACACCGGGGCCTTCGGCCTCAACTGCGCCAGGGCGGGGGCAGCCCGCGTCACCTCCGTGGACATCTCCGCCGACGCCGTGGAGCTCACCCGGGCCAACATCGCCCGGAACGGGCTGGCCGACCGGATGGAGGCAGTCCAGGCCGACGTCTTCGACCTGCTGACCCAAATGGCAAAGGAAAAGCGCCGGGACTACGACTACATCATCCTGGACCCCCCGGCCTTCACCAAGAGCGGGGCCACGGTGAAGAACGCCTACCGGGGGTACAAGGAGATCAACCTGAAGGCCATGAAGCTCCTGCCCCGGGGCGGGTACCTGGCCACCTGCTCCTGCTCCCACTTCATGACCCCGGACCTGTTCACCCGAATGCTCCGGGAGGCGGCGGCGGACGCGGCGGTGTCCCTGCGGCAGATCGCCGACCGGCGGCAGGCCCCGGACCACCCCATCCTCTGGGGGGTGCCGGAGACGGAGTACCTGAAATTCTACCTGTTCCAGGTGGTGTGACGCCTTGTCCGGCGGTCCGGGCTGTGGTATCATAGCAACAGAAACAGTCTGACGGGAAAAGGAGGGCGCCGCCATGGCGGAATAGGACAGAAAAATCATTGAAGAGATCCTTTATTCCATCACGGAAAGCGATTTGCCCAAAGGGGCCTCCCTCCCCCATCGCTTTTACAAGCCGGGGGAGGCCAAAGAAAAGTATTTCACCAACGCCATCAAGCGCTACGCGCCCAACGCCAAGATGGAAGAGATCATCTTCGTTGAGGACTTCAGCTTCACGGGCAACGGCAGCAGCGGCTTGATGTTTACCACCGAAGGATTTGCCACCGATGAAATCCGCAAGGATAAGCGGGCCAGGGGTATCTCCACCCCCATCCGATACGCCGACCTGACCCATATTTCCAGAAAAAGCGGCACACTGGTTTGAGCAAGCCGCCCAGCAAGGGCACGCATACTCGCAGGTCATTCTGTGGAACATGTATGACACAGGCGATGGCGTCTACAAAAACAAGGACAAAGCAGCGCAATGGTTTGAGAAATCCGAGCAGCAGGAGGACGCCGATGTGCAGTACGATCTGGGGCTCCTGTATTCCAACGGCAATGGCATCGTCCCCAGAGACACGGCCAAGTCGATGCAATGGTATGAGAAAGCCGCCCAGCAGGGGCACCCAAAGGCGCAGAACGAGGTAGGGAAAAGGTATTATAACGGCATTGGCGTCCCCGAGGACAAGGCCAAGGCGGCACACTGGTTTGAGCCCGCCGCCCAGCAGGGGATTGCAGTGGCGCAGTACATTCTGGGGCTTATGTATCTCATAGGCCTTGGCATCCCCCAGGACGAAACCAAAGCCAAAGAGCTGTTCCAAAAGGCGGCGGAACAAGGCTACAAGGAAGCAAAAGAAATCCTCAGAAAAGACTTTTGATTACTACGCAAACACAAATCAGAGCGCCCCGCGGGACAGAGAAAACTCGTCTCGCGGGGCGCTCTTAGAAAGGAGGGGAGGGATACTCGGGGGCAGGGGAAGCCTTACTTCCCGATATACGTGTAAACAGCGGAGGGCCGGCCGCCGGTGGAGTAGTCCACGCCGCCGATGACGCTGTTCTTGTCGATGAGATAGTTCATATACCGCCGGAGGGTCACCCGGGACAGGGAGACGTTTTTGGCAATGTCCTCGATGGAGAGCTTCTCGCTCTTGTGCTCCCGGAGGAAGGAGCAGATGATCTCCAGGGTCACGGGGTGGATGCCCTTGTCCCCCATCTGGCCGGACTTCTGCCCCTCGGGGGAGATGACCTTGTCCAGCTCCTCCTGGCTGAAGGCCTTGTCCCGGTCGAAGGCGGCCCGGCGGTCGGTGAATTTCTTCAGAGCCGCCTGGAACCGGTTGTAGTCGAAGGGCTTGATGAGGTAGTCCGACACCCCGTAGGAATACAGCTCCGCCACGTGGTGGGCCTCGCTGGCGGCGGTTACCATGATGACGTCGGACAGATAGCCCTCCGCCCGGAGCCGGGTGAGGAAGGCTCGGCCGTCCATGACGGGCATGAAGTAGTCCAGCAGGATCAGGTCCACCGGGTGGGACCGGATGTACTCCAGGGCCTCCTGCCCGTTGGAGAAGGTGCCGGCGATGGTCAGCTCATTGTTGTGCTCGGCGTACTGCCGGACGATCTCGGCGACCATGGGGTCGTCCTCTACGATAATGACCTGATACATGGCTTCATCCCCCGCGTATGTATGGATTCGCCCGCCGGGACGGACGCAAAAGGAGTCGCAAAATTTCTTATTTCATTATAAAGCAAAAAAATGGAAAACGCAACTAAAAGTTGGGAAAGCGCCTGAAAAAACCTTCCAAACAGGCAAAAAACAGAGCCCGCCGCAGCGGACTCTGTTTTCTGAATTAGGTAAGAACTGTTGTTCCGGTTGGGTAAGAAAGCGAGAGATCAGCCACCCATTCTGGAGCCAAACACGCCCTCTTCCAGCTCAGCCTCAGACAGACCCTTGCGCTGGCCGGCAGAGACCAGGTACAGGATGCAGCCGATGACCAGCCAGCCGATGAGCATCTTGATGGCAAGAGCGCCACCGTAGAAGGGGCTGGCGGGGATGAAGGACATGATGAACACGATGGTGCAGACGATGGAGGAGAAGCCCGCCATTGCGATGCCGCCGGGCATCTTGTAGGGCCGCTCCATGTCAGGCGCCGTTCTCCGCAGCACGAAGGCGGACCAGCTGGTGATCGTCCAGGACAGGATGAAGGCCAGAGCGGAGAAGCAGGTGATGGTGTCGATCAGGTTGGCACCCAGCAGGGGGCCGATGAGGGAGAGGATCAGGCAGACGATCTGACCGCGGACGGCCACGCCGTTGGCGTTCTGATACGCAAATGCCTTGGGGATCAGCTTGCCGCGGCCCATGGACATAAGCATGTTGGCGGAAGCGGTGAAGAAGCCGTTCCAGGTGGTGAACAGACCTGCGATGGCGCCCAGGGTGAGGATCCAGTACAGAGCCACGCCGGCGCCGCCGGGATACAGGGACTTGAACATGGTGGAAGCGGCGGGGCGGGCCATGCCCACGAAGTCCTGCCAGGGCCAGCCATAGCCGAAGCAGAAGAGCAGCACGGTGTAGAAGATGCAGGCCAGGGTGACGGACAGAACCACGGTCTTACCGACGGTCTTCACGTCGCCGCCGGCATCCTCAACGCCCTGAGGGATGGTCTCGAAGCCGGCCAGGAAGTAGGCCGCCTGGACCACGATGGCGAAGATGCCGCCGAACATGGAGTGGTGGGAAACCTCTCTCAGGCCGGGGCCGTAGATGTCGGGGTTGGAGACGTCATAGATGGGCTGCCAGTTGCCGGCGTTGCCGCCCACCAGAGCCGCAATGGCACCCAGGATGCCGGCGCCCACCAGAACGAAGCAGAGGATCTTCTGCACGAAGGCGGCGGCGGCCAGGCCCTTCATGTTCAGGGCGAACAGCAGGAAGGAGCAGATGGTGCCGATGACGACCACGATCAGGTAGATGTCGTAGTCCATAATGTTGTACAGGATGGGGCCGGTCTTGATGCCGGGGATCAGGTAGCCAAGCACGTCGGTGATCTGGATGGCTTCCCAGGGGATGATGGCGATCATGCCGCCCAGGGAGGCCCAGCCCGAAAGCATAGCCACCTTGTCGTTAAACGCCCGGAAGGCGAAAGCCATGCCGCCGCCGGCGACGGGGAGCATGGGGACCAGTTCCGCGTAGCACAGGCCGATAGGAACCATCATGATCAGAACGACCAGGTAGCCGATACCGGCGGGCACAGGTCCGCCGCAGGAGGCCATCCAGCCGTTGATGGACACGGCCCAGCCCACGCCGACGATAGCGCCGAAGCCGATACAGAAGAAGTCGACTGCGCTAACGCCCTTTTTCTCGGGAGCATTACTCATAACTTACCTCTTTTCTCGCGCGCTGTCACGAAGGACAGCAAAACCTATGGGACGCTTTCTTTTCTTTCTCTTGTGCAATCACTGCGGAATGTACAAAGGTCCGGGCAACCAGTTCCCCCCTTTCTCTGTGGTTTCCCGATGGTTTTGTGAAAATCATCGAGAACGGTTTTATCAAAAACCAATAACATTATAAAAAATGCTGATAATACTGTAAACTTGATAAAATTTATAATTATATAGAAAATTTTTATGACCTGCGCGGAAGATACTTCATCCGGTGGCGCGATCCCCTTCCGCCCCAACCCCTTGGGGCCGGGATCCGGTCATCTCCCGCCTTGACACCGGGGCCAGACGTGATAAAATGTGATTGCAATAAATATAAAGGTATTCCCATCCAGCGGGAAGGAGGTCACCCCCGTGGGAAAATATCTTCCGGTCATCAAAACCGCCCAGTGCGGCTCCCTCACCCGGGCCGCCCACGTGCTGGGATACACTCAGCCCAGCCTGGGGTACATCATCAACAACATCGAGGACGAGCTGGGGGTCAAGCTCTTCTACCGGGACCAGCGGGGGGTGACCCTCACCGCCGCCGGGGCCCCCCTTCTGGAGATCATGAAGAAGATCGAGGCCATGGAGGACCTGCTCCGCCAGACCGCCCGGGCCAACGCCGGAGGCCTGCTGCGGGTGGGCATCTTCTCCAGCGTGGCCTCCCAGTGGCTGCCGGCCATCCTCCGGGAGTTCTACGAGAAACACCCCGACGCCCTGGTGAAGCTCTCTCACCAGTTCTACTACCTCAACGGGGAGATCGGCGTGAAGGACCACAGCCTGGACTGCGCCTTCTTCACCGGAAAATGCCCTCCCGGCCTGACCGCGGTCCCCCTGTATAAGGACCCCTACTACCTGGTGATCAGCGAGGACCATCCCCTGGCCGCCCGGGAGACGGTGGCCCTGTCCTCCTTCACCGGGGAGGAGCGGTTCATCCCCACCAACGAGAGCTTCGACTCGGAGAGCGCCATCTGGGACGTGTACCAGACCTTCTCCCAGTCCAACGTGGTGGACTTCGAGCCCCAGGAGAACCACATGGCCATCGCCATGGCCGAGGCGGGCCTGGGCATGACCATCCTGCCGGGGCTGGACCTGGTGGATCTCAGCGCCAACCACCGGGTGAAGGCCCTGCCCCTGGAGGAGGGGCTCACCCGCACCATCAGCCTGCTGTGCCCCCGGGAGTCGGAGCGGTCCTCCCTGACCAGCGCCTTCCTGTCCATCACCCGGTCGGTGGTGGAGCAGTGGCAGAAGCGGACCGCCCACCCGGCCACGGAATGACCCCTTCCCTTTTCCGTCAACCTATGGTATCCTGACCCTGCCCCAACCCACCCCGACAGAAAGGAACTAAGCATGAAAATGAAACTGACCAAGCTCTTTGCCGCCGGGACCGTGCTGGCCCTGGCCCTCGCCCTGGCCGCCTGCGGCGGCAGCGGCGACGACTCCCCGGAGGCCGTCCTCACCCGGGCCCAGGAGGCCATGGAGGACATCACCTCCATGCACTACACCCTGGACATGGACATCGGCATGACCGCCGAGGGCCAGTCCTTCGACATCACCTCCACCGGCGAGGCCGACTGCATCACCGAGCCCATGATGCTGGATATGGACCTGAACATGTCCATGGCCGGCCTGCTGGACATGGACATGAAGATGTACCTGACCCAGGGCGGGGATGACTACGTGGTCTACACCGGCATCGGCGACGACGAGGGCGGCATGACCTGGACCAAGGAGACCATGAGCGACCTGTCCGCCCTGGCCCAGTACAACGGCCAGGCCAGCATGGAGCTCTATCTGGAGAACGGCACCGACTTCCAGAAGGTCGGCACGGAGGAGATCAACGGCGCCTCCGCCACCCGGTATGACGGCGTCATCACCCAGGAGTCCCTGGAGGCCGTCATGGACGCCTCCGGCGTTATGGACCAGTTCTCCGCCCTGGGCCTGGAGGGGATGGAGGACCTGTACAGCGAGATGGGCAACCTGCCGGTGTCCATCTGGATCGACGACCAGTCCGACCTGCCCGTGAAGTACGAGATGGACATGACCGAGATGATGCAGAACATGATCAACAAGCTCCTGGCCTCCGAGGAGGAGACCGCCGGGATGGAGATGTCCATCGACCGCTGCACCATGGTGATGGTCTGCTCCGACTTCAACAGCATCGACGCCATCCAGATCCCCCAGGAGGCTCTGGACGCCCCCTCCTCCAGTGAGATGGCCGGCGACCTCCTGCTGGACGAGGAGAACCAGGTGCTGGAGGACGCGGGCTGAGCCCCCCTGTTTTCCTGACAACAAACCCTGCAACGGCCTGTTCCGCACCGGCGGGGCAGGCCGTTTTCTATGCCGGAAACACCGTCGATTTTTGCAGATTTTTTGCCGCCGTCCCGTTGACTGTGAGACAAGTGAGGATTATACTTGAGGTACAGTATAGGGGCAGAGTCCCGGGAAGAAGGATACCTATGGAAACCACCACCCCGAAAAAGCCGAAAAAGCTGGATCGGCGGCAGATCCGCACCAAGCGCCGCATCCGGGAGGCCCTCATGGCCCTGGTCATGGAGAAGCCCGCGGAGAAGATCACCATCAAGGAGCTGGCGGAGCGGGCCGACATCGACCGGAAGACCTTTTATCTCCATTACGGCTCCATCGGCGACGTCCTCAACGAGATGCAGGAGGAGCTGCTGGAGAAGCTGGAGGCCATCATCTCCTCCTATGACCTGTTCCAGCCCGACTTCGACGCCCTGGCCCTCTTCCGGGAGATCAACGGCGTCATCCTGGAGTCCTCGGACTTCTACCGGCGGATGCTGGTGATGGACCAGTACAGTTTTTTCTACGACAAGCTCAAGGAGAGCATGAAGAACTATCTCCTGGGAAAGTACGGAGAGCACCTGGAGAACACCGTGGTCTCCAGGATCAAGCTGGGCCTCTACCTGGAATACGTCACCACCGGGATCATGGCCCTCTACGTCCACTGGCTCCGCCACCAGGAGTTCGACCTGGATGAAGTGGCCCAGGCCGCCTCGGAGATCTCCTACGGCGGCGGGAAGATGGTGCTGGACTCCATCCTCCAGACCGGACAGGAGCAATGAGACCCCGTCTGCCGGTCTTGGGCCTGGTGCTGGCCCTGGTGCTGAGCCTGGCCGCCTGCGGCCAGGGCCGGGAGGAGACCGGCGATCAGCCGGTGCCCACGGAGGGGCTGTACACCTGTTACCGGCTGACCTTCCGGGACCTGGAGCTTACCCCCCAGCGGCGGTGGCTGCGGCTGCTGCCGGAGGGGAAAGGGACCCTGTTCCTGTCGGAGACCGAGGAGCCCGGCACCTGGACCCTGGAGGGGGACGCCTTCCGCTGGACCTCCCAGGAGGGCGGCACCCAGGCCGAGGGGACGTGGACCGAAGGGGTCCTGACCCTGAGCATCGGGGAGATGACCGGCATTTTCGTCCGGGAGGGCGTGGTCTATCCCCCGCCGGAGGAGAGCGGGGAGGCCCCCGGGGAAACGGAGGCCCCCGACCCGGCGGACGCCGGAGGAGACTCCACGCCCCAACGGCCCCAGGCGCCTCAGAAGCCGGAGATCCCGGCGGACACCGCCCAGAAGCCCGGCCAGGACTCGGATGAACCCCCCGAGGCCCACCAGCCCGCCCCCGGGGAAACGGACCCCCAGGACGCCCCCCTGACCACCCTGTCCTGCTACGACGGGCTGTACTACGTGGACTATGACCCCCAGGTCTTTTCCCCGGGCCCCACCGGCGGCGCGGACCTGGTGAAGGAGGACGGCACCCAGGTGTGGTTCGCCCGGCTGTCCTCCCGGGATCTCATGAACACCTGGCTGGCAGGCATGAAGGAGAAGGGGGCGTACCAGGACTACCGGTCCTTTGAGAGCCACAGCGACGAGATCATCGGCTTTCCCGCCCAGTCCATCGTCTACCAGGACGACGCCGGCTGGCACGCCGAGACCATCCTGGACCTGAGCCGGAACCGGGGGACCGGCTCCCTGCCCCTGTTTGCCATCTACCTCACCTGCGACGGGCCCACCCGGGACGCGGTCTGGACCAACGGGCTGGCGGGCTTTCTGTCCACCCTGCGGCTGGGGGAGGCAGGCTGACCCATATCAATCTCCCAACCGGGACACGTGTTGCAACGTGTCCCGGTTTCATGCTATAATATGGTTTGCTAATCATTCGGTTTTCCGATCAAACGGTTTTTCGATGATCCGGCTTCCCGCGTACGAACTGTCCCGCCGTGTCCGCTCTTCGCGGACCGCTTCCCGGAAAGGAGGGTGTCCCATGAAACCACTGCCTTTGCTCCTTGCCGCCCTGCTGCTGCTCCCCGCCCTGTCCGCCTGCGGCGGGTCCCCGGAGGAGGCGCCTGCCCAGGAGGACGCCCAAACCCAGGAGGTCCAGACCGCCGAGGAACCCGCCCCCGCGGAGGAGACCCAGGCTCCCGCGGAGGACGACCCCTCCCTGGCCCGGCTCCGGGAGGAGATCGAGACCACCGGGAACCTGATGGGCGTGGCCTATCTGGGGACCCTGTCCGAAGGGGGCCAGGCGGCCTACGACGAGCTGGTGGCCGACTGGCTGGAGGCCCGGCCCTTCCTGGCCGATCTGGACTGGGAGAAGGCCGCCGTAGCCAGCGGCATGGAGGTCTACTGCGTGGTGCCCCGGGACGCGGGCAGCCAGGTCACCGTCACGGAGTGGGTGATGGGCGAGTCCAACAGGTATCAGGGCCAGGCCGGTCAGGTCCTCTATGAGGGCCAGTCCGGAGAGCCGGTGCTCCTCATGGGCAACGTCAGCGACATCCTGCCCAATCTCCGGGTCACCGTCACCGCCCCCAACGGCCAGAGCCTGGCCTACTCCCCCTGCCTGAGCCTGTGCGACGGCACCCTGGACCGGGCGTCCACCCAGGGGATCTACGACTTCTCTCTGTACTTCGACCTGCCCCCGGCGGGCATCCCGGACTACTCCGGGGACTGGGCCGCCTTTGACGTGGCCGACGGGGACGGACAGCTCTACACCTGCTGCCTCACCCTGAACCGGAACGGGGCGGCGGACTTCTTCTACTACCAGGAGCTCGGGGTCATCCTGGAGCGGTTCACCGGCACCGCCCGGGACAACGACGACGACGACACCGTCACCCTGGACTGGTACCTCACCGGCGGAACTTACCTGGAGGGCGGCGCGCCGGAGCATGGCGCCATCGGCACTTACCGGATGGAGATGCCCGACCAGGACACCCTGTATCTCATCCACTTGGACGGCGACCCCCTGCTCCATGGGCTGGAGGGCCAGGCCGTGGTCTTCGGCCGGTCCGTGGGCTGACCGAACGAATCCAGACAAGATAGGAGGCTGACCCCATGCGGATCGCCAACACAGTCAACGACTCCATTGTGGACGGCCACGGCCTGCGCTTCGCCGTCTTTACCCAGGGCTGTCCCCACCACTGCCCCGGCTGCCACAACCCCGACACCCACGACCCCGCCGGAGGCCGGGAGGAGAGCCTGGAGGCCCTCATCGCCGGGCTGGACAAAAACCCTCTGGCCCAGGGGCTGACCCTCTCCGGCGGGGAGCCCTTCTTCCAGGCGGCGGACTGCGCCCGGCTGGCTCAGATGGCCCACGCCCGGGGGAAGAACGTCTGGACCTACACCGGGTACACCTACGAGCAGATCCTGCGGAAAAACGACCCGGACTGGACCGCCCTGCTGGCGGAGACCGACGTGCTGGTGGACGGCCCCTTTGTGGAGAAGGAGAAGTCCTACGAGCTCCACTTCCGGGGCAGCCGGAACCAGCGGCTCATCGACGTGCCCGCCAGCCGCCGGGCAGGCAAGGTGGTGCTGTGGCAGGAGATCGACTGCCTGTCCAAGTTCACCGTGCCGGAATCGTGAACCATCCGAGGAGGGAAGCGCCATGACCATCGACAGCCTGAAGACCTGGTTTCAGAACCGGGAGCTTGGGGTCCAGGGAGCCGTGGGGGAATACGCCATCCTGGTGCCCCTGGTGGAGCGGGAGGGGAAGCTGTGGCTCCTCTTTGAGACCCGGGCCAGCACCCTGGTGGGCCACCAGCCCAACGAGGTCTGCTTCCCCGGCGGGCGGCGGGAGCCCGGGGAGCGCCCGGCGGACACCGCCCTCCGGGAGACCTGGGAGGAGCTGGGCATTCCCCGGGAGGAGATCGAGATCCTGGCCCCTCTGGACGTGGCCCAGGACATCAGCGACCGGGTGATCTGGCCCTTCCTGGGCCGGGTCAGCCCCGCCGGGCTTCAGGCCATGCGCGAGAGCAAAAGCGAGGTCCAGAACACCTTCCTGGTGCCCCTGGACTTCCTGCTGAACTACCCCGAGGAGGTCTACCGCTACCCGGTGGGGCCTGCGGTGGACGACTCCTTCCCCTTCGACCGCATCGGCTTCCCCCACGACTACCCCTGGCGGAGAGGGTGGATGGACGTGCCCATCTACGAGTATGAGGGCCACTTCATCTGGGGCATGACCGGGCGGATGGTTCGGTGGCTGGTACAGAACATCCACGCCATGGACGAGGGCTGAGCCGTGGAGACCCTGGAATATCTCGGAACCTACACCCTGCGGCAGTCCGATTCCTGCTTCAAGCTGGGCCGGGACAGCGTGCTGCTGGCCGCCTTCGCCACGGTGAAGCCCCGGTGGGCGGTGTGCGACCTGGGCTGCGGGGTGGGGTCCCTGCTGCTGCTGCTGCGCCAGCGGGAGGCCGCCCTGGGCCTGACCGGCGTGGAGCTGGACCCCGAGGCGGCGGACCTGGCCCGGCGGAACCTGGCCGACAACGGCCTGGCCGGGACCATCCTCACCGGGGACCTGCGGGACCCGGACCTGCTGCCTCCGGACCGGTACCAGCTGGTGATCTCCAATCCCCCCTACTTCCGGGCGGGGTCGGGGAAGTCCGGCGGCGGGGCCCGGATGGACGAGACCTGCTCCGTGGAGGACCTGTGCCGGCGGGCGGGCCGGATCACCCGCACCGGAGGCCGGTTCGCGGTGGTCTACCGCCCGGAGCGGCTGGCGGAGCTGTTCTCCGCCCTGGAGGGGGCCCGGCTGACCCCCAAGCGGATGCAGCTGCTGGCCTATGACCGGACCCGTCCCCCCTACGCCGTGCTGGTGGAATCCGTCAAGGACGGCGGCCCCGGCCTGGACATCCTGCCCACCCGGTGCCAGGAGGAGCCCTGACCCCCGCCCCGTTCCCCGGCGGAACGCCAGGGTGGTTTTTCCCATATCCCATCAAAGTGAAAGGGAGGCCATCCCATGAAGCGAGACGAACTGACCCGACGCTACCTTCTGTTCGTCCTCAGTCTCTTTTTCGCCGCCCTGGGGGTGGCCTTTACCAAGCACGGCGAGCTGGGGGTCTCCCCCATCTCCTCGGTGGCCAACGTGATGACCTTCCGGTTCCCCGCCCTGTCCCTGGGCACCTGGCTCATCCTCTGGAACTGCGTGCTGATCCTGGGGCAGATCCTCATCCTTCGGCGAAGCTTCCAGCCCATCCAGCTGCTGCAAGTCCCCCTGTCGGTGCTCTTCGGCTGGTTCACCGACCTGGGGCTTTGGATGGTCTCCCCCATCCCCGCGGAGGTCTACCCCATGCGGCTGCTGATGGTCCTCATCGGCATCGTGGTGCTGGGCTTCGGCATCTCCCTGGCGGTGATCGCCAACGTGGTGATGAACTCCGGGGAGGCCTTCGTCAAGGCGGTCTCCGACACCATTGGCCGGGAGTTCGGGGACGTGAAGGTGGCCTTTGACGTGTTCTGCGTGGTCCTGGCCCTGGTCCTCTCCCTGCTGTTCTTCCGCAGCATCGTGGGCACCCGGGAGGGCACCGTGCTCTCCGCCCTGCTCACCGGGGTGGCGGTGAAGTTTTTCTCCCGGCGGCTGACGGCCCCGGTGACCCGGCTGCTCACCGGCGGGGCGTCCTGACCGGCCCGGATATTCTGACAAAGGGAGGCGCTGTTATGGCTGGAACCTTATACCTTGTGGCCACCCCCATCGGCAATCTGGGGGACTTCTCCCCCCGGGCGGTGGAGACCCTGACCGCCGCGGACTTCATCGCCGCCGAGGACACCCGGGTCACCGTCAAGCTGCTCAACCGCTTCGGCATCAAAAAGCCCATGGTCAGCTACTACCGCCACAACGCCGACAGCCGGGGGGCCGAGCTTCTGGCCCGGCTGCTGGCCGGGGAGAGCTGCGCCCTGGTCACCGACGCCGGGATGCCCGCCATCAGCGACCCCGGGGAGGAGCTGGTGGCCCTGTGCGCCCAAAACGGCGTGGAGGTGGTGGCCATCCCCGGCCCCAGTGCCTTTGTCACCGCCCTGGCGGTGTCCGGGCTGCCCACGGGCCGGTTCACCTTTGAGGGCTTTCTGCCCATGAACAAGAAAAACCGCCGGGCCCACCTGGACTCCCTCCGGGCCGAGCAGCGGACCATGGTGTTTCACGAAGCCCCCCACAAGCTGTCGGCTACCCTCTATGACCTGGCGGAGACCTTCGGTCCGGACCGCCGGGTGAGCCTGTGCCGGGAGCTGACCAAGCTCCACGAGGAGGTCCGGCGGACCACTCTGGGCCAGGCGGCGGCGCATTACGCCCAGAATCCCCCCAAGGGGGAGTTCGTCCTGGTGGTGGAGGGTGCGCCGGAGCGGGCGGAGGAGACCTACACCCTGGAGGACGGCCTGGCCCTGGTGGAGCGGCTGAAGGGGGAGGGTCTGTCCACCCGGGACGCGGTGAAGCGGGCCGCGGCGGAGCTGGGCCTGCCCAAAAAAGCCCTGTATGACCGGGCGGTAGGGAAACTCTGACCGACTGATGATCCAAACGCCATCCTGCCCATCGGGCGGGATGGCGTTTTTTAAGAAACACTTAAGAATTTCTTCCCCCTTTCTTCACGGTTCTATGATATGATAGAAAAAAGAAACATCCCGCGAGAAGGAGGAGAGGACTATGGCGTCTGCTCTGCAGCTGGACCATCTGTCCAAGGTCTACAAGAACGGCCGGGGGGCCCGGAACATCACCCTTTCCGTGGAGCCCGGCCAGGTGGTGGGGCTCCTGGGGCCCAACGGCAGCGGCAAGACCACCATCATGAAGGTGGTCACCGGCCTGGCCCGGCCCACCGACGGCTCCGCCGCCGTCTTCGGCGCCGACGTGGTCACCCAGCGGGAGGCCGCCCTGGGCCGGGTGGGGGCCCTCATCGAGCAGCCCGCCCTCTACGAGAACCTCACCGCCTGGGACCACCTGCTCCTGGCCGGGCGGTTCTACCCCCAGGTGGACGCCGCCCGGATGGACCGGGTCCTGGAGCTGGTGGGTCTGGCCCGGTATAAGAAGGAGAAGTGCGGCCGGTACTCCCTGGGCATGAAGCAGCGGCTGGGCCTTGCCCTGGCCATGCTGTCGGAGCCCGACCTGCTGGTGCTGGACGAGCCCACCAACGGCCTGGATATCGAGGCCACGGTGGAGGTCCGGGAGATCATCCTCCGGCTGGCCCGGGAGAAGAACACCGCCTTTCTGGTGGCCAGCCACCTGGCCTCGGAGATCGAGAAGATGTGCACCCACGTGCTGGTGCTCCACGAGGGGGAGATGCTCTCCTTCGACACCAAGGAGGAGGCCCTGCGGCTCCACCCCAGCCTGGAGGACTATTTCCTGGCCAGGGTCCGGGACAAAAAGGGCTCCGTGGTGCTGTGAGAGGAGGGGACGAGATGCAGCCATTCATCGCCAACGTGAAAAACGAGCTGTTCAAGCTCCGCAAACGGAAGAAATACCTGGTCTTTCTCATCCTGGGCGTCCTGCTCTGCGTGGGCAGCGCCCTGCGGGTGGTGCTGGCCAACCTGATCCTGGACCAGGAGGTGCCCCGGAAGGTGCTGCTGGGGGGGCTGGCCGGGGAGAACCTGCTGTTTCTCCTTTTGGTGTTCCTGCCCCTGATGGCCCTGCTGGGCTGCTGCGACCTTTTCGCCGGGGAACAGGGGGACCACACCATCCGGTTCTCCCTCATGCGGCCCATCGGCAAGGGGAAGCTGTTCTTCTCCAAGGCCGCTGCGGTCTTTCTGCTGTGCCTGTTCGACCTGGTGGTGCTGGTGGGGGTCAGCATCGCGGCCCAGGTGGGTCTGGGCGGCGGCGGCCAGGGGGTGGTTCGGGCCATGGCCTCCGGCCTGCTGGATCTCATCCCCCTGGCGGTGCTCATCCTGTTCTTCTGCCTGCTCAACCAGCTGGTGAAGGGCAGCGGCCTGGCGGTGGTGGCCTGCCTGGCGGCCTATGTGGTCCTGGTGCTGGTGGGGACCTACGTTCCCGCCGCCGGAGGGCTGCTGTTTACCGGATACCTCCGGTGGCACCACCTGTGGGTGGGGGTGACCCTGCCCTTCTTCTCCCTGCTCTCCCGGATCGGCATCCTGGCGGGGTACGGCCTGGTGTTCGCCTGCTGCGGGTATCTGCTCTTTGATCGAAAAGACGCGTAAAGGGTGGCGTTTTAAAACAGTCAGCGCTTCCCACATCATCCATAGGGAGGGACCTCCATGCCCAAAAAGACCACCCTGCGGGGACGCTTCCTCCGCACCGGCATCCTGATGCTGGTGCTCTCCCTGCTGGCCGCCCTGGTGCTGGTGGCGGTCATGCTGGCTGTCTTTGCCGCCAGCGACCCCCAGGGCCAGAGCTTTGTGGAGTCGGTGCTCCGCCTGCTGCGGCGGGAATTCGCCGGCCGGCGGATCGTCCCCTACTTCGCCGCGGGGATGTTCCTGCTGTGCCTGGCGGTGGCCGGGGTGTGCTTCGGCCTCACCAGTCGGCTCACCGGCCGTCTGGGGGCCTCCCTCCGGGACCTGCGCCGGTCCGCCGACGACCTGCGGGCGGGGGACCTGGACCGGGAGGTCCTCTCCTGCAGCACCCGGGAGCTGGACGAGCTGGCCCAGTCCCTGGAGGGGGTCCGGCAGCGGCTGAAGGCGGCCTCCCTGGCCGAGGCCTCAGCCCAGGAGGAGCGGGGCCTGCTCATGGCCAACCTCTCCCACGACCTGCGCACCCCCATCACCGCCATCAAGGGCTATGTGGAGGGCATCCGGGACGGGGTGGCCAACACCCCGGAGAAGCGGGACCACTACCTGGAGGTGGTCTACGGCAAGACTCTGGTGCTGGAGGACCTGGTGAGCAGCATGACCGATTTCTCCGAGTACGAGCTGGGGCGGATGCAGTACCATTTCGAGCACGTGGACCTGGTCCCCTTCCTGGCCGACCTCTGTCCGGAGTACGCCGCCGACGCCAGGGGGCGGGACATGACCTTCTCCGCCTCCCTGCCGGACCGGCCTGCCACGGTCACCGCTGACAGGAGAAAGCTCAAGCGGGTGCTGGACAACCTGATCTCCAACGCCCTGAAATACGGCCGGCCCGGCGGGGCGGTGGTGCTGGCGGGGGAGCTGTATCAGCAGGGGGTCATCCTGTCGGTGTCCGACGACGGCCAGGGCATCCCCCGGCAGGCCCTGGCCCACGTGTTCGACAGCTTCTACCGGGCCGACGCCGCCCGGTCCTCCTCCGTCCCCGGCAGCGGCCTGGGGCTGGCCATCTGCCGGAGCATCGCCGAGAGCCACCACGGCAAGCTGTGGCTCACCAGCCGGGAGGGAGAGGGCACCCGGGCCTACCTCTACCTGCCCCTGACCCCAAAGGAGGAGATCCTATGAGACTGCTCATCATCGAGGACGACCAGAGCGTGGCCGAGCTGGAGCGGGACTACCTGACCATCAACGGCGGCTTCGACTGCGACCTGTGTGCCGACGGCACCCAGGGGCTCCAGAAGGCCCTGGCGGAGGACTACGACCTGATCATCGTGGACGTGATGCTGCCGGGCCTCAGCGGCTTTGAGGTCTGCCGCCGCATCCGGGAGGTCAAGGACATCCCCGTCATCATCATCTCCGCCCTGGCCGACGACATCGACAAGGTCCGGGGCCTGGGCCTGGGAGCCGACGACTACATGACCAAGCCCTTCTCCCCCAGCGAGCTGGTGGCCCGGGTGAAGGGACATATCCAGCGGTATGAGCGGCTGGTGGGCAGCCAGCAGGCCCGGCGGCCGGAGGTGCTGAAGATCCGGGGCCTGGAGATCGACCGGGAAGCCCGGCGGGTGCGGGTCAACGGCCAGGAGAAGGCCATGACCGGCAAGGAGTACGACCTGCTCCTTTTTCTGGCCGAGCACCCCAACGCGGTGTTCTCCAAGGACCAGCTCTTCGACCGGGTCTGGGGCCTGGACGCCTTTGGGGACGTGTCCACGGTGACGGTCCACATCAAGCACATCCGGGACAAGATCGAGGCCGGCATGGACCCCGTCCAGTACATCGAGACGGTGTGGGGCGTGGGCTACCGGTTCCGGGGGTAAAAAACAGCGGGGCAGTCGAGCCGCTCCGCTGTCGCTGTCTGTCCGATCAAAATGTACTGATGGGGATGTCCGGGTCCTCCCCGGTCTTCTCGATGGCCCGGATGATGACGTCGTAGGCATAGCTCTCGCTGGCCTGGATGGTCACCCGGTCTCCCACCTTCCGCCCCATGAGGGCCTTGCCCACCGGGGACTCCTTGCTGATGAGCCCCTTCAGGGCGTCCTGCCGGAGGGTGGTCACCAGCTGGATGGTCTCCTCCTCATCGTCCTCCTCGATGTAAAAGGTGACCTTGTCAAACAGGCCCACGGCGTCCTCCGCCGACCCGGCCTCGATGACATGGGCGGTCTTTATCATGTTCTGGAGGTACCGGATGCGGCTGTCGTTGCGGTTCTTCTCCCGCTTGGCCGCCTTGTACTCGAAGTTCTCGCTGAGATCCCCGAAGCCCCGGGCCACCTTGACCTCCTCAATGAGCTGGGGGCGCAGGACCTTGATCCGGTGCTCCAGCTCCTCCTTCATTTTCTCGATGTCCACCCGGGTCAGTTCGTCATGCATGTGGTCAGCCTCGTTTCGTTCCGTTTTTCTTTTTCCACTCCGCCACAAAGCGGTCCCGGGCCTCCTCGTCCACTGGGCCGGACCGGTCCAGCAGGTCGGAGAGCTGGGCGCACAGGGCGCCGAACTCCTCCTCGGTGAGGAAGGTGAAGTCCCGGGAGTTGCGCACCCGATCGGGAGGCAGAGCGTAGGGGCCCTCCAGCTGGAGGATCAGGGAGTAGGCCGCTGGGTAGTCCCGGCGGATACAGGGCTCCGTGTCCCCCAGGGTAAAGACGCAGTCGCTCATGGCGGTCTCGTGGACGGTGAAGCCCGATACCATGACCCCGTTTTTGTGGGTCCGGATCAGGTCCTCCAGGCGGGACATGATGGCTTGTCTGTCCATAGGTCGGTCTCCTTCGGGTTATTTTAAGCGTTTCAAAAAAGGCGAACGCCTTTCTTGAAACGAGGGGATTGCGCGCCACTCGCGCGTCCGCCCTTCGGGCGAACACCATGGTTAATGGTGCGCTGACGCGTAAAGATTTTGATCAAACAGTCCCCCGGACTGTTTGACTCCTTACGCGAGAAGTATTTTTCCCCGGTACACGCCCGGGAAAAAATGATTGCACTTTCTTCCGTTTTCTGCGGAAAACGGAACTCTGCGAGGCTTTTTTGACAGTCTCGCGTTTTCAGAAAGGCTGACGCCATTCTGAACACGAATGGATTCATACTGCCAGCCTCTGGAATCGGTATTATCATAGACTACCCTGAGGCGAAAGTCAATCGCTTCCAGCCGCCGATGTTAGGGAATTGTAACTTTACTTCCCGCCGCCGGGATGGTTATAATAGGGGTACACAAATACCGGGTCCGGAAGGCCCGTTTCGGCAAAAGGAGGAACGGATATGAAACAATCTGCGCGCGCGCTGGCGGTGCTGCTGTGCTGCGTCATGGCCCTGGTCTCCGTGGCCTACGCCGCCGGGACCTACACCAAGACCATCACCGCCTATTACGACAACATCAAGCTGAGCATCAACGGCACCATCGTCACCCCCAAGGACGTGAAGGGCAACGTGGTGGACCCCTTCACCAACAGCGGCACCACCTACCTCCCCGTCCGGGCGGTCAGCGAGGCCCTGGGCAAGAAGGTGGACTGGGACGCCAAGACCAAGACCGTGATCATCACCGACCAGGCCCCGGGCTATCTGGGCACCTGGAAGGCCGTGAAGACCTCCGCCTCCGGCATCGACACCCCGGTGGCCGACGTCTTCCCCAAGGGCTATGTGGTCCGTCTGGCCGCAGGCGGCAAGGGCACCACCGACATCGCCGGGGAGACCTATGACATCACCTGGAAGGAGAGCAACGGGGCCCTGACCATCATCTACTCCGACAGCTACAACTGGTACGGCACCATCACCGACAACGTAATGGTCCTGAATATCGAGGGCACCTTCGTGACCCTGACCAAGTAAAGACGGAACAGACCCAAAACGGGATCGCCCCGGCGGTCCCGTTTTCTATGTCCAAATTCCTGGAACCGGTTGACTTTTCCTCAGAACTTGGTACTATAGATACTGTCATACCAACAAAACAGAGGAGACGGAACCGCTATGAAAACCCGGATCACAGAGCTCTTTGGCATAGAATATCCCATCATCCAGGGGGCCATGCAATGGCTCTCCAAGCCGAAGCTGGCCGCCGCCGTGTCCAACGCCGGGGGCCTGGGCACCATCAACATGACCACCTACGAGGACCCCGAGGACTTCCAGGCGGACATCCGGCTTCTGAAATCCCTGACGGACAAGCCCTTCTGCGTGAACCTCTCCCTTCTGCCGGACACCAAGCCCGACGGGCCCATCAAGGGCTTCCTCCAGGCCATCGTGGAGGAGAAGGTCCGGATCATCGAGACCGCCGGCAGCAGCCCAAAGCCCTTTATGGACCTGCTGAAGGGCAACGGCTGCGTGGTGATGCACAAGATCCCCGACTCCCGCTTCGCCCACACCGCCCAGGAGGTGGGCTGCGACGCGGTGTGCATCGTGGGCTACGAGGGGGGCGGTCATCCCGGCATGGCGGGGGTGGGCTCCATCGTCCAGTGGCCCCTGACCACCGAGCGGTGCTCCATCCCCGTGGTGGGCGCCGGAGGGGTCTGCGACGGCCGGACCATGTACGCCGCCCTGGCGGCGGGGCTGGACGGGGTCATGGTGGGCACCCGGTTCCTCATGGCGGAGGAGACCGAGATCGGCCCCCACCTGCGGCAGCTGGTCATCGACTCCCGGGAGACCGACACGGTGCTGACCCAGCTGTCCATCCGCAACGCCCTCCGGTCCCTGAAGACCCAGGGGGCCCTGGACATCATCGAGTTCGAGAAGGGGAATCCCACCTTTGACCAGCTCTACCCCCTCATCAAAGGCACCGTTACCCGGGCGGCCTTTGAGTCCGACGATCCCCAGGCCGCCCAGATCGCCATGGGCCAGGTGCTGGGCCGCATCCACGACGTGAAGCCCGCCGGGCAGATCATCCGGGAGATGATCGACGAGCTGTACGCCATGCACAAAAAAGTCAGCGGGATGCTGTGATACAACAAGAAAAAACCGACGTCCGTTTTTACGCGGACGTCGGTTTTTTTGCGTTTACGGCACCTTGGGAAAGGCCAGCCGGACCTTGAACAGATCCCCGTCGATGGACAGGTCGAAGGTCCCGCCCTGGAGCCGGGTCAGGTCCTGGGCGATGGACAGCCCCAGGCCGCTGCCCTCGGTGCTCCGGGCCTCGTCCCCCCGGACGAACCGCTCCAGCAGCTCCTCCGCCGAGATGTTCAGGGGGGAGGCGGAGATATTCCGGAAGAGGATGGTCACCCGGTCGGCGTCGGTCTGGCAGGTGAGGTACACCCTCGTCCCCGGCTGGGCATACTTCCGGATGTTGCTCAGCAGGTTGTCGAACACCCGCCACAGCAGCCGCCCGTCGGCCAAAATCGCCGGGTTCCCCTCCGCCGGGGCCAGCACCGGCTCCAGACCCGCCGCCTTCAGCCGCTCCTGGTACTCCCCGGCGCTCTGGGCCAGCAGGACGTTCACGTCGGTGCGCGCCAGGTTCACCGGCAGGTTCCCCGTGGATGCCTTGGAGGCCTCCACCAGGTCCTCGGTGAGCTTTTTGAGCCGGGCCGACTGGCGGTCCAGGACCTCCAGGTACTCTTTGGCCTCCGGGGTGGGCATGGGCTGCTTTTTCAGCAGGTCCACGTAGCTGACGATGCTCGTCAGGGGGGTCTTGATGTCGTGGGACACGTTGGTGATGAGCTCGGTCTTCATCCGCTGGGCCTTCATCCTCTCCTCTAGGTTGGTCTGGATGGCGTCCCGGATGCGGTTGAGGTCCTCCCCGTGGGCGCGGAAGGGCCCTTTCAGAGAGTCCAGGGAGACCTGGTAGTCCAGGTTCCCGGCGGCCAGCTCCCGCCCGCCCGCCTGGAGCCGCCGGAAGGACAGCACCAGCCAGATCACCCCCGCCGCCTCCACAGCCTTGATGAGGAACCAGGCGAGGACGCCGCCGTAATTGCCGTAGGCCACCGCCGCGATGCTCAGGCCCTCCAGGAAGGCGAAGGCCAGAAAGACCACCGCCGCCAGCCAGAACAGGGGGAGCTTGTCGGCCAGCTTTTCCAACCGGCCCCCCGCCTTTTTCAGGCCCCTGCCGCACACCTTCCCCGCCTTGGCGAAGAACAGGGTCCCCTTCTGAGGCTCCTTGGCCTTGACCCGCCGGACCACCGACAGGAGGACGTACAGCCCGAAGGCCAGGGCGATGCACAGCGGGCCGTAGGGCAGGAGGGGGAACAGGTCGGGGATGAGCTTCCAGCCGGAGGGGTTCAGTCCGAAGCCCAGCCAGATCAGCACGGCGATGATCCCGGCGGGGAGGAGCAGGTCCACGGGCCCCTTGTAGTCAAAGCCGTTCAGGGCGGCGCCCTCTCCCTCCCTCTCGTGGCCCGTGGACCACAGCAGGAAGGCCAGGCACAGCAGGCCGACGGCCACCCCGGCGGGGATGAGGACCTGATAGGCGGTCCGGGCGTTGTACAGGGCGGCGGCCTGGCTTAGCTGCTGCCAGGTCTGGCCCTCCGGGGTCATCTCCGCCCGGATGAAGCCGCTGACGATGAGGGTCTCGCCCCGGCCGTAGCTGACGCAGGTGGCGGTGAGGGGATAGGCCCCGGCCTCCGATTGGGAGGTGATATCGTAATCCACCAGGGGGTACTGGTCCTGGAGATTGGCCAGGGTATTTCGGAGGGCGTCCTCCTGGTAGAAGGTGGCCTCGTAGGTGTCCAGCAGGGTCTGGTTCCCGAAGTCGTCATAGCCGTACAGGTTGGCCTTCAGGACGAAGGGGCCCTGCTCCCCGCCAGTGTTCCCGGTGACACTCACCTCGTCGTAGTCCTCCTCCAGCTTTTCGATGGCCGCGTCCCGCTCCGCCGGGGTGTCGTAGGTCTCATTGACCTGCACCACCTCCGGCAGGGTGACGTCCTCGGTGTGTCGGGCCCGGTAGTCCCCCAGCTCGTCGCTGGCGGCCAGGACCCGGTCGTCCGCGCCCCGGACGGTATAGAACAGGTTTTTGTCCCGGTCCATCCAGGACGCGACTTCCCGCAGCATCTCCCGGGTCATGGAGTCCGGGTCCGTTCCCTCGGCCTCGGGAATGCTCTGGAGGGTGACCACTGCGGGCTGGACGTAGTTCTCCAGTAGCAGGTCCTCCACGTTGTCCTTGTACTGGTCGTAGCCGTCCCCGGCGCCCATGTCGTTCAGCCACACCAGTGGCCCCCGGCACCCCAGGGCCAGGGTCAGGCAGAGGACGCAGAGGATGAAGGCCGCTGCCTTGGCGGCTTTGCTTGTTCGCAGACGGTTCATGGTCTCCCTCCTTCTATCTTGTACCCCTGGCCCCAGACCACTTTAATATATCGGGGGTCCGAGGGGTCGATCTCCAGCTTCTCCCGCAGGTGACGGATGTGGACCGCCACGGCGTTCTCCGCCCCGAAGGGCTCCTCTCCCCACACCGCCCGGTAGATGCGCCTGGGGGAGAAGACCGTCCCCGGGGAGGCCATGAGGAGCTTCAAAATGTCGTACTCCCTCGGGGTGAGGCTCACTTGTTCCCCGTCCAGGGTGACGGACTTGGCCCGGTCGTCCAGACAGACGCCGCCGATGGTCAGGGTCTCCGGGGCCACCTTCCCCCCTCCCAGCTGGAGATACCGCCGCAGCTGGGACTTCACCCTGGCCAGCAGCTCCACGGGGTTGAAGGGCTTGGTGACATAGTCGTCGGCCCCGGCGTTGAGGCCCAGGATCTTGTCGGTGTCCTCGCTCTTGGCGGTAAGGAGGATCACGGGGACGTTGGACACCTCCCGGAGTCGAGCCAGGGCGGTGATGCCGTCCATGGCGGGCATCATCACGTCCAGCAGGACCAGGTGGATGTCGTGGGTCTCCAGAAGCCCCAGGGCCTCTGGGCCGCTGTAGGCCGGGAGGACCTGATACCCCCCGGTGGTGAGATAGATGGTCAGGGCGGAGACGATGTCCCGCTCGTCGTCGCAGACCAGGATGTTGTACATGGCCGTCACCTCTCCCGTGCTTTCTGGGTCTATCATAGCGGATGATTGTTTAAGATACAATGCGGGGAATGATTAAGATTTTCTTAAGGGGCTGTTTCTCCCGAAACAAAAACAAAAACCAGAGAGCGCCCTCCCTGGTCTTTGCCGATTCAATTCGCCTGCTTCAATTCCTGGATGTCCTCGTTCATCTGCCGGATCACAACCTTCAGGAACTTGACCTCGTCCTCCAGGTCCTCCACCCGGGAGACGGGGGCCGTTCGCTCCATCAGGATACTCAGATTCTCCGCCAGAAGGTTGAACTTCGGAGTAAACTCCGCGTCCATGAGGGCAACGGTCTTCTTTGTGATCCGCTCCTCGGCCTCGTCGATCATGGCCCGGGTGCTTTTTGTCATCCGCTCCTCTGACGCGTCGATCAGCCTCTGGATGGCCGACAGATCCTTTTCGTTCAGCATGGTCCTCACCTCCTGTGTGCCCCATCATTATACCGGGTCCCGGGCGCGCCTGTCAAGAGGCGACGGCCCTCCCCCCCCTCCGTGTCGATGAGCAGCTTCACCCGGTCGTAAAACAGGGCCCGGGAACCGCTGGCGTCCACGTCCACGCTGACCAGCCGCCCCGTCCCCAGCTTCCGGATCAGGGGCGGGTACTGCCCCCGGCCGCAGACGTGGCCCGGCAGACAGCCGAAGGGCTGCAGGGCCAGGATCTTTTTGCAGTCCGTGTTCAGGTGGTTCACGATCTCCGCCCCGGTGAGCCAGCCGTCGGCCACCCGCAGGTCGAAGCTGACGTAGGGCGCCGCCTGGGCCTTAAACGCCCGGAAGGGGGGCAGGGCGGAGAAGCCGTGGTCCCGAAGGGCGCTGAGCATGGTCCTCTGGCACCGGCCCAGCAGGGCCATGGCCCCCTGCCACAGCAGCGCTCCGGGCCCCCGGGCGGCGGCCAGCTGGGAGTCGAAGTAGTAGAGCATATACCAGGAGAAGCCGTTCACCGCAACCTCGCAGCCCTCCTCCTCCAGAAAATCTACCACGTCCCAGTTGCCCAGGGCGCAGTATTTGGTGTAGCACTCTCCCACCAGGGCGATCCTCTGCTTCTTCTCCCCGGTTTTCTCCACGGCGGCAAAGTCCGCCGCCATGGCCTCCAGGTCCCGCCTCATCCGCCGGAGGGTCAGCCCCCGGCCGTCCCGCAGGTCCGCCGCCAGGCGGTCCAGCCACCGCTGCCGCAGGGCCATGGTCTGCCCGGGGACGGCCTCATAGGGGCGGGTCTGCCGGGTCAGGTGGAGGAGCATGTCCCCCCAGATCAGCCCGAACAGGGCCTTCCAGATCATCTTCGAGGTAATGGGCAGGGCCGCCTGCCGCTCCAGGCCCTTGACGTTGAGGGTGAGCACCTCCGTCTCCGGGTAGCCCGCCCAGACCATGGCCTTTCGCAGCAGAGAGGGGAAGTTGGACCCCCGGCAGGCGTCGGCGGCGGAGGGCATCAGCAGGGCGGTGGCTGCGGGGTCGTACTTCCCGCTGCCCAGGGCGGCGAGCATCTGCCCCAGGCTCAGGGCAAAGGGGTAGCACATGTCGTTGTGGGCGTACCGCAGCCCCAGGTCCTCGATGCCCTCCCGGACCGTCAGGACCTCCACGGGGTGGTACTGTCTGGACGCGAAGGCGTATTTCAGCAGGGGAAAGTGATCGTCCAGCATGGCGGAGATCAGCAGGGTCCTGGACATGGGGCATGCCTCCTTTCCTGCCCAGATGGTACCACAGGACCCGGCCGGCACGCAACCCATATCCCCCATTCGTCCCACTCCGACGGGAGATCCCCGCCTTCCCCCGTTGACAACGCCCCCAAACTCCCCTAAACTGAACATAAATGATCTCCCGAATCTCCGGGGGAGGTTCCACCGATGAAAGAAGGTGTCCCCATGTCCGAATCGCTCACCCTCCGCACCCCCCTGACCAGTCTGCCCGGCGTGGGGCCCGCCCGACAGAAGGCCCTGTCCAAGCTGGGCCTGGAGACCGTGGCGGACCTGCTGGCCTACTTCCCCCGGGACTACGAGGACCGCACCGTCCACCACGTCATCGCCCACCTGCCCACCGACGAACCGGTGTGCTTCGCCGCCCTGGTGGCCGAGCCCTTCCGCACCAGCTACGTCCGCCGGGGCATGGAGCTCACCCAGGGCCGCATCGTGGACGGGTCCTCCACGGTTTACGTCACCTTCTTCAACCAGTCCTACGTCCGGAACAGCCTCCACCCCGGGGAGACCTACCATTTCTACGGCCGCCTTACCCAAAACGGGCGGCGGCTGCAGATGTCCAACCCCCACTTTGAAAAGGAGGGGGAAAACCGGCTCACCGGGGGCATCATGCCGGTCTACCCCCTGACCACCGGAGTCACCGGCCACCTGCTCTCCTCCCTCCAGCGGGCGGCGTCGGTCTGCGCCGACCAGGTGCTGGAGACCCTTCCCGCCGATCTCCGGCGGCAGTACGACCTGGCCCCGGCCCCCTTCTCCTACCGGGAGATCCACTTCCCCTCGGGCTGGGACAGCCTGACAAAAGCCCGGCGGCGGCTGATGTTCGAGGAGCTCTTCTGCCTCACCCTGGGCCTGACCCTCCTCCGGGGCAGGCGGGGGACCCAGCTGGCCACCCCCTTTGTCAAACAGGACCTGGAGGCCTTCACCAGGACCCTGCCCTTCCCCCTTACCGACGCCCAGCTCCGCTCGGTGCGGGAGGCCGCCGCCGACCTGGCCAGACCCACCCCCATGAACCGGCTGCTCCAGGGGGACGTGGGCTCCGGCAAGACGGTGGTGGCCGCCGCCTGCGCCTGCCTGGCCTGGCAGAACGGCTGTCAGGCCGCCCTCATGGCCCCCACGGAGCTGCTGGCCCAGCAGCACGCCAAGACCCTCACGGACCTGCTCTCCGGGGTGGGCATGGAGGTGGACCTGCTCACCGGGTCCATGACCGCCGCCCAGAAGCGGGCCTGCCGGGCTCGCCTGGAGCGCGGGGAGACCGACCTCATCGTGGGCACCCACGCCCTGCTGTCCGACCCGGTGGATTTTGAAAACCTGGGCCTGGTCATCACCGACGAGCAGCACCGCTTCGGCGTGGACCAGCGGGCGGCCCTCTCCGCCAAGAGCGGCGGGACCAGGCGGCCCCACGTGCTGGTCATGTCCGCCACCCCCATCCCCCGGACCCTGGCCCTGATGATCTACGGGGACCTGGACCTGTCGGTCATCGACCAGCTGCCCCCGGGCCGGACCCCGGTGAAGACCTTCCTCATCGGGGAGGACAAGCGGCAGCGGCTCTATGGCTTCGTCCGGACCCAGGTATCCCAGGGGCGGCAGGTGTACATCGTCTGCCCCGCTGTGGACCAGGAGGACCCCGAGGGGATGAAGGCCGCCGAGCAGTACGGCCATAAGCTCCAGACCGAGGTCTTCCCCGACCTGCGGGTGGGCATCGTCCACGGAAAGCAGAAGCCCAAAGACAAGGCCGCCGTCATGGCCGCCTTCGCCGCCGGGGAGCTGGACGTGCTGGTCTCCACCACGGTCATCGAGGTGGGGGTGGACGTGCCCAACGCCTCCCTCATGGTCATCGAGGACGCCGACCGCTTCGGTCTCAGCCAGCTCCACCAGCTCCGGGGCCGGGTGGGCCGGGGACGTCACCAGTCCTACTGCGTCCTCCTCTCCTCCAATCGTGCGGAGACCACCCGCCACCGGCTGAAGACCCTGTGCTCCACCACCGACGGCTTCCTCATCGCCGAGGAGGACCTGAAGATTCGCGGCCCCGGGGACTTCTTCGGTTCCCGGCAGCACGGCCTGCCCCAGCTGAAGCTGGCCAGCCTGGAGGGGGACATGCGCCTGCTCCACCAGGCCCAGGCCGCCGCCCGGGGGGTGCTCCGGGAGGACCCGGACCTGCGCCGGGAGGACCACGCCCCCCTGCGGAAACGGGTGGAGGACCTGTTCCGGGAGAATCGGGATATTTTTAACTGATACAGAAACCGCCCCGCCGTCCGGAGGATATCCGGACAGCGGGGCGAAAGCATCTTGCGCTTTTGGTCGGCCTATGGTATGATAAGGCAAGAAAACAAAATATGCGGCAGCGCACGGGGGGCCGAATCCCCGCGCGCCTGCATGGGTGATCCACCACCTACACAACGGCATTCCGCCGCACCGCATAGGACGATTATACCGTTTACCCGGCCCCATTGCAAGCCCCTTTCCCGGCTTGCGCTTGTGGTATTTCGGTATGACCGCCCTGCCGTTATGCTACGCGAAAGAGGCCTGTGTGCATACAGAGACAGATTGTTTGCCGTCTGATGTCCGTGTAGGGAGTTATCCTCACGGGCATTTTTGTTTTCCCTTCGGCGTCTGGGCGGGGCGGGGCCCCTCGTCCGGGCGGCTGGGGGCGGGCAGGCAGTATTACAGTTCGCTTACAATATGTTGTGTTATATTGTCTTCCCGAGTCAAATCTGGTTTAATGGAAGAACGAGCAGAAGAAAAGGAGGCTATATCCATGTACCCTATGTATTATCATCTGTTTCTCTCTATCCTCTTTGCCTTCGCCGGAGCCGTTCTGCGGGGCGGGCCCCTGAGGAAAGCCCGGCTGGGCTGGCTGTTGACCCTTCTCAGCCTGCTGGCCGCCGCCGGGATCTGGTCTCTCTGGCGGAGTGACGGAAGCATGGGCGCCGGCTGTCTCTGGTACGGGACCGCCTTTGCCCTGGGGGTCCTGGCAGGCGGGCTCTACGCCCTGCGTCATAGGGAACGACCCTGCTCCGGATGCAAAGAACAGAACCGCCCCAAAACAGAACAATCAAACATACGAGGTGACGAAATCATGAAGAAAACACTGTCCATCCTCCTGGCCGCCGCCTTGACGGCCGGTCTGCTGGCCGTGCCCGCCCAGGCGGCCCACACCCATGTCTGGGCGGAGAAGTGGAGCATGAACGAGACCCACCACTGGCACGACTGCACCGCCCCGGACTGCGATCTCAACAGCGACAGCCAAAAGGACGGCTACGCCGGGCACACCGGCGACTGGACCGTCACCCAGGAGGCGGGAGAGCGCACCGCCGGGAAACGATACCGGAGCTGCGCCGTCTGCGGGTTTTTCCAGTCCGAGACCATCCCCGCCCCCCTGCCCACCGCCGATTCCTATACCCTGGACCTGCGGAACGGGCCCGTCACCCTCACCGGGACGGAGAAGGACGCCCTGATGACCACCCTCCAAGCCCTGCCGGGGGTTCGGCTGGACGACATCCATCTCCAGGGCCCGCCCGAGGGGTATTACGTGGACCTGGACAACGACGGGGCCTCGGACCTGGAGGTGCGCTACACCTACGGCCCCTCCCTGCCTGACATGCCCCCCGACCGGGTGGAATCCATCACCTGCTCCGCCATGGAACACCGCTCCCTGCGGACCTTTGACCAGGCGCTCACCGCCGAAAAGGTAGCCGGAGGGCTGAAGATCGGCGCGGCCATTTTCGGCCGTCTCACCATCCAGTTCCCCGACGCCGGGGAGAAGCTCACCGACCTGGAGGGCCACTGGGCGGCTTCCGCCATCCGGCAGGCCGCCAACGACGGCTGGGTCAACGGCTACCCCGATGGCACCTTCCGCCCCGAGGGCACCGTCACCCGGGCGGAGATGACCAAGATGCTCCTGGCGGCCACCCGGGTCAAGCCCTGGAGCAATCCCGTCTCCTGGATGCGGATCCATGGCCGGTTCCCCACCGAGGGCGGGGAGAAGGAGACCCCCGATCCCTTTGCTGACATGGAGAAAAACTGGCTCACCCTCCAGGGCTGGACCGAGGCCGCCCTTTTCTCCGGGCTCCTGGTTCCGGGAGACTATGACGGACAGCGTTTCCTGCCGTCCCAGGCCATCACCCGGGGGGAGATCGCCGTGCTTACCGCCCGGTCCCTGGGCCTGGTGTATGCCGCCGGGCAGGACCCGGAGACCCTCGGCTCCTTTGCCGACCGGGATGGATTCCCCGCCGATCAGGCAAGCTATATCCGGGAGATCGCCGACCTGGGGATCATCACCGGCTATCCCGACGGCACCTTCGGCCCGGAGAAGACCGCCACCCGGGCGGAGGCCGTAGCCATGGTGTCCCGGGCTCTGGCGGAGATGGACAAGGGAGAGCCGGCCGGCCTGAACCTGCTGGTCACGCACCAGGACACCGGCAAGGAAACGGCCGTGCCCTATTCCGGCTCCTGTGTGGTCCGGGACAATACGGTCTACGCCGGATTGACGGACCTCGTCGAGATCGTCTGGAGGGCCAGCGGGGCCGGTTACGGCGGGTTTTCCCCCGTTCAGTGGTACCCTTTGGTCCAGACCGCCTGGTATGAATGGGGGAAGGAGAGCTTTTCCTACACCGCCGGGAAGGTCCCCCATTACTACCTCTACGGTGAGTCCGAGGACTATGGCGCCGCCCCGGTGTGGATGCGGAACGGCCAGCTGATGATCCCCCTCTACGACCTGGAGGCAGAGCAAAGCCTCTCCCAGTGGCCCTCGGAGTGGGCGGACGGGACCCTGACCCTCCACGCCTGGTGGGCGGCGAACACCGGGAGCTGACCCGGGCGCCGCGACAGCGGTTTCGCCCTGCTGGATTTTGCTTTGAAACCGAAAGCCGTCACCGGGCAGGTGGCGGGTTTCGCTTTTGGCGGCAGTATGGTCATAGCGGATCTCATAGACCGCCGCATCGTCCAGATGGTCGAAGAAGAGGCCGTGATTTCACTGCGTCGTTTATTACATTTCATTTACAAGGGAAATAGAGATTGCAATCGCACAACATGATATGATATTATTATAATCCAGAGTTTCTGACCTCTGCCAATTCGCCGGGCAGGGGACACAGACGCTCTGGCTGCTCTTCCGCCGCGCTTCCGTTTGCGTCCAGCGGGACAGGCAGACATTCAAAGAAAGGAGGCCGCCCGGGGACAGTGCGTCCAGCGGGTGATCTGAGACAGCAGACGAGCCAGCCGTCAGCCTCATCGTGGGCGGCGGGCGCGGCGAAGAAATCCGATGAGAACTGGTTGCAGCAAACCGCGGGAAACCGCGGGACGCAAAGTCACGGGGCTAAGGGAGCGATCCTATGCCAGCCGGACCGCCAGAGACAATTTGATCCATGGCAAAGCCGGAGAAATCCGGTGACGCAAAGCGATGGGACTAAGGCTTCGTCTTCCGCGGAGCTATGTCTGCCACGCTACCGGAGATGTGTCATCTGATAAGCAAACCCGTGGAAACGCGGGGACGCAAAGTTACGGGGCTAAGGGACCTGTCCTACGCTCGCCGGACCGCCAGAGACACACAAGATCCATGGCAAACCGGGAGAAATCCCGGGACGCAAAGCCAGGGGGCTAACGCGGCCCCAAGGAGGTAACCAACGTGAAACAACTCTGCCCAACCGGGCGGAGGCAAGTGCGCGTTGCGTTCGTCCGAGCCGCTATGCCAGCCCAGCTGCCGGAGATGTGTGATCTGTCCCGCAAACCACGGGAAACCGTGGGACGCAAAGTTACGGGGCTAAGGGGAGAAATCCCTATGCTCGCCGGACCGCCAGAACCACGCATTTCTCCACTCGGCAAACCACCGGAAACGGTGGGGCGCAAAGCTATGGGGGCTAAAGCGACTCAATGTCGGACGCAAAGCCAGCCCGGCCGCCGGAGAAACGTGAATCTGCTTCGCAAACCGTTGGAAACGACGGGACGCAAAGCTAGGGGACTAACGCCCCGTCCCATGGACGGAGCTATGTCAGCCCGGCCGCCGGAGATCTTTGCCTCCGCATTATTTTGATCCTGACCAAAATTAAAATAATGATTGCAAAGAAAGGAAGATATCCATGAAGAATTTGATGAAGAGAGCGATTACGTTCACCCTGGCACTGTCCATGAGCATCAGCCTGTTTGCTGTGCCTGCTTTGGCCGACGATGAGACCGAATCCACCCCGACCTCGACCACCCCCGTGGCCGAGACCACCATTGTGAATGAGACGCCTGCTGCCGACACTGCTAATGGCAACCAGATTCAGCGTCCCGCCCAATCTGAGACTGTGGAGACCACCCCTCGGGCTGCCCAGGAAACTCCCGTCGCAGAAGAGGCTTCCACCGAGAAGGAGTCCTCTGCCACAGAGGATGCTTCCACTGAGAAGGAGACCCCTGCCACAGAGGACGCTTCCACTGAGAAGGAGACCCCTGCCACAGAGGATGCTTCCACTGAGGAGCAGACTTCCAGCGCGGAGGAGACCTCCGCCCAGAAGAACGACTGGTCTGCGTTCTATAACGCCGACAAAGATGCCTATCAGGTGACCTACAAGATCACCGAGGACGCTGAGGGCGACCAGGTTATTGACCTGACCAAGGCTCTGAATCTGCTAGGCGATTACGCTGAGGCCGCCTATGAGCAGTACGCTGGCCGGGAAGATGCTCTTGCAGCCTTCCTGGAGTATGTGAAGCACGACAACCGTCTGAGCGTCCGGGAAAACGCCTTGGCCTACCTAGAGGAGCAGGGTTTGGACACTTCTGACGCTTATGTACAGAAGTATGCCGACTATATGGTCGACAGCGCCGACTATGCTTTCGTCCGGGACAACTATTCTCCCTATGTGCTGAATATGTACTATCCCAACGGCAACCCCTTCGCCCCTGTCCTGAACAACGATCAGGCTAAGGCAACCTCCATGATGCCCGGTGATGTGGTGAATTTCGGTGTGATGATCGAGAGTGAGTCCGGTCACACCTATACCTACAAGAACGGCAGCTTCGTGCTGGCTACCCCTGACCTCTCTGGGGCGGCGGAAACCGGCGTGTATGGGTTTGACGGCCAGGAACTGCCCGAGAGCTATCAGAACGACGGTCTCAACCGTATTTCTTACCTCACAGGCGACGCCCGCAAGGTGGCTAACGCGGTGAAAGATATGGACCCCGCCGAGGAAATCGATGTGGAATCCCTCCTCACCGGTCCCATTGAGGTCCTGGTTTACCGGGCCCAGTTGGCTGATTGCGCCAAGCAGAAAGAGAGCAGTCAGCAGTACTATGGCGGCGGCAAAGGCACCCCTATGTATCTGAGAGAACTCTCTGACAAGCTGGATGTGGATCAGATCTACGCGCTGTACAGCCTGAGCAACTCCGCCACCGCCTATGCCACCATGACCCGGAACAACGCGGCCGTCGCCTCCTACTTGAAAGAGAACGGCTACGGAGAAGGGGAAGAAGGCTACAAGGCTTATCTGACCGCTTACTACAGCGAGAAGGACGGCAAGGCTTATGAAAGCTTTGACCAGCTGGTGGAGAATTCCACGGTTGTGCAGGACCTGAAGCGGACTGGCAACGGCTCCTATTTGAGCGACATTGAACTGCCCACCTATACCGAGTATAATAACTTCTACAACAATTTGCTCAGCTATGTTTACGGCCGGGACGCCATGGACGCCCTGAAGGGAAACGATAGCTGGAGCAACAGCGGCAACGCGCTGGCTGTTGGGGATTATATGGCCGATATGCAGGGTGAGCAGGCCGGTGCGTGGAAGGCTGCCGATCAGTTCTTCCAGGAACTGCTGGCCAAGGGCGTCAACCGGAACGAAGTACCCCAGGTGATGTTCGATATGGCCTACAACCTTGACGGCTTCCTTACCGGAAACGATTATCAGTTGACAGCATGGGCTCCTGGTTACAACTCCATCACCCTGGAGCAGATGGACGGTGAGTTCGTTCTGACCAAGGTCGACGACGAGACCGGCGAGACCATCACCTCCAGCGAGGCGGAGTTCCAGCTCTGGTATCTGGACAACGAGTCCACTGCCATGTACTGCACCTATGACGCGGATGCAAACATCTACACCTTCACCCCTGCTCAGAGCACGGTGAAGACCCACGAGGGCATCCTGGACGTCGCCTATGCCATGCTGAAGGACATTGTGTATTACCTCCAGGAGCAGGTTGCGCCCGAGGGGTATGAGAAGGACACCCAGGTCTATGTCATCATGGACCAGGAGGCCTTTGAGAACATGACCGAGGAAGAGGTCAGCGCCCTGGCCGAGGCCGTGGAAGCTGAATCCGTTGCATGGCTCGCCGATGTAGGCTCCACCATGGAAGACGGCAGACAGGGAATGGAGATTTCCTTCCGCAACGCGAAGGTCACCATTCTCCCCGACAACGGCCGCAACGTGCCCAAGCCGGACCAGCCCTCCTCCGAGGATCCCGAAAACATCGTTGACAACAACGTGCTCATGCCCGAGGTGCCTGTCTCCGAAGAGACCGTCAGCATTGTCGATGAAGACGTGCCCATGGCCGATCTGCCCATTGAGATCCCCGCAGAGGAAACTCCCGTGGTAGAGATCCCCGATGAGATCGTCCCCATGGCCGAACAGCCCGCTCTGGACATCCCCGAGGCGCCTGTGCCCATGGCCGAGAAGCCTGCTATCTCCGACGACCACCAGACCGTGGTCATCGCCGACGAGCTCGTGCCCATGGCCGACACGCCCCGCACCGGTGATGAGACCCATACCGCCCTCTGGGCCGGCATGAGCCTTCTGACCCTGGCCGGGATGACCGTGCTTTTCCTGGAGGAGAAGCGCCGCGCGGCGCAGGAATCCTCCCGCTCCTGAATCAGAAAGAAACCGGACGCCTTGCGCGTCCGGTTTCCTTTATGCCATGGCAAACATACTCGCCAAGGACAACATATCGTCCTCTTCCAGCCAACTCATACCATCCGGGTGCAGGTCACTCCATCGGGGCCCTGGTCCTCCGCCACGGAGATCGCATAATCGGAGCAGGCTCGGAGGGCGGTCACCTTCAATAAATCTACAAAACGGCGCCGCTTTCCTCGATAAATTTGTTGAACCCGCACTATTATTCTGCTATAATATATCGTGCAGTGTTTTACAAAAATATAGGGATAATTCTCAGAAAAGGACTTGATTTTTGGGGGGCAGCCGCGTACAATCGCCACGCAAGCAAGTCAAGGCTGGCTGGAGCTGGCAGCCGGCCTGTTTCTGTCGCCCATTTTTACAAACCATACAGCGCGTCGCTTCGGTGGGGACCATCCCGCCTGCAGCGGCGTGCTTTTCTTTGCTTGAAAGGAGAGCGACACTATGAGCTTCACCTATGAGCAGCGCAAACGTTCCCAGGGGCCCCAGCGCCAGACGCAGGAGCGGACCACCGCCCCCGGCCCCGGCATGGAAGCTCTGATGTCCGGGGCGGCCCAGCCCACCGCCGCCCAGAAGGGCCGGCCCATCGACCTGGACGGGGCCATGAAGGCCAAGATGGAGCACGCCTTCGGGGACCTGTCGGCGGTGAAGCTCTACGAGAGCCAGGCGGTGGGGGACGCGGGAGCCGAGGCCATCGCCCGGGGCAACGAGATCGCCTTCGCCCCCGGCATGGCAAACTTCTCCACCCGGTCCGGCCAGGAGCGGCTGAGCCATGAATTGAGCCATGTTATGAGCCAGCGGTCCGGGGCGCGGGCTTCCTGGCCAATTCCGCCCTGGAGGCCCGGGCCGACCGGGAGGGGGCCATGGCCGCCGCCGGAGAGCAGGTCTACACCGGCCCGGTTACCATGGCCCTGTCCGACGCCTCTCCCGCCCCCTCTGTGGCCGGACCCATGCAGGCCAAGCGGAACTGGTGGGGCAAAAAGGCCAAGTCAGAGCCGCTCCCCGAGCAAATTCCCCTCCCCGAGCGAAATCCCCTCTCCGAGCCGAAGGCCCCTCTGCTCCCGCCGGAGCCCGATCTCTTCGGCCCGGACAGCGGCCCCCTCAAAACGGACAACGCCTCCATCACGGCCGCCCAGAAGACCGTAGGCGGGGTCGACCCCTTTGAGAAGTTCTATACGGGCCACATAGAGTCTAACAAAATTCCGACGCCCCGAAAGGGATTGGAGGGGCTGACCGATAAGCTGCTGAAAAAATACACGGGTCCCGAGTATAAGAAGAACGCCATATGGCAGAACCTGGCCCGGCCCAAATCCTCCGGCGAGGAGGAGGGGGTTCATATCATGGGGCTGGATCTCAGCCGTATGCTGCCCTCTCTGGTCTCTGACCGGGGCCGGGGCTTCAACATGAGCGGGGAAGAGATCGAGGCCATGGCCGACAAGCTGATGGCCCCCCGCAAGGTCGGCCTGAACCAGCAGCAGCAGGACGATGCCAACAAGCTTTTTGACGAGGGCGTCCTGCAGTATAAGAGCGTCCTCTCCGACGATCTGAACCACATGGAAAAAAAGTACGGCGCCCTGCCCACCCAGATGCACCCTCATGACGTGATCCCCCAGCTTGATGACAACTACCATCAGGAGTACCACTTCATGCAGGACGCGTCGCAAATGGTGAAGGACGGCGGCAAGTTCATGGACTTCAGCAAGGAGGATGACAAGCGGTTCCGGGACCTGACCAATTATTACTCGGACGCGGACAACCAGCTCTTCTCCTACGCGCCCTATGCCACCGACGGGATGTTCCACATGGAAGGGACCATGCACAAGGATTCCGCCGCCCCCGTGAAGAAGGACCTGGAGGCCAGCCTCAAGGGCCCCAAGATGAACGAGAAGCAGCTGAAAGCATACAAATCCAAGCTGAAGACCCGGGCCAAAAAAGGCGGCTGGAAGAACCTTCTGTTCGGCCGGTACAAGTAACGCAGCGGATCCCGGGATCCGGAAAGGGTGAGCACCATGTCATACACCTACGAACAACGCAAACGCCCCCAGGGGCAGCAGAATACCTCGCCGGAGCGGACAACCGCCCCCGGCCCCACCATGGACGCCCTGCTGTCCGGGGCGGCCGCGCCCACGGCAGCGCAAAAGGGCCGGCCCATCGACCTGGACGGGGCCATGAAGGCCAAGATGGAGCACGCCTTCGGGGACCTGTCCGCTGTGAAGCTCTACGAGAGCCAGGCGGTGGGGGACGCCGGAGCCGAGGCCATCGCCCGGGGCAGCGAAATCGCCTTCGCCCCCGGCATGGCGGACTTCTCCACCCGGTCCGGTCAGGAGCGGCTGGGCCATGAATTGAGCCATGTCATGAGCCAGCGGTCCGGGGCGGTCCGGGGGCAGGGGTTCCTGGCGAACTCCGCCCTGGAGGCCCGGGCCGACCGGGAAGGGGCCATGGCGGCGGCGGGAGAGCAGGTCTACACCGGCCCCGTCACCCACGCCCTCTCCGACGCCTCCCCCTCCCCGGCGGTGGCCGGGCCCATGCAGGCCAAGCGCAAGACCGACGAGGAGAAGCGGGTCTCCCGGAGGGCCAACCGGCTGTTTGCCATTCAAAACGGCTATAACCATCCCGACGAGCCGGGAGAGTTCGGCCCGGAGTCCCTGGTCACCCAGATGGAGGGTTCCTTCTATAACTTCGAGACCTCGGAACCGGATCTCCCTATGATGCTGGAGCTGGCCAGGCGCAGGGACAAGTACGCCAAGAAGATGATCAAGCAGCGCAACAAATTCATGCGGAAAAACAAGGGCATGAGTCAGTCCCGGGCGAACTATAACGCCCGCTTTACCGACGCCGGCCAGGATTATGACACCTATTCTTCCATCCTGGATCAAATGAGCAACGCCTATGTGGGAAACAGCGAAGAAATCATCGATCAGTTCAACGACGAGATGAACAGCGCGCCCGATGATGTACTGCAAATGCGTACGGATGCGCAGCTGATCGCGGGCAACCACCTGGACAAGCTGGCGGACGATGATTTCCTGACAAGGAAAGAGTACGAGCAGATGCAGGAACAGGAGGAGGCAAAGGAGCCCCTCCTGAACCGACGCCGGAAAAAGCTGTACAACAAATACCGCAGAGGATGATCCGGCGGAGCCCGGGATCCCGTTCAGCTGGAGAAGAGAGCGCCGTCCAGCCCCAGGCCGTGAGCGGAGAAAAGAGGCAGGTTCTATGTCATACATCTACGAACAGCGCAAACGTCCGTTTGCGAAAGATAAAACTCCCCCCCGGCGAACACGGAGGTCCACGGACCGGAGGCCGCCCCCCCGATGCCGGGAACCGCCGGACCCGCCGCGGCCCGGACGGGGCTCGACCTGGACGCCGCCATGAAGGCCAAGATCCAGCACACCTTCGGGGACCTGTCGGCGGTGAAGAACTACACCCCGCCGGCCCGGGAGCAGGCCCCCCCCACAGTCGGCCCCCTACACCGGCTCCGTCACCCACACCCTCTCCGACGCCTCTCCCTCCCCTTCTGTTGCCGGCCCCATGCAGGCCAAGAAGCGGGACAAGGACGCCCGGGCCGTGAAGGAGATGCAGGCCGGGGGGAAAGAGTTCAACGGCAAATACGCCACCAAGGGATACGCCAAGTATGGCGAGCTGGACCCGGAGGAATGGGAGGAGAAGGTCCACACGCCCAACTGGTTCTCCAAGGCCTTCCTGGGCAAACGGGACCAGACCTACAAGGTCCGCAGGCACGGTCTGCCTGTGGAGCCCGCTCCACTTAAGATCGAGGGGCTGGATCAGATCCCCGACGACGATGATCTGCTGGACCTCCGGCCCAAGGACCTGATCACGGACCTGGGCGACGAGGGCAAGAAGAGCGCCTCCCGCAAGAAGAACCGGAAGCCGGACCGCATCAAAAACGATCTCATTCTTAACGAGCCGCCCCGGTCGCAGTTCGCCGATGACTTCGACCTGCTCAACAGCCAGCAGGGCAGCGATGAAGAACGGAGAAACGCCTACGACCGTATCGCGCTCCCCATCGCAGAGCGCATGACGGAGGATCAGCAGCACGCCGTGTCCGAATACATCCAGGGAAGCTCCGGCCCCAACGCCTACCTGCGGGAGCAGAAGGACCATCTGTATTACCCCCAGACCGAGGAGAATATCCAGCGGATTAAGAAGCAAACGGAGGACATCAGCCAGGTGATCCAAAACAACCCCCTTCCGGAGCAGCTGACCACCTACCGGGGCACCACGGACAAGTTTTTCGCCGCCCTTCTCCAGCAGAACGGCCTGGGCAAGGCGGTGAAAGAAGACGGCTCCGTGGACCACCAGTGGTTGAAGCAAAACCAAAAGAAGCTGCGGAAAAATCTGGTGGGAAAGACCTTCCATGAGAAGGCCTTTACCAGCACCAGCACGGAGAAAAAGTTTGCCCTGAATTGGAGCAGGATGACCTCATTCAACGAGAAAAACTTTGAGTATGGCATGACCGGACAGATCAAAAAGGCTCTCAAACTGCAGAATCTCTATGATACGCACCCGGAGCAGATCAACGGCGCCCACCTGCTGACCATGAACCTGCCCAAGGGCTCCAAGGGAACCTTCGTTGACCGCGCCACCGATTCCATCGGGAGAACCAACAACCAGCGGGAGGTCCTGCTGGATAAAGGCAGCTTCTTCAAAATCAGCGACATCCGCAAGATGGAGGACTCCGATTCCTACGAGCTGGTCATGGACCTGCTGACCGAGGAAAAGGGGAAGAAAAAGAAGAAATAAGGACCAGCGCGCCGATCCGAAAGGAGCCGAAGGCCATGTCATACCTCTACGAACAGCGCAAACGTCCGTTTGCAAAAGACAAAGCCCCCCCCGGCGGACACGGCAGTCCACGGACCGGAGGCCGCCGCCCCCATGCCGGGAACCGCCGGACCCGCCGCGGCCCGGACGGGGCTCGACCTGGACGCCGCCATGAAGGCCAGGATGCAGCAGACCTTCGGGGACCTGTCGGCGGTGAAGAACTACACCCCGCCGGCCCGGGAGCAGGCCCCCTCACAGTCGGCGCCCTACACCGGCTCCGTCACCCACGCCCTCTCCGACGCCTCTCCCTCCCCGGCGGCGGCGGGACCCATGCAGGCCAAGAAGCGGGACAAGGACGCCCGGGCCGTGAAGGAGATGCAGGCCGGGGGGAAAGAATTCAACGGCAGGTACGCCACCAAGGGATACGCCAAGTATGGCGAGCTGGACCCGGAGGAATGGGAGGAGAAGGTCCACACGCCCAACTGGTTCTCCAAGGC